>Ga0116230_10004657_pt1 | contig 13435 bp, 11 predicted proteins | sample S1TSphfallax_3_FD_88678 | JGI IMG/M metagenome (GOLD analysis project Ga0116230, IMG submission 88678) | Host-associated microbial communities from peat moss isolated from Minnesota, USA - S1T2_Fd - Sphagnum fallax MG | ecosystem: Host-associated > Plants > Peat moss > Unclassified | place...
AAGTGGGGTCTTTGTTTACAATCAGAGAGATTGTGGCGCATGTCAGTGTTATTGTTCCTATTACAAGTTGGAAGATAACATTTGTGTTTCTTGTGATGTGTAGAACTGTCTATGCATGTGAAGCTTGTCAGCCACCGCCTCCTACAATCAGCCAAAGTGTGACTGTGAAAAGAAGAAGAGCTGCTTCAATATGCTCAACAAGACTTGGACGGAGGGATGATACTCTAGATACAGAAGACACATCTGTGGAGGATAATGTGGGCATGACAGTGACAACTTCAAAGTACTGGAAGAACATGATGAATCCCTTTTTGTATCTTCCTATATTGCTTGCTTATGTTGAAAATTTAGCAACTCTGTTGTGGAACAGCTGAGAGTTAAGAGCAAATCATGATGCTGTTTGGCTACAGGAAGAGAGTTGCCAAAGGTGGTCGTGTGGTGGAGCATCAAGCCTTCAAGCACATCAGTACTGGAGGCCTCCCTGATGCATTTGAGATTCCTGGGCTATCTGCAGCTGCTGACAAAGAGGACACTGAAGATTCACAGAATCATGTGCCAGTAGAAACAACAGCAGCTCAGATGATTGCACTGTCCCATGGAAATCCCTGTAAATCTCAAACAAGACAAGGAGAGGATGCCAACTCTAACAACCAAGATAAAGAGCAGGAGGCAATTGAAAGCAACTTGGCAGTGTCAAAAGTCACAGTAGAAAGGCAGCAAGAGCATCGCAGCACATGGCTTCAGAAGAAGGTGGAGGCAACAAATGAGAGAATCACTCTGGGGTTCAGGGCTACGAAAAAGAGGAATACTTGAAGTAGGCTTCTGGAAATTAGGAGCTATTGTTGATTTAATGCTATCTGTTTTGCCAGTTGCACAGACAGGGCTGTCAGGAATGTGTTCTTCTGCAACAGGTGGATATCCTCCAAAAATGGATAGATAGGAGAGTTTGATTGTAGTTGGTTTGTGCCTACCTATCATATTCAACTGGATCATCTTTTTTCCAAAGATCTCTGGCTGAGCAGAGCATCAGCATCAACTCATTCTTTTATCAGGATGACACTACATGTGCGCTACAGACTAACCAAGGATGACTGTGCACTTGTTTCCACCAATGTCGGCTCATCACTTGTTAAGGAAGCAATGTCATCCTGACACATATCAGTGGAAATGTGCAAAGAAAATCTCTTTAATGCAATTGGGGTAAAACTGCCAAAGTGGTATGGCAACTACCCTATTCAACATAAGTGTATGCTCTGGAAATGCCTAGCTTTTCTGCACAACACTGGTCAATGAATGATAACATTAGTGTCATTAATGTTATCACTCATTAGTGTTATCAATGAAAAATGTGAGGATCTCTTCAAGTGAATGATGGGCCTGTGGAAGTAGACATGTACCAAAAAATTTCTCAAATTGACGCTTGATGTCATTGGAAGACTGGCTTTGGAGTGGAAATTGGTGCGAGTTCTGAAAGTTCCACCAAAGTTATTCAAAGCTTCAACCAATACCTTCATGACTCAAGAGAGCTAGTCTTTGTGCTACCTGCTGCCATCCCAGGGTACCTTCCAGTATGTCAACACCCAACCCTCCATCGAAGAATAACCTTCATGATGAGGTCCAAGCTTGTTCAAACATTTTGTAGCTTGAGTTTGGGTCTTAGCTGAAATGTGTTATCAGTGCAGGTCTTTTCTCCAGGAAGATGGTAATAGTGATAGCTTAGATAATTTGCAAACAAAAGCCAAGTCCTGGCAGTGGCTGCCCTGGGAATCCTACTGTTTGTTTGCTATGAGTGGTAATGAAATTTGATGTTTCCAGATTTGATAAGTAAAAGAAGTCTGGTTTGGTTCTCTTGTCGGGCTGTTTTCATATTGTTTGATCAGTTATTTGTCACAAAGAATCATGAAGAAAATTGCCAAAGAGTGACAGTGGCTTGAAAGCTTCATGTGCAACATCGCACGTAAAAGGCAATGTCAAGTATGTAGATGGTGGGAGTAATGAAGCAGCAACAGCAGGTCCCAGCAATGGTGCACTTTGATCCAGGGATTTGGGGGAGATGATGCAGATCTAGCCTGATAGATTACATGAAAAATTCATGGTTTTGAAGTTTTTTTTTTGCCAATTTGCAAAAAAAATCAAAATCAAAATTGCCATACATAGACCTGAAAAACAAAACATTATGGTAAAAGATTGTCAGCTTATCACAAACGCACAAACCCAAGTGCTTCCTTGTATGATAGATTCTTTTATGCACCTTAATCTTTGAAAGGTTGTTCCAGACTGAAATGTTTGATGTGTGTTTGGATTGTGAGCTTGACAATCTAGCCAGCACATAGTTTGTTTTTAGCAAGTTTCATGATTAGATTTGTATTGATTTAAGTTGAATTGTATTTTGCTAACTTTGCTTGCCATTTTGCCATCATATGCCTAATGTTTTGTGAAGATTGATTAAATGTCTTGCAATCGGGTTTGCCAACTTGTTTCTTCAAAAGTTTGGTTTGTTCAGAAACAAACTTGCCCAATTCTACTCTAAACCCACTAGTCCATATGTTGAAAACTATGTCCTCGGAGCATCTCCACCCACATCTCCTGTTTGATCCTCTACCCATGTTAACCACGTCCATGATAGAGTGCCAATTATTCCCCCTCCCCACCCATAGACATGAAAAATTGGACAATGTAAAGTCATAGACTATTTAAACATCAATCATTATAGCCAGTGGAAATGCTCGTAGGGTTAACAAGACTTGGTTTTCACTACAATGATATCTATGCAAATGGTTTTTCTGTAAAATAGTCTATCACTAGGACGCACGATGATTTTATTTATGATTTCATTTGTTATTTTTTAACAAGTGTTGGATGGTTCTTCCTTTTTAAGAGAGCCTCTGGTCCTACTTGACATTAACATTTTCTTTTTTGGTTAGATTTTTTGAATGTGAGTCGGAGCTTGGTTTTTTCATATTTGTTAATCTTTTAGTTCAGGTTTTGGCACATTTTTCCATATTCAAGAACTTTGGCCCAATTTGAACATCAATTCCAATTACATGTAAACATTACACACCCCTCAAGACTACATATGTTGAAGTATAGAGATTTACATCAAATCTTGGGATGCATATGCACAAAGTTCTACAAATAATTGCATCCAATCAATTATTTGTAAAGTTAGCTATTGTCATTTTTTCAAAAAAAATTAACTTGTTTTATCTAAACAACTTGAACCTATATAAAAAAAATTACAAAGTTTTAGTTTTAGTTATGATTTTAACAAAAGATTAGTTCAACAATCTAGTTTTTCCCAAAAAGATGTTGATTTATGTTCAGGTTGCAAGAACCTAAAGCCCCAAATTTGACACTCCAAATCAAAAAACCAATTAAAAGAAACATCCAAAAAATTTGTATTGAAAACCTATGCTACATATGTCCAAGGTGCAAATGTAACTATATTCTCATGATTTTGCATTAAGGCATTAGCCTTGCCCAAAAAAAGGTGCTAAGGTTAATAAATTGTTGCATGAGTTAATATGAGTAGAAAATGCTTAGGTTATTTCAATTTTGGGTCAATATTATATTTTGTACATGATGGTAATTGATATACAAGTAGAAAATTTGAAAATTTGGGAAATGTTGGGATTGGTATTGGGAAAGATTTGGCATTTCAATACTATGGTGGTATCAATAGTTGACTATTGGTGTGGTGTCATATTATATTCATAGGTAGCAAGAATTTTTTCAAACCAATACTTGGGCATTATTGATGATTGGCTTAATATTTGTAAATACCTATTGATATGAATTTTTTTTATTAAAAGATAATTGAATGACAATGTTGGGATGTTTTGAAATGCACATTTACATTTATAATGCTTGGCATCCAAGTAATTGCAAAGGGAATAATAATAGGAAATAATCCATTGGCAACCAACATGATTTAAATGAAATCTTCATCTAATTTTATAAACATTTTTCATTTGGTGAATTTTTTCCATGTGTAAAAATATTCATAACATTTTATGACATTATGTAGTTGAAGAAGACTTATTTAGCTAATTTGTAACAATTTACTTAAATATTCCAAACAAAACAAAGTTTTAAACATAGACAAGAACTTCAAATAATTATCTTTTGAAGTGAATACACATGATTATGACAACAAACATATTCCCAAAACATCTTGCAAAAATATTGCATGGGCAAATTGCAAAATACAATGCCCTAGATAAATACATCATCCACATAGTTTACAACAATTTGTTTACACCAAAATTAACTTTTAAGTTGAGACAAAGGATGAAATGATGATTGGAGCACTATTGGACTTATTCATTAATTTCACTTTTAATATTTTTTAGTAACTTTCCACTTGATGTCACATTGAGCTCACAATAAATTATAATGTTCATTTGCAAGAGACATTCTTGTATTTATGTGATCAAGATATGATGATTAATCCTTGGTTAGTAATCCCAAGCATTGATGAAGTAACAAAAATTGCAGAATTTGCAATTTTATGTTGTTGTAGGCAACCAAAAATGGCTTTGAAACATCTTTGTTGACCTACTAGAGTCAACGAATGAGTTAAGAATTTAGTAGTTATCCAATTTGTATCAAAAAACCAATTGATGGTGGTTTGATCCCTATTGACCATGGTTTTCATAATAGGATACACTTTTACATTCTCAAGGACAAGGGATATCCTTGTTACCTTGGCTTCTAATTCCTCATAAGTAAAATGTGAATGACCACCATACAATAGTCAAGAATGTCAAATCAATTGTCACATGGAACAATGAGGATATGTTAGAATCGTATTGACTTCAATATCTAGTTGTGATTATTGATTTGACATTGAGGATATGGTTGATTTGCCTAAATTTGTTTTGTCAAAGCCCATATATACTATTGGATTATTAATCAACTAGCTCCCTTTGGAAAATGCTTGTTTTTTGCATGCCTTGAAATATACATTGCAACATTTTTTTCTAGAATTGAATGGCATCTTATTTTTTACACATCTAAAGTGGTTATCAAAGTAAAAACACGTTTCACATGTATCTTTTGAGAAACCTTAAACCCTAAATTATACATCATCACACATTTTGCACCCAATTTTAAATTTTGAGAAATATGATCAAAAGCATTGGTGGCCTTTTACCATTGTGGACAAAATTTGAATCATGCATACTTTTAACATTTTTGATTGGTGAAATTGTTGTATTAGATGACTAACCGCCCAATGGAATTTTGAACAACTTATTGACAAATAATTGAACTACCTTCATGATTCCATTTGAGAATGTTTACACCATTCCCAACATGATTTTTAATGAGACATTTGATTTTCACCAAGTTTGCATCCTTACAAATGACGGCCTTAATGTGAATGCACATCTCAATAATTGACCTATTTTTCATGTGTTTTTTTTTTTCATCTATGATGTTTTAAAAAACCATACAAATCAATATGTTTATGCCAACAAAGCTTGGGGTTTCAAAACATTAAAACCTTCCTCCGCCCCTTTTCAATCTTGACCACTTACAGAAAAGATTTCAATTACATTAAAAAAAAACCAAACAACCTCCATTTTATATCAAGGAATAGCATTGGGATTGGCTACCTCCCAACTCCCACCCATTTATATATATATTTCAATTTTGTGATTTACAGCCATTGTGGCAAGCATCCCCCAAAAAAATCCCCCTTAAATGGTGACATGTTTGTAGATGATCATGAAGAATAATTGTTAGTCAATAGAACTTTAGCATCACTCTCCCAACAAAAAAGAGAAATTGTTGACAAATTTATATTTTAAATGAATAATCACTATGAAGAAATGGGGTGATTTGCAATTGGCCTTGCAACTAGGTTTTTGAATGTAATGAGCATTTGCGGCTCATTGCAACTCAACATATTTTTATAAGTGTGAATGTTATTCAACAAGTCACATATGTGAAACCGTATACATATGCAACTCGTGCAATTTAGATACAACTATGTAAAACCAACTATTGTTCATATAACCAATTGGCAACTACAATGGTAACATCATGTTGACAATATTTTTCATCGATCCATCAAAATATGACATGTGATATTATGGGGATTTTTGAATAATTAGTTATCAAACCTTAATAATACATTATCATATAGATTCTCCATGAAATTATTTCCATTTTCATTGATTTTAAAATGTTTTATTTTATTTTCACCTACTAAAACCTTAATATTTTTAGCACCCATGATGTAGAAGTTTAACTTCTGAATGTCCTTATTGCCTTCATGATAACATTGTAAGAGGGATTCCCTTTGATGGTAGTTGACTTTAGGGAGAGGTTGAAAAGCTTCAAGAGTTTTGAGCAACCGTTTAAGGCCTAAACCATGTGAATCTTTCCTTTTGAAAGTAAAGTGCAAGTAAGTAAAGAGGTTCCATGTTGTAGGTTACAACAAAATTCAATCATGTTCCTTTCATATTCATTCATGATCACAAAGTGATATGGTCATGTAAATAAATTGTTAGCTTTCAACCCTCTCCTTTAATGTTTAAATGTTCATCCCCCTTTAATATGTCCATTATTAGCACAACTATTTGGTACCCACATCACAAAACATTTGGTGTATAGACACACACATAGCTACAATAATTTTTAAGACTATTGGGAGGGGGGTGTGTGGATTTTGAGCTTTCTAAAGTGAATTTTTTTTTGTTATAAAAATCAACACAAATTAGGTCCAAGATGGGAAAAACAACATACTCCACAATATGGAATAAGTAATCCAACATGGTGTATATGAGACTTTCATCTTCCAAACATCAACACCATGTTGTATACACAACCACAATAGTGTGAATCAACACAAAATACACATAATCCATTCTTGTATATGACCCCAACTAGTAGTGGTAGGTCAGGTATGAAATATCAAAAATTCACTAATATAGGTTACTAGAATAAGAATGCCCTTATTCACAAATGCAATTTTACATCTCGTTATGCATAAATCAATGATTGGACAAACCATCCAATAAAGAAAGCTTCAAACAACTACAAGACAAATTTATTATTATTGTGGAAACATTATATATGTTCATCAAAAACTTGGATATGTACTCAAGGTTCAAATACCTACTTTTTGTTTGGTGCATATATTAGCACCCACTTGGATTTGGAATACCCGACAAACTTTCCCATTCACTAACTATGAACAATGAGATTACACCATCAACGATGTTTGTTGCTTTCATATGAAGAGGCACTCACATGTGAAGATTCTACCTTTGGATTCTTTTATGATTGGTTTATACATATGTTTTGGATTGGTGAGTGCACTTATTAGTTTGATGGGGCACATAGTGGGTTTCTTTGTGGAGTTTCCAATCCCTTGGGAATCAAGGTTTGTCGTCTTTCTCTAACAAAAAATTCCCATCTTTTTATTGAACCATTTTTCAACTTGGTGAAATGTTCATTGGGATTAGTGTAATTTTGTCATGAAGTCAAGGTTTTCAGCTTAAGCCCTTTCAGAAATGCTAACATGTTGACAAAATATCCCTATGTTTTTGGTGGAACATGTGTTACAAGTGAGTGACAAGATGCCTCTAGCAACCTTGTGAAGCTTTGTGAAATTTTGATCCAAACAACAAATTAAGAAGGTTGACTATGATTGTATGCATGGGAGCAAAGAAGCTTAGTGAGAAGTTCATGGCTTTGGTGATGGTTATGTGGAACATAGGACACATTGTGACATATTTCAATGACCCCATGCATGGAAACACCGTCAAGGCTGCATCAAGTCTAAAGACCCAAAAATTTAATGCCATTTTGGTGAACTCAACAATCTTAACACCCTTCTCCATACCATGACGTGTAGATGAAGTTTGTTTAGTTTATTGGGGTTATCCTTGAACAAACTCATGGATACATTTCCTTCCATAAAATGTTGATAACCAAACTCATACTCATGTACATTCATTAAAGAAAAATACCAATGCATGCACAATTGTATATCAACAACATTTTCTTTATGTGTGATTTCCAAACTTATAATGTGCAGTTCAAGGTTTGTATGTATGGTTTCTAGCATGTTAATGAGGGTCTGGATATGTGTAACAATTATATCATTTGAACACATTTGTTGCAACTTCATAAAGTTTATGTTCCAAGATCCTTGTAACTAGATATTCAAAAGGATTATTGAAAATCAACACTTACCCATCACTTGATTAAACCTCATACGACAAAAGTTCAATCACACTTACAATGATATTGTACTTGTAGACACAAGCGTGCAATTGTTGCCAACACCATCTCATGTCAATGTGACAACAATGCATAGTTCCTCCACAATTCATTTTCAAGGAATGACTCAACTCCTCGTGTCAAGTTTTTCTTAATCCCACAAATTGGTCTCCATAGTAACTATGGGGGAAAGTAGCATTTGTATGGTTTCAATGTGGGAGGCAAGTCCTCTTTAAATTAGTAGCTTATAAGTCTATTTTTGTGAAATCCTTATGGTCACTTTGTCTACATAGAATTGTCTACTTTTTTTTTTTTTAATCTCCAAAATTGTGCATAACTAAACCGTGCAAAAGCAAAAACCACTTGGAAACTACATTTTTTGATCCAATGTTGTAACCTCTAGATGATAGTACATGGAAATTCCTTCATGAAAATTCAATAATATGTGATTCTACATGACCTCTATGAAATTTTACAGCTTGGGTTTGTCAAAACTTCAGTCATGTCAAGGAAATCTATGTATGACCATAATCAACACTTTTAGTAATGGTTTTTTTTTAAATGAATTCCTTCCTACTTTAGCTTAATATTCCTTACAATGTGATTTATAATCTGCACCATCCACATTTGATTCCTCTTTCAAGACTGTTTCAACGACATCCTCTTCCTTGGCAACAAAATGCATAATCAAAAATTATTTATAAAACTCTCACATGATCTCAAACCCTAAATGCCACTACTTGAGTTTGCACACAATTTGACCATGAATCTTGACCATCCACAAATGCATTTTCTCCCAAGTTAGCTTTCACCATTAAGTTTTTTTTGGTAACCAACAAAAGCTCAAAACTGGCTTTTAGACCTTCTACAAAAAGTTACCCCAGAGAACAAATTTACTTGCACTACATCAATTGTTCTAAAATCTTTCAAACTAGTATCTGCATGATCTACACGCATTAATTCAGCTATTATAAAACCTTTCAAAGATATTTTTGCATCTTTTTAACCAACCACTTCTATTAATTGGAAACATTTCAAATCCATGTGACATTTGCTCCTTTGTTAATTTCTTGAAATAATTTCAACATATTCAAAAGAAATAACACATGTTTACATTTGTATGGAATTACATGTTTACAATGTACATGTATATGAAATTAAAAGCACACAAAAATTCCAAAAAATAATGAACAAAGATATTGAATTATAATTGTTTTGACATACTAAATGCAAAAATGTAATTATGTACTCACCTTTTGCATTGACATGTTTGTTCCTTTGTTAATCTCTTGAAATAACCAAGTAGCAATTCAAATGAAATCATCACTAGGAAAAAAAGGGCATTTTATAACCAATTGGTTCTCAACCACATGTCATCTTCAACTTTGTTTTGACTACACAATAATATTTATTTAAAAAAATTCCATGTGGATGGGATGGCATTTCAAATGAATTGACGTGTTGACTAGTTTTGTAAGTATATGGCATTGACCACTAATGGGTGTTGCCAGTCAGAATATTTTTAAAAATAAAATATAACCTAATTGAAAAATAGTTGAGAATTCCACTTTGTGATGACATTATGTCATGTCAAGTCAATTATTTGACTATTTTGGTGGACCTTGTTTTTGAATGGATGAAAGAAGGATGTTGATGGATGAAATATTTCATGCATTTTCAAATGTACTTCAATTTTAATTATCATTACCTATACCCCACCCACCTACCTATTCATCATTCCTCACACCCTACGTACATGTTACCTACTTACTATTGTAACTTATACCTACATATTACATACCTACCTACCTAGGTACCTACAAATGATTGACCTACGTAACTTAACCTACACCCTACTTTAAATCACCTATGTTATAATTTAAATATATTTAACCTACAATTTAATGGCATAAATGGAATCATTTATAAATGAATGACATTTTGTTTATTTTCCTTTTACCAAAATATTTTTTCTTTTATTTATCCACCATGTTACCTTTAGTTAAATTCTTTTTAAAGTAGGTTTTTCTTTGAACTTTCATTAAGGTAACTAGGTTGGTTTTATAACACTTAAGCACTTAGGCAATCCAAGGGGAGGGCTCCTTTGTTTCTAGTGTCCAAGCAAATGTTGAACCCCTCCTCTTGGCACATTTCAAGCACTAAAAATTGTCAAAAACAAATTAAAAATGAAAGTGTTATGGCCCCCCAAAGTAGGGGGGGTCAAGAACTCAAAACTTCGAACCAGACCCTAAACCAAAAATTGACCCATATATACCTTTCCATGTTTCCACCCACAATTATGTTTCTTGAATCTTCAAAACATCAAAACCTTCGAGCTTTCACTTTCCATTTCGTTGAACTTCTCCAATTCCATGTTTAGCCTTTTTTTTTTAAATGTCTTGATTTTGAATGGTGAATACCCAAAAACTTGCTTATATGTTTTTTGTTATTATTATAATTCCAACATTATTTGTAGAACATAAGGTGCTGCTCCTATAGCACTTTAAATCATTTATTATGAAGATGAAATGAAAAAGTCATGAGCTTCGAAAGTAGGAGGGGTCCAAATAGAAGAAAGTGAATGTAAGTACGGAAGTTTTTTTCTTCAACTCTCATTGGCTTTTCTTCTTTTCCAGTTCTAGAACAAACATTTGGGTAATGAGAGTTAAACTTATTAACCTTTTCAACCATCAATGTAAGTAAAGTCTTGATTATGTTTGTTTTATTGAATTACTTTTTACTATATAATTTCTCTTATATTTTGATTGGGTTCAACTATATTTCAATTAGGTTTCAACTATGTTTGTCAACTATGTATAAAGTAAGCCCATGATGCATGTCATTTCTATTTGTTATTTAGTTTTATTTTTTCTAGATTTCAAATGTTTTTTTCTTTGTCAAACTTCCTTATTTTTGAGTAGTAAATGATGATTTTTTATCGATTTTTAATGTGTGCAACTAACGCACAATCTTTTTCTTGATGCATTATAACTTAGATTCCTATTAAGTTTTTTTATTTTTAATAACTTTCATTTTCTTTAATTCATAAATGCAAGGTGGAGCTATGAACGAGTCAAAATACATGGTCCAACAAGGCAACAATCCAATTAAACATGCCAATAACAAGTTCACACCATTAGCGCATAAAATAATAGATCACACGCCCTACGTAGTTTGTCTTCTCCTTTTATTTAGATTATATCTTTTGGGAAAAACTATAATGACAATTGTGGATTGTGCAAGTGGTGGCTCAAAAGGTTACAAATACCAACAGAGCAGTTAGGGTTTTCACCTTGGTAGGTTAGTATATTTTGAAGTCAATATTTTTAAAATGTTATAGAGTGTTGTAAAATTTAAAATTATAAGGTTTTCTACAAATTTTGCATGTGGTACATGGTTGTGAAAATGGCACCCATGTTATGAGATGTGTATTGGCAAACATCTTCATGGGATCTTTTTGTATTGCAAACATTAAAATGAACCTAACCTTAACCTTAAATATTATATTTTAATTAATAGCTACAACCTAAACCCTAATCAGTAGACATAAAGTTTAGACCTAACCTTGGATATTAAAATGAAACCCTACAATTTCATTAATAATTGTGAAACAAAGTAGAAAGTTTGAACTATAGGTCTAATTTTTATAAGAACCCAAAATCCTGACCTTGTATGTATATAATGTTGAGATTAGAAGTCATTTTTATCTTGTTTTATTGATAAATGCCTTGCTTACACACGTTCTTCTCCTATAAGCTTGTAGAATTTCTTGTAGTTTTGAAAGTGTTGTGCAAAATTAGAAGTATTACATTTTCCTTTTAGTATGGATGGTTTTGAAGTTTATTTCTTCATTGTTTATAGTATGTTTTTGTTTGGTTTTTGTTTGATGTTGTTTATGTTCTTCCTATGTGTTTTGGGAACATTGTGTTTTTGGATTATTAAAAGGATTGATATCATTTTTGTGTTTTAAGGTTGTTTATGGTGTATTTTTGTGTTACTGTTGGATACTATTTACATTCAATGGTAAAAATTGTTATTAGCCCAATATTAAAAAAAACCAACACCTAAATCTATTTTGGGTTTGAATAACATACAACAAAGAACATTGAATGGATGTTTTGAAGGTTATATATTGAGTAAATATGGCTTATATGATGTTATAGTTATATTACAAAAAAGGGGTGTAATTCATTAGCTTAAATCACTATGGGAACTTAAAAGTGAAATAAGTTCATTGCATTTTAATGATTTCACCCTGGTTAAATTTATTTCATTATAATATCACTATGTAAACATCGTGTTTCATTATTAGTTAACATAATTCACTATTATAATTCACTATAGTAAATAGGTTTTTTAAATGTTGTTTTAAATACATTATATATGTTGTTATATGATATACCTTATATTATTTCAGGTTATTTTGATCATCCTAACTTATACCTTATGATATTATATGTTATTATGCCTTAAGGTATTTTATTAATTTTATCATATTTTTAAAATTATTTAAAATTAAATTATTCAACTAACCTTAGGCCTTAGGTTATTTTATTTTAAATTAATATATGTTATTTCAAATTATACTTTAAATTATTCAAGGTTATTATACTTTCTGTTATTAATCATTTTATCATAAGTATAATAACTTTAAATAATTTAAAATATAATATAATGATCTAATGTAAAATAACCTAGAATATCCAATAATAGCTTATGAAAAATAATTTAGAATAACCTAAAATATAATAGTCATTAATAACCACAAATATTTATCAATAGAATACCCACCAATAACCATTGATAGCTTACGGTAATTTAACTTATAATAACAACTAATTGAATAACTATTAATAACCATTAATAAAATAACCACCAATAAAATGATCATTAATAGCCACCAATAGCCCCAATAAAAAAACAAACAATAACCACTAATAAAATAACCACCAATAACCATATATTAAAATTACTTGAAATTGCCAAAAATAATCTAAGGTGAAATCATTTATAATAGAAAAAAACAATTTAAGGTGAAATAACCTTCAATAGCCAAAAAATAACCAACAATAACTTCACATAGCTGAAAATAAGTTAAAATGAAATAACTTAGAATAGTAAAAAAAATTATAATAGCTCGAAATAACCTAAAATGAAATAATTTACAATAGCAAAAAAAACATAGAATAACCAAAAATAA
>Ga0116230_10004658_pt1 | contig 13435 bp, 9 predicted proteins | sample S1TSphfallax_3_FD_88678 | JGI IMG/M metagenome (GOLD analysis project Ga0116230, IMG submission 88678) | Host-associated microbial communities from peat moss isolated from Minnesota, USA - S1T2_Fd - Sphagnum fallax MG | ecosystem: Host-associated > Plants > Peat moss > Unclassified | place: USA...
CGGAATCCACGATCGGGTAGCCTGTTCGACCGCGCCGCCAGGCCTGGATCTGACGTGCGTTCTTTCGCCATCGTATCGTAGGGAATTGATGATTGAAGTTAGCCTCAGGCATGTCCGGATGATGAAACAGAAGATGATAGTTGAACTCGCGCCAGCCGAGTTCTTTGCGAAACGTCTCGAAATCCTCCTCTGCTCCTTGCGGAGCGGCTTGCTCAAGCGCGGCCCAAACCTGCCGGGGTCCAATCTCTCCGAAATGAAGGTGTGGAGACAGGCGAGAGACGCCATTTTCGCCTGGGTAATTCCGCTTCACGGAATAGCCACGCACTGGACTCTTGAGAAACGCCGCAAGGCGTTTGAGCGCGCCGGTTTCGCCAGGCGCCCATTCCCCAAACCCGGCGGCCCAGTCCGGCGCGCTCGGGCGCAAATTCCAATCGTCCAACTCGTCGCTGGGCGGCGCCTCCGTCACGCTTGTAAAACGGTTCGGCGCCAGTTCAGGCGCTGCGGAGGGGGCGCAGATCAGGGGTTTAGCCGCCCGCCAATAGGGCGAAAAAACGCGATAATCGCCTCCCGAGGCCGTCTTCACGCACCAAGGTTCGTTGAGCAATGAGGCATTGAAGGACCGGCAATCCAGTCCCTCGTCTCGGAGCCTTGATTTGAGGGCGGTGTCTCGGTTGATCGAGGGGGAATCGTAAAGCCGGTTCCAATACACCGCCTTGGCGCTTGTCTCCGAGGCCAAGTCGCACAAAAGATCAGGGGCCGATCCTCGCCTTAGAACGAGATGTGCGCCTTTATCAGCGAGCGCCTTCGCCAAGGCTTTGAGCGACCCATGCAGCCACCATCGCGAGGCGGCCCCCAAAGGGCGCGCCGGCCCCCCTTCGTCATGGATGAACACCGGAATAATGGGTCCAGACGCCGCTGCGGCGATAAGGGCGGGATTGTCGTTCAGTCGCAGATCCTTGCGGAACCAGACGATCGTGGGACGGTCTGTGCGCATCTATGATGGGCTCCAGTGCGGCCGACCTTGCGCGCCTCGCGCCATTCGCTCACTTCTCAAACGTCTACGCCCCAGCGTCGGTCCCGGATCAAGGAGAGCGCCACCATGCGGCCCAATGCCGTGATCACGCTGAAAACGCCGAAGGGGCCAGACGTTCGTATTGGCGGCGCGGAGCGTCTTTCCATAATCGCGGGGCCCTGCCAGCTTCAGAGCCGAGCGCACGCCCTGGAGATGGCGCAGGGCTTACGGGAAATCGCAGACCGCCTGAATATGGGATTTGTCTATAAGACCTCTTTCGACAAGGCCAACAGAACATCAGTCGCAAGCGCGCGGGGTTTGGGGCTTTCCGAGGCCCTGCCCATCTTAGCCGAAGTTCGCGAGGTCACGGGGCTGCCGGTTCTCACTGACGTCCACGAGATTGATCAGTGTGCGCTTGCGGCCTCCGTCGTGGATGTTCTGCAGATCCCCGCGTTCCTCAGTCGCCAGACCGATCTGATCATCGCCGCTGCCAAAACAGGGGCGGCCTTGAACATCAAGAAGGGTCAATTCCTGGCGCCCTGGGACATGCACCATGTGGTCGCCAAGGCGCTCGCGGCCGGCAACGCGAATGTTATGGCGTGTGAGCGCGGCGTCTCCTTCGGCTACAACACTTTGGTGTCGGATATGCGCGCCCTTCCCATCCTGGCCAAGATTGGCTGCCCGGTCGTATTTGACGCCACTCATTCAGTGCAACAGCCTGGCGGCCAGGGTGATAGCTCAGGGGGCGAGCGCCAATTTGTGCCGGTTCTGGCCAGGGCGGCTGTCGCGGTCGGCGTGGCGGCGGTGTTCATTGAAACGCATGAAGATCCAGACCATGCGCCATCGGATGGACCTAACATGGTTCCCCTGACCGAGCTTGAGGGGCTTTTGCGCGAGCTTCTCGAATATGACGCGATCGCCAAGCGCCGCGCTCGCCTTGACCCGGCCGGCGCGGGTGGGGCACAGGCAGGGCACGATGGATCTGCATGAACTGCAGCTATGGCTGGGCAAACTCGCCAATGCGCGCGTGGTCACGGTCGGCGACCTCATGGTCGATCGATTCATCTATGGCGAGGTCACCCGGCTATCGCCCGAGGCTCCGATTCCCGTCCTGTCGCGCAGTCGCGAATCGATGATGCTGGGCGCCGCGGGGAATGTTGCTCGCAACGTCGCCGCACTCGGTGGATATTCGGCCCTCATTGGCATTGTGGGCGCTGATCCAGCCGGCCATGACGCGCTGGCTCTGATTGGCGACGAACCCAATATCGAAGGCTATATCGTAACGGACGCGGAACGCTCAACGACCGTCAAGACCCGGTTCGTCGCTGCTGGGCAGCAGCTCCTCAGAATGGACAACGAGGACGTGCGGCCGATCGAGCCCGCGGCGGAGGCGCAACTGGTGCGAGCCATCGCCGATGTGAGCGTTGGCGCTGGGGCGATCCTTGTGTCTGACTATGGTAAAGGCGTGGTCACGCCTGCCGTTGTTGAAGCGTGCCGACGCGCCGCGGAAGCGAACGGCGCTAAGCTGATCATTGATTCCAAAGCGCGCAGCTTGGCGCAATACGGCAAAGTTCACATCATCAAGCCAAACGCCCTTGAGCTTAGCCGAGCAACGGATCTGCCCACTGACAGCGACGAACAGATAGAGCGCGCGCTCCGCGCGGCCCTTGGCGCGAGCGCCTGCGATGCGATCCTGGTCACGCGGGCGGCGCGGGGCATGTCCCTCATCGAAAGGGGAGGCGGCGTTCATCATTTTTCACGACCCGCCCCGGAGGTGGTTGATACCGCCGGAGCGGGAGATACCGCCATGGCGACTCTGGGGCTCGCGGTCGCCGCCGGGGCCCCGCCTGACGTGGCTATAGAATTGGCTCTGATCGCCTGTGGCGTCGTGGTCGAAAAGGCTGGCGTCGCCACGGCCTCGGCTGATGAGCTTGTGGAGTCAGAACTGGGCGCACACCGTGCGCCGCTGCGAGCCAAGATCGCCTCAAGAGAGCGGATGGCGGCGGAGGCGCGGCGATGGCGCGAACGCGGGCTGCGCGTGGGCTTCACCAATGGCTGCTTCGATATTCTCCACCCGGGCCACATAGCCTACCTAGCCCAGGCGCGGGGGTGGTGTGATAAGCTGATCGTGGGTCTGAACACCGATCGGTCGGTGAGCGCGGCAAAAGGACCGGACCGGCCCATCAATGACCTGGAGTCCCGCGCGCTCGTGCTGGCGGCGATCGGCTCTGTCGATCTGGTGACGCCGTTTGACGAGGATACGCCCCTGAGTTTGATTAGCCAGGCTCGCCCTGACGTGCTGATCAAGGGAGGGGATTACGACATCAGCCAGGTCGTTGGCGCGGATATCGTCCGGGGCTGGGGAGGCGAGGTGCGCATCGCTTCCTTTGTGGACGGGCATTCAACCACGGCGACCCTCCGGCGGATGGCGGCTGGGACGTGACCAAGCCACTCGTGCTGGTGACCGGCGGAGCCGGGTTCATAGGGTCAAACATTGTCGCCGAGCTGACCACCACCAGCGCCGCGCGTGTGGCGGTCTGCGACCGTCTGCGTAGCGCGGACCTTGGAAAATGGCGAAACATCGCCAAGCACGCCATCGTCGATTTCATCGCCCCGGAAGCGCTTTGGTCCTGGCTTGAGGGTCCGGGCCAGGCGGTCGACGCCATCATCCATATGGGCGCCGTATCCTCCACCCAGGAGCCCGACGCCGACCGCATCATCCATACGAATTTTGGCCTTTCACGAGACCTCTTCAATTGGTGTGCGAAGAACGCCCGCCGCTTCATCTACGCATCTTCGGCCGCGACATACGGCGACGGCGCCTTAGGCTTCGAAGATGTTTCCGATCTTGACGCCTTGGTCGCCCTGCGCCCCCTTAATGCCTACGGATGGTCGAAAGCCCTGTTCGACATCTACGCCGTTCGCGAGGCCGAGTCGGGACGCGCGCCACCGCAGTGGGCAGGCCTGAAGTTCTTCAACGTATACGGCCCCAACGAAAATCATAAGGGCGCCATGAGCTCTATGGTCGCTCAGATTTGGCCGGATGTGGCCGCGGGTCAGCCGGTGCGTCTTTTCCGTTCGTACCGAAAGGGGTGGGCGGACGGTGGGCAGGAACGAGATTTTGTCTATGTCCGCGACGTCGCGCAGGTGGTCGCATGGCTGCTGACGCGTCCGGAGATGAGCGGCGTCGTCAACGTGGGCTCAGGCCGGGCACGCTCGTTTGAAGCCCTGGCCTTGGCTGTGTTCGCAGCGGCTGGCCGCGACCCAGCTATCGAGTTCATCGCCATGCCCGAGAGTCTGCGGGAGCGTTACCAGTATTTCACCGAGGCCGACTTAAATGGCCTTAGATCAAGGGGCTACAACGCTAACTTTACCTCACTTGAGGAGGGCGTGGCCGATTATGTCCGCACCTACCTTGCGGGGCCGGACGGCTACCGGTGAACCGCGGCGACGTGGCCCTTGGCTAGGCTGAGCGGTTTCCGTCTGTTTTTGTTTTGTCTGATCGCGGGAACGCTGATCGTTCTGGTCGTCGCCGCGCTTATCTGGCGCGATCATATCCTCGAAGCCCTGCTGGATCCGGAACTTCCCTACGCTGTCTACAAGCCGCCCCCCGCTCCGAATTATCAGGCAAGATCAGCGTGGGCGCTTGAGCCTCCGCTCGTCGGGCCAGACGGAAAAGACGTGGAGGTGTTCTTCATCCATCCCACGACCTTTGATGGCGGAAAAAACTGGAACGGCCCCATTACAGATCGCCGCGCATCCCAGGCCATGAACCGCTGGGTGCTACCCAACTACGCGGAGCCGTTTGCCGAAGCAGGCCAAATTTACGCGCCCAGATATCGGCAGGCGAGTCTCTATACGTCTCTAACCTTGTTTGATGACGCCATCCTCGCCCGTCAGTTCCCCTATGGTGACATACGCGCGGCCTTTGCCGCCTTTGTTCAACGCATTCCGCCCCAAAGCCCATTTATCATCGTGGGGGTCGAACAAGGTGGCCTTCTGGCTTCCCGACTGGTCAGGGAGACGATCGGCGGTAATCCCGGTTTGAGACGCCGGCTCATCGCCGCCTATTTCATTGAAACCGCCGTTCCCGCCGAAGATTACGCCACCGTCTCAGCCACGCCGGCGTGCGCAGCGCCCGACCAGACAGGGTGCGTTGTCGCCTGGATTTCCTCGCCTACCCTCGACTTTATCCGCGCCTCGCGCATCGCAAACCGCAGCCTCGTATGGGGGCGCAAGGGAGCCCTTGAAGGCCTGAACGGACGGGCCATTCTTTGTGTCAACCCTCTGCTGCGACGAGAAAGCGATGACGAGGCCGCGCCGAGACTCAATCGAGGGGCGGCCAACGCCACGGGTCTGGAATGGGGCGCGCGGCCCGGATTTATGGCGCGGCAGGTGGGCGCTCAATGCGTCGACGGCATCTTGCGCGTGACCCGGCCAAGCTCGGCCTCGCTTCGTGCGCATGGCGACTGGATGGAGCGCCGGAAGGCGCCTGAATACAATCTGTTTTGGGCGGATTTAGAAGCCGATGCAAACGCGAGGGTCACGGCTTGGAAATCGAAAAATCGCAAAGCTGATGGTTGACACGCCCGGATTTCCAGCAGGTCTATCCCGCGCCATCCAGGCCGTCGTCAGGACGCCAATCGAAGAGTTCGCTCAAGCACCTCAACGCCGCGCCCCGGCGTGTCGATAGCTCCGGATCTCTCGCCAGCACCAGGCGCGCATCATCGGCGGCCACTGCAATGAGGTCGCGATGCGCCACGGGATCGGCAAAGCGATAGTAGGGGAGGCCGCTTTGGGCCAATCCGAGTGGATCTCCCCCACCCCGCAATTCCAGATCTTTCTCCGCGATGATAAATCCATCCTCAGTCTGGCGCAGTATGTCGAGGCGCCGACGGGCAATCTCCGACAGGGGCGGGTCGTACAAGAGAACGCAGCTGCTGCGCTCGCCCCCTCGACCAACCCGGCCGCGAAGCTGATGAAGCTGCGCCAACCCAAACCGCTCAGCTTGCTCGATAATCATGATCGTGGCGGCCGGCACATCGACGCCCACCTCGACGACCGTGGTGGCCACCAGAACGGAGAGACTGCCCGAGGCAAACCGCGCCATGACGGCATCTTTTTCGGCGGACGGCAGGCGACCGTGGACCAGCCCCACTCGATCCCCCAGGAGCGCCCGGAGGCTCGACCACCTGCTCTCGACGGCCGCGAGGTCGAGCGTCTCGGACTCCTCAACCAGTGGACAGATCCAAAACGCCTGCGCCCCCGCGCTTATGGCTGTCGCCAGGCGCTCCAGGATATCGGCGAGCCGAGGTAGCGGCGCGGCGCGGGTGGTCACGGGTTTGCGGCCAGGGGGCTTTTCCTCAATCCGGCTGACATCGAGATCGCCAAACACAGTCAGTTCCAGAGTGCGTGGTATGGGAGTCGCCGATAGCGCCAGGAGATGAGCCGCCTCACCCTTTGCTCTCAGGCGCCGCCGCTCGCTCACGCCGAACCGGTGCTGTTCATCAATCACGGTGAGGGCCAGATGGCGGTAGGCGACGTCCTCCTGAAACAGCGCATGGGTGCCCACCGCGATGGCGGCGTCGCCGGATGCGAGAGCCCTCAAAGCCTCAACGCGGGCGGATCCCTTTTGACGTCCAGTCAGCGAGACGACCTGCAATCCCGCGGCCTTGAGAGGCGCGTGCAGGGTCTCAATATGCTGGCGGGCCAGAATCTCGGTGGGGGCCATCAAAACGGCCTGACCACCCGCCGCGGCGACATCAATCATGGCGAGCATGGCCACCACCGTCTTTCCCGAACCCACGTCGCCCTGGACCAGGCGGGTCATTCTAAGCCCTGACGCCAGGTCCTGGCGGATGTCGGACAAGGCGCGAGCCTGAGCCCCCGTCAGACGAAAGGGCAGGGCGGCTTCAGCTCGGTCCGAAAGCCCGCTCCGCGATACAACCAAGGCGCCGGCGGCGCGGCTATGTTTCCTGCGCTGCGCCAGAGCCAGCTGGTGAGCCAACAATTCATCAAAGGCCAGACGCCGGCGGGCTGGCGCGTTCGGCGATAGATCGGCTTCAGACTGCGGCGCATGCAGACAGAGGAGCGCGTCTCGCCAACTCGTCCAGCCCTTGCGCGCCAACCACGTGGGATCCTGCCACTCGTCTAAAACGGGCGCCGACTCCAGCGCGGCCCTCACAAAACGCGCGACGGATCGGGCGGGGAGACCGGCTGTCGCGGGATAGACCGGCTCGATCGAGGGCACGTCTTCAGCGCGCTCTATGGGGGTCAGGTAGTCTGGATGGACGATCTGGAATGAGAAGCCTTGCCTCTCGCGCTCCGCCTTGCCGCTGACGAGCCTGGCGGCGCCGACCGGGTGGCGGCTCACCAGGTGCGCGCCATGGCCTTTGAAATAGGTGAGTGTAAGAAAGCCCGTATCGTCGAAAACGCGGATCTTCCATGGCTGGCCGGAGCGCGCGGGCGGATGATGCGACTCTATCGTCACTCTGAGGGTCTGAACGGCGCCATCGACCAGCCCCGCGACGGTCGATTCCCTGCGCACAATCAAACCCTGCGGGGCCAGAAAGGCCAGATCCCGCACCTTGGGCCCCGCCACGCGTTCGAGAAGGGGAGCCACCCGCGCCCCCGCCCCCTTGAGGCTGGCGACGGGTGCGAAAAGGGGAAAGAGACTCACCGGCCGCATGCTGTAATCATAGGCCGATTAACGGGCTTCCGCCGACGCGCAACTTTGCCTAGCCCACAATGGCCGCCGCGATCCCCCGTATATCGGTGCAGCGCCCCTCATGGACGCGCGGGGCCAAGCTCTGTAAAGACCCCGGCTGCCGAGGGGTGCGGCCTGTTTGTGAGGATTTAAGAGGCCATGAGCGAGATGCCGCCGGACCGGCTCGCCACCAATCCCGATAGTCCGCACTATGATGCTGAAATTCTCGAGCGCGGCGTCGGCGTGCGATTTAAGGGCGTTGAAAAAACCAACGTCGATGAATACTGCGTCAGCGAGGGATGGGTGCGCTTGACGGTAGGCACAACCGTGGATCGCGCGGGTAAACCCATGACCATCAAATTACAGGGTGAAGTCGAGCCGTATTTTCGGCAACCCGAAGCGTGACGGGATCGATCCGGACCCCTATATCCGCACCATCCATGCTTGATAACAGACGCAACAGAGCTCGCTTTCGCGCATGGCGTCGAGGGTTTCGGGAGGCGGACCTTATTCTGGGGCCGTTTGCGGATCAGCATCTGGGTTCCATGACCGCGTTGGAGTTGGAACAGTTCGAGGATCTGCTTGATCAGCCTGATCATGACCTTCAGGCCTGGATTCTCGGGGCCGCCGAACCGCCTCCCATCTTTGACAATGCCATGCTTGGGCGCCTTCGCGCCTTCGTGCCCAAAGTCCCCAGTCTGATTGCAGCTGGCCGCTGAAAGAGGAGACTGGGCGGCTGTCGCAGTTGTCGGACGCGAAGCGTGTCGCCCTTACCGAGGGCGACCTCCTTCTGGCGGGCGCGCCGGAGGGCTTTGACGCGCTGGTGATGAGTGACATCGCCCGCGCTCGCGGCGGCCTAACCGTGTTCGTCGCCCGCGATCCTTCCAGGGCTTCGGCCTTCAGTGACGCGTTGGCGTTCTTCGCGCCCGAAATGGAGCTTCTCTCCTTTCCGGGCTGGGATTGTCTGCCTTACGACCGTGTTGGCCCATCAGCGAGCATCGCCGCGCGGCGGATGGGCGCGCTTACGCGCCTCGTCAGGGGCTCCAGCGACAAGGCGCCGTTCATGCTGGTCACCACCGCGGCGGCGCTCATGCAGCGGGTCCCGCCCAGGGCGGCGGTCGAGAAAGCCGGATACGCCGCCACGGTTGGCAACAGCGTCGATATCGCCGTGCTTGAGCGCTATTTTGCGATAAACGGCTATCAGCGCGCCTCAACGGTTTCGGAGCGGGGCGAATTCGCGGTCCGCGGCGGCGTGATTGACGTCTTCCCGCCGACAGCCGACGAGCCCGTGCGCTTGGATCTGTTTGGCGACACCCTGGAATCCATTCGCGGTTTTGATCGGGAAACGCAGAGATCCACACGCCAGCTCAAGGCGGTGGACCTGCGACCGGTCAGCGAAGCCCTCCTCGACGCCGAGGGCATAGCGCGCTTTCGCACGGGCTACCTGGCGGCTTTCGGGGCGCCGGGGGATGATCCACTTTACGCTACGGTCAGCGAAGGCGGCCGGCGGGCGGGCATGGAGCATTGGCTACCGCTATTCTATGACGAGCTTGAGACTTTGTTCGACTATCTGCCGGCATCCGCCCTGGTGGGCGTCGACCATCTCGGCGATGAGGCGCGGGACGAGCGCCTGGCCCTGATCGCGGACGCCTATGAAGCGCGAAACCAGACAGAACGAAAAACACACTATCGGGCGCTCCCGCCTGAGCGGCTCTATCTCTCGACCGAAGAGTGGGCCGATCGCTTAGGCCAGAGGCCGAGCCGCCATTTCACGTCCTTCCAACGGGAGGCGGGCGAAAAGACGATCGACATGGGAGCCAAACTCGGTCGGGCTTTCACAGCCGAGCGGGCGCAGGACAGCGTTAATCTCTTCGAGGCCGCCGCCGCCCATGCCCGCGCTCTCACCGCCGAAGGCAAGCGCGTCCTGTTTGCGTCATGGTCGGAGGGATCTTCCGAACGGCTGGGCGTGATGATGGCCGACCACGGCCTTACGGGGATTTCCCTGGCGCCCTATTGGCAGGCGGCGAAGGCGGCGGACCCGAAAAGGCCGCAGCGCGTGGTTCTCCCCCTCGAGGCCGGGTTCGAGACGGACACCCTGGCGGTGATCTCGGAGACCGATATTCTTGGGGATCGGCTGGCGCGGCCCAGACGCCGGCGTCGGGCGTCGAACTTCCTCGCCGAGGCCACGGCCCTCACCCCCGGAGACCTCGTGGTCCACATCGACCATGGCATCGGGCGGTATGAAGGGCTTCGGACGCTGGACGTCATGGAAGCGCCGCATGACTGCCTGGAGCTCCATTATGCGGCGGAGTCGAAACTCTACCTGCCGGTGGAGAATATCGATCTGCTCACGCGGTATGGCTCGGAAAGCGAGGGGGTTCAGCTCGATCGGCTGGGCGGCGCCGCGTGGCAAGCCCGGCGATCGAAGGCTAAGGAGCGCCTTCGGGAGATGGCGGAAGGCCTCATTGCGATCGCCGCCGCGCGGGCGACCCACCAGGTTGAAGAGGTTGATCCCCCTCAGGGTCTATTCGACGAATTCTGCGCTCGTTTTCCCTACGAGGAGACAGACGATCAGTTAAACGCGATCGCGGACGTGCTGACCGACCTCGCCTCCGGCAAGCCGATGGATCGCCTGATCTGCGGCGATGTCGGCTTTGGGAAGACCGAGGTCGCCCTGCGCGCGGCCTTCGTCATGGCCATGAGCGGCCGACAGGTGGCCCTGGTCTGCCCGACCACCTTACTCGCGCGGCAACATTTCACGACGTTCCAGGCAAGATTTCAGGGCTGGCCGGTCCGGGTCCGCCGGCTCTCCCGGCTGGTCCCCGCAGCTGAAGCGGCCGAGACTCGCGACGGCCTGGCGAGCGGCGAGATCGAGATCGTCATCGGGACTCATGCGGTGCTTTCCAAACAGGTCAGCTTCAAGGACCTCGGAATGGTCATAGTGGATGAGGAGCAACATTTCGGGGTCAAGCACAAGGAAGCGCTTAAGGCCCTGCGCGCACAGGTGCATGTCATGACCCTGACCGCGACTCCCATCCCCCGCACGCTGCAGATGGCCCTCTCGGGCATCCGCGAAATGTCGATCATCGCCACACCGCCCGTCGACCGGCTGGCCGTGCGAACCTACGTCACGCCCTGGGATCCGGTCTCAATCCGGGAGGCGCTGCTGCGGGAAAAATATCGCGGAGGCCAGGCCTATTATGTCGCGCCGCGGATCAAGGATCTGCCTGATCTGGAAAAATTCCTGCGCGAGCAGGTCCCGGAAGTTAAGTTTGTCGTGGGACACGGGCAACTCAGCCCCACGCAATTGGAAGACGTGATGAGCGCCTTCTACGATGGGCAGTACGATGTGCTGCTCTCCACCACCATCGTGGAGTCCGGGCTCGACGTGCCCTCGGCCAACACGCTGATCGTCCACCGCGCGGATATGTTTGGCCTCTCGCAGCTTTATCAGCTGCGAGGGCGCGTGGGCCGGGCGAAGTCCAGGGCTTATGCCTACCTGACCACGCCCTTCCAGAAGACCATCACAGCCTCGGCGGAAAAGCGCCTGCATGTGCTCCAGTCACTGGACAGCCTGGGCGCCGGCTTCCAGCTTGCGAGCCACGATCTCGATATCCGGGGTGGCGGAAACCTTCTGGGGGACCAGCAGTCAGGCCACATTCGCGAAATCGGCGTCGAACTCTATCAGCAGATGCTGGAGGATGCCGTGGCCGAACTGCGGGCGAAACCTCTTGTCGGGGACGTGTCGGCGGATCCCGCCTCGGATCGCGGCTGGTCACCGCAAATAAACACTGGCGCCGCGGTGCTCATACCGGAAGCCTATGTTCCCGATCTCAATGTGCGTCTGGCGCTTTATCGCCGGCTCTCCGATGCGGAGCGGGCGGATGATCGTGAGGCGCTGGCGAGCGAACTGATTGATCGCTTCGGCCCCTTGCCAGCCGAGGCTGATCAACTGCTGAAAGTCGTGGCGATCAAGGGTTTGTGCCGGGAAGCCAATGTATCGAAGATCGACGTTGGTCCGAAGGGCGCGGTGGTGAGTTTTCGGGCCGATCGGTTCGCCAACCCGGCGGGTCTGGTCAGCTTTGTGCAGAAAAACGCTGTCGCCTGGCGTCTGCGTCCGGATCAGAAGGTGGTCATAAAAGGCGAATGGGACACGCCTATCCAGCGGCTGGGCGCGGCGGAGCGCGTACTGGCCGAGCTGGCGAGACTGGCGAAGGCGGCCTGATCCTACACCGGGGCGATCCGCGGCCTTCCAACCGTGAGAGTGAGCGTCCCCTTGGAGGCCCGCGAGCGCATGGTTCTCCCTATCGCGCTAGGGCGTGGCGGTGAAGCCAGGCTTGCCTAACCAGACGGCAAGTCTGACAGAGCCCCGCGCACAGGGGCGCAAAGCGGGAGCCAACCATGAGCCAGGGTCCACTGTCAGGACTGAAAATTCTGGAATTCGCCGGCATCGGACCAGGACCGTTTTGCGGCATGCTGCTTTCAGACCTGGGCGCCGACGTGGTGCGGATCGACCGTCCCGATACCGGGCCCAGACCTCGCCTGAACGTGACGGCCCGAGGTCGGCGGTCGGTCGCCATGGATCTGAAATCGCCGGCGGCGATAGCCGCGTGCCTCACACTGATGGACAAAGCAGACGCCCTCTTCGAAGGCTTCCGACCCGGCGTTATGGAACGGCTGGGCCTTGGTCCGGATGTCGCGCTGGAGCGCAACCCGGCCCTGGTATACGGCCGGATGACCGGCTGGGGCCAGAGCGGCCCCTACGCCAAGGCGGCCGGACACGACATGAACTATATCGCCATTAGTGGCGCCCTAGGCGCCATTGGGATGGCCGACAAGCCGGTCCCGCCGCTGAATGTCGTTGGCGATTTCGGCGGGGGCGCGCTCTACCTCGCCTTCGGGCTCCTGGCCGGCGTGCTGCATGCCCGGGCGACCGGCGAAGGGCAGGTGATAGACTGCGCCATGAGCGATGGCGCCGCGTCTCTGATGGCGATGTTTTACGGCATGCGCGCCCAGGGCCTGTGGAGCGAGAAGCGCCGGGACAATCTCCTCGATGGCGGCGCGCATTTCTACGACACCTTCGAGTGCGCGGACGGCGGTTGGATCGCCATCGCCGCCATCGAACCCCAGTTCTACGCCCTGCTCCTGGAAAAGACCGGCATCGACGATCCGGCGTTCAAGGCCCAGTACGACAAGACGGCATGGCCCGCGCTGCGCGAAAAGCTCGCCCGCGTGATCGCGACCAAATCCCGCGCCGAGTGGTGCGTTATCATGGAGGGTACGGACGTCTGCTTCGCGCCGGTTCTCAGCCTGGATGAGGCGCCCCAGCATCCGCACAATGTGGCCCGGCAGGCATTCGTCGATCTGGATGGCGTCGTACAGCCGGCTCCCGCCCCACGCTTCTCGCGCACGCCGGGCGCCATCGCCGGACCGCCCCCGGCCATCGGAGAACATAGCCGATCGGCCCTGGCCTCTTGGGGCTTCGCGGCGACGGAGTTGGACGACCTGACGGCCGCTGGCGCGCTCTTCTAGAGAGCGTTCATCTCGGGTTCAGCCGGTTGCTGCGATATTCGAATCGTCGATCGGTGTTCCGTGTCGCCCGTCCCTCGATGCGGCCGACCTGTTGACCAGGACATGGTTTCCTGGCGGCGCGCCGTTCCCCCGCGGCGCGCCGCATGTCCTCGTCTCAAGGAAGACGAAGGATGAACTCGATGTCC
>Ga0116230_10004659_pt1 | contig 13434 bp, 15 predicted proteins | sample S1TSphfallax_3_FD_88678 | JGI IMG/M metagenome (GOLD analysis project Ga0116230, IMG submission 88678) | Host-associated microbial communities from peat moss isolated from Minnesota, USA - S1T2_Fd - Sphagnum fallax MG | ecosystem: Host-associated > Plants > Peat moss > Unclassified | place...
ATTAGAACTCAAATCCACCAAAATCACCACACCCACATAAGTATTGACAACCCTAAACCCATTTCCTTCTTTAGCATTGACAGAAAAATTATTGCCAACCTCCAAGCTAGCAACAAGTTCATCACCATCCATACCATACTCCCATTCCCCATCCCAAGCATAATACATAGAATCCTTTACAAATTTGATGTTAGTATGTTGAAGGTGCCTTGGACCCTATTTTTAGTCCATTTTACATTTGGACATTCAACCCACCTATTGTCAATATAAAAAGCACAAAAACATGATAGTGGCTTCACTAAAACCTATGTTAGAACATGTTTGTTGGTGGCAGAAATACAATGAATCTTCATGGTGCCCTCCACTATATCACATGCATGTGTGTTAAAAGTGCAATCAACATGCTTAGATAAAACATGTTAAAACATTTTGTGAAGGGATTTCTTTTTCCCTATGTAGGACAATTTTGGTCGATTAAATAGATTAACATGAAGGAAATTGACCACCTCTTTCAACATTCTACAATTTAGCACCATGAATATTTGGTTGTTCATGTCATATGAAACATTTTATGACAATTCATGTTCATCATCGGGTCCTTTCATAGTAGTGACATACGAAATACAAGTATTTTTCGAAGGTGCTCAAAAAGAAGTATTTTCAAGTATTTTTTAAAAAGCATTATAAAAATACAAAGGCTTGAAAATTGGCCTTTGTATCAAATATTTTCAAGTATTTTTAAAAAAGCCCAAAAAAACGTAAAATACGCATATGTTTGAATCAAATTGAGAGTATGTCACTACTATGGCAAGGAATTAGCAGCAACCACTCCAAATCCCAACATTGAACATGGTGCAACAGCAAGTAGCACATCGGCAACAACAACAATCACAGTCATCTCAGCTTGTGCTTCCATCTTCAGATGTGCCCCTTCAACAACAACAGGTGCATTCTGAATGAAGAAGAGGAAGGGGAAGTTTCTGAACCTACTGAGCTTGAAATAGGCTGAGTTGGAAAAGATGAAGAAAGGGACTATAGCATTAACATCCGGGAAGCAATGAACATGACCATTCCACAATATGCCTTGTTCTTCAAAAGGTAACTATTGCAACCTCTACAATCATATACAATTATATATTTCCTTGAGACATTGCAATATGCATGTCCAATGTAATATAAGTATAACCAAGCCTAGACTAAGGCTAAGACTGCTACTCTTAGGTCCATGGTTTCTACATCACATTATCAATGATGCTCTAACCCTCCCTAGGTCATGTACTACATGCCAAGCTCTCAATTGGAGGAGCAAAATTCAAAGGGCATCTAGTAGCCATTCTTAGTTTATGTAAACTTATGGTTTGGTGAGTAGGAAGTATGCGTCTCTAAGCCATGGCAGAAGGAATAAATAGTGTGCCGCTCCATCCACTCCGTCCACTCTTTCAAGTGAATAGGTTGGTGAGTAAAACTTCTGGCACATTTTTGGTGACAATGATATCAAGGACTTAGCTGCTTACCTTTACATGTCACATGACTAAGACAAGTGAACCTCTTTGACTTAATAGCTTGGAAGTAAAATAAATGTGCAAAATTTGTGAAGATGATGATCTAAGTGCATAGGTTTTGTGATTAAACCATGCCGTGTCACTCTTTTAGTTAGTGTTGCTGAAAAATAAGCTTTGTCAAGCATCAAACAACAAATGTCTTTTTCTTATAAAGAAAGCACACTGTCTCTCTCATACATATTCTCAAACACTGCATCATGCTTTTCTTTTCTTCCAAATAATCATGGCTTGAACTTTATGAGAACCTGGTTAGGTAGGGGTATTTACTGGAAGTCTTCATTTGACATTAGCAACATTCCAATTTGCCTTTCTAGATTGGTTACCATGGACCTCCTTACCGTGCTGGAGACTATCTTGCAAGAAAATCAAGGCAAGAACACTTAGCTGTTGAACGAAACTAACATAGACCGCAAAAAGGTACCCAACAAGAACAGATAACAGCTTAAAATGCAGAAACATATGCACTTGAATTGATACATTCTCATGAGCTTCATGACTCTCCCTTCAATCACTCCTAGACGTAACCTCCTAGACCGAAACGTCTTGTGTTTTGTGATGCAAGTGAGTCACAATGTGGTGAAGTTGCATTTTTCACTGCCTACTCCAAAATCAATGTTTGGTCTTCCCATTGGCCAGCACATCAGTTGCATGTAACCACACCCTTTTTGTTGCCCCCTGATCTGCTTCTTTTCTTGCACTTTCGGATTTTAAAACCTCTCTTGCTGATTCTTGTAACATAGGATGTTGATATCTTAGCTATCAAGTTCGATGTTCTTAACAACCCTTCTTGCATGTCTGGCTTCTGTTCAGAATTTTACATTTGTTTCCAGTGTAATCACTTGACATCCATATGTCCCAATTTGAAGTTTATCAGCAGACTTAGTCACCTGGCAGATTGTCCCCTAGTTTCACCCACAGATGCTATTTTGTTACGCCAGCTCAAGGTTAGCGAAGATCATTGTTGTACACCAAACAGTCTTCATGCAGCATTATGCACAAAATCATGCATACATTTGTGAAGACAACACTCACTCATAATGGATTTGTAAAATATCTTCTCTTGGAGCAATATGACCTGCAGGTCCCATTAGAACATGTAATGAAAAAGGTAGTTTGCAGGCAAGTAATTTTGCATAGCCCACTGCTGTTGTGGGGTTGTGCAGATGTCTTTAGTAGTGAGGACCAAAATTGTCTCCTACATAATGTTCATAAATATAGCATAGAAAGTGACTTAGATGTTGGTTTCTTTGAGTTGGTTGTCACGGTGAGAAGTCAAGCTTGTTCCACAAACAGCAACGGCAAGACTAACTAATTTCAAATCTTTTCATCCTTCGTTTGTGTGAGAAAATTGATCAAACTTGATCTGAAAGTTGGATCTGAGGGTTATCAGAGTATGTTAGAGGTTTGTGATACTATAGTAAAACATAGGCAAGGAATACAGAGATGTACCTGTTGCTGCAAGTTGTTTGGTGTTAGCGTCACAAAACTTCAAGAACGCTTGAAATCCAAATTTGTATTGAGAAAAAAGTCAAAAAAGATACCTAATGCACATAAACCAGAGAAAGATCAAGGATTTCATAGCCTGTTGCGATAACTCCAGCAACTTCTCTTGTTTCTGCTTTTGCTCCTGTTCCTCGTGGCTCTTCTGCAGCACCTCCTCAACGTGGCAAAAGGAGGCAACTGGCTACATCCATCCATTGTCCTGTTTCTACTCCTGCTCCTTGTGGCTCTTCTGTAGCGCCTCCTCAATGCGGCAAAAGGAGGCAACTGGCTACATCCATCCATTATGGATGGAGGGATGGACGGAAGGGTTGACGGGATGAAAAAAATTTCATTTCATCACGACCATGACGTCCTTTACATATATTAATTGTGATTTACTTACATGGAAAGTCCCAAATGCTACGCATGGATGAAATTACTTTAAAAGGAGCTACTTCACCCATACCTCCTATTTGGGCATGCAACAATGTTTATCACATTTGACATAACGTATCATTGATTATTTATCCCACTGATAAATATGAAAATGGGGACAATATAAAATGACAAACAATTTAAAGTCAATTACTTAAACCAATCATTACAACTAACCAATTCATGGTAACCATTTATTGTGTAGTGTGCAACTTATAAGCACTATATCCTTTGTACATTTATTGTCTCAAATGACATTTATTGGCCCAAATTAACATATAAATATTATATTTCATCCAAAATATTATCTTTTCATTTAATCTCTCTTCCAACATTGCTTATAACCATTCACAAGCAAGCATTTGAAAAAACTCAAGGTTTGAGTTTTGAAACCAAACACTTGATGTTATTGACTTGGTGTGTTTTTGCCCCCTTCGATCTTGTCCCTCTTTTGGAAGCCTTTTTCTTCTATAAGATTGCAAGACCCTTCATGTCAATGAAGATCCCTAGTTAACCCACAATCTCAAATCTTGAAACCCATTAATGAACACATAAAAAATGGGTTTCAATTCGATTTCAAAAATCCCAAACACAAGAACATTGATGTGGTTACATGAGGTACTCAAGTTGTTGCCTCAAGAACTTGAAAGTTTGTTAAAAACTTCAATTATATGACAAACTACCAAATCTATTTTTTAATTGCATCCCTTTTATCAAAACTACAAAAGGGATTTGTTTTGGTGTAGTTTAATTAATATTGATGATTGGCATTCTTTTGACAATTGCCAAATTGCCTAAAGAAGTGATGACAAAGATGTATATAGCTCAAGAATCAAGATCTATTAACTTTAGGAAGACAAAAACACCTTTTAGAAACTCTTATTTCAAAATTCAAATGTTGCTAAATGTTGGAGCAATTCAACAACATTTCAACAACAAAAGTTTTGACGAAAAAAAATATAAACAATAAGAATGTAAGGAATTCACCTACAAATTGGTTACAAATCACTATCTTGGAGCTCATCAATAAAACAAAAAATAAAAAATTATGAGAGAAAAGTCTTGGTGGTAAAAATTGAAACTATTTCTTTTTTAAACGAGTTTCAAATTTTCATTTGTGCCAATGAAACAATAAAAACACACTTCACAACACATTGAACATTCAATTGCCTTACATAAATGGCATAAAATACGTTAGACATGGAAAAAAAAAACCTATAATTATTAATTTTTGTAAGAAAAACAATGTAAACCTATCAAATTTTGTTACATGAAAACATTACAACAAGAAATGGAAATGGAAAAGACAACATTATAAGTTTTATTTAAATTGTTACATGTCAAATTTCAAATATTAAATGCCAACAACGAAAATCAAAATCCAATTATTGATGGTGAGTAATATATCAAAAGTGGGTTCATGTGAAATTGATATGTATGAGGTGGATAATGGAATTTAGTATGTAACCAACCATTTTGCTATCATTTGATTTAAGGTGAAAAACACTTACATCTTTTAGAGTAATTGTGGCTTAAGGAAAGTCATGAAGATTGAATAAAAGGTCCCATGTTCAAAACCTTTCAATCTCAAATTTTGTTGATACTAATCATTTAGAATATCATTTGTTTGTTTATGCAAAATTCAAACAATTGCAATTTTATATCAAAAAATGTTAGAACATTTTTTAAATTTTTTATGTTTATTTGAAATTGCAAAATTCGTGTAGAAATTGCTCAAAGTAAAAAAGTTTTAAGCATTTTGGAATCAATAATGATTGCATTTGCGAGGATGCGAATCCCACTTTTAGAGAAGACAATATCAATATGTTGATAAGAAGGGTTTGAGTCTAAGAAATGGAAATGGGTGCAAATTTTGTGCATCACATGGAAAATGTTTATTTGATCATGATAAAGGATGCAAAAATGTTTTGCAATGCATCATGTTTCCTAGTATGAATGTTAGGTGGGTGCATATTTGAAGGTGGATATTAGAGTTGGTTGGACATTGAGAAAACACCTAGTTATTAGTAACACTATTATGAACCTACCTACACATTAAAATTATTATTTTTGAAAATTGATTAATGACCTTATTCATTTGGTAGACAACATACAAAAAACTAACAAGACCTATATGGGTTAAGTTTACCAAAATCTAATCACCTATTGAGATGTTTGAAAATTTCATCAAAATAGGGTATCAACTTTTAAATTGTAAACCTAGGAACATAGTGGAGATTGATTTCTTGTAAAAAAGGAATTGTTTTTATTTCATTGATTTTTAAAAAAAGGGGAGAAAGGGGCGAGATGTGGAATTAAAGCTGGAGCCGTTTGTGTGGAATGTCCATTTTTTTTGTGTTGTTTATGCTTGGTTGACATCATCCAAAGTTAAGGATTTGGGCGGTGGTGTGTGTACATTACCAATGATGATGAACTAGGGTGTTTTGTTTGTTTGTTTCCTTTGGTTTTGTGTTATTGTTTATGCATGATTGTTGGGTTAATGAAATTGTGGCGCTTGGTGTTGGTGTTTGGATTAGTGTTTTTCAATTCTTGGGGAAAATGGGTGTAGTGCAATTTGTTTTAAAAGCGCACTACAAGGATTTCTTCAATAAATGAACCAACTATTGATGGTGTGTGAAAGGTAGAGCTCAGTACTATGGTTTTTTTTAGAGTTAGAAAAGACATTTATGATTTTGTGAAGTTGTTATTTGCATTGTTTGGTGTGGAGGAGGAATGTTCCATCTTGTGAATCTTTAATTATAAATACTAAAGATCCATTGCAAATAATGCTTCTATGTAGGATATGCAAGATTTAAAGGTAAATGTCAAGGTTGAACCAAGGAGATGATGATAAGGTCAAGTGGTGTCGTTAGTAATCTTTGTGGCCAAGTTTGGTGGGTGTGAATGTCTTGTTGTGCAAAGCTCAGTAAGTGATCATTTGTGTTGTTGGGAGTATGAGAATACCCATATAATTGGGAGCTTTGGGGTTGGAACTATTTTGAGGTTTTGCATTATGAAAGTATTTGGGAATTCAATATATTGTTTCATCCTTGTAGCACTATTAAGCAAGGTTGTTAGAAGAAGTTGTGGAATTACTATTTACAAATGGGTGAGAAAAAGAAGTTAGAAAGTAACTGTTTGCATTGTTTTGTGTGGGTTTGTATTATGTGATGGGTGTTAATTCTACACTTTTTGTGGGATTGAGAATGTAAAAAATTGGGGTGTGAATGTCTATTTTCAAGGGGCTTGGCCATGAGGGGACTAGTTATGGCTCAAAGAGTGATGTCGGAATGTGTTGATCCTTGGCAACCCATAGTTTTAATTGTTTAAAGGTTGTGTAGTTTATTTATATTCTTGTTTTGTGAGCACATTGTAATGTGGATATAACTTGTTGATTGTCTACTTACCTAACTAAGTGTGATTTATTTTACGATTTCTTTTTGTTACAAAGGCATCTTTGTTCTATAGTCAACAAAATTGTTGTAACTATTGTTGTAACCATCTTGCTATGCATGAGACGCTATTTATTCCCATTGGGTTTTTTCCCCTTTTGTTTAAGCCTTAATTTTTTTGCAACTTTAGATTTTGAGGTTTTTAAAGTTTATTGTATTCTAGGACGAAGAGATGTCTAGTTTGTAGAGTTTGGTGTAATGGTGGCGAGTTTTGCAAAATGTGCTAGAATTTTTTTGTCTAACAATGCATGTGTTGGAAGTTTGCTACAATTGTTTATTTTGTTCCTTGTGTGGCTTGTTAATCTTGCCTACCTTGTGCTTTAGTTTTAATTGAGGTGTAACTTGTCAAATGTCTCATTGTTTGGCCTTGTCTTCTTGTTTGGGTAGTTGTTTTTTGGTCTTCCTTTGATTAATGATAACTTTCTTTTCTTTCCCCAACAATGGTTAGATATAACTTGAGCTTGAACAATAGTTGGGTTTCTCATAGTTTGTAATATTTTAAAACTCATACTTTAAAGTTTATTCTCAAAGATTTGTTGTGCACTTTTGCTCATTGAAGATCATGTTGCTAGATCATGTTCCAAGATAAAAAGTAGCCATGGCAAAAAGAAGAAAAATACTTAAACCATAAAATCTACATGGTCAATGTAATGTGTTTTTCAAGGTTGGTATTTCATAACTAAACCTTATGCATAACATGTGACTATCATTGCAAAAAATAATTGGGGAAATTGGTAACTAAGGTTATTATTTTGACAATCAAATTGATACTACTAGGTGAGTTTCAAATATTCTGAATTTTTTGTTTTTGATAGTTAATGTTAGGTAAAAAAACATTTTCATATATAACTTGCCTTCTCGATTATGGAAAAAAAAAAGGTAAGAACCTTCCAAAAGAATTGTGACTAAGGATAAGGAAATTTCAGCTTGAATTGATGGATAGTGTAAAACATTGCATTTGAAAAACAAACATGATGATGATGATTAGTTGAGGGATGAACCATGGTAGGATGTTGACTTGATGAACATTAGATGTTAAGGGACGTGTGATGAGAACAGCTCCACAGGTGCTCACTCCTGAGTACCTATGTGACCCTAACCCTAGCCCAAAACCTTGTGAGCTCCAGGGCTAATGGGGTGCAATAACTTGTAAAGCTCCTGATGGCTCTAGTGTTTAGTGGTCATTCTGAAGGTGATGCAACATGCATGCAGATGATCGAGAGAATGCTTCTTCAATTTTTGTTCGAGTCTGTGGAGACTGCTCGAACAAATGTCAATTGTGGTCAGTACCCTCTCAATTTCTTCAGCAATTCATGAAACTTTGTGCAAGTACTGTTTTGCAAATTTAGATACTACCCATTTCTGTCTTGTCAGTAATGTGCCAGCTTATCTTACACTTCCCTTGTGCCTCAGAAGGATGCAAAGCAGCTGTGCACAAGAAGTAGAAGTTTTTAGGAAACCATAGAGTATTATGATCCACACTGCATTAAAACCTGACATTAAGCTTATCCTCTGTGTCCCTTTGTTGCAACTCCTGTTTTAGAATTTTTATCATATAAGCCATCTGCAGGAAACTTCAAAGTCATGCAGTGTACAGTATTTTGCTGAATTTTGGATCATGAGAGAACTGTATGAAACAGAACACTTTGTTAAAGTGCTGTTGAGAATCTGAACATAGGTTTATTGAAACCAATGAATTTGAATGGGTGGAAGTTGTAATCTTGTCGTGGAATTGTTGTCTAGGTACTGAATTCTGTTCTCAAGTATTACGAGTTGTACACGGAGATGACGCAAGAATTATAGAGGGAGTTGTGGCGTAGTGGTGCTGCTAATGATGCCTTTTTGGTTTCTGCTTCTTGCAACGGGGCATGTCATGTGGTGGTGGAGGTAATGTCTCATTCACTCCAACACCATTTTTTACCACAAATGCCATTTCCATGCCCCATGATAAATGCATTTCAAAGTGACAGTGGAGAAGCCATACCCCTGCATACAAACCAAATCCATTGGCCAAATTGTTGATCAGATTCCCTCTATTAGAAAATTCCTTGCTGTGGTTTCAAGGCACAATCTGCTTAAGTCTTCCAACATCCCTGTTTCTTGCTGAATCAAACATCTATAACTATAAGTAGCAGTGGTAGTTTGATTTCAATCTCCAGTGAATGCATAGAAATTCCTTTGATGTCTTCAGTGCAAGGTTGGGTTGCATATGCAAAGAAGATGCATAGGTCAAAGACCCGTGGAGAATATGGATAGATCTACTCTTTTGGGTGGATGTTTGCTGTCCAAGGGTGGATTGAGATTGTGGAAAACAATCAGAATTGAGGGTTGAGGGATTTGTGCTTTTACCTGGGTTGTTGGCTCGAAATCTGATTGCCAGCCAGCCTCCTGATGGAACTCCTGCAGTGTTCCTCAGTGGAGGATCCTCAAGATTGAAATATGGAGGATCCAACAGAGAGTCATAGTTGCCATAACCCCAACCCACAACATAGAAGTTGTGGCCATGCAGATGAAAGGGATGAATTGTGAAATTGAGGATGCTTGTGTCCTGCAGCACCAGCTGCACGTGGTCATTGAAGTTCAGCACTGACACTTTGGTGGAGTGCACAGGAGCTTTGTTTCCAAGCTGGTCTTCAGGTCCTGTGTAGTTGAACTTGTGTACTGGTGTGTCTGGGAAGCCCTTGAAGGACTCACTGATGCTTTTGTTGAAGTAGAAAGCCTCCAAAAGTGATATGTTGGTCGGATTCTGGAATGAGATGTTGTTAACAGCTGCGGAGAATCTCTGGTGGAGGTAACCCTTGCACACCTTCAGTGGTGGGCAGCTGTTATTAGGTTCCAGAGCGTATCCAACAGTGAAAAAGAATTCTTGGTTGATCACCAGGGGTACCTGTTCAACCTTGTACATGCTGTTGTTATAGCTCTTGATCTTGGCAAGGAAACTGTCGCTGTATGCAGAATCATTGTATCCTGGAAGGTTTGGCAAAGTTGGGACCAATCCTAGAATATTGGGAGTCAGACCCCTGTCATCTGCCAGCTCGTACTGCAGGATTCCTGTCCCTGCAATTCTAGGGTATTGCTGCAGATCATACTGCACAACAGAATAAGCACTTGCAGCCATGTAAAACTGCCCAGAGCTTTGGTTTGCATGAAGAAGAACATCTGCTGTTTGACCAGGAGTAAGCATGATTGTGTTCACTGTGAAGGGCTTTACATATGAAGCATCAAGCTCAACCACAGTGAGTGAGTGGTTTGCTACTGCAAAGAAGACTGCAATCTCCAAAGCTGCATTGATGACACGAAGATAATACGTCTTGCCATGAGTCACCTTCACTCTGAAAACATCATCTGGTACACATGGATTCAACCTGTTCAGCCTATGTTGCTGCAGTTATGCCAAGGAATTTTCATGAGCTTTTGTAAACTCAATAACATGATTTTTGACACCACCTTCCTTCACACTGCTTTTCATTGATTATGTTCACTGCCTTCTGATCACCCAGCAGCAGCTTCAGATGAGAAGTCTTTGAATTTGTATTGGATCTCCATTGGGTGTAATGATCTTTTCAAAATGGGTTTGTTCAAGTGTCAAATGGACATGATATCCAGAAGACACAAACCGGCAAACAATGGAAATGAGGCACATGGACAGCAAATTTTGCATGTGGGTGGGTGGCTGCTCAATGTGTACCTGCAGAGTGATTGTAGAGCGGTCCAGGCATGCCATTGATTGTAATGGCATCGGACTTAGTAGGTGCACCTCCTGTTCTTAGTGCTGTCCTCTCAATCTCTTCAGTATCTTGAGTCCACCACTCCCCTATGCCACAAATGCAACAGACTCGACAAGAGCACAACACCCAAATTAGCTCCTGAATCCTTGCAATGCCAACACTTCCAGAACTGGGTTCGAGATTGCAGAGAGAAGAGTTAGAGATGTACCAACAACAATGGGAATACTGGACACAGGCTGAGGATCCCAGGGATAGGGCTGATTGTCTTGAGGGTGAATGATGAGAGGCCCATAAAGTGTGGCACGCAACCAAGTGATGTGTGCATGCCACAGAATAGTACCCGTTTGTCCTGTCACTCTGAAGCGATGAGTGAAAGTTTCTCCAAAGCCAAGTGGGCATTGACTAATGTACGCTGTCCCGTCTGCCCAATTTGACAGCAGCTGCAAAACACCATGCCTGTGGCCGTGGACAACCATTGAAACATGCCACCAGTATGATACTAATACTATGTAAGAAGGGGGATCATGGTTTGACACAGTTTGCTACAACATGCTATCATACATTTCTTTTTTCTTGCCTTTTCTAGATTCATGAATTTGTGAGCAGAGTTTGAATTATGGTTCTTCAAGGTACATAAAATGTAGGATGATCAGCTTGATTCTTTTGTACCAGTGTATTGAGATGTTCTCCTTCACATTGCTTGTCAATTTGATCACCAACCTGTCACCCTCATTTGCATAAACAGCAGGACCTGGAAACTGGCCATTCACAGCTACAATTGTCTTGGTCTTGTTCAAGCGAGTCACATTCAAGTAACCCAGCTGCAGCATGCAACAATAACTTCTATGAGTATGGTCCTCAAAACTGGTATGATCCTCTAGCTCCCAAAGTCTCATCCAAACACAAAGGAATTTATTTGGTTGTAAGTTTGGAAAAACTGATCATCTAGATTTCTATGGTGTTACATGTATTATAAGATCTTTTGCTGTTGGATCAGTAGCAGTACTATTATGATTCATAGAAATCCAACAACAATTCATCCTTCTGAATGTCCCACCATACCTGAAAGTCATAGAATCTGGTGTGTGCAGGCTCTGTGTGGTAAGCTGAAACTGTGGACGTGGTGAAGTTATCACTTCCATGGCAGAAGAACACTTCATTTGTGTCAAGGAGAGTGACCACTGAGAACAAGAATATTGTAAGTAGAAGCTGTGACATAACTGCTGTCCTATATCATTCCATTTGCAATTCTTCTTCTCCCCTCCTTCCTGTTGAGAGAGTTTATGCACATGGTATCATTTGCCAGATCTAGTCTTGCTGGGATTATTCACACAGCCCTAACAAGGACAAGATGGAATGATGAGTAGACAGTAGTGAGCTTGCATCTCCTCCCTGAGGAGTTTTTTATAGTTTTCTCAAAGTGCAGTCATTCTGGGCAGCGAAATGAGTTCAACATCTCGTCTACAAATGTAAATAAGTAATTTTGTCCTGTTGCATAAATCAAGATCAGTTACGACATGGCCACACTGAAGCAAGCTATCAAGATCAATTACAACATGCTTCCATTAGAGCAAGTGATCAAGATTGATTATGATATGCTCACATTGAACCAGCTTGCAGTGCAGTTGTTTCATACTGATTTATACAGGATGGGTGCTACTCAATTAATGCAGACAAGTACTGATCGCTCAGCATGAGCATCCATCTTGTGCTCAATTCAACTGAGACAGGATGGTTGATTGGCTTCCTTTACGAGTTAAGGCTGTCCGATTGAAGTCAGGAGGTTGTGGTGATGACTGCCTTCATAAGAGATGTCTCATCCACAACAGGGTATGGTACAAACTCCAGCTCACAGCCATGATTCTTGCAGAGCAATGTAAATTAATTCTCTCACTTCCTCATTGGTTTTACTCAAGTCTTCTTCACACCTAACTTGCTTTGCACCTAATCCTGATGTGATGCAATCTGGATTGATGTGGGTTTCTTGTCTTTGAATCTGCGTCAGGTAGAAATGCTCCAGATGCAGAATGCATCCCCTACCGTAAAGGTCCATAGGTAGGTCATAAACTAGCATAGGGGCAGTCACTGTGTAAGTGTAACATAGGTAGGTAGGAAATATTGTAGTTGGCAGTGGTGACTGATTCTGCTGTTTAAGACAATTTAGAAAATAGAATTTTCTGTAGTATTAGAGAATCAATCTGGCCATCATCATCATCTACTGCTTTCTCTCTTTATCTTATGTTATCGATTTTGACTCTATGAAAGCTTGGGTACTAGGATTCATTGTAGCTTCGCCCCGATTCCAATCATGCTGTGTTATAAGGGCCAGAGTGAACCTGCAGCACCCACCAACCTACCATGTAGGATGGATGATGCTGGTCTGTGGACAGGAAAAAAACATGCGCTCATTGTATTCCTGTCCCATAGCTACTACAATGTTAGCTATGTACTAACTGCATGCATCTACTTACCTACCTAGTAGCCGCATTGTTAGCTTTATACTAACCATCCATGGGCATCAACCTACCATAGTAGTCACAATGTTAGCTATATACTAACCATCAATTTGTATCTACTTACCTAGTAGCCACCAAGTGCCTTTCTAATTACCTACCTACATAATAGCTACTTACATTCCCTACCTACTTACCTATGATTTCTTAATATGTGGTTACCATCTCACCCTAGGTCCGTAATTTTGGGAATGCTCCCCTCACCTTGGGACTTTACCTTGAACATAATCAGACAATCTTCTGATCAAGATGGATTGTTGTG
>Ga0116230_10004661_pt1 | contig 13433 bp, 9 predicted proteins | sample S1TSphfallax_3_FD_88678 | JGI IMG/M metagenome (GOLD analysis project Ga0116230, IMG submission 88678) | Host-associated microbial communities from peat moss isolated from Minnesota, USA - S1T2_Fd - Sphagnum fallax MG | ecosystem: Host-associated > Plants > Peat moss > Unclassified | place: USA...
AAGTGAAGTCACAAAATAAAACTAAAATAAAATAAAATAAAATAAAAACACTTGAAAGTTGAGATCCATCCCCTACTTTCTTTTCACAAATTGGGCACTTTTGGGAACTTTGTTGAGAATTCTGGCAATTGCAATGGGAGCGCTGGGAACATATGGGACAAATTTAGGGTTTGGAGCTCCGCTCCTCAAACGTGGGTTTATTTTAGCTGTGCGCGCGCGTCTTGCGCGTCTTGCGCGAGTGTTTTGTCAGGTTTGAGTAGGTATTTCGTTGTGTGTAGTTCTGCGCTTGTTTTGTCTGGGGACGTGAAGAGTTTGGTGAAAGGCGCAGTTGTCTCTGAACTATTGGACAATTTGCAGCAACTGGTGGCAAAGTTCTGGTTGAGTGCGCACAAAGGATCTAGCTAGCATCTTGGGCGAAGGACTCAGGAGATGATATTCCAGAAAATTTGCACCAGGTCAGATCTTCAGGTGTTGGTTTCTTGTCCAGATATTGTAGAGGCTCGAGGAGGAACAACTGTGGTTTCTATTGAGGATCAAGATGTTTTGTATTCATTCAGCCTGTGTTGTTGTAGTCAATATGTCCCATCCCACCTTCACAGCTTTTGATTCTCATTGCATTTTCTATATGAAGATTGATGGTTTTTTTTTTGCACAATAACTTTGACTCAAATCAAGTGATATATTCCTTCTCATATCCGAGCTTTTGTGAACATTGATAGTCAGTCCTTGGGGAAGTTTACCTCTGAAGTTGTGTTCTGTTTTCACCACTTCTGTGAGTTTGTGGCAGGTGAGCAAAGGCACCTGTGGAGCCACATTTGATGGACATGAGAATGCATGGCTGATCAGCTGAAATTGGATTTTTTCCTGTTGTAGAAATTCGTAAGGTAATCCTGATTCCATCATGAGTTGGAAGAAGTTCCAGATAGATTGTCAGGAGGACACTCTGGCTTGATGGCAGACTGAACACAACAACACCCCTTTGGAAGTAAGCAGCACCTGTGGTGTTGGTTGCAATGGCACCAGGGATTGAGAAGAAGAGCAGGGGTTTTTTTTCCAACAACAAGGCATGATTCCTGCACAATTACATCTCCTGGTACTCACTCTACCACTACTGCAACCGTATCTCAAAGAATGAATCTGTGGGTGTGTGTGTGGTGACTATCACTGGATGTAAAAAGCTCATTGGAAAGATAGTTGAGAGAGGAGCAACAATGATAGGTAAGAGAACGCCAAATGCTGCTGCCACCAATTTGAGGATTGCTCGTCTTTTGTTCTTGCAAGGATTTGTTGGTGGCTGCTGCTGCTTTTGTCTTCTTCTCAATGGACCCTCAAGTGCAGTAGTAGGTTTTTCTTGTTCATAGCAATGTTGTTTGAGCTTCTTCTACTTCCTATTGCAGTGGAATATGCAACAGATTTGTCACAAACAACAGTCACTTACTTTTCAAGGAAGGTGTGCACCTACCATCTTCAAAAGGACTTGCTGAATGACAACCAATGCTTTGCTCTGTCCCTTTCCCTTGCATTCATCTGAAAGATTTCAAAAGCAACTTTTCTGAAACACCCCAGAATCTGTAGTAGCAAGAAGAGAAGGCATTTCAGAGTAAGTATTATGGTGAACATACAGACAAAAGGACATATATGGACAGGTGATGGAGGAGAGACAAAGAGCGAGACAAGTGTGAAAACTCTCTCTGTCTATGTAATCTTCTTCACAAACAATATGCAAGCATGTTCTTCTCCCCAAACAATGCAAAAACGTCTTCTTCACAAACTATACTCAAAGCATCTTCTTTGCAAGCTGTATGCAAACTTCTTGTTCACAAGCGATACTCAAACATGTAATTCTTCTGCACAAACAATGGGCAAACATCGTCTTCTTCTCAAGCAATACTCGAACATCTCTTTGCACACAATATGCAAAACATATTCTTCACAAACGATACGCAAGCATCTAATTCACAAACAACAAACTTCTTGTTCGTCACAAGCAGTACGCAAACATCGTCTTCTGTACAAATAATACGCAAGCATCATCTTCATCTTCTTCACGACCATCGGAAGCTTGATTCCTGAGATCCGCTTTTCTGCCCTAAAAGAACACACTCGCTGAGAAAGCAGTCAAAAGGTGCGCGGCGTCAAACAAGCGGTATAGGAGAGGGAAAGAGAAGTCACAGAAAGAGAGAAGAAGCAGAAGATGGGTCGAGAGCTTGGTCAAGCTGTTGACGAAGTGGCTATGGTGGAGTGCAAGCGGCAGGAGCAGCCGTAGAAGAAGAAGAAGAGGCGGCGAATGTGCACTCTCTCCTACCCTACTTGAGCTCGACTTCGTTGCGTGAGATCAGTGAGCCAACACCGGCCACAGAAGAGAGGGATTGACTGTCTTGTGATGGTCGAGAGAGGAGCTTTCCGTTTCTCGGACTTCGAAGATTAAGGTACTTACTTGCTTTCACCATGATTTCTGCGCTGCTTTTGTTGTTGTTGTTGTGATAGCAGCAGCCAAGGATCTCACGTTTTCGTAAGCTTGTTTGTGAGCTGCAAATTGGAGAGAGGCTGTTGAAATCTTGTTGTGCCCTCAGTGCAGCGAACACACAAAAGAGACAATTCTTCTTAGTCCAATCCTGGGGAAGGAAGGATGGAAGTAGTTTATCTGAAAGCCTCAAGAAGAAACTGAGAAGGAAGGAAGGAAAGATTTGTCTTTGTTTTGTTGGTCTGAGGAACTTTCTGTTGCAACGCACCAGCAGCTCTTCAGCAGTCTTTCTTTGAGTGGGTTTCAGGGAGGGAATTTCAACAAGAGTGTTGACAGTCCTGATCATCATTACAGTGGTTCTTTTAGTGGGGTGTGGTTTGAAGGTTTCTTTCTGGATGCAAAACTATGTGATGATGATGATGATGCTCATGATACCTTGACACAGAAAGCAAGGCTTGGCAGCAAAAGCAAAAATTACAGCAGCCTGGGAGGAGGCAAGAGATTGTCACCACAGGGGGGTGGTGGATGGCCACTGAATTCAAGGAAGATGAAGCAGCAGAAATACCCTTGGCAGCCAAAGAGGGACGGCAACATCATTTCAGGACTAGGATCACTATAGTGCTTCATCAGCAATGAAGCTGAAGGTGTCTCCTCATGAAAGGGATTCTACAGCAAGACTTGTGTGTTTTTGTTGTGATTCTCCATCAGTATCAATGAAGGGTGATTGTTTTCAGACCATTTGTTCTCACTGGACAGGACATTTGTGCATTATCTAGATAGAGCAAGGAAGAACAGCTTCAAGTTCCTCCCTTTGCCAAAACTGTATCTTGGACAATATGTCGTATATGATATCTGACTGTGTCGTCCTCAGCTAAAGTGTTTGGGTTGTTATGGGAGAGAAGACAAAGACAAGGAACATAAAATTGGTGTTTTTTCAAAGGCAGGTTTGGTTACAGAGAGAAGCAAGTGCAGTTCAGAGGAGGATTCAATCTCAACTCTGTGCTGTAGTATGAAGAGCTCATACTTGGCACAAGTTCAATTCATATATTCAGAGGGTTTTGTTCAGCAGGTGAGAGTAGTGGTGTAGAAAGATGGCAAGGTATAATGGCCCTGCAGCAATGGAGATTCGGCAGCATGTTGGCACAACAACACTGCCACCATGTTCCAGCTCCAGTCCATCCGCATCAGTTGATCTGACCAGTCTTAACCCTTCATTCTCTTCGAATATCACAACAGAATTTGCCTCCTCTTTTTTTGACACGGGTTCCCAGAATTCATTTGGGCACAGTGTGGGATCTGCAACACTAATCCCTCTTTCACAGTCTCAGACTATGCCGCCAAAGGGCATGCAGAATGGTGTTTTGTTACCAGCAGATGAGTGGTCAGGAACAACAAATAATGCAAGGCCTGGGGTGCCTGGTGGTCAGCAGCAGCAGCAACAAGGTTTCCAAAGCTCACAAGACCAAGTGGCATCCTCTCATACAACCTTCCAGTCCTCAAAGCAACAGTTTGTCTACGAGACAGGACGGTTGCCAGCAAGCTCACAGGTTGGCCAAGAAGCCATCATGGGAAGAATGGGTAGCAACCGATATCAAAGATTGTTGAGTGGCCAACAAACTGCAGCTTTGCAAGGGAGAGCTCAACAACTGCAGTCTTTCCAATCCGGGGCCCCAAGGGGGGTGACTGTCTCACAGCACCTTGCCATGCAAAAGCCAAAGGAAGAGCAGCAGGCAACAGAGGGCTCTGTGGTTGGGAAACTGCAAATGTCAGCTGTGAAAGCTGAAAAGTCAGAATACACTGCGTTAGAAGGACTGAAGACAGAGTACATGATCCAGGATTCACTAACTCAAGCGGCACCTATGAGAATGTTGCAAGATACAGAGTGCCAAGAACCCAGCTTTCCTGGAGCAATAACAACCACCCAGCAATCTGTCTTTGATGAGGCAGCAACAAGCAGCCAGCTCTCTGTATTAAATAGTGATCTCAAATCCAGCAATCTTGGACCACTGGAAGGGCATTCAGGGGGGATGGGTCAAGCAGCGGGTTTTCAAGGAGAGGACTTTGGCAATCCTCAGTCATCATATCTATCGACATTTGAACAGGGACAACGAGTGTCAAATCACTTGCACACAGATTTTCAAGGGACACAACAGTTGCAACCAAACCCATATTCAGGGCAGCAAGGGACTGCTTCCCAGCTTCAGAATCAGGGAATGCAGATGCCAACAGCAAATTCTCCAACAAACCTTCAGTCTCCGCTCATGGCTGGACAGCAGTCTGGATTCTCAGGGCAGATGGGTGCTAACCATCTTGCACACTTCCAGGCACACTCAACCTCTCAACAATCCCTTCTGCAAATGCAGAGTCCTTCCCAAATGTCATCTTACCAGGTTCAATCTAATGCTTCTATACAAGAAAGCTATTGGGTGCAATGCTCTAGACACCTGCTAGATGAGACAGTGTCGCAAAATCAACTTATAGTTTTGGGGGGAGAAAGTCTTGTATGTATTAACCAAGATGCTCCTTGGTGCTCTGGTTCTAGCTCTGAGAAGGTGTTGCCTTTTGATTGGGATCATGGGGAGTTGAGAGCCTGTGTAGCATACAATTTGTGGGCAGCTAGAATGGGCTGTTGTTTCATCACCTTGTTCATCAAGTTCATTTTGAACTTGTTGTCATTGTGCAGGTAGCTCAAGCACAAGCACAAGCACAAGTTCAAGCTGCCCAGGCTCAAGCACAGGCACAAGCCTTGTCACAAGTGCATGCACAGGCACAAGCAACAAATCAGCATGTTGCATTACAGCAAGCAGTGGCTAACCAGGCAGCCAGAATTCAAGCACAACAAGCACAGCAGGCAGGGGTGGGATCACAGCAACTTATGTACCATACGGGTCAGCAACAGTCATATCAGCCTGGTCAGGCTCAAGCATTTCAGGTCAGTTTGGAAGAACTGTTCTATAAAGGAACTGTTCTACAACTTTGTGATGTCATCCTTTGCCAGTTTGCACTTGTACTGTCTGTCCTGTTTAATTTATGAATCTTCTATCTCTTCCATGCAAGAACTGTAATACGTGAGTGCCTATGAATGGCTTTCACCAGATGGCAAATGGTTTGCAGTTGACTGGAGCAGCCCAGCAAATGCTTGCTCAGATGCAACCCCGGCTTCAAAACCAACTATTGCAAGGGCTTAAGCTTGGAGGTCGGCAACTTCTGCATGCTCCTGGCTCAGGGACTGGGGACATGTCAGGAGGCACAGCAGATGATGTGTTTCGGACCCCCATGTCAACAATGCTTGCTTCAAAATGCAATCATGTCATTATGCGCTACATCCAACAACAAAGAAACCATCTTGTAAGCAACTCCCAACCGTTCCATTATATCTCCTAGTTAGACACTGTCTTGCAAAGTCCTGCAAACTTCATGGAGGAAACTTTAATGGTGGTGAAGATTCTGAGTGAAGGAGGCAGTTGTATAATGCATGTTTTGGTGGATGGTGCAGGACAACAGCATTTCTTTTTGGATGAACTTGGTGCATGATTTTTTTGAACCAGGAGCATTGAAGCGCTGGTGCCTGAGCAGCTACAGCACATCTCCTGTTGGTCGCCATGCCCAGGGTCTCTTTCCAATGGTAGGTTGTCCTGGATCCTTGATTTCTGTAAACATCTTGTATGAAGTTGGACAAACTCCAGATTCCAGCTCTTTGTTTCAGATATTTGACACCCAAAATTACAATTTTCAAGTGTTAAATGTTCAAGTTTATGCACCTAAGTCTCAATGGTGGAACATTACTGCAGGAGTTCTGGTTCTGCAATCTCTGTGGTGTGCAACCAGGTCGAGGCTTTGGTATGTGGGCATTCATTCTTATGCTTGCTGAATTCCTCCTGTCATTCTTGTGCTCTTCCTTAAACCTTCCATGTTTCTACTTGTTTCCATCATCTGATATTTTTGTATATTGAGCAGAGTCAAGTACAGATGTGCTACCCCGGCTTTTCAAGATCAAGTACGATAGTGGACTGCAGGATGAACTTCTTTTTTTGGACCTTCCCCAGGAGTAAGTTTTCTTCAGTCTCCTGTCCATCCCTTTCTAGTGGCAAGCAGATATGTGCATTCATAAGTCTTGAGAGTTTTTTTTTGTAGCATGGTTTGTTGGGTTTCCTCTCACACAATTCAGTTCCAATGAGGGGGTTGATGAGGGGGTTGGGAGATGCTTTGTAGCAGCAGTGAGCTAGGGGGGTAAGTTAATGGTATGGAGCGGTGAGATGGTAGGGCATTTGATGCTATTGGAGGCTTTGGAATGGAATTGTATGTATTGTAGAGATTGCAAGCTTAATGGACGAAAAACTGAGCCAGGCATGAATGGTTGTTGACAGGAAGTATGTTCTTCCCTCTGGAAGGATGGTTTTGGAATATGCTGATGCAGTGCATGAGTCAGTTTTTCGAGACCTAAGGGTAATTTTCTTGTCAGATGCTTCTTTTCTGTGTCTTCAGACAGGTGGGTTTAGCAGAAACAAATTTCTGAAAGTGTTTAGGGTTTAGGGTTTAGGGGAAATTTGGGACAAATGTGTTTTGACATTCCTACTATTTCTTTCTGCAATTCTGGCAGGTGGTTCGATATGGAAAACTGCGTGTTACATTCAGCCCATCTTTCAAGGTCAGTAATTACTTCACACTGGTTTCTGCATTCCAATCTGGCTGTATGTTGTTAGCTGTTTGGAAGCTGATGAAGTCAGTGGGAAGTCATGGCAGCTCATTACTGCTATTCATAATGAAGGTACACGTTTTGAGTGACTCTCAGAAGGTTATGACCATAATTGTCTTTGTGCTAACTTCAAAGTGTTGTCGTGGAGTTTTCTCCTCAATCTCGTTGATGTGGTTTCATGTGCTGCTCTGGCTATATGTTGTTAGCCCTTTGAGAGTCAGAGTTACATTTTGAGGGACACACTGATGCACACAACTGAAATGGCAAGACTTGGAACTTTGCCCAAGAGGTTTGAATAGAGATTGGAGTGGGTTTGGAGAAAGCCCCTCATGTCCTGAAGTTGAATTTTCTCTTGTATAACAGATTCAGGCTTGGGAGTTCTGTACAAAGAATCATGAAGAGGTGGTTCCCTGCAGAAATCTTTTGGAACAGGTTTGTAAACCGTCCAAGTACACCCAACACTGTTCAAGGACATCCATTCCCTCCATTTTATCATTGCAATGCGTCCCTTGTGGGCTTTGGAAGAAAGTCTTGATATGGATAGAGTCTACAGTGTTTTTGTAATAAGTGGAGCTCCTTGTGTTTGAATTTGATCTTGCTATTGTTGAAGTGATTTGATTTTGGGGTTGACTGGTGGCACAACAGGCGCAACAATTAACAAGACTTGTGATGGAAGCTGAACAAGAAGACTTTGACAAGAGCATGGATAATTTAACAAAACACTGCAATGCGTATGCACCTACAATCTTTAAAACTCCAGCACTATAAACATACTATCTATTATCTCTGATACTTCTTGTTCCATGTCTTCCTCTAAGAGGCACATACCACATGCACTGCTTGAAGAGAAGCAAAAGTAGATAAGAACTGAAAGGAAGGAGCTTTGTTGGTGCAGTTTTACATCAACAGCCAGACAGCTCGCAGTCAAGCTAGATGCACCAATGGTCAATGACCTTGGTTTCTCCAAGCGTTATGTGCGCTGTTTGCAGGTGCTACACTGAACTGAACTGATCCTGTGGGATTTGTGCACCTTCATGCATCTTAGGGGCTGGGCCAGTGCATCTTCTTTATTTGTTTTGTTTGGTGAAGATAAAAGTGCAATATTACCCAGACAAGCATTTGTATTGCAGATTTCAGAAGTGGTGAATAGCATGAAAGACCTTATCTCTTTTGAGAGGAAAACTGGTCTTGGACCAATAGGTATGTATCATTGCTGCCTTCCAACTCTAGATATTTTGCTGCAGCAGTAGTTGAGATTCATACTCCATGCAGAGCCCATGCATGGCATCCCTTTGTAGGTGAATGTGACTTGTCTAGTGTACTAATTCCTCAGTCAACTGGTCAGTTTGAAGTAACTGTGTCACTCCTTATAACCTGTAGCATTTGCAGATTTCTCTTAGTTATCTCCTAAAGTACTCAGAAGAGCCAAAACAATGGGAATTCAGTGCTTGACATTTTCATTCTGCTGCTTCGTTATTGGAGATCTACATCCTCAACATTTATGTGCAGGGCAATACAGTTGGCAAAATCCTGCCCCCAAAGTGTGCTAAATCCTGAGGCTCTTAGGCTCTTTGATCACCCGTTTGCTCCATCATTGACTCTGATGTGATATTCTTATGTGACTGGTGGTGCACAACAGTTAGCTTGGCAAGGTTCCCAAGTGCTCGGAATCTGCAGCAGGAAGGCCTGCTGTTAAACTCGCCAACACAACCATCACTTACACAGATGATCAACCATCTGACGCAAGGCTCCTCACATCCTTCCCAGGTGTCTTATGTTCACCAACCTGGGCAACTTCCTCGCATCCATCCCCATTTGCAAGGTCTCGCTGCAACTGGGCAACAGGCTGCACCTCAAGTGCAAGGCCACCATCTAAATCAACTCCAGCCTGCAGGTGTCCTGCAGGGCCAACAAGAGCCATCTATGGCAAATTTTGCACAGCTCTCCAATCAGTTACAGTCACAGCTTCAAGGCGAAGTTGAAGCTCGTAACTATGGGTTTGTGCAGGGAGGGCAGGCATTCAACAACCAGGTGATGCAACCACCTGCGTCACCTCACTTAGCTGGAAGTCTGCCATCGGCACATGCCAGCAACACTTCTCTGACTCAGCCACATCTGCAGCAGCTTAGTGCACAGGCACTTTCGCAGTTGCAAGGACGCACTTCTCCAGGTTTACTTTCTGGCAGCCCCTCTCCACTTTCTGGAAACCAAATACAGATGCAGCAAAATCACATGCAGATGCAATCACAGCTTCAAGGACAGGCTGGTTTGAGTCAAATCTCACCACCAGTGCATGGTGGGGGTCAGCCATCACCCAACTTCAACCAGCTCTCTCAACAAGGCTTCCAGACTACAATGCCACAATCTCCAGCTCAGGTTCAATTGCAAACACGCACGCTCAACCAGGCAGGCAACAGGAGTCACCAGAGCCTTCCTGGTACGCCTCAGAGTGAAATGAGTGACTTGAGGTCAAACACATAAAACAGGTGAAACCACCATCAGGTGTTAATCCTCAGTTGTCCCTTAGATAAGTGGGCAGTGTATAGTACAGCGTTTATTGTTATTTTTTGTGCTGCCTTTTTCTTCTCCTCTGCTGTTCTCAGTGAGTCATTTTTCAATTCTGCCTTCAACTTGGGCGAGAACACATTTTAGGGTTTAAGGTTTTAGGCCACAATCTCAATCCTCAGGTTGCACTTTAACTGAATAGCTATATCTGTTGCTGGTTTCTTGAGATGTGGTTTCTTTCTCCAGGACCCAAAGGAGTTTGTATCTGCAATATTAAATTTTTGTATGGAAGTGCCAACCTAGGTGTTTTTTCTTTGGGTACAAGGTTGCTGTAGAATCATGGTGTGTCAAACAGGACAGGACATTCCAGATTCTGAAAGAACTCAAGGTAAGAAATAAAACCAACTGGTTGAACATGCCCTTTGTAGTAGTAATAGTAGTTATTGATGATAAGGTTCACTTAGGAGTGACAAGGTTCACCTAGGAGAAGTGTTGTGCTTAGTCTTTTTGGCCTGGCAATAAGGATTCCTTGTATAATAAGAGTGACAATGTTGAGGGACATAGCTCCCCTATACACCATTCTATCGCTCAGTCTTTCAACTCATCTCAGCTTCTCTTCTCTGAATTTATTTTGAGGTTGCATTGCTGAAAGTCCGAAACTCAAAAGAGATACAAGTCAAAATAACACAAAAAAACAAACAGAAATTATTGTTTGGTGTTCATCGTAAATAACCTGCTGATGTCCATGGAGCTGCTGCCAAAACCAAGTACTCAATTAGCTTGAGTTGCTGAAATGCCCCATTGCTGCAAAAGCTTGCTCTATTGCCATGCCATCATGAAAAGCAATTTCTCTTCATGGTACAAAAATAATTGGATCTATACATATGATCTCATAGATCAGAGCATCATGTATCCAAACAATGAAAGATTTACGGCACCCAGTTTGGAGTTTTAAAATACACCTGGCACTGTGGATTTGGTTCTATAAGTTACTCAAATCTCTTACATTACTGTTCATAAATCTGTTGAAGATTCTAATTGTGTAGATGGATGGCAAAGTGACTTACCAAAGTAGCACGTGAGAAACAAAGCATTTGCACAACCCACACCATGTTATTTCACAAGACTGCAGCAAAAGGGGGTCCTAGTGAATTGCTAGAGGGCACATGCTTTATACTGGCCACTCATGTACTTCCATAGTTGTGACAGCATTCTCGGCATAATGTTTGACTGATCAAAGGTCATCAACTTGCTCTTTGAAGTCTTCATGCATTGCATCACTGATATGGATAAGGAAAACCTAAAAAAGAATTCCTCAAGAAGGTTTTCTTCTGCATTGTATTTCAGCCATGTAAACTCCTTCCATCTGTTTAACCCCTTTCCACTTTTCACATTGCAATAAACCAGAACCGACAAATGCAAAATAGCTATAATTCCAGCAATATGAACAAAACTAGACCACAAAATGTGAACTAATGCTTAAAATACAATCACTGCATTTTATGCTAATACAAGTTCTTGAGTGACTGTACTCGCTCAGTTTTGAATTCACTTCGCTGGACTTTCTCATGCTGCTTATCCATATTCAGTAGTGCTCTCTCTATGGACTTCTCCTTCCGTAGCTTAGCTGCCTTTCTTTTTTGTGGTCCCTTCTTTGTCATCCTGGAAATGCACATGTAATGGCATCAGCATCAACTGCCACCAAGTAATTTAGTACTGTTTTGAGCAGGCAGACAACATCACTTCCCACGAAGGGGAGAGGGAGAAGAGGATGGATGATCAAGGAGTATTACCATTGGATTTGAAGCGACTTGCTGACACTTGTAGATGCTTTCTTTTTCCTCTTCTTCTTTGAGACTAATAAGTCTAACTCTGAACCAGTTAGCACAACATCTGTTGTGTCCATACCTGCACAGCACACAAGACTGATCAAAGTCCATATTGAATCCCTCATATATTTCTTCTCCAAATTTCAAGCTCTTATATTGGTCCTGGAGAGCAAAAATCCTAGTTGCTTCAAAAAATCAGAAGGCAACAAACATCATAAAAACCTACAAGTCACTCTATTGAAATGCAGAATCCCACAGTATGCATAATCCTCCACTTCTATGCTCTCAAGCTCTTGTACCACATCAAATCTTCAATGCTAACATGCTTGATGAAGTTGCAGAGAAATCTCCACAACAACAATTTAAGGTAACACAACAATGAGTGCAGTCATAACCTCATGAGAGTTGCTCACAAAATGACAGACCATCACCTTCATCACGAACAGCAGTGACGAGCTGCCATGACTACCCACCGAGTTCATCAGCTCCCAACAGTGGGTGTAGATAAGCATATAATAATCCTGCCTCCAATGCTAACATCTGTACCTTCTAGGCAAAGATTTTGTTCCAGGCTGCTAATACTTTTCTTCTCTGGAACTGAACAAGAGAGTCATTGTTGATACAAACAGGCACCTAGACAGAAACCCTAATTCTTCACTGTACCAGAAATAAAAAACACTCTTGCAGGCAGAAATCCCACACATTAGATCTGTAGAGCTAAATGTGGGATAAACTCATGAAATACAATAAAAACAGCAAGAAGATTTCATTGTAGGCTGCTAACACTTTTCTTCTATGGAATTGAACAATAAAAGCACTATTGATACAAGCAGGCACCTAGACAGAAACCCTAATTCTTCACTGCACCAGGAAAAAAAAACTCTCACAGGCAGAAATCCCGCACATGAGATCTGTGGAGCTCAATGTAAGATAAACTCATGAAACACAGGGGAAAAAAAGGCGAGAAGATTTCATTCTAGGCTGCTAAATCTTTTCTTCTCTAGAATCGAACAAGAAAGTCACTGTTGATACAAACAGGCACCTAGACAGAAACCCTAATTCTTCACTGCACCAGAAAAAAAAGCACTCTCCCAGCCATAAATCCCACCACGAGGTTTATAGAGCTAAATGTGGGATAAACTCATGAAATGGGGGGGGGGGAGGCGAGAAGACTTCATTCAAGGCTGCTAACACTTTTCTTCTTTGGAATTGAACAAGAAAGTCACAGTTGCTAAATACAGGCAACTAGACAGATTCTCGCGGGCAGAGGTTCCGCACATGAGGTCTGTAGAACCACATGTGGGATAAACTCGTGAAATAACAGGAAAAAGGCGAGAGAGGGATTCTGAGAGAGAGAGAGAGCTCAAGAAGTCTTCAGAGAAGGAAGTCCTCAGAATAGCAGGAGGTTGGTTGGGAGAGGAGAGAGGACGAAAGAGAAAACGTTAAATTACCATCATCGGGGGAAGAAGGGCGAGGCGGGGAAGTAATGGTAGCCGAGACCTCCATGGCAGCCGCACCGCCATCTTTCTTTTTGGCCCTCTTTTTCGCCATCTCCGAAGCTCGCTCGCTCCTTCACTAGCGCTTCGTCTGGCGGAGAGCGCACACACGCACACAGCATCCAAAACCCTAGGGTCCTGTGACATATTCCCCGGATCCGGATATCAAGCACGTTCCTTACTTATATTAATGTTACCCGGAGAGTATGGGGAACATTGCACCAGAAGGTGATGTTTGGTTCCAACATGGGGTACTATGGTTCTAATAGCTCAAGGTATGCAAGAGGATGAAACTTTTTGGGGTTGTCTTGGCTGAAGAGCTTTGCATTTTGACAAGCCACCCATTTATCTTTGTGGTCATTCTTTATATGTTTTCGCAAGGTGTGTGTTTTTCTCCAAACCCTAACTGGTGGGTGGCTTAAAGAATCCGTGAAACATAGTAG
>Ga0116230_10004663_pt1 | contig 13430 bp, 7 predicted proteins | sample S1TSphfallax_3_FD_88678 | JGI IMG/M metagenome (GOLD analysis project Ga0116230, IMG submission 88678) | Host-associated microbial communities from peat moss isolated from Minnesota, USA - S1T2_Fd - Sphagnum fallax MG | ecosystem: Host-associated > Plants > Peat moss > Unclassified | place: USA...
CTCAACAAAGTCTTCTATCATTTTACATTACACTTCATCATTAAGGCCCACACATAAGTGATTTTTGAATTTCCATGGGACAAACTTTATATATTGAATTTTAGCGCTCTCAACATTTGCATCATCGTGGTCCCTTGTTGGAGAGTGAAGTGGGCCTTATAGCATAGTGTGAATAAAATCAACTTATCTTGCATGCTTGGTGTTTTGGGGCCAAGAAATATCAAGTCAAGCCTTTCAAACTTTGAAGTGTTTTTCAATTTTTAATTTGCATTGTTTTATTGATGCAAATTATTCATGAATTGTAGTTATTTCAATATTAAGGGGTGTCTTCATGTTAAAGTGTATCACCTAGTACTAAATTTGGCAATTTTTATCTAATTGATTTTTATTTGAAAGTATAGTTAAAATACATATGATGAATAATTATATTCATTTTTTTAATATTCATTTATTCAATTGAATCAAATCACATATATGAACTTGAAAGACTGTATAATTTTTTTAAATTATTCCTTAAACCCCCATGACGGATGTCCTTTTTCTTTTATTGATATCTTTTATAACATTTTTAAATAGTCATAACTTGATGAACAATTGTTGAAAAATAACTTTGTAACATTACAATTTTCCTTGCAATGTATTTTGCCAGAAAATAATTTTTTTCTACCCATTTCAAGCCTAATAAAATATCCTTTTGTAAATTTCATACAATTATGACAATAAATACTTGTCATTCTTACAAACATAACATTATGCATAGAACTTAGTCAATAAAACCTAATAAAAAACATCAAGAGGTTTTCCTTAAGGTGGAGATTGAACATCATTTTTTAACTTAACACAATATTGACACAAGGTTGGGCATGCCTAAGTTAGAGTTGTTTGTTCTTGTTATCATAAATTGATGACAAATTTGGCACAAATATCAACAAATAATTAAGCCTACCTCTAAAATCATGTTTAACATTCTTTGCATAAATGTTCAAAAAATATATAATATATAATATTATATGTTTTAGCACTCCACAAGGTACACATTAAAAAATAACCTTATCCTTATCCAAAACCGAATTACCAAATATTTCTTTGTAAAATATCTTCATAAAAATATTTGGAACTTGTTAATTTATATGAAAAATATTCACAACAATTTTTTGGAGGCAAAGGCAATTTGATTATGTTTGTATCAATCAACAAGAACATAATTTTATTTTTTTACATGATTTAGAAGTGTTGAAAGTGAAATTGGACATGGTTCATGTCATGAAATGGAAAGAAAAAGTTGAAAAAACTAGTTGGACACTTTTTGAAAATTATAAATGTGGATTTATTAATGACAAAGGAAGAGGAAACAAGTAAAGAAGAGGCAACAAATAAGAAGGCGAAGGTTTGAAGTCCTTATATTGTTAATTAGTTTTCATCTTCAATTTATAGAGCTAATCATTCATCATAATATATTATTAATCTTTCGGTTATGCTACTAACTAAGTAATTTTATGAAAAATAGCCATGAATAATCATAGATAAATAAGTACGGCTCGGATCAAATTTCGATTTATCTTGCAGTCTTTAAAAGTTTGGCTTCTAATTTTCTTTAATATGAAAATATATATTATTTTTATAGGTTTTTACATTAATTATGAATTGCATATAAGATGCCAAAAGAATGTTTATGACAAGTTTTCACAAGGATTTTAATATGAATGGGTCACTCCTAGAAATAGTTTCAAGAAGAAATGTAAAATGTGTGTGATCAATAATAATTTTTTTACCAAAACATCACAACATTATCCAATTCTCTTACATGTTATTTAGAAGTGCAATAAAAGATTATCACAACATTGAAGAAGTTGAAGGAAGCAAGACAACCCTATATGCTCCTTACATGTACTATCTTTCATTTGAGCAATTGTTCAAAAATGAATGCCAATCTACTCCATATTTCATCAACTTGACTTTTCTATTAAATAAACAAATAATTATTATCAAGGAACATTTGTATTAGAGCTACAAAGCTTTTAGAACCATAGGGAAATTATTTTTAAACTAGGAATCACAAGGGAAGAGGATGGCCCAACATGTGGCTTCTTTGGTGAAATTTGACAATATTCCTCTAACACTTGTTGTGAATATAAATCAAACATGGTTCACATTTGGTTCTTACAAATGGTTCACAAGTGGTTCATGGACTTGGGAGAAAATGGGTCCTAAACAAATGAATGTCCATGGAGCAAAAGACAAAAAAAAATTACATTTGTTGTTAAACATTTGTTGCAAATGGAGAAAATTTTCTAAGTCATATCTTGGGGAAGTCACCCCTTGTATACTTTAGGTATATATCTAATATGTTTTAAATATAATTCTCATAATGAACTACATGCACCCTATTTGCATTTAAATAAATTGTTTTGAAAATTCAATAAGTTGCAACCTTTCTTTTTTTTGCATGCCATTTGGAATGAAATGGAAATGACCTCCCTAGGGGTCATATTCATAGGTACACTTGCTTGATCTTTACCTCCTCGCAATAAAGGCAAAAAAAAATTATATTTCACTTGGATGACAATTCACATGTAGTACCAACCATTAACTACAAGCATGTAAGGACTTCACAATAAAAATTATACAACCTTACAAATTCACATAGTCACATTGCTTTGGATTGGGAGACAACCAAAAGTTTGTTTGGTTCATTGACTATTGGAATGTGCATAAATTGAAAGGACATCTATCATGGGTCAAGGATACTCATCTTGAAATATTATTGAAAATCGTTACTATTAATTACATAAGCACTTTACAACTGGGTAACAAATGTCATCGTTCATAGTCCTTTTAAACATGCATGTATGTTGTAGTTTAGACTACATATTGTATAAAAAGAAATTAAACAATGGACAAGATATTTCCATGGACTTCCAAATGTTCACTATCAATCTTTTGTTATGTAATTGGTTGCACACAACTTGGTTGCATGTTTTTCAAAATAGATTGATGATCATTCAATTTGGGAACATAAAAGTTTTCTATACGCATTTGACTTGTTGCATTATAGGTAGAAGCTTATGGTTTATAGATAGTCATAGTCTATAGTTTTTATGGTGATCATTAATTCTTTTGACAAAATTGATGTCAAATTGGACTCATTACATATGTCTAAGGAAAAGTTGGGGTCCATCAATTATTCTATCTACCTTGGTAAAATAAATTGTAAGGTGAAGGAAAAAGGGAAGGAAAGACGAACATCAATTCAAATGTACCCCATGGATTTCATTACTATGGAAACAAAAATTAATCCTCAAGTCTCCTTATGACTCCATGAAACTTCACCTTATTACAAGTTTATTGGGTTTCATTGTTGTCTAAAGACCTTCCCAAATACCTTTTATATACTTCTTCTAATCATCTTACAAATAATATATTAAATTACTAATATGTAAAACATGTACATAACCTTGAAAGCATTTAACATGACACAATAATGTTTCATGTCACAATCAATTTAGTTTGTGTCAAGTCTAACACAAAACAAACAAATCATGTAACATGGCCACGTATTAACCTCAACCATAAATGAAAAAATGCCAAAATACCAAAAATAATGCCTAAAAATAACTTAATGGTTAATTTCAGTTATAGATGGAAGCCAAAGTAGCACCTTAAAATTGGTTATTAGTGGTATGCTTAACGAGCCTATCATAATCATAAGTTATTCATCCTTAAATGTTTCATGACAATAGGGTCAATTAATGCAAGTTAAGGTGGATCATTTTGTGTCACATTGCAATTTTCTATAGGGTGCAATCTATTAAAATGCAATAAACATTTAGTGAAATCATCAATATGTCATTTTTTCAAATGGTTTTATATTTTCAACTTGAAGTCGAACACTTTCATAATAAATTTGTGCCACAAACATACACCATACATACATAAATGGACTTTTGAAACAATTACAATATAAGGATAGTTATGGCATCCTATACTTACATATTAAAACACTTTTGTTTAGCAATTTCATCCCAAACATGTTATAAGGACTCAATATATGATACATCATATGTTGAAAGAAAACAAACCCATATTCAAAAACTTTGTTAGAAAAACCTTAACCAAAAAGAAGTTATGGACTTTTGAACGATTAGCTTTTGACTTCACAAGTCCCTAACTAATCATTTTTGGTTAGGTTGGTTTTTGTAACATGTGCTAAAAGAGGTGTCTAAGTGAGTGGATTTTTCAATGGATCAAATTTATCCATTTTCATCACGTTATTCACACTCAAACAATTTTAACACTAGAAAATGGACTAATGTATGGAACATTTTATCTACCAAAATCATCCACCTTAACTTGCAACTACCCAATATTTATGGACAATAAAAAACCATGGGATAAAACTTTACACCTTCACACACATGTTTAATGTCTTCCACAAAAATAGGATGAATCTTGGTCTTTTGGATATCAATGTATAGGATTTATCAAACACAAACCATACAATTAGACACCAATTAGAATAATAATGGTCTAAACCACACAAAGGCACATACCATCCTATTTGTATTTGTTTTAATCATTAAATCATCACTACACTTCAAAGTTTAGATTTCAAACTTGTTACTCAATAAAACATTAAAATATTAGATTAAAAAAACATTGCACAAGAAGGAAAGAAGATGAAGTACATAACATGTTAATTAAAATATATTTCGAAAATGAATGTACAAATCATTGGCCTTGTCTCACTTACTCCTAAACCTTTAAAGTCTATTCTTTTAACCTTTAAATGTTTAATAAACCATTTTTATTTTTATATTTTGGTTGGGTGCACACATCAAATGTCTTTCAACAATTTGCTACTTTAACACATTTTAGTGGATTTATGGAAGGGTTTGTCAAAAAAACTCCATGTACTCTTTTTCTCACATATGAAGGGGGATAATTGCCTAGGGGAAAATTCCATTGCCAACCAACCTTCCTTCCCTTTGAAAACTCATTTAAGAATTGACATAAAAGTCTAGTAATGAATTCTTTTTGAATTTGTTGGTCATTTTCAAGGAGACTTGTATTCACATTCTCGTTGCAAAACTTGCAAGGCTTCATCCTTAATTAATTGAAGATTTGCATTTTCGCTTCATTTTTTTTTGTGAGAACTTAATTCAAACATTGTGAACATCATACTAGAATGCACAAATTAATCCATGTCAAAAAAATAATTTGGTCATGAAGCTTCAAATCCAACCTTGGGCAATAATGTTTGATCCTATATGAACTCAATCAACTTTACTATCTCATCACCCTTTGTTCATTTTTGGGCAAATTTTTTTATCAAGGAATTAATATGAATTTGTGAACTTTGAATATAATAATTGGATGTGTAATTCAATTCATTGATGATTAGATTGAAAAAAAAAAACTTAAATATAAATAAAATGGTTGTAAAATTGGCTTAGGTTTTTAAGGGTTAAATTGGTTTTCAAAAATAAAATAAAATATTAGTGTGTATTTTTTAGCAAAAGTTAATTCAAAGTTATTTCTAAGCATTAAGGTGTTGTAGATTCAATTGAATGCATAGTCTTTGTCAAAAGGGATGGTCCAAAAAACTCATATTGTGGCATGGAAAATGTTAACCCCTTAATGAGCCTAACACCTTTTGGAGGTCAATTTTGAACACAATAAGATTAATGATACCAAGGTTTTTTTTAATAAATTTTTAAATGTGCATAAGTGGCAACCATTTTGTCTTCATGTGCACCTAATTGGCTCCTATTATGTTTTTGGCATACATGACTCTTTCAAAATAAGTCCAAGTGGTGATTCATTTAAAAAAAGAACTCCAACTAACAACCATAGGAAAAACCAATATAATGAATGTGGTTACATTGTTCATTATAAAGGTGTACTCCAGGAAAAGTAAAACACATAAAATAAAATGGACATTGTATAGTCACAAAACATTAATGCATGTTTTTGAAAGGGAGTTGAACCCCAATATCATATCAAACTTTACTTAATGCAACCCAAAGTCCCACCCACCACATCCAAATGTTAATCAAATTCATCATGAAATAAACATATTCACCATGCTTGTCCAAATCATGGAAACAAAAAGACAAGGCCACAAAAAATTAATGAACACAAGGTTTTAAATGGTAGCACCAATCCACACTTTGTAAATTTTTCAACTTGTAATGGCCTGATGATAAGGGAAATTTTTAAAAGAAAAAAAAAGTGCAAACATGTGGACAATTGTGTCCAAATGCTACCCTAATTGATTGCACAATTTTTCTTTCATGAATGAAAGAATTTTAAAAATGCATTCATCTTCCATTGATCCAAACACTTAAACAATTATTATTTCAGCCAAATTCATATATTCATTTAATTGTTGAATCAACAAGCCATTGTTAGTAATTGTCATCCACAACTTTGTCATTGGATTGACATCAAAAGGTTTAGCCATAGCCTTGTGGACTTACGCTTTCATAATGAACTTAAACATGGACTGAATGAAAGCACATATTGGTGACCCCTTTTATGTCATTGAAGTGATTTCCTTGGGTGAGTGTTTTTGAACCTAAACCATGTCAACATAAAGAAAAAGTTTCACAATATTTTTGCATATTATGGTAAAACTAAATCTTTAAAATAGAACAAAAAAGAAACTAAAATTTTATTTATGTTTTGGTAGAGGGTGAAAATCCTATAAGGTGCACCACCCAAGATGAAAAGGACCTAGTTTTTACCACAATTTTGTTTCCCCTATATTCTCATCCACATCAAAACTAATGAGTCAAAAAGTATCAAATATTTCATAAGTACCATATTTAGACCATTATAATTCTAGATTTCCATCATAATCATTCAAAATGTGTCTTTACATTGTAAAAAAAATTAGGTGAAAACTTTGTTACATTATGTATACCCTAAATATACCCATGTTTTTGGAATTTAAATGGTTAAATTCATTCATTTAAAAAAAATTATATATATAATATTAACTTAGTGAAAATCTTAATCCTAAGGCCCAAACACCAAAACTCAAACCCAAAATTAAATGCACTACATTTTGGGAATTACAAATTATAATACATTATACCAAAACATGGCAAATATGTTTACATTCATGATTGGGTTTGTATAATCATATATGCCATTGACAATTACATCACTATGTTGTCAATACACACATTGTTTTTGTCAATAGTTATATTTTTGCCCGTAGTCATAAATGCCATTTGCAACTATGTCCTTCATGACTACAACATAAAACACATATCCAATGACCCATATTGATCAATTTGGGTTATTGAGTTAATTGATTTAAATATAAGATATGAAATGTATTAACCTATTTGGTGTTGCCACATGGTAGGCCTACAAACATATATAAATACCTTAAATGACCTAGCCTAAACCAATACCTTAAATCACTTTGCCTAGGTAAGTTAGGCCACTTAGGCTATGACCATACCTAAGTACCCTAGGTAGCCTATGAAACCTAAAAGGCCTAGGTTGCTTAACCACATATATTAACCACATAGGCTAAAGTGAGTAAGTTCCAAGTTGAAAATGTAAAAATTCAATCCTTTCACCTCCACATTGAGGGCCAAACTCTTACCCTTGTAGAATTATTTTTTATGTTATCACATTATCATAAACATTTATTCTAACATGTTACATAAATGATTTAGTTTACCTACCCCTAGGGACCTACATAGAAGTTATCTAGGGGCTACCTAGGCTATCTAAGGCCTACCTAAAGGTTACATAAGGTTATTTAGTCTTGCCTAAATATAATTTCACATTGCCTAGGCTACCAGTTATGAACTACCAAATGACAACTTTAACCTACCTAAGAATTATCAAAATGTTACCTATGCTTACCTAGGAGTTATATAAGGGTCACCTAGGTGTGTTTAAACCTACATAAGGGTTATTTAGACTTGTCAAGGGCTACTTAAAGCTAGTTATCTTACTTAGGTGCTACTTAGGCTACTTAGGGCTTACTTCAAGTTAATTATTTAAATTATGTAAAGGTTACCAAAAAGCTACATAAGGGTTACTTAGGCTACACGATTAGGCCTAATTAAGGGTATTTAAAGTAGGTAAGAACCATTTAAGGGTTACATGGATTATATAAGGCCTATTTAAGGGCTATCTAATGGTTATTTAAGGCTTACACAAAGGCTATTTATGGCTACATATGACTACTTAAGGCCTACCTAAGGCTATTTATGGCTGCATAGGGATTACATAAATCATACCTAAAGGTTACCTAGGTTACATAGGGTTTATGTAAAGGCTACCTAAGGGTCACCTAATGTTAATTATACCTAACTAGAAGCCTAGGCCTACCTAGGGCTTACATAGGGGCTACCTAGGTTTACTAAAGGTTAATTAAGTCCACCTAGGTTTTTAAAGGGCTTCATGGGGCCCACCTATATATGTTTATTTAGGCCTAAATAAAGTTTAACTAAGGTGTAATTACAATTTACTTGGGCTTCCTAACTTAACTACCTAGTTTACATGGTTACTTTACTTACATATTGGCACCTAGGTAACCTAACTTACAAGTAGCCTTAGGCCTACCCTAGGATACTAGTAAGTAATCATTCTTAATTTTTAAACAAGTTTTGTAAAGAATTTACATAAGTTATTCAACTACAAATCTACATGTTAATTGACTACACACTTACATGAACTTTTTAGAATTCTAACCCCATTCAAAATACGTGTCCTTTAACATGAACACAAACATGTTCACAATACTCTCATCCTCTATCGCCCCATATATGTAGTTATAATATCACATTCATGTATGATTAAATTCAAATAATCGTGACTAAAGTCACATACAATTATGTCATATGACTCCATGACTAGGTTTGGAAACTAATTGCAAAATGTTCTAATCATGGATGTTAAGTTTTGGTGTAATGATATTAAACCCAAAAAGGTTTGAAAGGGGCTTAAAAAATGTGCTTTCACCCAATTGCTACAAGTTTATGAGATTATCATTCAAAGGTTATGCAAATTGATTCAACGAGGGTTTCACTTTTTTAAATTCACAATATTGCCTTTTGAAGACATTAATATGCAAGGAGAAAAAGGGATCATCGTTAAGTTGCATCCAAAATTGTGGATATATAAATGCCAAGGGCATTCATCAATTTAGACTCCATAAAACACATATTTAATTTTGTGATGAACATGTTAACAACAATATAACATTGGGCCTTTCCTTGTGCAATGGATGTTAATAAAACATGCACATTAGTAAATTAACCCTAGCAACTACATTAAAAATGCGAGCTTAATATGAATGACTAACTTGCAAAATGTAAACATTTTTACATTGGTGTTGAGGTTAGTAAACCAATATTTGGTGATGGTGGCAAAACTATTGTCCATAACATAAAAAAGACTTGAAAATGCTCACATTGGTAACTAATCATAGGATCAAAATACATCACGAAAATAAAAATTTTGAATTTTTTAATAGTTGCCACAAAATCACAAATGAAAACATTTCTTCCAAGTGAGCAAATTTGATTAAAGCATTGACTACCTCCAACAATGGCAATAAATAAAACAAGGTCAATGATGTGTGAATATTAAAAAAAGAAAAGGTCAAAATTCGACCTTGCTTGAACAATTGAAGGGTCTTCTTGCAAGATTTTCAAAATCAAAGTCTTATATTTGCCATAATTCACTTTAAACGCTCCAACATCGATATCCATCAAATCTTGACATTTTTCAAGATCTTAAGTCTTATTATTTTCACAATCTCAATGAATTTATTGAATTCCAAATGTTGCTTAAGGGAGCTTGAAAAATAAAAGTATGATGATTAACACAAATCCTCCAACTTGGCCACCATTGGCAAGTTAGACAAAACTTGCCCAATGAGATTTGTGTTATGGGCCATACATACAATGCTACCTCATCATGTAAGGAACATGTTTTTCTTTCACTACTTGTGGCATCACTATGATACAATAGATAACTTTGAAAAATATGTTCCATTTGCACCAAATCAAATGAACTTCTCACCTCACTCCTCTTTAGTTAACCTTCTATGTTGTTTAAGGGATTGGGTAATGACAAGGGACAAGTTGTTCGCATTACCACCTTTAACAACATGTCGAAAAGTGAAGAGGACATGCATTTTTCCTCCATGCTTGTGCATCAAATAAACATGAATTGATATCCAAGATTGGTTATCAATAATCTCTTCCTATGCATTTAAAGAAACAAACCTACATTTAGTCACAACACTTTGCTCACTCTTTTCAAAACTTGCTAACATATATAGTTTGCCATCTCTTAACTTGGCCCATCAAACCAATGTTTCATGGGATTATTAAGAATATTCAATTACATAAACAACTTATGAATTGTTGTATATTTTGTCATAGGGTGGCCATGATTGAGCACATGAAAAATCAAAACAAATTGGACTAGTTTTTTCTTCATGTTAATCTAAAATGCACCATGAATGATTTGTTGCAACATTGTTTTAAGAATTTTGGGAAAATATAACTTTTCATTAACAACATGAATATTGCTTTTCAAGAAATAATATATATATTTTTTCATTCATAACATGGCTACCAAAGCCTTGTGATGACCTTCATGCTTCCATAGAAAATCCAGTTTATTGCCCATGTATTTTGGAAATGTTTATTCAAAATTCAAGGGTTTAATTTCTTTATATATATAATGTTATCTTTTGCCACAACAAGGTTCAAGATTATACAATTGTGCAAGAAAAATCAACATTAAATTGGGGGATCCTATCCGCAAATATATTTTTTTTTAAAAGAAATTTTAAGGCTTTGAAGTTTTGACATTATTTCAAGAGATTATGGATTGGAAATGAACAAACAAAAAAAATATAATAAAAAAGCCTAAAGAAAAATGGACATGATTTCAAAATGAAAACTTGTTGGCCCTTGGATAGCCATATAAACACATATGCAATGTGGAAAAAATTAAGCGTTTTGAAATAATTGAATTTTGTTTCATCCATAATGCAATGATTGATTTTGGTTGCAAACAACAACCTTTTATCATGCAAAGATAAAAAAGCTTGGTGGTCACAAGTGAAAAATCACAAATAAGAAAGTTAGAACCAAAAATGAAAACACAAATCAAATTATTAAACCAAACTAAATTTCAAGTTTCAATTTTCTAGTTTTGATCGTGCTAACACTTTTGATCAATGTGATTCTTGAGTGATTATTAGACTTTGAAAATATTCAATAAATTAATCCCACTTGAAAATTAAGATTAATCTCAAGGCATTTGAGTTTTTAAAATGATATATAAATTGTGAGTAATTTGTAGAATGTAGATTGTGAATGATTTATAGATGTGATTATGAACAATTTGTAAGGCATCACATTGTGAACCACCAACAATCTCTGATAGGATCAATTTTAGTCGATTTCAATTATAGATGAGTTTATGATTTGATCAATATATAAAGTTGCAATCATAGGGGTTTGATCCCTAGACACTAATGTTATTTAGACTCTAGACACAAGAAAATTTATGATTTCAAAAATTAATTAGATTATTGATGTGACCCATAAAAACCCATTTGAAAACCAAATAATGGTTTTAAACATAACAAGATAGAATCATAGACTTGGGTAAAAAGCTAAAAGTTTGATGTGTTGAGCTTTTAAGATTTAGTAGTTAGTTTTGAATGTTAACCATTAAAAAAACCATTGAAATTTGTTATTGCTAGCACAATTCAAATGCAAAAACAAAATGATGCACCCCCAAGTTCCTTGATGGATTCAACTACGAGCTCAAAGGTGAAGACAACGGAAGAAGAATGAGTTATGGCGCGCTCCCTGGTTCCCAACACTTTGGGGTAGAGGGAAGTGCTGGAGCTCTAGGATGAAACTAAAAAGATTAACAAGTAATTCAATCACTCACACAAACCTATACAAATCAAACAACAAGTTGGTTAGTGCATAGTTGAAGCACCTTGGTGCATGGATGAGCCACGGGCAAACATAGATTCACAAAATTCACCACGGTTCGGACTTGGGGGAAGCCACCATTTTCCCCCTTATAGTATACTTTGTGCATGGCCATGGGACGAACACTCAAATGTCATTTTGTCTCAGGACTCTTAAGTGGGAATTTTGAAATTTCTCACAATTGGGATTCCTACAACTTTGGGGGTCGATAACTTTGTGTGTAAACCTTCGATTAAGATGAAGTTTAAAGAAAAATATAGCCCTCGTCTAAAGCTTTTCAACAATATTCCGCACGACATTTGCATGTAAGGAAATCAAGGTGATCCCTGACTTTTAATGGTTTAGGGTTTAGGGCAATTTGACTTTTGACCTTCTTTTGGCCATAACTTGTTTTTTTAAATATCCAAATGAGTCATGCAAGTCCATTTTAAACATCTATGTTCAAAGAGCTTTCCATTGATACAAAGAACTTTTAAATCCAATGGGTTTTGACTTCTGCGATTGCTCTTTGAAAATCCGAAAGTCCATTTGGACTCTAACTTCCCAAAGTGGGAGCTCACTTGGGAATGTGAAGGTTCATTCTTTCACACTCTCCTACATTTTCGAAAGTATGAGATGTGATTCTCGGACTTCCTTCTTGGCTCGCACCTTTGCAAGCCTTTGTTTTGGTCATGAGCCCAAAACTAAGGTTGTGACACAAAATGTGCAAGGTTTGAATTTTTGAAATTACTCTTCCCTTTATTATTTGAAGTCAATGATTACATGGCAAATTTTTACTTTTCATGGTTCAACATCATCGTTGTAAACTCCAAATCTTCAAAGTTCAAGGCACCAAGTTCATTGTTATAGAATCAACATTGTACAATAACAATGTTATGCAACTTCATTATTGCAACTTCAATTTGTTGAGTGATTTGCAAAGTCTTGATTCCTAATGAACGTTAAACAACGTAATGCTTTAAGTGCACCATGAATATGATGGTGAAGCTTCCGACAATCGAAGTTGAAATAGTAGAGTTGATGACAATGGATTATGGTTTATGAGTACAAGAGATGAACTCTCTTACTCGCAACAAAATGTTGGTGCAAATGGAGGAGGCCAGGGGGTGCTAGGTTGCAAAACCCTGAGTTGTTGAGTGTAAGATAGCAAAAAATATGTTGTAGAGAAAAAAATGAATCCCGAAATTCGCGGGAGTTGCATTTTCAAAATAAAACGGGAAATTTTACTTTTAAAAACAAAATCTGCCATCTTCTCTTCCGCCGCCGCCGTCGTCGTCCTCTGCGCTCCGAACCCTAATTGTGCGCGAAAACAAGAAGCTACCATCCCCGTGCTCGAGACGGTTTTTTCGTCTGCACGAATGTAGCTGAATTTTCGCAATTGAGGCGTGTACGTGCTTCCTGCACGTGGTTTCTGAACATATCAGCATTCAC
>Ga0116230_10004666_pt1 | contig 13429 bp, 10 predicted proteins | sample S1TSphfallax_3_FD_88678 | JGI IMG/M metagenome (GOLD analysis project Ga0116230, IMG submission 88678) | Host-associated microbial communities from peat moss isolated from Minnesota, USA - S1T2_Fd - Sphagnum fallax MG | ecosystem: Host-associated > Plants > Peat moss > Unclassified | place...
GATTAGGTTGGCCAAGCTTCAAAAGTTGAAATTGGTACTACATATGATAGGTAACTCCTTTTCCCAACCTCCAAGACTTTATACCAAAAGTTGCATAAATGGTTGAGTGAATTTTCAAATGTTGTGCATAAGAAATTGTGTGCAATACTAATGTTGTTTTTGGAATAGGGATGTTTGAAAATGAAACTTGTTTTGAATAAGTAAGTGTTTTTTCTTTCACATCTTTGGAAGACCTTATGAATTTAAATTGTTTTCTTGTTTGCACATTTTGAGTTAACTTATTTGGAATAATTGTGTGTAAGTGTAGGTTTGATAAGAATTATCATGCTTTTGCACATTTGATGTGTCATTGGAAGAAGTAAAAGGTCTTATTCTTTGGTGGTCAAATCATGAAAGGAAATTTTCAATAGTTACCTATTTAAACATACTTGGTAGTAAGATTGAGGCAAAACAAGTGTTTCCTATTGCAAGCATCTCATAGGTCTTTGTTGGTGTTGATGTGAAAAACTTGGATCTTTTAATTCTTTTTATTAAAATTTGACTTGATAATCCTACTTGTATTGGTGTTGAGCACTAAGCAAGACATAAAAATGTAGATGGGTTTGGTGAGGTTGAAGACATATTAGATGTGATACATGTTGAATTTCCTAGTCAAATTGAAGGTCTGGGAGAAGATTATGTCCAAAATTGGATTTTGTGTGATGATTTTGGTAGTATAAATTGTTCATGATCTAGTTGATAGCTCTTTAGTTTTAATTGAACTCATATGCTTGTTTTGCCAAGTTTTGTAAATATGTCAATTCAATGATCACATTGCAAACTAGGAATGCATGTTTGTTGTTTGGTGTGAACCCTTCATATGAATGAAATCAAAGTTTGCATGTTTTGACTTTTTTTTTGTTTATTTATTTATTTATATTTTACATTATTTTACATAGACTAAAACCAATTTACACATATACTTTCATCCCCCACCCTATACACTTACACAATATGTAAATGAGCCATAGACATGCATGACATTCATTTGTTCATTTTTTGATAACCGCTAAGAATTAATATTTACAATGTAAATTGAGTGGTTGTTGGTTCTAGTTTCTTTATTTTGCACAATTATGTCCCTCAATATGAAAGAGATGAATTTATGACATATAACCATGGTCATGAATAAATAATTAAAATATTCTTTAATAAATATCATTTTAGTTTACAAAAACTTAAAAAACCAATCAAAGTACCTTTTGTAAAACTATTGGTTTTTTGACATTTCTTCCATGAGAACTAGTTCTCTCATGGTTTGAATTTTGAAATAATTGGAGTCTTGAACTAGAGGGCATTTAAAATTTTCAAAAACTCAAAACTGATTGCTATTAACAAAATGAAATAAGTACCCAACATTAGTATTTATTTAAGCTTTTCACCTTGTCTAAAAAAGATTGGCAATTTTCATGGAAGAACCAGTAGTTCAAGTTAGGTTCTTTGTCATATTTTTCCAAATTCAAGAACCTTTGAATGCAATTTTAAAACTAAGTCGAGTTCTATGTACATTACACACTCCACATGATTGAAGAAATGACCCATTTTAATTTGGTAGAATATAATAATTGGCCTAGGTGGTTGCATTAAAATTGTCTCATTTACATTCTCCTTTTTTATGTTTATTAGTGGGCCTTGTTTCGTTGGCTCGTGAAAGGTGATGGTATGAAATGGCAAATTGAATAGCCTATGGGAAATTCCCATGCATTTCACTATAGGAAGGGCAAATACAAAGGTAAACTAGAGATTCTTCATGCATTTCCCCATGTGGTGTGAAAAGACAAACAAAAGGACCAATATGATGATAAAAAACACTATGATTGGTGGAAATGATTCAAGTGTCATCACTAAAAGTTTGAAAGAGGTCTAAATATGACCCCTTATTGGCCCAAGTGTGAATTCAAATGTCATTGGTCTTCTTAGTGCTAAGGTTTGGGACACTCAAGGGAAAAACCAAAGGTCCAATACGATGAAGATGCATTGATTGGTTGAAATGGTTCAAGTGTTATTGGTCAAAGTGTGAAGCAAGTGTGAACATCACTTTTTTATTAATTCAAGTGTGAATTCAAATATCATTGGCCCCCCATGTGATAAGGTTTGGGATGTGAAAGAGCAAGCAAAAGGACCAATATGATAAAGAAACATTGATTAGTTGAAAAAATTAATAATTTTAATTTAATTAATTCTCAATGGAAATAATCACTCTAAATTTCAATGGATGTAAAACCTAGGGAAATGAAAGCCATGCACCCTAAACCTGAACCAAACCAACGTGTTTTGATTTTTCTTCATCCAATTTTACTGTGCGGGGTCACATACTGAGCACTGCTGCTGATGCTCTCAAAATAGCCATTCAAGGCCTCATATATCCTCTATACCCTTGCGTGTCAACATTTTCTCTGGAAAATGAGAGAACCGCCCAGCACTGAACATAACCCCCTTTGGACCCGCCCAGGTTTTTCCCCTAATTTACAGGAAGGGCAGGTGACAATCAGGGAGAGTCATATTGTTCTAAGGCATTATGGGAACTCAGGCGGTTATATTGTTCTCGGGCATGGGAACTCAGATGGTTATGTTGTTCTAGGGAATGGGAACTCGGATGTTTATCTTGTTCTAGGGCTTGGGAACGAGGGTTTGAGACGGAGAGCAATAGATCAGTGGATTAGGGTTTGGTGGTATGTGCGCGGTAGCCATCGCCATCGCCAGTGGGGTTTGGTCGAGAAGTGGAGCGAGCGATGGAAGAAGAGAAAGCGGCAGCTTACTACGAGGAGCTTGTGCGCAAGGGAGGCAATGCCGCGCGTTTCAAGCAGGGACTGGGATTCGGTGGAGCCAAGGGTTCGGAAGTCGGTAGTAGTAGTATTATTCCCAAGAGCGACGCGCATGCATCGCTGAGCAACTTTGTGAAGCAAGCCAGCCCTGGAAGAGCGGCGGCAATTCAGACTGAGATAAGAGCTGAAAGCATTCGGGATAAACTCAAGAAGAAAGAAACAATCCCCTCCGACGAATACCACGACAGCCGCCGCAAACACAGGCAAGTAGTTTGGTTTTCTGCCTTTTGTGCAAGTGCGTTTTTTTTTTTGGCTTGTTTTTTTGTTTCACTTGTGTGCCGTATAATGCAACGCTCACCATGCATCGTCGACGCTCCTGACGGAGTGTAAAACAAGAGCAATTGCGAATTGCAAACGGCTTCCCCCTGGGTTTTGGAGTAGATGTCAAGGCTGGTTATATTGATTGCAAACCATTTTGGTTTTCTAGGGAAAGGACTAGGTGTGCCTGAGCTCTGCATGTGCGTCACAGACCACGTAATGATGAAAAGTTCGTGAATGGTTCAAGGCAGGAGTCGAGGAAGGATGCTGAGCATGTGTCAGGAAAAGGAAGCCCCCTTAGGGATCGTCCTCGTCAAGGTCACAGCAATTCACCAGATCCCAGTAGTGGTCAACAGCAGCGGTCCCGAAGGCGGAAGCATGATTCTCCATCTTCAAACAGGAATGCAAGGCATTCACATGATTCAAGAAGCTTGAGCAGTTCATCAGAACACAGCAGCTCAAGAGACTTTGGTGACAGGAGGTCTAGGAGGGGAAACCATGATAGGAGGAGTCCTTCTTCCCCAAGATTCAGGACCTCACATAGAGACAGCAGTAGGGATGATGGATCCCCACGGCGGCGGCGGTCGAAAGCACGGATGCCACTGCCACGGGACCATGGAGACAGCAGTGATTGCTCTCCAAGCAGGTTGAAGAAGAGTCAGCAGTGGGGCCACAGAGACGAAAGGGACAGATCTCAAAGTCAGCCAAAAGAAAGGAGGCAAAGGGACCATCGAGATAGCAGCAGCAACTGGTTGAAGGAGCCGAGCTGGAGAAAGAGGCGGAGATCTCACAGTTTTTCTAGTGACAGTGATGAGAGATCCTTTCGACATTCCCCCAGGTGCACAATCCCATGACTGCATATTCTACATTGAGTCCAAATTGTTTGTTGCAGCTTGTGTCAATTTCAGCTGTCTTTTGTTGCTTTGAAATGTTGCAGTGGCTCTTTCATTGTACATTGCATTTGCATTTCTGTTTTCTCATTCCTCTTGGTCCTCATCTGACAGGAGAGGCCGCATCCAGTCATCATCTGATAGGTCACGGAAGAGGTCCCGCACTCCATTGCACAGTAGAAACCCAAGGGACCGAAGCCATTCTACTGAAAGATGCCAGGAGTGGACAAGGAGGAGCTCATCACGGGACAGAGATAGGAGGAGAAGGGGTACCTCTGTGGAGAGAATAAGGAAAGGAAGGAGTTTGAGTCTTTCGCAAGAAAGAGAGAAAGGCAATGGTGATGGCAGGAGCGAGAGACCAGGAAGGAGCTCTGCAATTAGGGTTGATACTAGCTCAAGGAGGCATGGCAGGAATGGAGATTCCAAAACAAAAGTAAAGACAAGGGCACCTGACCGTGACTTCTTGAAGCTCATCCCCAATTTTGATTCCATGGTGAGCAAGAATCCTATATCAAATTAACAGTTGGAGACACGTTAGGCCTGATGATGTCACCATGTCTTGCTCATTTTGCTAGGTTACTTTGTGTAGGGTGAGGAACAAGAACAGGGCCCCGCTCTGGGAATGAGGGCCTGGTGTGAGACAGGAGCTGAGCTTGCAACCTGAATCAATCACCCTGTTTGAGGTCCTTACCCAGTGTAAAGAACTAGTAGCATTTTGCTTTTGGAAACAGATGGCCTGTGATTTTATTTGAGAGGTGAGGATGGTGCCTTACTTATAAGGTTCCTCAATTTGAGGAACCTTATGAGTAAGGTATCATCCTCTGTTGAGGCAGATATTTTTTCCAAGGCCAAGGCACCCTCCACATACCCTAGGAAAAGTTCTTCCAGTTCTTAATGCTCATTTGAGGTGGGTCTAATATATGTGTTCTGCCTGCAGACACCAGCAGAGAAAGTCAAAGCAAAAATGAAGCTACAACTGTCTGAAACAGGTCTTTCTCATCCCCCTACTACTAATCTGGGAGTGTTCCCTAAGATCCATCATCAACTGAGTGCCATTGTTATAGTGCCTGATTTCATGTTGTGATTTCCTTGTTGATCAAGTGCTGATGAACAGACCATAAGTCTGGCTGACAATGCCCCTTTTGCTTGTCTTGTTTGGCTTTCAGTGGTGAAGGATACAGCCAAGGGGATGACAGGAGAGTGGGAGAGGTTTGATTTTGACAAGGATGCACCCTTGGATGATGAGGCTAAGCTTGACTATTTTGGAGGTTCTTTTTCTCTTTGTTGTTTTCCCTATGCTTTTGAGCTGACCTTGAAGCCTTGCCTTCTTCAGCAACAAACATCACTGTCATGGATACTATCATGAGTGAGAGACTGCAGAATTGTTCTCATTGGCAATCAATTGTGAGCTGTAATTTCTCTTTGTTTAGTGTTACATGGTATATGTGCTATGACAGTGTTATTGGTAGAATATATTTTTTAAGGTTTGTATGCACTTGTTGCACGAGCAGATGGAACAGGAGCCATTGATGACACGGGTCACATGAGAAATACTGGAAGCACACTGCTCTCTACAGCAAATCAGGTAATCAATCATATACTTCAAAACTCTGCAGGTCAGAATGACTCTTTCACCCATCATTGGGCATGCAGTGCTGAGTTCCTAGTTTTTCAGGTCAACATTTCTTCTTTTGTAGATTTAGTAGTGGCCCTTACCGTTATCAGAAATCATGTCTTGGGGGGCAACAGATATTAGCCTGGTTAACAAAATATGTGCACAAATTAGCCTGGTTAATGAGACGCTCATATGTTCACAAGTCAAATTCATATTAAATGCAGCATCACATGGTGAAGGAAGTGGATGCTTGGGGCCCTGTTTTAATTAGGAGCCATGTTAGGACATAAACCAAAGCTGTGACCTATGACACTGAGTCAACATGGGCCATTTTTCTTTGAAATGTTGCAGATGAGATTTATCTATTTTCTTCTTCTGAATATTTCCCACAAAAGTACCTCAGAAAAAGTGTGAAGTGAACTTAACACCCTTTCTTGAGTTCCCATCTGATCACACTTATTTTTAGGGAAGGTCCCTGAATTCCCAGGATAAGACATAGTGTGATCTGAGGTAGTAGTTGCGGTCTTTGGAGCTTTTGTACCATTCTGAACCCTGATAGCCTTGCATGTAGACAAACGGAGACAGACCTCTTTAATCTGCAGGACAGGTAACAGATCTCAATTTATTTTACAGGCAAGGAGGGAAGCTCAAATTCAAGCAGCCCATGATGCAGCCATCTTTGGGGCCCCTGTTGCAACCACTCATGGATTGAAAACCAAGAAGGAAGGCTCTGGGCATAGGGTAAGGGACGGTGAAGAGGACAACTGTGCTGCCAGGAGAAGATCTGATGTCACAAGCCTTACTGATGAAGAAGAGAGGTCAAAGGTTACTGAGACTCCTGGCACTGGTGTTGTTAGTGAGCAGGTAAAGCTTTCCCTTCACTCTGGGAGGTGGCATTGCACTTTAGGAGCCCTTGCTTTTGCAGCATAAAATCTGAACTGGACTCAGGGTTTTTTAGGGTTTTCTAAATCAATTGTAGCAAAACTTGTCTCTTTCAAGTCTAGGAAACAGTCTTCATGAAGTGGGTATTTTGGTCTGTTTCTTTTGGGGTTCTAGGTCAGAGATTTTTTGCAGCTCATCATGCTTGACCCTTGGATGTTGCACACAGATTATAGCAATGCAGTCAGCAGGGCCATGGCAAGAAAGGGCAAAGAAAATGAGGGAGGCAAGGGCAGCAGCAGCAGGCTTGCATATGGAAGCATCTGCCTCATGATAAACTGACTGCTTGTCTTGAACTCTCTCTCATAAAGAATGGAGGGGTGTTGGTTTATGCACCTTCCTTTTCTCACTGCTCTTCTCATTTTGTACTTCATACAAATCGATACACTATCGGCCCTCTGTTTGTAGCAAATTCGCCAGACGGTTGGATCTTGAACAGGAAGTAAAAAATGAGGAGAATTCAAATTGACTTTGTTATTTAAGGCACACTTTATTCGGATTCCCCCAAGTTTTTGCATGTCATACATCAATATCACAAATAGTGTTTGCCAAAAGGTATCTTTGTTGACAATTGAATATCATGGGTGTTGGAAAATTTTGAAAGAATGTGGAGAATAGTTGATTTCCCCTAATCTTAGTCCATTCTAATAATTCCTTTCTTGATGTGAAGACATCTAAGTACTAACAAGATTGACTATATTTTGGTTCTCTCAAATTTGTTGTCTCTGCCCATAGGGAAGAGACTACGCATCTGTGCAGGATTGGATGTGGGGATAAAATTTTGGCTCACTCATTGGCCAATGTGGGGATGACAAGTGTTCATAGAATGAAAGTTTTAAGATGGATGTAAGTTTTCATGTTCGGGGGTGGATGCATCAATATATAACGAAAGATGGAGCCATTGCATGATGAGCTGCTTGTTATTTATGCAAATGGATTGACAAACATAAAAAAAACGCTTTTTTCGCACAACAAACACTTGAAGGGATCAAAAGAAATGAGCCACCAATCTATTGGTGGGAAATGTTGTTGAGAACAATCACCTTTGCAAAAATCAAATATTTTCAATTCCGAAGTTTTTTAAAGCAAATGACACCCAATACCTACAACAAATTGAAGTTGCTCAGGCTAGACCTCAAAGGAGTCGATTCTCCAACATATCCAGCAATTCTATCACAAGTTCTTAATGACTAACAAACAAAATTCATAACAATTCTACAACCCAAAAAATCCTCTCCACACACAAAAACAACCCTTCAGAAAAAAACCCCCATAAAAACAAACACCAACAATGAATCACTGACAATGAAACAAAATGATATAAATGAGGAGAAAGCCAAACCCTTCAATCAATTCAGGCAAAAAATCAGACTAACTTAGATGAGAACCTGGGTAGCAACCAGTTACCAATTTAAAAAAACTAGAAGCTGAATTTCAGTCCTAAATCACACAAGGCAGTGTTGAAGCAAAGCACCTAGAAAGCTCATTTTATGTGTGAGAAGTTGAAGAGAAGAGATGTTGTTAAAGAAGGATGGGATGCCAAGAAAGACTCAGAATTAAGGTTGGTCTTAGATTTAGGCCAGTATGTTGGAACTTGGCATACTGTTCTCTAGTTTTCCTAATTTTCCCCTGGCATATGGATGGCTTTTGGTTGAGGATCAGGGGCTTAAAACATGGTCTTGAATGTGCCACTCGCTCTTGAGAGCTGTTGCAAATGACTCTGAACTGGTCATTGGCTTTGTCCATACTGTGTAAGCACACTCCTGGTTATTACCAAAGACCTGACTGTATTTCTTACAGATGCCAGTATAGTTTTACACTTGAGATTGCATCTACAGAATTCTCCTCAATAACAAACTTACTATTGCCACCACAGTTCCAACTTTCTCTACAGGCAGTAATCTAGCAAACACACAGCAATGGGCCCTTTAGGCTGTGCAATCCATTAGCAAGACTGGAGAAAATAATGCAGAGGTTGAATTCATGGTGGCATCCAGAAATACTACTATACAGATCTAAGGTTGTAATGTGTGGCCCATTTCCCAATTCACAGATATTTGCACCCTTTTCACAGGTATTCGCAGCCTGATGTGATGGAGAACTAGAGCATTTTCCAACTTTTTGCGCTCCATGTCATTTACGGGTTTACGAGGAAAAGCTATGAAAAAGGAGCCTGATGGACTCACATGTCAATCAGTTACATGTCTTGGAGTCCAAATTTTGACAAGGAAATCAGCAGAGCAAGTGGCAAGAATGGGATCAATAGGATGGAATGTAGCACCACATACACGGTCACCATGACCCTCCAGTCGTTGCACCAGCTCCGCAGTTCCCTGCCCCCCACAACCCGCCTTGCAGTCTCAACAAAAGACCTTGAAAAGTTTCATGGGAAAAAACTGGACAAACAGATGAAGGGAGCAGATTGTCACAAAGGCAAATTATCAAAGGTGGGAATCCTGACAACTTGGGAGTTCTTTCTGAGAAATAGCTATTCTACATCAGCCCTGATGCAAAACCCTGAACAGGAATTCTGCATCTAAGGACTATCGTAAACGTTTGGTTTTCTTCAGTTCGACAAATTGACAAAACCAAGTGCAGATGCAGACTTGTTCACCACTGCAGGAATTCGTCTTCAGGGATTATGATTTGCATGAGAAAAGAAAAATCTAAAGACCCTGTATCCCTTAAGACATCTAGATTTAATTTGCGAGTGGAGAGAGACTCACAGATGGGCCGCTGACATCAAAGATGTATGCATAATTGTCAGCACTACCAGTAGCAAGAAGCAAAGCATCATGGACAGTTGGATCCTGGAAGGAGCTGTAGACAAAACATTTTGGCCCAAAGATCAGTGGCTGGCATTGATAAATGGCTTGATGAAAGAGATGGTGTTGAGCATTGATATATGACTCCGCACTCTACAAGGATGGCACTTACATCAATTCTGGGCTGCGTGGTCTGTAGTCCCCACTGGTGGGATGCCCATCATTTTGTTTCGGCCATCGTCTCCTCACAGCTTGTTGGTCTGAATCCTCACAGCCCACCCTACCATAAATTTGTAATTGATAGAATACCACCTATCCTTGATGAAATCAAAGCACAGCAGGATATTCAGTTTCTAAGGACCAATTTCATAAAAAATTTGATGGACAATGCATGATGTGCTATGACATTGCATATCATTTAGCCAGAAACTATGGTTCTGTGTATTTGGCACAGTTGCATGCAGAGAGGTCAAGGTCAATGTGGGCTTACAGTCATGGCCTTGAAACAAGGAACTTTTAATAGGCCAATTCTTGGTGCGGGTGCCATTGATTGCATGCACTAACTGCAAGCTTCCCAGTTGCAACTGAGGGTGATCAGTGATGCAAAATCTGTCATACACTCTCAAGACTGATGATCCCCCACACGCCCACCCACACCATCTTGTTGTCAAATCAAGATGCCCTGCTCTTATCTACCTATCAGAAACCAGTCAGACACATGAATTTGAGGAAGACTTTCCTTATCACCTAGCTCTTTGAGCATGCTAATTTGCACACTCCTGAGGAGGTTCTAACCATGTTTGGAAACATCCAGAACTCAAAAGAGAAATCTTACATTATCCAACTTCACACTGCTGGATCATTTCACTTGACAGGGAAGATCATGTAGACAGCTCAATCAGAGGGTATAGAAAAAGGAGAAACTGTACCATTATCAGAACTGTTGACTGCCATATGAACGCCTTGTTCATTAGCTGCTGCACCCATCATCCCATCATTATCAGAACTAAATTGGTTTTCCCAGAGGCTCCACAAACTGTCCACCCATCCTTACTAACAGACAAGCATCCTTCTGTGGTTTTAGTACACTTGCAGAGACCATGAGGATGTCCATAACAATCCAATTTCCTTGCAGAGAAACCATACCGCATGACATAGTCTACATGGCAAAAAATGCTGGGTTTCTGGAACATGAGTATCTGTCTAAAACGTGACCCCACTGGATCCTCTGGGGCCCCACCTTATTACACAACAAGTAATCTTAGTGAGCACGCAGCAAATAACTCTATTGAAGAAGAGGGTGGCTTCTATCTCTGGTTTTTAGGTCATCTTGATGAAGACAAAAAAATGGCATTCTGCAGTGACTGTGCCACAAAAGTACAGCTAAAGGTGTGAATTGAGGCATGCAAAGGGAGAATACCATCAGGAGGAGCAGATGTGGTGAGAGAAGTAATAGGTTTATGACCCTCTTCATTAAAAAGAGTCTCAACACAGGCCCGTGTTCTCAAGTCCCACACCTTCATGGCTCCATGTGAGTCCCCTGACAGACATGCAATACCATTCCGGCACACTACTAATGCACTCATTTTGGCATCACCACTTAGCAGCATAGTGACACCCCCTGATCTGTGGACCCGTCGATCCAGCACATAAATGTTTTTTGAGGTACTCCCCGCCAAGAACACATCATTGTCTGGACATTTCAAACCCAGCTCTTCTCAATCATCAGGAAGATTGACAAACAATAAAGGACATCGTGTGAAAACGAATACACAATGTATCACAAGTAGATATCTTCTTCAACATGCTTCTGTTAATTTTCTTGCAGCATACAGGGAAGGATGCCAAGACCTGCAGGATTGAAACGGACAGCCTGAATAAAGCCTTGCAACTCGCTGTATGAGTGCACTACTTTGCCTGCAGCCAAGTCCCACTCCTTAACACAGTGGTCAAACCCTCCCGATAACAGCAAGGTGCCATCGTTTGACCAATCCACATCTGCCACATTCTGCTGATGCTCCTGAAAGCACTGTACCTGAATGCACCAATCAAACCAGTTACTCCTCTCCTCTTCTCCTTCATTCTTCTCCTTACTGATTGTAACTTAGAAACAAAAAACTGGACAATACTTAGACTTAACAAGATGATCCAAACAGTTGGAACTAGGGTATGTGAAGAGGTAGAAGTTAGCATTGAAACAGACTGCACAAATTTTTTCCCCATTGGGGTGGATACCAATTAACTGCTCAAAGACTGAGTGAGCAAATAAATGTGTGAGACAAAGGAAAAGAAAACAGGGGGAAAAGGATTTGTTTCCCAACCTCGCGTTGAGTTTGAACATCCCAAATACGGACACTTTGATCAAATGATCCAGATGCCAATAGATTGTTCGATCTGCAAAATTGGGCAGCATACACTGGTCCCGTATGGCCCTGTCAAGTTCCAATTATTTACCATCAGTATGGCATTCCTCATGCACCTTGTCCTCATTCAGAACTGGACCTTCCTTTCCCCTTGCTGCCAATGGTTAACTGAATTGGAGTAGAATGTTCAGGAAATGCTTTGATTATTCCTCTCAATCAAATCTAGATACAAACTGACTAAACAAACCCTTTGAACTCTCTTTTCATGTGCGTCACAAAGAGAAGAATTGTGTAAAGATGATCATGGGCCAACAAATGAACCTTGAGATCAAAAGAGTGATAAAATTGACGACTGTCTGCCTTGCGTTTCGGCTTTGAGCCAGCAACTCCTGAAAGTCACAAACACGTCATGATCATGATGATGTGCTTTGATATGCAAAGTGCAGCAGTAGCAGCTGCAGCAATTAAAATTGCTGATTGCTGTGTTTTCATATTGAAAAACCCTAGAAAAACGTGCAGCATGACAATCCATATCCTCAGACATACTTGTATAACCTTATTATCCCTCTTGCTGTACATGCAGGGGGCAGACTGCTCTTCTTCTTCTTCTTCACATATTTGCACAAAAGGCATGAAGTAACAAAAGGCACACAGAAAAACACAAATATGAAAGGAATGCACAATCAAAGAATGAAGTCACAATTAATGCTCACAAAAATCACAAAGACAGTGCACAGCAAAAGAATGAAGCAACAAGGGCACAGAAAACAAACAAGGGTATTTAAAAAGCATGAAGTAACAAGAAGGCAAACAAACACAAGAAGACAATGTGGCACAGCACAACAAAAGCATGAAGTAACAACAAGAAGGCCACAGAGAAAACAAAAAAAGAAAAAAGCAATGTGGGAGTGATAGTGATGATGATGGAAAGCATGTCTTACAAAAGCAGCCAATTTTCTTCAAAACCCTTTCTTTTGTTGAGGTGTTTCTGGAAGACTGAGAACGGAAAAATGGAGAGAAGAAGAAGAAAGGTTGCGGAAACTGAAGGTTGCAGAAACTTTTGTTGTTACCTGTGAGGCCAACTTTCTGCAAGCCATGATGATCAGGTACATGATGATGCACAGTTTCTGGAAGAAGAATTTCTGGCAGAAGAGAAGAAGAAGAAGAGCTGCTCTCAGGGTTGATGATATTGCCAATGTCGAATGGTTTTGCCGTCCTTCCAAGTTGCTCTATGCATGCACCATGCCTGCAGCAGCACAGAAAGAGAAGAAGAAGATGATGATGTTCATGACGTTCAGCACATTCCTAATTCTGAAAAAACCATTTTGAAGATGCGTGTTCTTGTTCTACTGCTTCTTCTTGCATGAAACATGCGTGACGGAAGATCTGCAATTTTGGCAGACGAAGGAGGAGGAGGAACTGAGAGAGAGAGAGATCCATGCGGTACCTGACACTGAGGTCATAGACGGCCTTCTTGAGGCCGCGATTCTCCTTCTCCAGCTGGTCCAGGCGCTGCTTCAGCTGCTTGTTCTCCTTGAGAACCAGATCGAGGTTGGATTTGTAGTATCCTTCGGATCCCGACGTGTTGATGCCGACGCTGGAGAGCGACAGACGCGACGACGGTGCAGCTGTTGCCATTGTTCTTGTTCTTCTACTTCATGCTCTTCAAACCCCCCCCCCCCCCCCCCCCCCCCCCCCCCCCCCCCCCCCCCCCCCCCCCCCTCCCCCCCCCCCC
>Ga0116230_10004669_pt1 | contig 13426 bp, 6 predicted proteins | sample S1TSphfallax_3_FD_88678 | JGI IMG/M metagenome (GOLD analysis project Ga0116230, IMG submission 88678) | Host-associated microbial communities from peat moss isolated from Minnesota, USA - S1T2_Fd - Sphagnum fallax MG | ecosystem: Host-associated > Plants > Peat moss > Unclassified | place: USA...
AAAGTCTTGGTGGCATGACCACAAACTCTGAAAAAAATAGCAACACATTCATCATACTCTAATGTTGTGTAATAGCTACTTGTTGCAATGAGACCACTTGTGCAATGACTTGATGGATGGCCATAGTAAAAACTAAAAGCACCGATATCTTGAGCCTACATTCATCCATTGTGTTTTTGTAATAGAAAGAACCAAATAAAATAAAATAATTTTTTTAAAATAAAATAAATAAATAAATAAAACAAAGAAAAGAACATGAAAAAAATGAAAAGAAAGGAAAAAAAACAAAGGACAACCCTCATCCTTTCACATGTGAATATCACTTTTTCATTAATTAAACCTCCAATTGGACCCTATGCGTCTATACACACTCATTGTACCTTATAAAATAATGTTTTTTAAATGTGAAAATGGTCCAATTTAAAGGTCCAATTTGCTCCAATTTGCTTCAAATTGGTCCCTAGAATTTTGGACCTTGGACCTTCATCTAAAGCGGCCCTTAGGTTTAGATTTATCTTTTTTTCATTTGTCTTCATAGTTATCATTCCCATGACAATAAATCATAGAAGGTAGGTAGGTAGGTCGTAGGAGGTAGCTAAGTAGGCAGGTAACTAAGTAGGTACGTTGGTATATGGGTAGGCCTCTAGGCTTAGCCTAGTTTGTAGTTATATTTGCCTACTAGGTAGCATAGGATTTCCCACTTGATTAGAACACCATTGTCCATCGTAACTAAAGATGTCATTTTGCTTTGTCCAACTTTACTAAATGTCCTAGTTGCCTAGAAACCATTGGCCATTTTGACCTCTTGGTGGTCATTTTCCAACTTGATTAAATGTTCAACTTGATAAATAATTAAATAAGTCACTTTAATCAAGTTCACCAATCAAAAGTACATATGTCATTCAAGTCCCATGCCTATAATTAACATGTACACGTCTAGTAAGAAAAAAAAGATTTGTTAGTCAAATTGGGCCTTTTGAAAAACCATGAATTGCAGTGGTGCAAATATTTAAAAGTTATGTAATGTCTTTGCATTTGAAACTATAAATATTATAGAATAAATGTTATTAGGAAAAGAAAAATTGTTGTTTGCAACCAACTTTTACAACTAAAATATGATTTTTATACTTATGTGATGACATAATTCCTCACAAATTGATGGGATAGTCCAATCCTTGGACCAATTGTGACCAAAGAAATGAAGGGTTCAATTATATTTAATGACATTGACTTCCATGAACACATAATTGAAATTAATATGTGTGGCTTACACAACTATAATCAAGTTAAGTTCATCACTTTGACCATGATATGAATACATTGACATGGTGGGATTGTTAAGAAAATAACAATTAAAAAAAATTTAAAATCATAATAATGTTTTTAGAAAAAATCAATATAAATGTTTGATAATAGGTGACTCAATACATTGGGTTTGTTTGAAGTTTATACAAAGTTAAAATTCAAATAGGCTTGTCAATAAACCTCATATAAAACAAATTTGACCATTTAATTAGTGTTTATTTTATCAAAGGAATCTAACGACGTCATTTTAATGATATATGTTGTGATAAACATGATGGGTCTTAATAAACTATGGAGTAATGTAGTCATTTGTCATATATGACTACAAATGTAGCTAAAAATGTAATCATAGATCCATGTTTTTGGCATAATATGAAGTAAAGTGGGGAACTTGGTAAAAGAACACTACTACAATTTGTGGTTTCTTTTTATTAGGTTTTTTAGTGAAAAAATACCCAAAAGTGATAGGGGCCAAAAAGACCATCTTGTCAATTTGGATGAGTTGATTTGGACCTATCCAATGTGATTAAGTGGTCTTTTTTATTAAGCCTAAGGTGGCATCCTTCACCAATCAACACTATGATTAAAAAAGGTGTCTTGCAATTGGCCTTGCAACTCAATTTTTGAGTTGTATCAAACACTTGCAATTCACTGTATTTATATGTTGAAAATGTTATTGGACAAGTTACAAAAGTTGCAACTCGCCATATATATAGTGCAACTCATTATAACTCAATTACAACTTTGTCGCAACAACTCATTTTCAACTATTATGCAACTCCCCTATGACTACAATCATAATGTAAAATTGACATCATTTTTCATCCATCCATCAAAATTTAACCAGTGGTATTATGAGGATTTTTCGTGATTTTTTTGAAATATTGATATCCATCATCCATTATGATTATTTGTTTTAAATGGTTTTCAATTATGACAAGTGGCACGATCAAAAGTTGTCATGTGACATATTAATTGAATTTTGGAAACAAATATATATATGTACTTAGGTAGGTCAATACATGCCCATAGGTGGGTAAATCGATATAGGTCCAACCTACCTACTTACCTAACTATTTACTTATTATATAGGTAGGTAGAAAAATAGGACCTACTTATTTAAGTAGGCAAGTAGGTAGGTAGGAAGGTAAAATACTAGAAGAGTAGGTGAACTAAATAGTAGCTAGATAAGTTTTTTAATTTGTTATGTGTTTTGCCTTTAAGGTTAAGCTTTTATGAGGTCATCCCAACATGGCACATGTATTTTAATGTGAGAATGCAAATGAGACACCTCCTTTATATAGTTTGTGAAATGAGATTTTGAAGACAAAGCATATGGGTTAAATCTTTTAATGGCACCTTAGTTGCAATTGAGTTGTAACCACAAAAAAAAATTCCCACATGTTTTCTATTTGATTTTTAAATTTTAATTAATTTGAAAATTTTAATTAATCATCTGAATTATTTGGAATTTAATTATTTGAATTAATTATAGGATAATTAATTATCTAGATTTATTATATGAATTAATGAATATAATTCAGATAGTTAGTTAATTGATTGATTCAAATAATTGATTATCATAATAACTATTAGATGATTAATTATTTAAATAAATATTATATAATCAATTATGTTGATAATTGACAATTTCAATTCAAATAAAGTTCAATAATTACTCACCTACATTAACAAAGTTTGTTATATAAGATTATTTGAATTAATTAATAAAATTTATATAATTAGTTACCAAGTTTAAGTAATTAGATATTAGATGTTTAATTTGTTATTATCTGAATTAATTAAACAACGATTAATCAAATTTAATCAATGAGTTCATATGAATAGTTTATTATTTAGATTACTTAATTAGTTCATGGTAATTTTTAAATATTACATATTAATTTTTAATTTAAAAATAATACAAATTAATTCATTATGAAATATTAAATAATAAACATGAATTTGAGTAGAAGACATTGAAGTATATAAATACATATTCATATGTACACCCTTATTGAATGTTTAATAAAATATACACGTTGCTTTTAATTTCAATTTAAAAATAAACTTTCACCTTTCATGAAATTTTATGGTTTGATATGCATACTAACATAATACTGTGAATTCCAACTAATGAAATATTATTAACACAACAATTGAACATCAATCACAAAAAATAGGACTATAATATTTAGTACATCATTTCAATTTTAATTATTTAAATAATTATGAAAATGAATTATTGTAATTAATTAATTCAATAAAGGAATCGACTTGTATCAATGAAACATTTAATAATATATTCTAGAAAAGTGTGAAGTGTATAAACAATGAAATCTATATGTACATACTCATAAACATTTTAATACACTATTCCAATCCGACTTAAGGCTTGCATTTACATTTTCAATGAATCTATAAATCTTTTAATAGTAGGAGTTGCCACATAGTTGATAATTAATTCTAGATGAGTTGAACATTCTAGTTCCAAAATAGTGGACAAGTGGTAGTTATGTAGTGAAACCATAGTGGCACATTTAGTTGTAACTTAGTTGTAAAACTAATCAATTTAGTTGACCCTTAACAAACAAGTTGCAAGTTCTAAATGTTATGGACCTTTACCTAACTATACACATGGCATGATCATATGCATCAATGTTGTATGCCAGTTGCAAAGTAGTTGTTCATTCAACGTTAAAGTTACACCAATTGCAACACAATTGAAATTAACCATTTCGTTGCAACTTGTGATCATGGTCAAACTATGGTTGACTATCACCGTATATATTTTGTGTACATATGCCCATATAGAGTCCAAGTTGCAACTTATGTGCAACTAAATTACAATTATGAAATATTTTGATGTGGCATTTTAGTTATTAATTCATCATATTTCCATATTGTAGTTGTACCCTAGTTGCACAATAGTTTCCATGACTATCTAGTTGCATGCCATTTTAATTTCCGTGGACACAATTTCTCATAGTGCAAATTTGACACAATTTCAACAAATAACACGTTTAAGTCTCGTTTTCAATTTCCACGTGGCATAATTTGATTGGCACTTAACTAATCAACTCATCCCATTGTTGAATTAATTACTAGTTAATGTGACAGTCAAAATGTAATGACACGAGGCATCATGTCATGGAAAGTTGTGATCCACATGTCACCCCTATTAATGCCATGTGTCATCACATGATCGCCTTTGCATGGTCAAATTGACTATGCAATGTAGGCATGTGATATTGCCATGTGGCCTCACCTAAGTGGATTATTATTTCCATGTGTCATCATGTAAATAGTGTCATGTGCCACATGTTATTAACTTGTTGCCATATCCATGTGTCAAATTTGACCATGAATGGTCAAATGAATCTTGTCGTATTTGACAATGAAAGGTCAAATGAAAATTGACCTAATTGAATTAGTTAGGTCATAACCAAGCATCATCTATTTGACCAGGTAATGTCAAGAAAAACATTGAAAAATGGGTAGATCATTTGATAAGACAAAGTTAAAGTGGGCATTGACCTAAATGACTATATTTAGACTAGTCAAATTGAACTTTTTTAATGTGGATACCTTATGTTTTCAAACTAATTCTAATGTGAAGTTCTTAAAAATGATATAGTCATATGTACCAATCTTAGTCCAAATTAACATAATTAGTTTGTTGGTTTTGTTGACTAACTATGGTCTTATGACAACATGCAAAGTAGGGTTTTGTAAATCATGCATTTGATTACATTTGGTAGTAAAATACCTCCATGTTTACATGCAAAAGTCATTATCACAATGGTTCATTCCTACTAGATGGAAATGATGTGAAATGCCACAACAAAATGCATACAAAGTCAACCCAAGTTTCAGACTGCAACATGTTCCATCTCTTGCTAGGTTCCCAACAAAATGGACCTATTTGGGCTATGAGCTAATGCCTCGTGACTATTTACATACAACTATGTCCTTATCACACCACAAAACAATGGCATTTTCCATGCCTTTCATCTTGGCCTGGGTTGCAATTGGAAATGGCAGTTTAATGACCCCTTCTTGATAGTTGAAACAACTATTTTACAAGTCCCATGTGCAATTGGAACATGATGGAATGCCATCCCTACCACACCACATACAAAGACCCAAAGTGGATGGGACTTGACTTGTTGGGTCAAAGAACTCAACCTTCATCCCTTAGTTTTAGGTGGGTTGGCTACAAATAAGTCAAACACAATACTTTTCAAATTTTTGTAGGTGTAAGGCATGGCATACAAAATAAATTGAACAAACATCTAATCTCCTTATTTCAATATGAAGTTCAAAGTTCATATTACATGTGGCTCTAAATAGTGTAATTTGCGACCAAGGGATATAAAGGAAGCATCTTTAGTGGCTTGGTTACTAAGTTGTACCAATCCCAATTACATGACCATTGTGCTAATTATAAATAACATGGGAAAGTCAAAAACTTATCAAGTAAAATCTTCCTTACTCCAATTTGTATGCAACTTATCTTGCATAAACCCAAAATAAAATTGAAATTAATTAGCTATGGTATTTAATCTCTAACATAATCTATATACAACAACACCTAAGGCAAAATCTATTTCAATACTTGGAGCATAGAATGCAAAGTACATGTGCATATGTAGACTTCAATTTGTGAGGAAGTGATCCAATCAAGGCAACCTTGAAGCTTTTGTTACCCTATTCCAATTTTTATTCACATGTGGCACAATGATCAATAGACTATGGAATATCATAGAATTGAACAAATTATGTAAAAAATATGGAAAATAGGTTAATAGTACATGGTTGTAATCATATTGACTAATTGGTACATATTCAAGAAATCACAACTACAAGTGACCCATAAAAAACTAATTGTACCTCTATGGTAGTCTTCTTACTCAAAGACTTCTGTTTCCATTGTTTCTTCATGTTCTCTATAACCCCTAGGTCACCTAATGTTGACTTTTCCAAACGCACGACTACGTTGGTATGATTTTCAGCCATCCCAATGCATTGTAGAACATTGAAAGAAATATATGATATTGGACTAAATCTACTTTTATCCATCAAGGTGACATCTTGTTTAAATGATCAAGTCAATGTTGATGGCTTACTTGTTTAGGGTTGCCATCAACCAGGGTGCCTTGTTGGGCATTTGCAATTTCAAAAATGGATTTAGATGGGTGTTCAACATGCCCTTCATTAACCTACACATATGCATAATATAGATACATTGTTAATTCTACTTAATAGTAAATGGCACCAAGTGTTACATATGTATTCATTTTACAACATCAATGAATTTCAACCAAAATTTGGGAAGGCCATAATCATTATGAAGGAGTGACCTTAGATCTAATGAAATGATATGAGATATATACATTTGACTTTTCATTGTTGAAATAACCAAAGATGACAATTATCATCAAAACAATCAGTTGTTAATTATGTGCAAAAAATGAACCAACATGTGTTGTCCACCAATACACCATGAGAACTTGCAAAAAAATCAACTAAGGAAGTAAATTACATGCAATAGGTTTTTAAAGGGTTTTAGTGAAGAAATTACCACTATATTTCCATGGGAGACCCCCGAATCAATTATATTTACAATTATAGGGTCTATAGATTCAAATGTTGGTTCAATATCACATGGTTGGGTCTTTTGTTGTTGTATTTGGCGCACTAAGGTTGTCCCCTACATTCTAAGCAAGTTCCACTAGTGTTGGATCACTTGGTGGTGGGTTGTTCTTAGACATAACAACAACAACTTGCACCACTAAACCTTCCAATGCACTAAGCCTATGTTACCAATTGGCAACATGACCCCACTTGGTGTGCCCAAGGTCATTAACCCCCAAGTTTGATGTTTATTGATTGAACCAAGTCCCTATATTCAGGGGAACACATATTAACCTATATATTAACATACTTAAAAATAAACATACAACATGATCCATAACAATTTTTCATAATTCAATCTACAACATGGGCAATTTTTAGCACGTAGTAAGTTTTGTCAAGCTTTAAACAATACCTCCTTGCCATGTAATGCCCCACATTACAAATTATCAAATGCACCATGAATTATGAACAAGAGATTAATTTGTGGGATGCCAATTGAAAGAAATGTTATAATAATTTTGCACCATATTCATAAAAGGAAAAACATAACATTTGAATGTGTTGAAGCCCTAGGTTTTGCAACTCCTTCTTTCACCAAATATGCATGCATTCAACTAGGCTAGAGTAGGTGGCTGCCTTGATTAATTCTCCTACACATTGCATTCTTAACTAGTATATATTAACACAAATTTTACCAAAGATGATGGCATATTAGCACATTTAGAAAAAAAAAGTTTTTGATGTTGATATGGAAAAGGTTTTTAATTCAACAAGGGTATAAAAAAAACCAAAACTTCTTGAAACATATTGGAAAAATTGTTGGGAATAATGGTATTATGAACTCACCAATCTTTTAACCACACCCATTTCTCCACCATAGCTAAAGTGACTTGGAGTTGTGATACATGCTTACATGGCACGGTTTTTGGCTACCTCATTTTTTTTTGCTTTAAAGGCAATAAGGCGTATCATGTTTTCCCAATGTTCTATTGCACAATCAGCATGCTTATATCCACCTGATTTAATCAAAATATTTATGGCATGCCTTCTATTCTTCACATAACATTGACTTGTGTTTTGAACTTTTGGTAGGACAAATCATACACCACATACTCCAGGTTTTCATCTAATCTACAATTCACCAAGTTCATTAACATATGGGGCTACGCATTAATATTGTCAATGCTCGGATCAAGAATGCTAGAATACCCACGTAACATGTTAACCCAAATGTTGCAATGGGGGGGTTTGGGCTTTCTTGAGGTGTCACATGTCACAAAGAATGGCTTTTGCCCATTCGCCTTCCTAATGAGCTCTTGCCTACGTGCTTCATTGACTATTGTACTTTGTGCCTTCCATTGTACATCAACATGTTCTTTTTTTTACATGCCCATAGTGACTATCTCATTCTCTTTCATTCCAAAATCAACCTTTATTGCTTGTTTTGTCTTTTCTACAACCAAAGTTGATTTTGTTGCCATGATTATACTGGTTAGGGCATTGAACTCCCCACCACTTGTCCATGCTGCCCTAGATGCTATCCATTTAACTATGACAACCCAAGTTGTTGTCCCACTTGGCCTACGCCTAGTAATGTTAGGGTTTGCAATGCTTGTATAGTTTGAATTTGTTGCAAGGGATTCCATTACCCCGTCATTTTAGGGTTGAAAATCCACCCAACCCTCCTTGCAATCCAACACACAAGTTCATTAAGTTGCCATGCAAGACATTGTTAATTAAACCAAACACTTGACCACCTTGAAGTCCAACATTCAAAAAAGGATTGGACATTGCAATTAATTCATGGGGCCTTTGAGATTGGACTACACTAAAAAAAATGCACGAGGCAACATCAAGCATGGCACTAGAAAAAAATGCAAGGGCTACATTAAACTTTGAAACATTTGGTTTAGGTAATGTAATAGCTACCACCACTTGCACTTCATTATGAGTTGTGGCAATATCATCTTTAAGGTTTGACTCATCATAGCATGAAGATTTATCTCCATCAACATGGTTTGCCTCAAAGTCACATAGGCCATTGTTCAAATGAACATCCACATCATCTAGGTCTAGGGTTTTTACTTTCTTGGTAGGTGGCTTTGCCATTTTCTTTTTATAAGATGGTGGTGCTTTCATTGTCCATGACCTTGGAACTTGAGCTCTTTGCAAGTATGTCAACCTGAATCACATGTCCAATTGCACATGTACATAACAAACAAACAATCTACATACCTCTAACCAAAAAAGGTTGAGTGTGAAAGTCTTTATGAAGGATTGTTTACGTAGTAATACAATGTGCTAATTGTGAAAGAAAGGAAAACATGAATACAAAAACTCTGTAGACAAATAGTGTACCTACAACCATTCTCATCCCTTGGGTGAGTAGGTCAATTCATTTAGAGGCTACTATAATAACCTTGGAACAACTATGACCTCCCATTTAATATAATCACCCTCACAACAACATTCAACCATTGGATTGACCTCATCAATAAACGTAGAATAATGTTAAATGTGGTTCAATTTAAAACCCAAATGTATTGATTTCAGTTAGGGGGGGGGGGGGGGAAAAAAAAAAAAAAAAAATTTTAAAAAAAATTGATGAAAAAAAAAACAATAAAAAAAGGGGAAAAAAAATTTTATAAAAAAAATAAAAAAAAAAAAAAAAATAAATTATGAAGGGGTGGAGGGGGGGGGGGGGGTGTAATACAAAGTAAAAGAAGTTTAAACATAATTGATGAACAAGAAAACAATGAACAAATGGGTAGAATAATTTTATTAAACAAATTAAAACCTATATTAATCACTTGTAGTTTCAAACTAACATTGGTAGTTTCGACTATGTAGGGCGGGGGGGGTCTATGCATAGTAAACAAAGTGAACCTAGGATGGATGAGCAACAAAAAAAGGAATAATCTAGAAATAATAGAAGAATTTTTTTCCCAAAGCAAAACCAACCTTTCATGTCGAAGACACACTTCCAATTCACACCTACAAATCCTCAACATATTTCCCATTTAATATAATCACCTTCACAACAACATTCGACCATTTTCAACACCTCATTAAATAAGTCATATTAATTTTATAAGCTAAATAAAAACTTGGATTTATCACTTTTTAATTTCAAATTGACATTGTACACCTTCTCAATCCCCTTTTTATTTGCAACATTTCCACAACCCGTCAAAATGTTTTCTATTCCATTGCAAATTGTCTCAGCTCTATTTGCAACTTTGTAACACAAATGAAAGGTTTACAACATCTTCCCAATTCCATTAAACATACACACTCAAAACATTCTCTACCTCTGCAACACAAATTGGAGGTTTAAAAATGTGGACATGCCTTCAACATACCTTCCATCATTTCTTTCTAGCTCTATAAATAATAAGAGCCTTTTCATAACATAAACAAACTCATTAATTTAGCTTCTCCAATTTTGCAACACATATGGGAGATTTTAAAATGTCATCAAGCCCTCAACAGACCCCGTTTCACCTCTTTCCGCCTATGCACCACAAATGGTTAACCTTAAAAAACACTTTGCAAGTTCATTATTACCTTCTTGAATTTTGTAGCACATATGGGAGATTGAAAAGTGTTTTCAACTTGAAATAGACCTCCTTTCAAATATTCCTAATTTTGTACCACAAATGGATGACCTTAAAAAACATTGGCATGATCAATACTAGCACTTCCTAAAGTCTCTAGCATAGTTGGGAGATTTGAAAGTATTCTTAGACTTCAATAGACCTATCCTCATTGTTTTTTAGCTCTACAACACAAATGGTTGACCTAATTTTTTTGTGGTAAATCCATTAATAACCTTTTCACAATTCAACAAATATGAAAGATTTAAAAGTGTTTTTAGCCTTCAACGAACCTTTTTCATTATTTCACGTTATGTAACATTAAATGGTTGTCCTTAAAAAATATCAAGAAGTTCATTAATAGCTTCATGAAGTCTATAGCAAATGTGGGAAATTTAGAAGTGTTCTCAACACTCAACAAACTTCTTTCAGGTATGCAGCACCAATGGCTACCCTAAAAATCATCGGCAAGCTTATCTTAGTTTTTTTTTCCCTTTTTCATAGTTGCAAAGTCACAAATGGGACCCTTTTAAGACGTTTTCATGGCCATTATAACCTTAATCTCACCTCTTTCCATTTCTACAACATATGACTTTTGAAGTTGCATAATATGTCAAAACCTAACATTTGCACATGGACAAGGTACCACCTTTGCTTGCATTCTATTGAAAGGATTGCATTTTGTTGCTTTGAAGTAAATTTTCCCTTCTTTTACTAGTGCTTTGCTTCCATATGCTTTCATGTGTGTTTTGTCATTGTGATGAAAGTTTGTCAATGTAATTGCACTAGCCACAAACAATAAAGACCCATAATGGGGACCATAATGATATAGATTCATTCATGGGCCTTGACCAAGATATTGAGATGAGAAGGATGGTAATGGAAGCTCTTGGAAGGTTTGATCATGAGATACATCGAACCAATGGAAGGGGTCTAGCTAGGCATGAGAGGGGAACATTTGGAGATGGAAGTTCAAATTATGGGGAAAACAATGCGAAATCAAGGGATGGGGAAGACATAGGGGATTTGGATGATGAGATTCCCAATCGTCCAAATGTGGAACAAGAGGCAAAGTATGAAAATAGAATGGTTGAAATGTTCCAGGAGGTTCACACCCCACTTTATGCAAGATGTCCCACAAATAAAATTGCCCTACAACCATCCTATTATTGTTGAATTTGATAACTACACAAGGGTGAATAACACATTTGCTAATGAATTATTTACACTACTCAAATGTGACCTCTTCTTGAAGGATAACACATTGCCAAAATCAATGTACCAAGCTAAGAAAGTAGTTTGGTGATTGGGGTTGAGTTACAACTCCATCCATGCTTGATAAAATGGGTATGTCTTGTTCAGAAGGGAATTAAACAATGTTATAGCTTGTCCAAAGTGTACAAGGTTTTGATTTGTTGAGGGGTTAGATCGTGTCCGTTACAAGGTCTTTCAACATTTCCCCTTCATTCCTCACCTAAAATGTACGTATAGATGTTCATCATTAATGGAACTGATGTCTCGGCATGATACAAATAAAAGCCAAGATGGAATGGTGCATTCAATGTGTGACTCAAAGGCTTGGGTGCATATAGATAACACCTAGCCCGACTTTGCAATGGACAAACACAACATCAAGTTGGTATTAACCCTTGATGGGGTGAACCCTTATGCTGACTCGTCAACAAACCATTCTACTTGGCTAATCCTTCTCATAAACTACAACCTATTACCTTGGTTGTCAACCAAACACTTCTTTGTGATGCTTACATTGTTAATACTTGGTTTAAAATCTGTGAAAAATGAAAATATTGACATTTATTTGTAGCCATTGGTTAAGCTGGAAACATTATGGATAGGGTACCTACAATTGATGTGACAATGTTGGTTGGATTTCAAACTTTTTCACTTAGAGCGATTTGCATGTGGAGCATCCATGACCATCCCGTTTATGGCTTGTTTGTACAGTGTTAAGTGAAGGGCTATATGGCCCACCCTTTGTGCGGTCTAAATTTGGAGATAAGACAATCACCCCAACTAAATAAGAATGTGTACCAAGGACATTGACGTTACCTTGGTAGCCACCGCCCATAAAGGAAAAACCATGATGCTTTTAATGGAAAACCAGAACCTAGGCCTGCACAACATGAGTGTTTGCTATTAACTTTTTGGCAAGGGTTGAGGAAAGTGAGGAATGGATGAATATGATATCAATGCGGGGAACAAAAGATAGGGATGATCTGGTTTGTGTCCATGGCGTTAAAAGAATGAGCATACTTTTTTGTCTATTGTATTGACAAGTATAAATTGTTCAAACTCTAGTTTTTATGTTTTATAATGTATGGCCTCTATCATTTGTGTGTAGCACGGGGAATTAAACCATCATTACCAATTTGTCTGAAATATGACACTTGAACTATAATTCAACATGTTTAGTAAGCTTGGCATATGTTTTTTTGAGGCATCAAAACCCTATCAGGTGTGATAATAGTGGTAGGGTTAAATATATAATATTTTTGAATGATGATTATTTGTTATCTAAGATGTTATCTAAATGAAAGAACATAATTCAATTTGGTTCCTTGCTTGCCATGTGCCCTTCACTTCCCCATGAAGAATCCAATTAAGCATTTGTAGAATTATTTTAGGCACTACCAATTTGGATGAGGGGTTTAAACTAATAGAAATGCATGCATATTATAGTAAGTCGATTTGATGGTTTTAATTGTTAGATGGGCTGAAAATTCCACATTGGCTTCGTTTCAAACTTATGTGGTGACAAGCTATGACATGGATTATATGGACTCAAAGGTAAGTAGCTAGACCATGGAATATAGGGCATGGTCCAAAATCTGGTACTATAGTGCATTGGTGCTAGGTAGGACCAC
>Ga0116230_10004672_pt1 | contig 13423 bp, 8 predicted proteins | sample S1TSphfallax_3_FD_88678 | JGI IMG/M metagenome (GOLD analysis project Ga0116230, IMG submission 88678) | Host-associated microbial communities from peat moss isolated from Minnesota, USA - S1T2_Fd - Sphagnum fallax MG | ecosystem: Host-associated > Plants > Peat moss > Unclassified | place: USA...
TGACCAGCGAGCGTTGGTCGAAATTATACAGAGGCCGTCTGTCCGGGCCGGTTCTCCCGTAGAAAATCTGTCTGTCCGTCCGTCCGTCCGACTGTCCGGGCCGGTTCTGCCGGCGAATTAAAATGCAGAACTGTCGCGTCGGACGGACGCACGGACGGACGTAGTGAATTTATATATAAGATTTTGGCATTTTTCATTGCCAAAATCAGATTTAATAACTAACTCCTATTTTTGGTAAGTTGTGTGATATTAGGTGCAATTGATTGAAAGCTTCTTCCATATATTGGCGTTACTAGAGGCCTTCATGATATGATGAACAAAGAATAAAAATGATACCCATGGTTGAATGAAAAATCAAAACCAGCCAATGTTTGGTCAAAGAATATAAATCACATTAAAAATCTTTTATTGTTTGTTATGTAAAGGTTTTTCAAAATCATGGGTTTCATAAATTGATATGTCAATTTATCATGCAAAGCTCTTGCCACTTGCATAGTCAAGAATTAGAGAATGTGTCCCAAGTTTCATAACCTTCCACGATGATTCATCTTGCATATTTCTCATCTACACTAATCAAAAAAGTTAAAGGTGCATCATGTAGGTACAACAATTTAATTTGTGACAAATTTTCACAATCTCACAACACAAAAAGGAGGTTGGCATATCCTTTGAAGGAAATGCATGGATGAAATGGCATCTTGTTGTCAAATTTTGACTACCCAAATACATCAATAGCTATCTACAAACTATGGAGTTTGAAAATGTTGTTGGCATGGTCAAGCAATTTGGAATGTGCAAACCTATAAATTAAACTAAATGTTACACATTCACAATCACCTAGCTTTCATGATGAAACCTTCCATTGACGATGAAACCTTTCATTATGGAAGCAACAAAAGACATTTAAAATGACGTTGGAAAGCTCTTTCCAAGGGCTATAAGGTAGACCTTTCAAACGTTCAAATTGGAGTTCATTTGAGAACTTATGAATTATTAAATTTTTTATGATAAAATATTCATTTTTTACAAGTAGCAACTACCAACCAAGAGGAATCCAACTTGATGCTAGCCAAACAAGAAGACATAGCTTCAAACTTGAATACTACATTACCAATAAAAGGTAGTTAGTTATAACCACTCAAATGAAAGGGAAAGGGTAAGAATAAAAAAGAAAGATTTTTAAGGCATGATGGGAAGGACCATATGGGAGGAATATAAAAACCAAAGGAAAAGAATAACCTTAGTGGAGGGAACTATTCAAAGAATTTTGCTCACTTTCTTTTGGGGTGAAAATGGGAAAATAGGGCCATACATTGAAACCTTCAAGGTCATGGAAATGAATGTGGTTCTCCAAATAATTGAGATAACATGACATTATTCTTCTAGAGTTGCAAATGTTGGAAATATTCTTGCATGTATGTGTACATGTGTGTGTATGAACTTTTGTGTGCATGCACAACATTATTCCTTGTGTTAGGATAGAAATTGTTTGCATATGTGTGCAAAGTTTTACCAAAATAATTATTGGATACATGGAGCTTAACACATAGTCCAAGTTGATGCCTTTGTCATTATGGATATGTGGTATTTGTAGTAATGGGGAAGGGCAAGAATCCAACAATGATGCAATTTTAATGTGTAGGATAATTTGATGTAAAAATGTATTACTAACAAACATGATTCAAGTCCTTCACAAAACAATAAAAACAACATTAATGTGCGCAAACAAACTTTGTTTATAATATGGAAAACCAAATCACATAGCTAGCGATTATCAAGGTCAACACATAATGTTTTTCATTTTTTTCACCATCTTGCACCTTAAAAATTTAGGAAATGAAAATGTTTATTCTCCATAAGGACTTTAAGCATGGACCTAAATGCATCATGCATTCTAAACAATCCTAGCTTATATTCAAACCCAACACCTTGTTTACTATTATTGATCATGATCAAATGTATTAAACCCATGACAATAAAAATTCAAACATTGTTTGATTTTGGTGCATATGCATGTCTCATTGACAAGGAGTCAATTTCACAACATAAGTTGGTTTTAATGAAAAAAATCCACTACAACAAAAGGTGTCCATGTATGTCAAATGATTTCATTATATTTTGAATGAATTCATAGTCATAGTGAACAAGACCTAGTGGGGATGCAATGAATTCACTAGTTTAGTGAATAGGGATTAGTGAACCACATGCACATTTTATAATAGTGATAACACAAATGGTAATTGAAATCATTAATAATTGGAGTTTCTTTTTAGGACTTGTGACACATGAAACCAAGGCATTGGAGATTACCATCAAGTTACATTCTAGCAAAATTGTTCTCAATGTCATTTCATCTTCAGCAAACCCTATCATCATTGGGTTATCTTGGTTCATTTTACATTATCCATTAATGGATTGGCATACAAAAAGTCTTCATTTTGAAACACCAAAGGAAAATACATTGAAATGCAAAGTTTTTTTCTTAAGCATGTTTGAAAAAGACCATGATTATCATTTAGGTTTGTTTAGAGATAATCTAAAAAGTGATCAATGCATGTAGATCCTTGAGCACGATAAAAACCTCGATGGTAACAAGGGTGCAAACATTCAAGGACTTTGTTTGTGGGAATAATAGTTTTCATGCAAGTTGCAAAAAAAGGATTGTGCATCATTGCTAAAAAGACAACTTTAGTGCAATTTACACCCTTGTTGGAATGCCAATCTCCACTTTTGAATGGCTTTTATTTATTGAAAAATTTGGTGTCATTTTTGGAGATTTGAACACAAAATCAATAACACAAAAATGAGGTTTAATTCATTAGCCTAAATCATTATGGGACTTGAAAAATAAAATAAATTCACCCCACCTTAATCATTTCACCTTGGTTAAAGTTATGTCTCTACATGGTCACTATGTAATCATCATGTTTCACTACTAATTGACATAATTCATTCATACTAATATTAATAATAAATGTGTTTCTTGTAATGTTATTACTTTAAATGCATTAAATTATTTTAACTTACATTATTATCCTTTGGATCATACCCTAGGATATTTTGTGTTATTTTACTTTACGTTTTAAATTTTAAAAAAAAACATATTATCTTAGATTATTCAAAGTTATTTATGGTCATTATATTTGATCATATTTTTAATTATTCTACCTTAGATTGTTTTAGGTTATCTAACCCAAACTTTAAATAACCCAAGGTAGAATAATCTACAATATAATATATAAAAATATTCATGAATAATTTACTTATTAACCTAGGTTTATTTAGATACTTATGTAGCCTAGACCTACCTACCTAGTGTAGGTAGCTAAGGCTAACCTAGGTAGATAAATAAATAAGCCAACCTACTAACCTACCTAGGTGGACTAGGCCTCCCTAAATTACCTATAAATTGTCATGTGTTTCCTTGTAATTCAATAAAAAAAACCTATAAATTATCACATGTCTCCTTGTGATTCAATAAAAAATTAACCTACAAATTGCCATGTGTTCCCCTTTAATTTATTGAAGATTACACTTCATTAATTTAAGTTAAACTCCCCTATGTTAATAAACATGCATTACAACAAAAAGTATCCATGTACACACTATAAGAAAAGTTTCAATTTGCAACTATAATTTACAACCAACATGTACAACTAAAATTCCATTAGTTGCATAAGTGAAAATCACATGCAACATCTAGTTGCAAATGATGATTTAGCATGATGTCATCACATTACACATGGATGATGTATATGGTCAACATATACACCTTCATCCATTGACCATTCATATAAAGTTTACAACTACTCACCATTATTTGCAACTATGTTATAAACCATTACAAAGTACCATGTGGCAACATAATAATTTTTTTTAAATTACATATATTAGATTTTCATCATGTATTTTGGATGGTGTTAAATCATGCCACATGGCACAATAAAAATTTGCCACATGACATGCTAATTGAATTATGGCCAAAATACATTTTAATCAATATTTAGGTAGGTAGGTATGTAGGAAGGGAAGTAGGTAGGAAGGTAAGTAGGTAAGAGAAAAAGGTAGGTAGGACTAGGTAAGTAGGTGCATAGGTAAGTATGTGGGCCAAAAAGTAGATATGTAAATCTTTTTATTTTATTTTAAGTTTAACCTTTCGGGTTAAGCCTCTTTCATTGGCTCATCCCAAATTACACATTTTTAAATATAAAAATGTAAAGCAAAACACCTTCTTTATATACTTTTACAAGATGGAAATGGAAGACAAACCATATGAATTTATTTTTTTAATTGCGACCTAGTTTGCGACTAAGTTAAAACTAATTAGTTGCAATTAAAAAAATTATCCCATATCCTTTGTCTTTTTTTTCAAATTTGTAAACTATATATCTAATAAGTAATTTACTAACTAACTAACTAACTAGAACTAATTTATCTACTAACCATTAAACAATTGTTTACCCACTTACCAACCTACCTACTACTTATTACCACCTACTAATTATTTAGTAACTAGTAATAACATAAACTATTTAAATTATATATAAACTACTATTAATCAAATAATAGTAAACATGTTTATTTAATGTATTTAATAAATAATTTAATTTAAATAAATATTAATCATTATATTATTATTCATAATAATAAATTACTACAATTATTAATTATTATCAGTATTTTAATTAAAATTCTAATAATTATATTAAATTAATAATTAGTCCATTTCTATTAATATTAAAATATTTTATCCTGTTACTAATTAAATATTAAAAATATTTAACTAATCATTATTAATTAATCATTTGTATTAAATGATTTTTAATTATCTAGAAAAAAATACCATTATTATTAAACTAATTAATTATCTAATATTAGCACAAAATATTTAAATTATTGGATAATAATATATTTCAGTAATTAATAAATTTATTTAGTAATTCAATTAAATTATAAATCATAAATTACTACCAATAAAGTAGTTATAGATCATAATAATTTATATTATTATTAATCTTTTTAATATTTACTAATTTATTTATTTTTAATTGATAATAAATATTATTTATATAAAATATATTATGTAATTCTACCCACTAAACTATTTAACTATTTGTTTATCAATTTGCCTAGCCTACATAGCCACAATATATGCAAAATTTATATTGAATATGCCTTAAATATAATATAATTATTTTTTGAATATATAATTATAACCTTAATATATTTTCAAAACACCTTTATATATATCAAATGTATACATGCATCACATAGAAGTAACCAAGTTGCAATTAGTTTTGTAACTAATTATACATAAAGGCCCCTTCTTGAATTGAAAACCCTAAACTTTAGTCATCATAAAAGGATGTAAAATTTAATAATCACAAATTAGTTACACCATAGTTGCAAGAAAAATAATAGATTGAAATGGATGGTGATTAGTTGTAAAATTCCATAACATAGTTACAAATAACATTTTAGTTACATATAGTTGTAAATTGAATGGTTGCATAATACAAGATTTCTTTAGGTGTTATGACAAAAATGCTCATGTGTAAGTTTCTTTGAAACTACAACTAGGATTTTTCCTACATGTGGTAAGGATTTTCCCTTTTCCTTTTGTTTCATTATATATCAAAGAAAGGTTAGTGTTGTTGGCTGATGAAGTCTATTAGCAAAATATTTATTAAAATGAATGCCTTTTCAAAATAATGTTAAGAAGGTATACCTATGGCAAGTTGTGGATTGCCATGACAATAATGACAATCGTCATGTTGAAAATTTTCTAAGGACATCATAATGGTGATGAATATACCTGCATGAAATCAATGTCTATTGAATTGAAACTAATAGGTTATCTAGTCTTTCAAGTCTAATAAGAGGAGACAATTGTCCCACATAGTTGATTTTTAATTTGGTTCATAGGAATAATAGTCAATGGAGTCCATTGTTGCATGTGGATTAAGCCATCTCCTTTTGCACTTTTGTGGATTATAGGTTTCATAATTCAATGGATCACACTCAATCTTTTATTATTGTTACAAAACATTTGGGGGTTTACTATTGCTAATTGTTAAAGTGATTTAAACTTTGATTTGTATAGGGATAGATGGCATTGTGTGTGTGTTGGAACCATGACATGCATGAATTATCAAATTGGGTGGGTCTTTTCAATGGGTAATGGTTGAGTAAGTGTGGGTGCAACAATAGCATTCAATGTTTTTTCTATTCTAGTAGCATTATTGAAAAGGAATGCATTATTGTAAAAAATTTAGGAGATTTGTGTTGTTTTGGATGTTTATAGTCTACAAAAAACTTTTACTACTATTATACCTTTTTTTTTGTTATTTTTTGTTATGCATTAAAGGAGGCAAAAGATGGCAAATGGACACTAGTCAACAAGTATTGTCATCATGACATGACTTTTTATCTTGAGTTCGCAAAATGCACGACATTTTGGAAAGTTGGGTTCTTTCAAAGAAATATTTTTTTGTTTTAAATAATTGTAAGATTCAACTTTTTCATGGTTCCAATTTAGGGAGATTAATAGACTCTTGACTATTGGAATGGTTTCTTTGTGCATGAATCCTTTGTTCACCACTAGTGAATGGAGGTTAATCTTGTGGTTTTAGTATATACCATGACATTATGATTCAAAGTTATTTGTATTGGCAGTGCACCATCCACCACCTAATTTTATGTGTAACTAATAGGATGTTTATACAACATTGTGGTCTATTTATATAAGCAAAAATTACACTATTGGGGACTTGCCAAATTTAATTTGATGTGATGTTTATGATCATCTCAGTTGTTGAGAAACAAACATATTTGTTAATAGCACAAAAATTGGACTTATAGGAAGGAAAGTCGTATGCAAATGAAAATGGATTATTTTTCCTAGAAATTTTAACAAAGATTGCAAAAAAAAAAAATGAACTTTTCTATGAAATTGGCATGTTTCATCAATATATTTCAATGTCTATAATTTTTTACTATTTGCAAGTAACCAAGGTGAAGTTATCATTGAAAGAATTGGACAATGGTTTATTTTGGACCCACCATTTCATTATCATTTTTGTGTGTATTATTGGTTTATAGTAACATAATGTGCATGTGAGGTAGGAAGAAGCTTGCTTAAAGTTCAACTTGCACAACAACCTGTTGGGATGGCACTTATTGATAAATCTACAAACATTGGTGAGATTCAAAAGTCAAGTTGTTGGTCATAAAAAAACTTTCCAAATTATTTTCCCATGAAGTTATAGTTTCAAACAAACATCAAAATTTTGACCAAGTCTTGATTCTATTATAGGGATTTTAGTGCATTTCAACCTTTTCAAATATTTCCCTACATGTTATGAGTTGATGAAGTTACATCATGATAATTTTCTTCCCATTGATTATGAGATTTGTGATAGAAACGCAGTTTTGTACATGTCATGACAAAGTTTATCTCCATTACTTTTGGGAGTTGTGACAGAAACTTAGATTTGTACATAATGATTGCATCTTCCACATTGCTTCTATAAAATGTGACAAAAATTGAAGACACAAATCAATTATATTTGTCTTAATAATTTACCTCAACTTTTGCATAGTTAACTTTACGCTTAATTATACCGATTGCCATGTGCTAATTAATGACATTAGTGGGGGAGTCATGGCACCTCCCAACTTTTAGTTATTCATGATGAAGGTGATGGTCAAAAAATTTATAACATTCATAAGAGGTATGACCACACCTACTTCTTGTGTTTGTTTTAGTTATGTTGGAACTAATATAACAATTATACTTCATAAATGATTATTGTGGAGTTTTTCTATAATCTTAGATATTTCTATCGTTATGGGAGTTCTATCCAAAAACTCTCACTTGGTGCTCGAATTTTTCTTTTCAACGTTAACAGTAATTACACCAAGTGATTTCACTGGATTTTGAATGAATTCATTGGTTGTAACGAATGTCACTTAGTGGAGATGTAGTGAATCCACTAGTCTAATGAACAAGGACCAATGAATTTCATTTCCACTTTATATGGTGATACCATTGTCATATTGACATTTGTTATTAGTTAAATAAACATGGCAAAATGTCAAGTCCAACCAATTTAATGACATGTTAGTTACATGGCAATTGCATAAACCATACATTTTGCATATGGATGAAATCATATATATTGACTTTGACTTCATTCATTGTTTGCAACTAAAGATGAATGTGATTTGTCCAAGGTGACTAAAGGATTTTTAATTATATATGACTTAAGTGACTAAATAATAGTTGATTGTTGCATAGACTAGTCATAAAAACCAGTTTTCTTCTAATGGGAATAGCCTAGAAAAGCCAAGAAAAAGCTAAAATAACCTATAGTGAACGAACTTAAAATAACCTAAAATGAATCATTTTAAAATAATTAAAAATAAAATGGAATAATCTAGAATAGTTGAAAATGGCCCGAGGTGAAATAACCTTAAATAACTTTAAATAACTTAGGGTATAGTAGCTTAGAATAACCAAGTGCGGAATAATCAAAAATGGTTTAAGGTATAATAGTTTTAAATAACTTCAAATAAAATACTTAAAATAGTAAAAAATAGCCTAGGGTAAAATAATTTATAATACCTTAGGATTAACCAAAAACTTTAGCTTATGGTAGTTTAGGAATAATTTATGGTTAACATAAGAACTAAGGCCTATGGTAGCCTTTCACATAGGTCAAGAAAAAAACATGGACAAAAATATGTGGTGACAAATCATTTCATTTAATTAAATAATGATTCAATGGTTAAGGACTTGCTCTTTAAGCATGGAGGTGAGGGGAAGTGAAGGGTTCAAACCTTCATATTTTCACTCTAAATTGGTGAACTAGGTGGTCTATGTTAGCCTAAGTTTTTAGGTGTTTAGCCTACATTAAATTCTTATGTCACAACCCTAGCCTTGGGTTCACGACCAAGGCAAGGGTTTGTAAGGTTGCAGGCCAAGAGGGAAGCTTGGGAATCACACCTCATGCTCCTGGGAATGTAGGAAATTGTGAGGGAATGAACCTTCACACTCCCAAGGGAGCTTCCACTTTGGGAGTTAGAATCTCAGTGCACTTTTGAATCTTCAAAGAATTATTTTAAGGGTCAAACCTCAATGGATTGAGGAGTTATTTATATCATTGAAAATCTCTTGGAATGTAGATGTCTAAAATGAGTTCTTATGACCCATTTAGACACTTCAAACACAAGTTATGGCCAAAAGAAAAGTTGGGAGTCAAATTGGCAATTTGACTCCTGACCACTAAAAGTCAAGAATAGCCCCAATTTCCTCGCATGCGGGTGGTGTGCCACATACCCTTGGAAAGCTTTTGACAAGGGATACAACTTTGCTTCAGACCTTATCTCAATCAAAAGTCTGCACGCAAAGTTATGGACCCCCAAAGTCGCAAGAGTCCCAATTGTGGGAATTTCGAGACTCTCACTTGGGAGTTTCGGGACAAAATGACATTTGGGTCCAGGCACAAAGTATACCATAATGGGGAAGGTGGTGGCTTCCCCCAAGTCTAGGCCATGGTGAATCTTGTGAATCCGAGATTGCCCGTGGTTCATCCTAACACCAAAAATGTTCCTGCCAAACACTAACCAACTTGTTGTTTGGTTTTGTGCAAGTCCATGTGAGTGATTAATTGCTTGTCATTCTTCCTAGTCCCATCTCGGAGCTCCAACACGCCCCTCTACCCCCAAAGTGCTTCGAGTTAAGGAACGTGCCCCAACTCCCTATTTTTCCGTTGTTTTCACCTCAGACTCACATTTGAACCTATCAAAGAGCTTGGGAACGTGTCATCCTAGGTGCTTAACCTAACCTATGGTAGGTTCTCAACCTTAGGTGGTTAAATGTTTAATCTATTATAGGTTCCCTAGCCTAGACTAACTATGAACTAAAAGGTTAACCTAATGAATTAACTATTAATGAATTTGATTAGGTATTAATAAATTAAATATTAATGAATTCAATTAATTATGAGTGAATTCATTTGTCCATAACAACTAATCCTTGTTCACTAGGGGGTTGGTCATTTTCGCATGGTAAATTTGTACAATTTCACTCAAAATCTAGTGATTTACAAAATGAATTGGGACACATTAATGTAGTGAATCAAATGGTTGGTAAAACATTGTTGGCATCTTTTTCATTGAAGTTTCCATTGTCTTCAATGCATTTTCAACTTGGAAAAGAGATCATTTATTGGTGCTATGTTTCCATTCTTCCCCCTTGTCTTCCAACTTTTGGTAACTAGTGTTAGTCTTGGTATATGTTTGCAATAAAAGTCAAGTTTTCCATTTAAAGTTTTATTAAATGTTTCTTAGATTTCCATGTCCTTTTGGCAAAAGACAAAGTATTTTAGCTTATGCATTATCACTTTGATTTCATTAGTGTTTAAATATTGAATGTTTTGGATGGTAGTTTGGATGCTTGAACAATAAGGACAACATTTAATTTAAAACATTGAAACACATTGCACATAAAGAACATGTCATCATTTATGTCCAATTATCTATCCTTTTTATTTTACAATCATAAAGTTTAGCCTAAATGTTAATGTTACATGGTTTAATTTTCCTTTTGATTCGAAATACATTTGATTCAATGGCCACCCAATTGAACTTTTGAATTTCATGCTTAAAAGTCATCCCCTTTTTTTACTATGTCTTTTCCAACCATTGAAGGTGTTTGAAAGCAAGGTTTGCAACCCTATATTATGTAGCAAGGTTAGTGGTTTGGAAGGACCAATAAGTACTTGGCTTAATCATTGGGTAAATTGTGACAATGTGTGATTCATGTGTAAACATCTAGGGTGTTAAAGAAACACAGATAATTTTGAGTCATTTAAAAATTGTGTCAAGAATGATAGGAAGTTTGTGACATTTTTGTGGTCATGTCTACTTTTAGTGACAACTACAATGTTTTGTTTATGTTCTTTTAAGACAATCATTTGCAAGGAATCCAAGCTTGAAAAGTTGCGAAAAGAGGTTGCAATGGCAAATTGGCCCTAGTGGACATAAAAATCAAGATCTTGTTTTCTTTTCTATTGTTTGATAGTTGGGTAATATTGGATTGGATCCAAAACATGACTTGGAGAATGAACATGTCAGTATAGAATCTTGTAATTCTTTGTTTGGAGGTTTAAAAAAATTTAACATTCAATTTTGTGGTTTGAAATTGAAAGCCAAGGTGGCAATGGAAGATATTTATTGGAGGTCTTTTGGAACAACTATTATCACCAATTACAAAATTCCCCCGTGGAATGTACATGGTTTCATTGCCCAAACAAAAGGCTATGAAATCACTTGGGCAAAGGCAATGGAATCCACATAAAAAAAGAAAGCACGTAGCTGAAATAAAGGTTGGGTGGCTATTGATGATAAGAAAAAACATACAATGAATTCCTTGGATGGTAGTTGTGCATGAGAATTAATCCTAATGAAGATCACAAGCGATTCCAATTAATGTTAGTTGGTTTTGATTATGGAATTAGTGTTGTTCCTTGTGATGACAACATTGAACCTTTGTCTAATCCATTACAAAGTGTCTCATTGGGGTGACATCTAAGGATGTCATGAAGGTTCTTAAGCTACTTGCTTTAAAGAGGGAACTTCTACTAGCTGTAAGTCCAAGATCAAATCTTTGAAGAAAGATCAAATCTTTGAAGGTGGATCAAAGTGTTACATCCATTGAGTTGTTGGACATGAAGTCAAATTGGATGATAGGAAGAAAGTTCAAATAAAAGCCCAAATAGACCTAGCAAGCAAAGAGGAGGCCCTATTGAAAGCCAAACAAAAAAACATGCCAATCACAATGCTAGTATGTGATCCAAAATCCATTATTCATTAATTCCTTAATTATTTATTTATCATGATTTGAAAGTTGTTAACAACTTGTTTGGTAAGATCTTTGTAACACATTATATTAGGGAAAACTTGTCATCAAATCAAGTAATTAGTCTTTGACGACTTTGTTTAAGTGCTTTAACATGTGGGGAATGTGTAAAAGTTTATCATCCAAGTTGGTGCCAATAAATATGTCTTGTGAAATTGATTCCTATGTGTTTATGAATGAAATTTAGAAAGAATGCAAAGTTTATTAGAGGATAAGATCAAACAAGACACATTGGGGATGGCAACATACAATGAAACATGGGTGGAGGTCATGGATTAAGCTTATATTTTGATCAAATGTGCAAATCCTCTATCAACTCAATAGTAATGGCCCACCCTAAAGAAGATATTTCTAGTATCTTTGACATGAAGGATGGGTAAAAGTCTTATTAAACCTACCTTTGAAACCTTTAGTGCAAATGAAAAGGTCTACCCATAGCCAAACAACATGTCTTGGGTAAAAATGTTAGTTAATATCTTGTGTTTATTGTTTTGTGATGCATTTAGGTTGTAGTTGTGGGTTTAATTATTGTAACAAGCTTACAAAACCAAACAAACTTGAATAGAACCATCATCTAATCATTATAAGGTTCTATAAAAAGTTATGCAAATTTCATGTTTCAATGAATTAATCACATGGATTGATGTAAGTTTGCTTGCTTAATCAAATGCCACCCTAATCACGTTGAAAACACCAAAAACATGCAAAAGAAACCCTAATAAAATTGGCTACAACAAAAAGTTGTGAACCTATCACACCTAAGTAGGCTTTAATTATGGCAAACAAGGGGGGCCCAACTAGGGAAAACCCACCAAAAGCAAGTGCATGCACTCCAAGCAAGGGAAAATATTAAAAGCAAGGATCAACACTCGAATTAAGGACAAGGTGCAATAGAAAAGAAAGGGCAACCCAAGCATAATCATTATAAAGCCATAGAGAATCAATAGTAACCAAATCAAGGTGACAATTCTTGAGAAAATCTTCGTCAACTTCATTAAGAAAAAGGCGAATGCAAGTAAAGGCACCCCATGCAAAGACAAAACAATAAACACAACTAAGGCACTTGAAGACTTCAAAGGTAACAAAAAGAAACCATGCCAAAAGAAAGAGTTTAAATAATTCTACAAAACTTGTATTCAAATGCCTTTTTGGGCTAAGGGACTAGGAGGGACCTAGATCCAAGAAATTAAAGGTTCTTGTTGTTGCCCTTGAATAGATTTAGGGGATTTAGACTTTGAAGATGGGGAAAACAACAAGCCATTAGTGACGTGCTCCCAAGTCACGGGGTGGGACCAAGTTTAAGGTCTCACAAAGTCAAGTTGCGGAATCAAGACTTGGTAACACGCTCCCGACTTCCAACTCTAGAAAGGGGTAGAAGGTCGAGTTGGGAGCCCCGGGATTAAACTAGGAAGAGATCAAGCTTTTAGATTACACGAACCTGCATCACAAACCAACACGAGTTGGTTAGAATCCATTCTGGGTCCTTTTGGTGTAGGGACA
>Ga0116230_10004673_pt1 | contig 13422 bp, 8 predicted proteins | sample S1TSphfallax_3_FD_88678 | JGI IMG/M metagenome (GOLD analysis project Ga0116230, IMG submission 88678) | Host-associated microbial communities from peat moss isolated from Minnesota, USA - S1T2_Fd - Sphagnum fallax MG | ecosystem: Host-associated > Plants > Peat moss > Unclassified | place: USA...
GAACTCATCCAGATCTGCCCTCATTTTGAGCATACAAATTAGATTCTTGCATGATGTCAACAACTCTGGTGAATGATATGGCCACTTTTTTCATTCACATTGTTGTGCCATCTTCATCCTCCTCCGCAATGTAATGTGCCATGCATGTTGGGTCTTTATGCGAGATAAGGGCCCCTCTCTGGGCACTCTCAAACATAAGGGTTCCCCAAATTTGGGGCCAGACCAGAGCACTTGGGTACTAATTGTGGCCCCCCCCCTAATTGACACCCCTTGGCTCTGAACCTCAACCACCGTCTTTAACACTCCACACTAGGAACCTGTCAACAAACACCGATTTTGAACTTCAATGTCGGTTGGTGTCGATGTGGTACACAACTAATTTGGTACAATTCCTAATTGGTCCATTAGGGTTGTTTGCTGATGAAGCAAAAGAGAAATTCTTCAGAATTTTTTTTGTTTTAGGAGTCAAAAATTCAACTAATTTTGCTAATTTCCTTTTGGGGGAAATTCATCAAATTTTCATTAACAAAAAATTGAACACACAAAAAAAAATTAAAAAATTTCCCCCCTTACACCCTTTGCACAATTATCCTATCCCTCGTGATGCTGCTCATGGATGGGGACGAGGTTGTGGGGGACCTCATTGGACTAGGTAACCTGCAAGAGTGCAAAAGTTATTGCGAATAGTATTGTGGACCTCATTTGACTAGGTGACCTGCAAGAGTGCACAAGTTATTGTGAATAATAAAAGTGAGTGGGGTGCCAAAACTATTCATGATAATTAGCGTACTCTCGAGCTGGTTACCAGATATAACATACCGAGTAGAGGCTCAAGTGTGACATCGTTAACCCTCTTGTCAATGGATGAAAAGTCTGGTAACTAGCTTTGTCGATGGACAAAAAAAGAGACGCGTAACCATCTACTCTCAATGGCATAAGTTAACCAATGTCCGTCCCGGATGAAGTAGTAAGAAAAAAAAGAAGAAGAGGGAGAGGTTATGCATGGTGAGCAATGAGAGTAGGACCAATTGATCTGTAGGTTATGAATCTACAATTGGTTTACAAAGAGAGTTAAAAGTCTTGGATGACTGAATTTCTTCCTCATGGATGATGATCGAGTAGGACCAATTGATCTGTAGGTTATGAATCTTATTGGTTACAAAGAGAGTTAAAAGTCTTGGATGACTGAATTTCTTCCTCATGGATGATGATCTTTCCAGTCTCATCCAGTATTCCTAGCTCTCGTTGTCGTCGTTAGTGCCCGTTTTTCTTCGTTGCGCGTTCGTTGCGCGTCTCGCTTGCTACACGGCAATGCTACGTTTTGCTCTCTTTCTATTCTCTCTCTCTCTCTCTCTCTCTCTCTCTCGCATCTGCAATTTTACGTTTTAGCGAGGAGAGAGAGAAAGGTTCCATTCCCAAGTGATCTCACGTATTAGTACTACAACATTTTGCATCTGTATCGTTGTTTTGTGTGTCTAAGTTTCTAAATTTTCCATGTGCCGGAATGGTGACACAGAGCAGAGCGCGAGGGTTTCTGTTCCTGCTCATCTACTTGTACTACTTGAGCTTCGTTCGTGGCTTCCAGTGTGCACCTGATCCCGCCTTGTTCAAGGAAGCCGAGGAGCAGCAGGAGGAGCAGCGGTTTGGAGCCATCGACAACAACGGCTTGCCAGAATCTGAAAGCAGCCAAACTTCCGGGGGGCTGCCGTTGCAAGTAGGCGTTGACAAAACGGGAGATTCTAACGTACTGCTCCTCAGAGGCTATCTTTGGAGCTCCAGCCACCAAAGTTCGGGAGAAGAAGACGAAGAAGAAGAAGAAGAAGAAGCAGAAGAAGCAGCAGCTGCTAATGATATTGTGGTAAACGTTTCTTTGAGCTTTTGATGTCCTAGGAAGCCATTGTTTGCAATGCTTACCAAATTGTCCTAGGAAGCCTTTGTTTGGAATGCTTACCAAACCTGCTGAAGGTCTCTTTCTGTGGCTGCAATCTTCGTGACATGGTTTTTCTTCTAGAATCATCAAATCAGAATACGTTAATGAGCTTGAGGTCTATCATTGTCAAAGTCATCCATAGTTAGGGTTTTGGACTGGAAGGAGAGGGATGGCTTTTTATCAGCCTTGGGAGTTCCTCGTTGCTTACAGACTACAGTTTTGGTCATTAGGTCACTCTTTAACTGCTTGGGGTCTTGGCTGATTAGCATCCTCTTTTTTTCGCCCTTCTTGAAGCAAATTATGTATAGGGGACGTCCCATTACTGCAGGACTTCCGTGGGTTGAGGTGACAGCGCCCTCAGTTCTGTCACCTCAACCCAAGTCAATCCCGAGGTAAGGGGACTTCCCCTGCATAAAAAACTGGTATCTTACAGGGAAATTCCTGTAAGATCCCAATTCTGCAATTTAGGATGCCCTTCACATACACTAAAAAATAAATCCACCAGTTCTTTATGTGTGCTGAAGCTTGAACTTAATTATTGGCTAAAGTCATGGGTCATTCATCAGTGTCCCCAAATGCCAGAAATAGGGGTTTTTCTCAAGTGTTTTATCTCTCCCTTGTGAGTTCCAAGAGAAGCTTTATGAACATTTCCAATCTTTTTAAATGAGATTAGGTTAAAAAAAACACTTCAGCTGATTCATTGACTTGACTGAATTTTGGATTTGTGATTGCATTAGGACAAAGATTGGAATTATAGAGCAGTTTCCTCATTAAAAATCTCCCATTTCCTTCTCTCTATGCGGATGTATAGTTGCTTGAAGAGGGAGGGGGTTTTCCCCATGTTCACAAGTTTGAGACAACCAAAATGAGCTCAATAAACCCTATAACTTTGCAGAATCGTGTCATTTTCCACAACTTACAAATGTTTTGTGGATCGACTGGTTTTTCTTCAGGTAGCTGCTGGTAGCTGTACCTAAATGATCAGCTAGTATCCTTATTGAGAAGAGTTAGTTCTTCTCTCAGTTTTCCAGTCCCTGAACTTATCTAAGAGTTCCTCTATTGTTGCCTTATGTTCAGTTCCATGCTTATTTCTCATGCTTGTGTTTATGAATTGATTTGCATGGATTGAACTTTGCAAGTAAGACCATGATCGTCTCTTACTTGCAGACAGGTCAACTACCACAGGCTGGGGGAGAAAGCTCCTCAATATTGGCCCTTGCTTCCCTCAGGCGATCTCTGATTTCAGCTCCAGTCCCATCTCCAGTTGGGGGTTTGACATCAGGCACTAATCATTCAGCAGTTGTAATTGGCGTTGTTGTGGCGACCTGCATTACACTGGGAGTTGCTGTTGCCCTCTTTTGCATTTATCGCAGATGGAAGATCAGAAAAGGTCCAGGAAGTCAGAAACCCCTTCTATATCCGAGTCCCACAGGCTCAGGATTGGAGCAATACAGTTGGGGATATGGTCAGTTCAAGCCTCCCTCAGTCCCCTTTAGACCCTCTACCAGGCCTCCAGAATATCGTGAGCAGCAGTTGACTCCAAAAGTGTCAGGGAAGCCTGCAAGTAATAATACTGGCAGTGTCGGACAAGGTAGGAGGGATTCTTCACAAGTTGGGACAAGAGTTGTTTCCGATGTCAACATTCCTATGAAGATGACAAAGGTCCCTGAAGAAGGCTTGCAAATGGGCAGGAGACATGGCACCAAGGTGTCACGTTATGCTGATGATTTGAGCCCAGAATTAGTGCAGGTGCATCATAAAGACTCCTCAAGCAATGCAGAACCAGATAAAGCTGAGGGGGGACGGGGGCTGAAGAAAAAGATTAGTGATGATGGCATAAGTTTACTGGGAAACCATGACCGTTCACATCCTATGGAAAGAGTTGACTCTGGTGGTAGTGCAAGTGGAAGCCTTTTCAGGAATTCCAGTATACCAGCATATAGCCGGAAAGGATCAGATGCAGGCAACCTGTCATCAGGACCCTTCTCAGATGCTGACTTGGGAAGTGACAGCTTCATCTCTGCTCCTTCCTCATCTGAAGAGGAGCCACCTAGGGTATCAAATTCAAGGAAAGAAACTGCTATACCAGAGAACCTGATGGATCAGCACAATGTAACTCAACAGAAGAGTAATTTTTTGATGACCTCTTCTCCGTCTGTGCTATCTCATTCACCTCTTAAGGGTTCAGTTGTCCCAGAAGAACCTGATTCATATATGCTAGCTGGAGTAGTCCCATCATCTAGACCAGCTCTTCACAACAATCGGTATAAAAAGTTTGAAGATCATGTTGACCCTTATCCGGTTGGGTATCACTGGCAGCGAAGTTCTCAACCAAAAAAACCTGAAGTTCCAGTCAAGTCAAGCTTTGTTATTGCTCCTTCACCTGCTCCACCACCTCTTCCAGTTGCTCCAAAGGTGACCCCTCTGCCTGCTGAACCACCAGAAGTGGTTTTACCAAATCTCTGGGACTATATGCAACAGTTTTCAGAGCCTGTATTTGACAAAGACTCAAGTTCTAGTGGAGGTTGGTCATCACCTGAGAAATCACCTTCATCTCCTGAACCCCGACATCAGTTCAAAAACCCTCCACCTAAGCCACTGCATTCAAATGCCGTTACTGGAGAGATTCCTTGGAAGAGTGTTCGGATGAATCGCTTCACTGACATTCAAGACCTTGAATCCAATCTTCCAGGCTCTCAAGCCCCAACAGATATTCCAGTTTCATCTGTATTGGCAAATGAGGGTATTTCAGGGCACAGGCAAGGTGCTGGTTCAGAGCCCTTTCATGGCATTCTTGACCTTACACCCCCAAGTTCTTTTACCCAGGGGCCTGAAGGGTTCACAATTCAGGTAGAGCCCCCTCTCACTCCTCCTTTGCCCTTTGAAAGTTCTTTTCCTTCTACTAGTCCTTCCCTTGGGTCCCCACTTCCTGCCTCCAGTCCTTGTCTGGAATCCAACTTGCACCCCTCATCTGCAAAAGTGTTTTCTCCTTCCCCTCCACCTCCTGCTTTCCAAAGATCTTTCTCCTCACCTTCCTCAGCATCTCACCCCACGGAAGAAATTGCTCCTCCTCCTCTGCCTTCAGCTTCTCCTTTAGTTCAGAGAAGCCCTCAACCTCCCCTGCCACAATCTTTCCCTCAAGGACATGGCCATCCACTACCTTCCCCCCCTCTACCTCCTCCACAAGGGAATAGCCATCTTACAATTCCCCCTGCACCTCTACATGGACAGCTGCCTCCCCCACCACCACCACCACCAACTCCTGGAGGTGCAACACCCCAGCTTCCATCTACTCCACCTGCTCCACCTCCTCCTCCACCTCCACCACCTCCACCTCTACCTCCTCGTGGAGGTCCTCCTCCACCTCCACCTCTGCCTCCTCGTGGAGGTCCTCCTCCACCCCCACCTCCACCTCCACCTCCTCAGGGAGGTCCTCCCCCACCTCCACCTCCGCCTCCTCGGGGAGGTCCTCCCCCACCTCCACCTCCACCTCCACCTCCTCGTGGAGGTCCTCCCCCACCTCCGCCTCCACCTCCTCGGGGAGCTCCTCCCCCACCTCCGCCTCCGCCTCCTCGTGGAGGTCCTCCCCCACCTCCACCTCCACCTCCTCGGGGAGGTCCTCCCCCTCCCCCACCTCCTCCTCCTCGATCAGGTCATCCACCACCTCCTCCTCCGCCCCCTACTGGAGGTGCTCCACCACCTCCTCCACCTCCTCCCTCACGTGCAGGATCAGCTCCACCTCCACCACCTCCTCCAAAGGGTGGTAAACCTCCACCACCAATGCCGGGGTTACGACCATTGGTTATAGGCTCTCGGACATCTATAAGCAGTGAAAATTCTCAAAAAGTAGGCCAACCTACTGAAGCACCAAGCTCTCCTCCAAAGCCTCTGTCCAAGCTGAAGCCCCTACATTGGGATAAAGTGAAGGCAGCCCCAGATCAGTCAATGGTTTGGGACAACTTGAGCAAATCATTTGAGTAAGTCACCTTTCAATCAAACTGTTCTGCTTTTGTTTCTTCTGTGATGCAACACTTGCCAAGTCTAGCCACTCAAACACTGACCAATGCCATGTACCAGGCATAGCACAATCCAGATTATTCTCCCTAATTGGCTATCATGTAGGCAGATGCTTTGGTATTATGCAACCATCAGTAGTCATGTGGTAAGTGGCTTCCTAGAGATGTGTCGCTTATATTGCATTGTATAAAAGTTTGCTGATTGAGGTGTGTGCAGGCTTGATCCTGCTGTACTCGAGGCTTTATTTGGAATTCAACCAGCAGCTCCAAAAAAAGAACAAACCAAAAAGCCTGTGGCATCGTCTGCAATGGCAGGGCAGTATGCCATCTTGGATTCAAGGAAGGCTCATAATTTTTCAATTCAACTTCGTGCTCTTGGATTGACCAGGCGTGAAGTCTGTGAAGCATTGATGGAAGGTACATCCTTGATGTTCTTTAATGATGCTAAGCTTGTCAGTATAGCACTACATCTAATTCTATGTAACAAAGTCAATTAGTGTCATGGTGCAGTGGAAACTTGAATACAGTTGATGCTGCACACTTTGAGTATCTTAGCAGGTATTTGTGTTCAGATAAATACCTGTTAAGATAATTTTCATTGTTTCTCTCAAAATTCATATGGGTTGAAAGACAATCAAGGATTTGTGATCTGTTGTCTAGTAGGGCATGGTATCTGTTACTGTAGGCCCCATATCTCTTTACATTGCTGTAAGCAATTAGTTGGCCATATAGCATCTTGCTGACTGATTTAGGTGAAGCCACTGCTGCATTGTTCTGTGCACATGAGTGAGCACTCTGGTGATGTCTGGAAATGCGTGACCATCAAGTTTGAATGACTCTGTTCGGACATTTTAACCTCAAGATCTGATTCATGCTGGAGGAACATGGTTTTCCACTGAGCAATTGTTTGGCATGTGATGATTGTTGAAGCTTACACATTGTGTTTTTATGCAAAGTCACATGGCATTCCACTCACAGCCTGAGTTTCCTTGTGATACACAATTTGGCTTTATCTTATGTTTGATTTGTAATTTTCAGGTGATGGGTTAAGCATTGAAGTGCTGGAGACATTAGTCAAGGTGGCCCCCTCAGATGAAGAGAAAAAGAAGTTCTGGAACTACTCAGGCAATGGGTTAGATCTTGGTCCAGCAGACCGTTTCCTTCAGGGTGTATTGGAGGTCCCAAATGCTTTTTCACGCTTAAATGCCATGCTATATCGGGCACAATACCAAGATGAGCTTCACGAAATTCAAGATGCCATTGCAATATTAGAGGTTAGTCTGTGGGACCTTTCCAGGTGAATGCATAGGATAATTTTTTTGATCTCCTGATGTGTCCTGATGTACTGTACTTTATGGCCAGCTGCAACCCACAGGCCTTTGACATTGAGGGACCTGTACTCAGTTGTGAATCCCATTTGAACAGTTGATAATATTGAGAGTTGAAGATGCTGTCTAAGTTCAAGTTCTGATGTGGTTTTGTAGCTGTGTTTTTGCCCTTCCATGTTGGGCAGCTCTAGAACCTGAATTTAGAGACAAACTCTCTCCTGTAACAGTAATTAAAGGTTCATGCTTTCCTTAATCTGCCTTGAGCTATGTGTCTCCTACCAGCGAGGTATTAGCAAGGTTTATTGATGTAATTTGTGTGTTGTAGATGGCATGCAAGGAGCTGAAGGGTAGCCGGACATTCCGAAAGCTTTTGGAGGCAGTATTAAAGACAGGAAATCGTCTTAACATGGGGACATTTCGGGGTGATGCAAGAGCCTTCAAGTTGGATAACTTACTGAAACTAGCTGATGTGAAGGGAACTGATGGAAAAACAACACTTCTGCATTTTGTGATCCAAGAGATTATCAAGTCTGAAGCAATCCGAGTTGCTCGGATGGCAAGTGATAATTTGAACAGTGTTCCATCATCTCCTTATACTCCTCAGTCACCAAATTTGCCACAGTTTGCTGCAAATCTTGAAGCAGAGATGGCCAAGGGAACAGTGGACAGACCGAATGTTGAAGATACAAAAAAGATGGGCATGGATGTTGTCATGGCATTACCCAGTGAGTTAGCAAATGCAAGAAGGGCAGGTGGCTTAGACATTAGTTCATTGAAGATGGCAGTGATGAAACTAGTTAATGGGTTACTTGGAATTAGGGTGCAAGTTCAAGAAGGTCGGTACACAAATACGGATGGAATGGTGGCCAAGAAAACAACAATTGACTTAAGTGAAGATAATTTCCAGGCAGCAATGCAGGTGTTTGTTAACGAGGCAGAGACCAACGTTGGATTGGCACAATCTGATTTGGATGAAGTTTTAAGATTGGTGAAGAAAGTAAGCATCTACTTCTATGGTGAACTTGCAGCAAAAGACGATTCTCAACCCCTTAAGGTATTTGTAGTTGTCCGTGAATTTCTCACCATGCTTGAGCAAGCTTGTAAAGATGTGATTAAGGCTAACGCTCAATTGAATAAGAGTGATCCTCAAGTGGCTAAGATAAGTAGCAGCAGCCAACAACAACAATCATCTCGGGCTGCCACAAATTCCTAGGATATTAGCAATGGAAAGGCTTTTAGAGTGTAGAGAAATTCATTCAGTGGCTTTTCTAGGCCAGTTAGAAGCAGAGAGCATGTAGTATTGTGGGCAGATTAGCAATCATGAATAGAGAGAGAGCTCTTGTGTAACATGTTTTCCCTCATGCTACCAGGCGTGTATATTAAGGCGTGTTTCATGAAATAGAAACCCCCTAACATCATTTTTTTCAATCATGCTATTTTTCTATTCTTCAATTGTGGAATTTTTTTGTCATCCTATTTTTTAAAAATCTAAAATATACCATATTATTTTTCTCAGGCTATTCTGCTTCTATGGATTAGATTACGGAAGTTTTTTGTCATGCTATTTTTGTATGTAAAATGTGTGGAACTTTTTTTGTTGTTCTACTTTTGTATGTAAAAATGCATGGAACTCTTTTTGTCATGCTATTTTTGTATGTAAGATGCGTGGAACATTTTTTGGTCATGCTATTCTGTATGTAATCTTCTATGGATTAGATCATGGAAGTTTTTTTGTCATGCTATTTTTGAATGTAAAAATGTATGGAACTCTTTTTGTCATGCTATTCTGTAAGCAAATATATATGTAGAGTTCTTTTGTCATGCTATTCTGTATGTAAATTACAGAAGGTTGCAGCAGATGCCAAGGAGTGGGATGGCCCATCAACGGAATGTGCAGCACCTGTCAGCTTGTCAGGTGCTTAGAGTTTCTAGCATTTTGCAATAGAACAATTGTGGCTACCAACCAACCCTTGCAACCTTTTAGAGTATGATGTGTACGAAAGTAGTAAGAGACTGAATGGTGAACTCAAACCAGCCTCATAGACTTGAAAAGTTAGTCCTTAATGGTTGGTCTTTACCACAGCCTGATTTGCAACTAACTGAAATCTTACTAGCTGGCTATTTCAAGCTGTTTTCTTTGTGCAGACCACCTCCCTTGGTCATTACAACTTTCTAATTTTCCTCTTAGTTAATCCTCTTAGTCAGAGGGTTGTCAAGTCTTTGATGCTGTTGGGCTGTTGAGGAAGGAAGAAACTATTATTGGTTTGCAAATCAACAGAAGTTCATGCCAGTGCATTCAGAACATGTCTGGATCAATGGACAAAGGGCTTCCACCTTTGTAGCATGATTTCTGTCACAACTGAAACTGTGTAAATTTTTAAGGCCATTGCAAGGACAACTTCACAATGATCCGTGATCTGTGTTGTTTCCGTGCCAAAGATTGGAAATCGCTGGGCCACCACCAGACATCTAGAGTACTCAATACATGAGCCAGTAGTGTGTGGCTCACATCTGGGATTTACTCGGGCCAGATTTTGCATTCAAGTAGACTTGACTTTTAATGATGCGTTTCTGCACAATAAATCCTGGTGTTACTGAAAAGCCTGCTTGATTGGAAGAAGCAAGCAATTCATCATTTGGCAAGGCTGTCAAAACTTCCAAATGCTCCATGAATTTTCCATCAAAAACTGTTGATGGTTTGGCACTGAATATAGATGCCGGTGGTTCAAAGACGAGAGCTAGCTTGTAGGCACGCCAAACATGCTTCATTGCTTCAAGGAAGTCCTCCACAAGGTTGTCTGGCCATTCATCCCACCATTGCAACTGATTGTGAATGACTTGAAATTTTCTGTGACAAAAGACATGGAAGTTGCGGTAGTAAACCTTGCCTTCTGGGTCAATTGCATCAATTGGACTCAGTAGGGACAGTTTCTGGTATTCTTCCCATGATGATATTCGTTGTGCCTGTGCCTCCTGTACCCTGTCAGATGCATCATCCTGTAGGCTTAAGCTTGCCCTGCCAAAGTCTTGGAAAACCACCTTGTTCAACCAGGCTTCCATGCCATACTTGAAATGCCAAGGTTTCGCAAACCTGGCATGAGGTACAAGCCTGGCAACAAGGCTACTCATTGCTTCCCTCCTTTGATGATCCGTCACTAGATCTGCTGCTGCAATCCTAGTTTCACCAAATTTCATGAGGGTTCCACAGAAGTTCCGTAAGTAGACTCTCTCCACTTGTACAATTTCTTCAAAGAGAGCTGTGGTGGGACAATACCAAACAGCCTTGTAAGGCCCTTTTACATGCATGCTATTCTCCTTTGTAAGGCCTATGTTCCAGTTAACTCTTGTTTTTGGAGCAGATTTTGTCCTCCTGGTTTGATGAGGCAGACCAGATGCATGAGTGGTAGTAGTAGGTCCTGGCCGCCATTTATTCTGTGCTATTAGAGGAGCACCATCCAGCCTGTGACCATGACTATCACAGCTTTTGGATGAAGAAGCACACCGTGAGCTCGACATTAACATGTCATCCTGCTGCAATCCCAGCCTTTTAATCTCCTGGCACATCTCTTGCAGACCAGCATACATCTGCTTCATCTCTTTCATTTCTTGCTCATGTTGCTCACGGAAATTAGCCCACTCAACCTCCCAGGCTGGATTGAAGACTGTTGTACTTTTTTGCCTGGAGGAACCAAACCAGTCTCAGCATTAATACAATTGCAACACTGTCTAGATCATGTTTCAAACCTGTTATTCAATCAGCTCAGCATCCAGCACACCTTTTTCCTACAATATCTCACTTCATGTGGTTTTACCTGTACTTCATCTGATGCAAACGGCAAGTTTGATGAAACATACCTGAAGAGTTTCCATGTAAATGCTCCCAGTCCTCTCAACTGCTTTCCATTGAGAGCCCTAGCTGCAGAGGACTGCTTGGTTGAAGCATGAGAATGTCTCTGATTTTCAACACCAAGTGGCAAGGAACCATCATTATCAGGCCTACATTTGCAGCCTGAATTTGGAACCTTGACAACCTCAAGATCCCTCCCTGCTCCACATCATGGTTGGACCACATACTTTAGTGTTACAACATGGAATGAAGCATGAAGAGAATAGATCTTTCAGTAACAGGTAATCATGGTCACCCATGGTCCAAGGAAGTAAGGACTTACAGCGAAGCAGATTGCCTGAGATTGCATCTGCAAGAGAAATTGTTCAAAAATCTCAAGGTGACCACAGCATGTACACCACCATTTCTTCCATCATCCAATTAATGCAGCAACTAAAGTAAGGAGTGCTCAGTTCCCACATGCCTTCTAGCAAGACCTATTGAAAGACCCTAGATCAAGGGCAGCATTGAACTAAGTTCTCAAAGCTCTATTACATTAGGTTAAACCATCTTTCACATTTTCTTATGAGATCTCATGCAGGGTACTTTTACACAGGTTTTGATATATAGGACATGAGTGCAACATTCAGAACATGCATATGCCGAGCTATTGTGTAATGACCTCACAATCTTAGAGAAACTTGAGGTGATTATGATTTATGCATCAACAAATGAGGACAATAAGTATATCATAAGCAGTGGAAGCTTTCCATCTGGAATGTTCTTTGCCAGTTGGGCCCAGTTGGGCAATGGAAAGACAGTTCCTGGGTCCTACTAAAATCTTGTGCATAATTTCCCCAGCTTGACAAGCATCACACAATCTGAGCTGGGGATCATAGAACACACAAACAACTCCACATAGTGCATCAAGAACTTAGAAGTGTACTCAGTAAATTAGGGGATCTGCAGCAAGCTTACCTCCTTGTTTAGCTATGTGTTCAACCTCTTTCTTTCTCAGCCACTGTGATGAGGTTGATGGAGGAAAACTCCGCTCTAGTTTCATGTGGTCAAAATCAGCCTGGATCCCCAGCCTTTTGGTGAAGGAGTCTTCAAAAACCGGCAATTCTCTTCGTCTGTGTCTCTGATCATCAGTAGGAACCCTTCTTTCACAGCTTTGCCTCTGCACCTGCAGCTTCTCCATAACAGTTGCATTGGGTACCTTCTTAAAGGCCTGAATTTCAGGCTGTTGTGTTTCCTGCTCCCACATGGTTCTAAGGAGATCCAAGATGCAGCTGAGGTTAAGTGATGCTTCTCCTCAAGTGCAAATTTTTCCTGCACAGAATCTAGAAACCCCAGACTGAGAGATATCCTACCTATCTGTGCTCCAGGTGTGTTAAATTAATCAGTTTGAGGAAAACTGACTGGAAGAGAACTCAAGAGACAGCACCACATATGGAAACAAGAAGAGACTAGTGGCAGCTGGCTGTAAATCGTTGTCCCTGGCAAAGCAGATCTATAGACTGACTAGTACTATTGTAGCATTTTTCAAGAGGATAAGAACACTGCACTTGCAGCTTTACTGAAGGGTTCCCAGCTTGCTCCTGAAAGACTGCGTACAGCTAATAGCAAACAAGAGATGCTAAATGCCGGCCATTGTCAGGAACGTACTCAATGCACATATGTGTGTCTGGATCTGTACGATGCAGCGTTTGATCTCTCAGTTAGAAAAAGAAGTGTAGAAGAGACAGTTATCTGCAGAGTGGAGACGAGCAACGAGAACCGGGACTGAAGGCGGCAGGAGAGGGCTGGTCACAGATAGATAGGAATGTCTACCAATTTGAAGCCACTGAAGGAGGCTCACAATATCGCATGAAGCGGTTCCCGTTGACTGCATCGTCTTTCCTGCGTGAATCCTTCGAGGTTGTTGTTGGCGGCATCATCGACATGTATCACTTGCACAAGTGCTGCAGCACAATGGCTGCGAGAAAGTGGACGGCCTTTCATCCCTTGCTAGCAGATTCTCTCAACCACCAGGGACTCTTCTTGTAGCTCTTGTTCTCCTCAAGTCGATGCTGAATTACGTCCGTGTACGCCGAAGGACATGAGACATGATCTTCTTCACATGTACCTGCCAGCAACAGACAGAGAGTTCACGACGGAAATTTGTATGATCAAGAACGCCTCCAAAACACGATTTCGACACAGATTCCGCAAGTCGCTCACAGATCAAACCGGATATCTGAAAGACAGACTCACGTTATTGTATTGCAACCGTAGACAGAGAGTTGTCTCTTCCACATTCTAGTCGGAGTGTATTGCTAC
>Ga0116230_10004675_pt1 | contig 13419 bp, 6 predicted proteins | sample S1TSphfallax_3_FD_88678 | JGI IMG/M metagenome (GOLD analysis project Ga0116230, IMG submission 88678) | Host-associated microbial communities from peat moss isolated from Minnesota, USA - S1T2_Fd - Sphagnum fallax MG | ecosystem: Host-associated > Plants > Peat moss > Unclassified | place: USA...
TGATGGTGATCTTTCTCTTCCTGCGATCGCTGTCGGCGACCATTATTCCGTCCATCGCGGTTCCGCTCTCATTGGTCGGAACCTTCGGCGTCATGTATCTGGCCGGCTACTCGCTGAACAACCTCACCATGATGGCGCTCACCATCTCGACCGGCTTCGTCGTCGACGACGCCATCGTGATGATCGAAAACATCTCGCGCTACATCGAGGAAGGCGACCCGCCGATGGAGGCCGCGCTCAAGGGCGCCGAGCAGATCGGCTTCACCATCATCTCGCTCACCGTCTCGCTCATCGCGGTGCTGATTCCCTTGCTGTTCATGGGAGATGTCGCCGGTCGCCTGTTCCGGCAGTTTGCCGTCACGCTGGCCGTCACCATCATTCTTTCGGCGTTCGTTTCTCTTACGCTGACGCCGATGATGTCCGCTCGTGTCCTGAAGTATGTCCCGCCTGAGCGCCAGGGCCGTTTCTACCATTACTCGGAGAATGTCTTCGAGAAGATCATTGCGTTTTACGGGCGCACGCTGAAGTTCGTTCTCCGCTACCAGGGACTTACCCTGCTGGTGTTCGTCGCGACCCTGGTGCTAACCGGAATCCTTTACGTCACGATTCCCAAGGGCTTCTTCCCCACGCAGGACACGGGAATCATCCAGGGCATCACCCAGGCGTCGCCCTCCATCTCCTTCGCGTCGATGACGGAGAAGCAGCAGGACCTGGCCAGGCTGATTCTTGCGGACCCGGCCGTCGCGGGAATCTCGTCGTTCATCGGCGCGGATGGCACCAACACCACGCTGAACAGCGGCCGCATCCAGATTGTCCTCAAGCCGCTGGGCTCCGATAAGGGCGACCGCAGCGAAAATGCCACCGCGGTCATCGCGCGTCTGCACGACAAGCTGGATCGGGTCGCCGGGATCACGCTTTACATGCAACCGGTGCAGGACCTGACCGTTGACGACCGCGTCAGCCGTACGGAGTACCAGTACACCCTCGAAGATCCCAGCCAGACAGAGCTGAACAGCGTCACCAAGATGCTGCTGCGCCAACTAAAGCAGCTGCCCGAACTCGCCGATGTCGTCACCGACCAGCAGCTGGGCGGGGCAGCCGAATCACTCATCATCGATCGTCCCACGGCATCGCGCTTCGGCATTACACCCTCTGCGATCGACAACACGTTGTACGACGCCTTTGGCCAGCGCCAGGTCAATACGATGTACACGCAGCTGAATCAGTACCACGTGATCCTGGAAACCGATCCTCAGTTCCAGACCAATCCTGGAAGGCTGAACGATATCTACATTCAGTCCTCGCAGACCAGCCCCACCAGCTCTTCCACTGCTTCCAACACCCAGGGCTCATCCGCGGGAGCCGGTTCGGGAGCGGCCTCGAGCTCCGGTAACGCGCTGCTCTCCGCGTCCTCGACCAACGGCGTCTCGGCAGCTTCGTCATCCACCTCCGCGCTCTCCTCGGGCAACCTCGGAACGGTCACGACAGGCACCTCTGCTGCCAGCGCGAGCGCCGCGCTTTCGCCTTCCGCTACCAGCTCCAGTCGATCCACGGTGCTGAGCAATGTCAGTACTTCAACCGGAACGTCATCCAGCGCGAACACGGCTGCCAGCGCCACGACGCGGTCTGGTTCCGGCACGACCACCGCTCCGGGCGCGACCTCCACGGGCAGCGGCGGCGGTTCCGGCGGCGGCACTGCGTCGTCGCCAGCCACCTCCACGACGCTGGCGACGCCGGTCCCGCTGAGCACCTTCGTCCGCCTTCAGCCCTCAAGTGAGGCGCTGTCGATCAATCACCAGGGCCAGTTCCCTTCCGTCACCATCTCCTTCAACCTGGCTCCGGGCTATTCTCTGAGCCAGGCACTCGACGCCATGAACAAGGTCGTCAAGGACGACCAGGATCAGGGCAAACTTCCCGACAGCGTCATCTCCAACTACCAGGGCACCGCTTCGGCCTTCGAAAATTCACTTTCCAACGAAGGACTGCTGATCCTTGCCGCGCTGGTCACCGTCTACATCGTGCTTGGCGTGCTCTACGAGAGTTACGTTCACCCGATCACGATTCTCTCGACGCTTCCTTCCGCGGGCGTTGGAGCGCTGCTTGCGCTTCGGCTCTTCGGTCTTGACCTCGACATCGTTGGGATTATCGGCATCATTCTGCTCATCGGCATCGTCAAGAAGAATGGCATCATGATGGTCGACTTCGCCCTCGAAGCCGAGCGCCACCATAACGAGACCGCGACCAACGCCATCTACCAGGCGGCTCTCCTGCGCTTCCGGCCGATCATGATGACGACGCTCGCCGCGCTCTTCTCGGGTATTCCGCTCGCCTTCGGTTCGGGCATCGGCTCGGAGCTGCGCAAGCCGCTCGGCGTCGCCATGGTCGGCGGGCTGATCTTCTCCCAGGTGCTCACGCTCTACACGACCCCGGTCATCTATATCTTCTTCGACAATCTGGGCGAACGTCTGACCCGCCGGCGACCCAGCCGCACAACCCTTGAACAGCCTGAGACGCATCCTGCCAACAACCCTGAAGGACAGCACGGATGAACCCGTCACGCCTCTTCATCGAACGTCCCGTCGCGACCGCGCTGCTTACCGTTGCAGTCGCGATCGCTGGCATCATCGCGTTCGTGGTGCTTCCGGTCTCGCCGCTGCCTCAGGTCGATTTTCCCACTATCTCGGTTGCCGCTTCCTTGCCCGGTGCCAGTCCCGACATCATGGCATCGTCCATCGCCACCCCTCTGGAGAGGCAGTTCGGTCACATTGCCGGCGTCACGGAGATGACGTCATCGAGTTCCCTCGGCACCACCAGCGTCACTCTCCAGTTCGATCTCAACCGCGATATCAACGGTGCGGCCCGCGACGTGGAGGCCGGGATCAATGCCGCACGATCCTACCTGCCCAGCAATTTGCCTGCGAACCCCTCGTACCGCAAAGTCAACCCCGCAGACTCGCCCATCATGGTCCTCGGCCTGCAGTCCGACATCTACGACGTCCCCACGCTGTACGACGAAGCCTCGACCGTGATCGAACAGCGGGTCTCGCAGATCACAGGGGTCGGCGAAGTTCTGGCCGTCGGGGCCTCACTGCCGGCCGTGCGCATCGAGACCAACCCGGACCTGCTCAACAGCTTTGGGATCAGCCTTCCCCAGGTGCAAAGCGTCATCTCGGGCCAAAATTCGAACATTGCCCGGGGACAGATTGCCGACGGAGAGGGTACCGTCGACATCGTTGATAACGGCCAGATCTCCAAAGCCGATGCTTACAAGCCCCTGGTCGTCGGCTATCACAATGGAGCCGCGGTGCGGCTCGAAGATGTCGCCGACGTGGTCAATTCGCAGCAGACCATTCGCCAGGCGGGCTTTCTCAACGGCAAACCGTCGGTCAACATGATCATCTTCCGCCAGCCCGGCGCGAACATCATCACAACGGTGGATGCAGTGAAGGCCGCCATCCCTTCGCTGCAGGCGCAGATCCCCAAGGGCGAGCACCTGCAGGTCATCCTTGATCGCACGCTGACCATCCGTGCGTCTGTGAAGGATATCGAGATCACGCTGGTGATCTCCGTCATCCTGGTCATTCTCGTGGTGTTCTTTTTTCTGCGGAACGTCAACGCGACCCTGGTTCCAGCCGTCGCCGTCCCGGTTTCACTGATCGGCACTTGCGCCGTGATGTACCTGTGCGGATTCTCGCTCGACAATCTCTCGTTGATGGCGCTCGCCATCGCCAGCGGCTTCGTGGTCGACGACGCCATCGTCGTCATGGAGAACATCACCCGCCATCTGGAAGAAGGAATGACACCTGTCGCCGCCGCGCTGCAGGGCGCGCAGGAGATCGGTTTCACCGTTTTTTCCATCTCTATTTCGCTGATCGCCGTTTTCATTCCACTGCTGCTGATGGGCGGCATCATCGGACGGCTGTTCCGCGAGTTCGCCATCACCCTCTCCGCGGCCATCCTGGTCTCGATGGTCGTCTCGCTGACCACGACGCCGATGATGTGCTCGCGCGTGCTCAAGTCAGAACATGAGATCAAACACGGCAAACTCTATCGTCTGAGCGAACGGGGTTTCGATGCAGTGCTGAACGGCTACCGCACCAGCCTGAACTGGACGCTGGATCGTCCCGCGCTGATCCTCTTCGTCTTCGTCTGTACCCTCGCTCTCAACGTCTACCTGATCAGCGTGATTCCCACCGGCTTCTTTCCGCAGCAGGATGTGGGCGTCATGACCGGCGGCATGCAGGGGCCGCAGGACACCTCCTTCTACGCCATGCGGACGGCGGTGCAGCAGGCGACCGCCATCATCAAGGCCGATCCCGGCGTGCAGAATGTGATGTCGTTTACCGGAGGCCAGGGTGCAACGAACGGCGGCTTTACCTTCGTCGCGCTCAAAACCCTTGGATCGAAGAACACCGCAACCACGCGCAAAGACAGCGTGATGGAGATCATCAACCGCCTTCGTCCGAAGCTCGCCCAGGTTCCCGGCGCCGCCACCTACCTGCAGGCGGTACAGGATATCCGCATCGGCGGCCGGCAATCGAGCGCGCAGTACCAATACACCATTACCGGCGAGACCACCGAAGACCTGCTCAACTACGGACCGAAGCTGCTCTCCGCGCTGCGCAAGGCACCCGGTTTCCAGGACGCGAACACAGACCAGCAGAACAACGGGCTTCAAGCCTTGCTCACCTACGATCGTCCCACGGCCGCCCGGCTCGGCATCACACCCCAGTTGATCGACTCAACGCTCTACGACGCATTCGGCCAGGCCGAGGTGTCCACCATCTACACCGAACTGAATCAGTACTATGTCGTGCTTGAGGTTGCGCCCAAGTACTGGCACTCGCCCGAAGGACTCAAAGACACCTACGTGATCCCGAAGCAAGGGGGAGGGCCCGTTCCGCTCGACTCCATCCTGACCTACGCGCCTTCGACCTCGCCGCTGGCCGTGAACCATACTGGTCTCTTTCCGTCGGTCACCGTCAACTTCAATCTGAATCCTGGTGTCGCCCTCGGACAGGCGACGAAGGAGATCACCGACATTCAACAGAAGCTCGGTTTTCCCAAGTCCATCCAAGGCCAATTCGCCGGAACCCTGCAGGCCTATAAGGCTTCCCTGGGAACGGAGCCGTTTCTGGTGCTCGCCGCGGTGGTTGCCGTGTACCTCGTCCTCGGAATCCTCTACGAAAGCTTGATTCATCCGCTGACCATCCTCTCCACGTTGCCTTCCGCCTCGGTCGGCGCGATTCTGGCGCTCATCCTGACCAACACGGAGCTCGACGTGATGTCGATCATCGGCATCATTCTGCTGATCGGGATCGTGAAGAAGAACGCGATCATGATGATTGACTTCGCCCTCAATGCGGAACGAAACGAAGGCAAGAACACCCGCGACTCCATCTTCGAAGCTTCGACCCTGCGCTTCCGGCCGATCCTGATGACCACGATGGCGGCGCTCTTCGGCGCGGTTCCCCTGGCGGTCGGCACCGGCATGGGCTCGGAATTGCGCCGCCCGCTGGGTATCTCCATCATCGGCGGCCTAATCGTCTCGCAGGTCCTGACCCTCTACACCACGCCGGTCATCTACCTGTTCATGGATAACCTCCGTCTCAAGCTTCAGGGAGATAAGGACGCCAGGCTCTTCACGAAGCGCATCAACCGTCAGGTACACGCCCATGGCTAAGAGCATGCAGTCCCGGGACACAACAATCGGTTCGTGCCCCATCTTCGGCGCGGCTTCATCGCGCCTAGAGCATTTTCCCTGTGGGTGTAGTGCGACGCCCCTCCCTCCATGGGCGTTTTCCTCAATGAAAACGCCACGGAACGCCCGCTTCGGGAATCCCATCGACAGGGAAAATGGTCTAAGGTGGGCATCGGCGGAGCCGACCCGCCGCTTGCTACATTCTCAAAGTCTCTCCGCACGAGCAGGACGCAGATCATGACACCCTCGCCAAACAAGACCCGCACTTTCCTCGCCGCCGCTCTCACTGCCGCTGCGATCTCCACGACTGGCTGCCACATCGGTCCGAAGTACGTGCAACCGGTTGTCCCACCGCCGCCCGCCTTCAAGGAAGGCATCCCCGCGGCGTATAAGAATGCACTCCCCGGCACCTGGGCGCCGGCCAACCCGCAGGATGCGGCGATCAAGGGCAAGTGGTGGGAGATCTTCAACGAACCCGAGTTGAACAGCCTCGAAGAACAGGTCAACATCAACAATCAGAACATCGCCGAGTACTTCCAGAACTTCATGGCGGCGCGCGCCATCGTGCGCGAGTACAAGGCGCAGCAGTACCCCACGCTCAGCGTGTCTCCGTCCTATAGCCGGCAGAAATCTCCCAGCACTCTGCGAAACGCCGTCACCACCGGCGGCACCACAGGAACGGGAACAGGCACCGGGACAGGAACTGGAAGCGGCGTCGCCTCGACGGGTGGAACCACCTCGACAGTCATGTCCCTGCCGTTCGACGTCTCCTGGGAACCCGATCTCTGGGGCCGCATCCGCAATGAAGTCCACGAATATCAGTACGCGGCCCAGGTCTCCGCCGCCGACCTCGAAAATGAGCGCCTGACTGAGCAGGCCGATCTCGCCGAATACTATTTCGAACTGCGCGGCCAGGACGCGCTCCAGGACATCTACAACCGGACCGTGCAAGCCGACCAGAAGATCGTCGACCTGACCAAAGCCCTCTACGAGACCGGGATCGACGACGAAGCATCCGTCGTGGAAGCCGAGGCCACGCTCCAGGCGGCGCAATCGGCCTCCGAGGGCGTCGCCACCAACCGCGCTATCTACGAACATGCGATCGCCGTTCTCATCGGGAAGGCACCGGCAGACTTCTCCCTGCCGGTCAAGAATCTTTCCACTCCCGTCCCGGCCATTCCCGTCGGCGTTCCCTCCGAGCTTCTGCAGCGCCGGCCCGACGTTGCTGCCGCCGAGCGCACCCTCGCCGAGGCAAACGCACTTATCGGCTACGAGCAGGGCGCGTTCTACCCCACCCTCTCCCTGACCGGCGGCGGCGGTCTCGAGTCTTCGCTGATCACCACGCTGTTTTCCACACCGGCACTCTTCTGGTCGGCGGGCGCCTCGGCCTCAGAGACCATCTTCGACGCTGGTCTGCGTCGCGCCACGATCGATCAGTATAAGGCGCAGTATGCATCCGATTCCGCCGCCTACAAACAGACCGTCCTGACCGCCTTCCAGCAGGTGGAGGACTATATCGCCACCCTGCGCGCCACCTCACAACAGATCATCCGCGAGGATGAGGCGGTCAAATCCGCGCAGCGCTCGCTGGATCTCGAGACTGCCCGGTATGAAACTGGCGTCGATCCGTATATTAACGTGCTCAGCACCCAGACCACCTTGCTGAGCGATCAGCAGCAGCAGGTCACTCTTCGCGTCAGTGAGATGACGGCGGCGGTTGAACTGGTGCAGGCGCTGGGCGGCGGTTGGAACGCCTCGCAACTCCCCGCCGCTGCCACGATCAATACACCAGGCGCCGCCACGCAGGTCCGAAACACCCCCTGACCCCGGCGGCTTCCTCGGATGCTGGCCTTCTCTCGACGGAGGTCAGATTTTGCATACACCGAACAAGGCGGAACCGCCTCCCGTAGCATCCTTCTTCCCTAGAGTCGCATCCTGACCTGTCCGCTACTGAATTACTGCGTCGGTCTGTCGATATTCAGAGATGACCTAATCCGCTTCGGTCAATGGGCCCGTTCTCACGAGGAACTTGATGTGATGCTCTCCTCCAGATCCAACTGGCGCCAACGCCATCTCCCGTCCTGGTCGCGACTGGCGTTGACCGGTTTTGCGCTCCTGTTTCTCAGCGTGGTGGGAGAATCCCTCACAGTGGAAAGCCAGGCAGCGGGCGGTGATTCCATTGTCTGGCTGACGAACGGCTGGTTGATCGGCACCCTGCTGTGTTCCCCGCGTTCGCAGTGGCCCGCGTTCTTTGCCCTTGGATTCCTTGTCGACTTCGGCTTCAACCTCTCGCTCTCCAGTCTTCCCGCGTTCGGCTCCTGCCTGGTCATGGCGGGCTGCAACTCACTGGAGGTGGCGATCGCGGCCTTTTTCATCTACCCGGCGATCAAGGAATCGGCCGATCTCACGCGCCGAAGGCAGCTTACCGCTTTGCTTCTAGGGGGCTTTCTGGCGCCGTTGGTGGCATCGTCGCTGGTTTGTTTCTACTTCTATCACTGGCAGCACTTTCCGTTCTCACGCACCCTCCAGCTTTGGTTCGCGGGGGACGTGCTCGGCATCGTCACCGTGACTCCGCTCTGCGTCTCCCTGCACCAGGGCCGCAAGCTCTCCCGCCGCTCGGCAGGAGAGACAATCGGGATCTTCCTGTTGGTGGGAGCCGGCAGCCTGGCGGTCTTCTACCACGAGGAATACCCATACCTTTGGATCGTTCTCCTGCTGTTGTTTTTGTTAGGCGTGAGACTCGGTTTCAGCGCCTCGGCTGCCGCGCTTCTACTGGTTCTCTGCATCGGTGGCCATTACACGGTGATCGGTAATCCCCATTTCATCGGAGTGCATCCCCCGCTGCCTCATCGCATTCTCGTTCTCCAAATCTTCGTCGCGACCACCATGCTGGTTCTCTATGTCGCGGAGGTGGTGGTGGCCTCGGGCGAACGGCTGCGCGAGAGTCTGCAGAGCAGCGAGGCGCGCTTCCGTTTGCTTGCCGAAAGCTCACGAGACATCATTGCCAAATCGGACTTGAGCGGCAATCTGAGCTATGTCTCTCCCGCAGTCACCGAACTCGCCGGATGGACGCCTGAAGAAGTCACCGGACAGCGCATCGAGGCGTGCATTCACCCCGACGACATCCCAGTCGTCCAGCAGCACCTCGCCGCGCTACATCGTGGAGCCGTCGGCAAGCCCATCACCTATCGTGCCCGGCACAAGAATGGTGAGTTCCTCTGGTGGGAGGCCAACGTTCGTCTCTTCCAGAATGGTGGAGCTATCCCCATGGGCTACGTCTATACCATTCGCGATATCTCGACCCGCAAAGCCGCGGAAGCGGAGCAGGCGCAGGCGTTTGAAGCCGTCGAGCGTCGAGCAACCCTGGATGCCCTGACGGGTGTCGCGAATCGTCATACCCTGGACCAGACACTCGAAGCCGAATGGGCCTTCGCTTTGAAGCATGCAACCCCGATCTCCATGCTGCTGATTGACGTCGACTGCTTCAAGAAGTTCAACGATTGCTACGGACATGTCGCCGGCGACGAGTGTCTCAGGACCACCGCGCAGGCGATCCAGACAAGTGTCCGGCGCGAGCACGATCTGCTGGCGCGTTACGGCGGCGAAGAGTTCCTCATGATTCTGCCCGGGACAACACCCCAGGACGCCTTGACGCTTGCCGAAGCAGTACGGAGAGTCGTGGAAGGTATCGCCATCCCCCACGTCGACAGTCCGCATGGACTTGTCACCGTCAGTATCGGCTGCGCCTCCACAGTGCCGGAAGCACGGATGGAACCAAGCGAACTTCTCAGGCGAGCCGATGCGGCACTCTACACGGCAAAGTCGATCGGCAGAAATCGCGTTCATCTCGCCGGCCAGGAAGAGAAAGTTCTAGCCTGACTTCACTCCGCCACCCCAGCACCTGCCAGGCAAACCCGCTAGTCGGCACCGATCGTATCCGTCTGCAGTGCGTCGATTTCGTCGTAGTGATAGGCCTCGTGGTCGACGATCGGGATTTCCAGGAAATTCTGCGTGATCGGCGGGGAACTCGTCTGCCACTCCAGCCCCGCCGGGCGCCACGGATTGTCCGGCGCAATCGCCCCGAACCGCAACGACCAGATCAGATAGATTCCGGTCATGAAGAAGCCCATGCCCATCACCGTCGCGCCGGCGGTCGAGAAGACATTCAGCATCTGCCACTCGGGCGGATACGCCGCGTAGCGGCGCGGCATGCCGAGATAGCCCAGGATGAACTGCGGGCCGAAGGTGAAGAAGAATCCGATGAAGATCGTGACCGCCGCCACCTTGGCAGGAAACTCCGGGTACATGCGTCCGGTCATCTTCGGCCACCAGAAATGCAATCCCGCCAGGTACCCGAGCAGCACCGCGCCGACCATCACAAAGTGGAAATGCGCTACGACAAAGTAGGTCTCCGTCAGGTGGACGTCCATCCCCAACGTGCCCAGGAAGACGCCCGTGCATCCGCCGACGACGAATAGCCCGATAAAGCAGAGTGCGTACACCATCGGAGCCTCGAAGGTGATCGATCCCTTCACCAGCGTGCAGCTCCAGTTGAAGACCTTGATCGCCGACGGAACGGCCACCAGCATGGTCAGCATCGAGAACACCAGCGCCGAATACTGCGAGACGCCCATGATGAACATGTGGTGCTCCCAGACGAAGAACCCGAAGACCGCGATCGACACCGAGGAAAACGCGACGGCCTTGTACCCGAAGACGCGCTTGCGCGAGAAGCACGCAATCACCTCGGAGATGACCCCCATCGACGGCAGCAGCATCACGTACACCGCCGGATGCGAATAGAACCAGAAAAGATGCTGGAAGAGCAGCGGATCGCCCCCGATCGCCGGGTCGAAGATGCCGATGCCCACCAGCCGCTCCAGCGCGACCAGGACAATCGTGATCGCGACCACCGGCGTGCCCAGCACCATGATGATGGAGGTCGCGTAATGCGCCCAGACGAACAGCGGCAGCCGCATCCAGGTCAGTCCCGGCGCACGCATCTTGTGTACGGTCACGATGAAGTTCAGCCCGGTAAAGATGGAGCTAAAACCCGCCATGAAGGCTGCCAGCCCCGCCGAGATCACGTTGGTATTCACGTATCGCGTGGAAAGCGGCGTGGTAAACGTCCAACCCGTATCAACGCCTCCGGCGATGACGGTATACAACAGCAGGATGGAGGCGACGACGTAGCAGTACCACGACAGGAGATTGATCCTCGGAAAGGCTAGATCCCGCGCCCCCACCATCATGGGAAGAACGAAGTTTCCCAGGATAGCCGGAACCGCCGGAATCAGCACAAAGAAAACCATCACGACGCCGTGCATGGTGAACACCTTGTTATAGGTGTCGGACGACATCATGCTGCCTTCCGGCGTCAGCAAGTGCATGCGGATGACCATCGCCAGCAAGCCGCCCACCAGGAAGAAGAAACTCACACCGAGCAGGTACAGGATCGCAATCCGCTTGTGGTCGACCGTGAACAGCCAACTCATGAGTCCTTCTTCCTGGTTCAGGTAGTTGCGCGCGGGGCGCGCAGTCGAAACAGGAGTTGAAACGGGGATGCTGCCGACGGCTGCATGTTGCATCTGAGATGTCTCCATGGCAAGCATTCTGCCCACTTGCGAGACCCAGGTCTGTGACCCTTGTCACACCCCTGCGGCCAGCGTCAGCACCGGGCAAGATGCACCGGCAATCACGCGGAACGCTGCCATTGGTGCCGCGTGCGGTGTCAGCGCGTTGCCATGCCGCACTCCCAGCACAATGGCGCGCGCCTTCTGCTTGCGGGCAAAGGCGACAATCTCCTCCGGGACCTCGTTGCTGAACTGTACGGTGCATTGCGGCTGTACCTCGAGACCGCTACTCTCGGCCACGATCCGGTGTAACGCGTCGAGGATGACTTCTGGCACAATCTGCGTTGCGCTCTCGGCCACGGAGGGCGGCAGCACGTGCACGCACTCCAGCGGAGCCCCAATCGCCCTGGCATAGGCTGAGGCTCCTCGAATCGCTCGCACCGCGGCCGGCCCGAAGTCCGTCGCGAACAGGACCGGTCCTTCCCTCACCTTGGCTGCGCTGCTCGGCACATGCGGCCCCACCGTCAGGACCGGGCATCGAGCCCGTCGTAGGACCGACTCGGCTGTCGAACCGAAGACCATCCGCTCCATGCCACGGAGCGCGTTGGTTCCCATCACCAGCAGGTCCGTCTTCCTCTCCGTCAGAATGGCCAAAATTGTGTCCGCGGGATCACCGCAATCCAGCACTCCCGCGCAGTCCACGCCCGCATCCTGTGCGCTGTTCACCAGCCTCTCCAGTGCGGACGCGGCCTCGTCGTGCAGCCGCCGCAACTCGGTGCCCGGCGCAAGTCGCGTCTCGGGAAGCTCCGCGCCGTACTCGAAGACATGCAGAATAGTGAGCTGCGCCTGGCAGGCCAGCGTGATCTGCAAAGCGACTTCGAACGCAGTTCGCGAGCGTGACGACAGATCGCTGGCGAAGAGGATCTGCTGATACGGACAAGCCTCGTTCGGCATGGGCCACCTCTATCCCACACCTTAACCAAAGCTTCGAACGGAATCGGTGACGGTCGTCACCAGCCAGTTACGATTGATCTAAAAGGAGAAGGAAAGTCCGGCTTGGACCGTGCGCGGAGCCTGTGCGAAATAGAGCGTCTGACCATCCGCCGAGAGGAATGGCCGATAGCCTTGCGCCAGCAGGTTCGTCACATCGATGGTTGCCTCCAAACCTTGCGGAAGCAGCGCACCGGCACGGATCGGCTGCCGCAGCAGGCAGCTCAGATAGGCCTGGTCGCCGAAGGCGCTGTAGGCATCCACCGCAGTCACACCGCTCGCCGGCTGCCAGCGGTACGACGCCCGTACCCTGGTTCCTGTATTCAGCACTTTTCCCTTCAACGCGATCGTCGCCGTCTCCGATCGCTTGACGCGAAGCGCAGCGAGGGCCTGTTCGATGCCGACCGGAGCCACCATGCCGTCCTCGCCACGCGTGGCCAAGGCCTCGCCTGTGCTGTATTCCGCAGCCAGCCAGAGCGAAGGCGTCAACGCGGAACTGGCGGTGATGCGAATGCCCTCCGAGCCATACCCCATCCCCAGCGCGCGGAAGCTGCCCGTCGTCGGATCGAGCAGGATGCCCACGGGAACAGCAAACGGAACCAATTCTCCCGCTACTCCCGCAGCCGCTGTCGACGTTGGGCTGAGTCCCGCTTCGCCCCCGGAGATTGCCGCCTGGTTGAAACGGTCGGCGTAGTACGCGATCTGGAAGCTCCCTGCGCGCGCATTCTTTCCTGCCCCGAACTCCTGATGCAAGCCGCTTTCGAGCTGGAGCCGGCCATCCTTCATCAGCGCAACCGGCACATCGCTGTCGCCGCTGGTCACATCGTCAAACTCCTGGAGCCCCCGGTCGCTGGCCATGCGGTACTCGATCGTCCACTCGCCGCCAGGATGGGCGCTCACCCGGAGCAGCGGATGCGTCGCGAGGGCGGTTGCGGCGGTTCGAACCGCCTCCATGCGGCCGCCCGCCTCCACTTCGACGCGTTCTCCCAGGCTAAGCCGCTGCACACTGCTGATCTCCAGCACCTGCAATCCGGCTCCGCCTGCCAGTCCGGAGCTAAATCCTGCGCCCACCAGCTCTGGATGGGACTTGTAGCTGATCACCGTCCGCGCAGCGCCCCCGTTGAAGCCGGTCCGTGCCTCATACCCGGCGTCGAA
>Ga0116230_10004676_pt1 | contig 13418 bp, 9 predicted proteins | sample S1TSphfallax_3_FD_88678 | JGI IMG/M metagenome (GOLD analysis project Ga0116230, IMG submission 88678) | Host-associated microbial communities from peat moss isolated from Minnesota, USA - S1T2_Fd - Sphagnum fallax MG | ecosystem: Host-associated > Plants > Peat moss > Unclassified | place: USA...
CAAGACGCGGCCCGGCACCGAGGAGTTGAAGCGACTGAACCGCGAGGAAGCGCGCAAGCTCGCCTATCTTGCCGACCGCGAGCGCGTGCTGGTGCCGCTCGAGCCCGACCTGATGCCGGCGCTGGCCGCGCGCGTCGTCGCCACAATCGCCGCCGCCAAACATCTGGAGGGCGAGCTCTTCGACGTCACCGAAGTCGCGCTGCAGCCAGAGCCCTCCACCCGTGCGACCTCTCCCGCCGAAGCCCCGGAGCATGCCTCGGTGGTCGAGGCCTCCAGTGCGCTGGGGGAAGCTTCCACGCTGGAGATGGTCGAAGTCGAGCGCATCGCCAGTTCGCCCGAGCAAGTGCTGGAGACGCTCAAGGCAGCCGCCGCCTCCCAGCACCTGCTGGTGATGGGCGCGGCGCACGCCAGCGGTGAGCTTTCGCTCAGCTTCGGCGCCCTGCAGGATCGCATCGTGCGCGAGGTCTCGACCGATGTTCTGATCGCCGTTCATCGGGATTCTGACTTTCCTGAGCCGCGGCGCATTCTGGTGCCGGTCACTGCGCTGGCGCACTCCTATGCCGCGGCAGACATCGCCGCGTATATCGCCAAGGGCGCGAACGCCGAGGTGGTGCTGCTGGCCGTGATGGCGCCGCGCCTGGGGCCGCTCTTCTGGCGCGAACGCAAGCACCGCGACCTGCTGCAGGCGGGATACACCATCACCCGCGAGGCCAGGCTGCGCATGTCGCACCTGGACGTGCCGGTGCGCGAGGCCGTGGTGCTCTCGGCCACGCCGGTCGAGGCGATCGCGGCCGAACTCAAGCGCGGCGGCTACGATCTCCTGGTTCTTGGCAGCGTGCTGCGTTCGAGTCCCGAGGGGATCTCGCTGGGCAGCACGGTCGAGCACCTGCTGCAGGTGGTCGATCTCCCGCGCCTGCTGCTGGTCTCCCGCAACGTGGAAGTGTCGACACAATAAAAGGGATGGCGGATGGTGGGCCCACCAGGACTTGAACCTGGAACCAAGGCGTTATGAGCACCCTGCTCTGACCGATTGAGCTATGGGCCCTTGCGGGCGTGAGCCGCCGGACGTGCGACTGACAGAAGTCTACCGTAAGCCGCGCCGAGGCTAGTCTAGGTGTTGAGTTCCGTCCGGATGCAGGAGATCACCCAGAATTTGGGAATGCTGCTTCCAGGTGCTTCCGTCACGTCGGCCGGCGCCCCATGGCTATAGATCCGGTCCTTCAGCGCCCGCGCCCGCTGCAGGCCGGGGAGGCGGCAGAACAAGCGAAACAGAAACTGCACGGGCCAAAACGCCAGCCAGCGCCGCACGAATCGCTGGCCGTATTTCGCCTCGATCTCGAAGTGCGCGGAAAGAACCTCCAGCAACTCCTTCTCGTCGTATTCGCGGACGTGAAAGGGATTGGCTGGCCTTCCCGTGAACCCGTACAGCACGGACGATAAGCGCCGGTCCGGCGTGGAGACGAGGAATCGCCCTCCCGGACGCAGAATGCGGACCATCTCGAGCAGGTAAGCCTCGACGTGCGGTAGGTGCTCGATAGTCTCGAACGAGACGATCATGTCGAAAGAGTCGTTAGGAATGGAGAAAAGATCCTCCGCGTTGGCGACGCTGTAGGTGACGCGCGGGTTGGTGTAGCTTTCCAGGCAGATCTCCACCGCGTCTTCGGCGAGATCCATGCCATGGACGCAAGGTGCCCCGGCTTCGGCCAGCATCTGCGCGCCATAGCCGGTTCCGCAGGCGATATCGGCGATCCGGCATCCGTCGGCGAACTGCGCGGCGAATCGATAGCGCGCCAGGTGTTCTTGTTCCGTCACCAGGTCCTGTCCGCCCAGGGTAAGCCGTTCACAGGCGACGCTCGTCGGCATACTGCGATTCCTCGGTGAAAATCACACTCTGACGCGGGGCCGAAGACTCAAACTCTCCACCACCAGGCGCGCCTCCGCCCGGAAGAGCAGGGCCGAAATGGGCAGAATCAAGGCCACGTACAGCAGCGTGGCAAGACCGGCGTTTGGCTGGAAGAGGTGGATCGCTGGGAGAAGTATAGAACCGGCGGCAAAGGCGGCAAGAATTTGCAGGATGTCCTTCCGGCGAATTCCCTGGGTCTTCCGCAAATAGAACTCATTCCCAAACCACCAGAGTCCGGCGGTCACAACCTGCGACCACGCGACCGCAGTCAGTGTGCCCAGAACCTGGCACCCGAACCAAGCGGTGACGAAGGCCAGTGCGACTGCGGCTAACGATCCCGCAAAGAACTCGCGCTGTCTCCCCGCCAGGGAAAACGTATGGAGCTGAACGATCGCGATCAAAGCCAGGAAGAGAACGCTCAGCAGGAGGATCTGCCCCGCGGGAAGGCTGGCAATGTACCTGGGCAGAAAACGCCGGATCACCCACTCAAAGGCGAAGAAGTATTCGAGCAGCAACAGCCAGAGCAGGGCGACTGCGCGGCTGGACTCCCGGTAAACCCCGGCGCGCCCGCTGTGCGCCAGCCGCGCGAAGTAGGAAAACGCCACGCGCGAGAGCGCGATCAGGATCGACATCGGCACATAAAGCGCGCTCTGCGACAGGCTGTAGATCGCAAACTCGTGGATCGGCCGCATCAGGTTGACGGTGATGCGATCCGCCGACTGCATCACGCCGAACCCGGCATACGCCAGCAGGATCGGCCAGCCATGCGCGATGTACTCCCGCGCCAGAATCCAGCTGCCCCGGCCACCGAGATCCCCAACGCAAAACCTGAGCCGGTTGGACGGCAGCCAAAGGATCGCCGCCCAAAGGCTGAGCAAGGGAAGCGCCCAGGCGGCCAGATACGCCAGCACCAGCCGCTCGATGGTGAGCCGCCGCGTGGCCAGGACCAGCAGAAAGGTGACAAAGAGCGCATCCGGCGCCGCCAGGCCAAAGGCAACCGCTCCGAAGCGCAGGTGCGACTGCAGATACGCCTGCGTGACCGCCAGCAGATTGAACAGCGTCGCGTAGACCGCCAAGGCCAGCAGCATCCACGCCAACCCCGGTCGAGGCTGCAGCAGCAGCAGCAGCGCGGTGCCGGCCACGAGTGCAAGATGCTCGAGCCCGGTGAAGCGCAGCGTGCGGCCGAGGATCGGCAGCCCGGGCTCGCGGTGTGCGGGATCCTTGGACCAAAGCAGCAACGCTCCCGTGACCACGCCCAGATCGAGCAGGGAAGCGTACCCGGTGTAGAGGACAAACGTGCGCCAGTATCCGAACTGATCGACGGACAGAATCCGCGGGATGAAGAACGTCCTCACCGCTCCGCAGACGACGCCGAGCAGGCTCACCAGCACCATGATGCCGGTGCTGCGACGGGCTCCCTCGGATTGGATCACTGAATCCCCAGCCGGGGACGCAGATCACTGATGCTTACGTGTCGCAAAGCACGCCGACCTCACGTCTTGGCACGCTCCCCGGAGGACCATCCGGGAGGCGAGAGCTTCAGTCTAGAGCGCGGGGTCGCGGTGCAAGGGAGCTGTGTGACTATTTTTCCGTAGTCGTTCCCGGAGTGGTATTCGCGTCTTCCGGCGCGGACGGATTCAGGCGTCCCGGCGCGTTTTCCGGCGTGTTCGAGTTCACCCCGGTCGGCCCGGGACCGGCGGTCGAAGGATTGTCGCCCTTTGCGCCCGACGCTTCCGTCGCATGTTCCGGGTCGTCGCGCACCGGACCGGTTCCAGGTCCTCCGTTCGCCGGCGTCGACGTAACAGGTCGAGCTTCCGCTTCGCGATCGTGTTGAGAATCCACCTTGAGCCGTCCTTCTCTGACAGTTTTTCCGGCGCGTAGCCAGTCTCCGAGTCTGAAGCACGCATCTCACCGGAAGTTGCCTGCTCGAGAACAGAACCCGACCGCTCTTGTAAACTACAAGAGCTGAGTCGCGTCAGCGCGAATGAGCATGCCGCCCTCACCGGTCTACGCCCCGTTGCACGAGACGAGATTCAGGACGAGATTTAGGAAGAGACGGCAGAACAGGACTGGATTGAACTTGATCTGCGCTTCAACTTGCCGCCGTTCCAACCCTCTGCCCGCATTTTTGTCCGCTCTGCTGCTGGGCGTCGCCGGCCTGTCTCCGTTCCTGGGTCCTTCCCTGGCGCGAGGCCAAGCGGCACCGGCCGCGCCGGCGTCCTCCGCGCCTTCGGCTGCTCCCGTCCAAAGCGGGGCGGCGGGAACGGTTACTGCGCCCGCGACCACGCAAAATGGCGCCACAGGCCAGAATGGCACCCAGCCCGCCGCCAATGGCGCGCCCCAGACCGGGAACACGAATCGCGTGAACACCACGGAAATCTCCCGCAGTGAAGGGGCAAACAGCAACCCTGCGACTCCGGTGACAACCACCCCGCGTACCGAGTTTCAGCAGCTGGCCTTCGAATCGACCAGCCAGTTCCTCCCCATCTTCGGGGAGAATCTGTTTCAAAACGTGCCTTCCACCTTCGCGCCGGTCGATAACATTCCCGTCTCGCCGGATTATGTGATCGGCCCCGGGGATGAGATTCGCGTTCAGCTGTTCGGCCAGGTAAATCAGCAGGGATCCTACATCGTCGATCGCACCGGAAACATCTCGTACCCCGATGTCGGTACGCTGCACGTCGCGGGAACCAAGTACTCGCAGTTGCCTGGCTTCCTCAAGCAACAACTCGGTCGCGTCTATCGCAACTTCGATCTCACGGCCAATCTCGGGCAGCTGCGCTCGATTCAGATCTTCGTCGTCGGCCAGGCGCGCCGACCCGGCAGTTACACCGTCAGTTCGCTCTCCACGCTGCTGAACGCTCTCTTCGCCTCCGGTGGCCCGCTGCCGCAAGGCAGTCTGCGCAATATCGAACTGCAACGCGCGGGCAAGACGATCGTTCACTTCGACCTGTACGACCTCCTGCTGCACGGCGACAAGACCAAGGATGTTGTCCTGGAGCCGGCGGATGTCATCTTCATTCCGCCGGTCGGGGCGCAGGTCGCGCTGTCTGGCAGCGTCGACAATCCCGCCATCTACGAGGTGCTGCCCGGCACGACCACCACGCAGGCGATTGCACTGGCTGGCGGCGAGACCGCCGTGGCGACCGGCAGCCAAGTTCGCATCGAGCGCGTCTGGGAGCACTCCATGCGTTCGCTCGCCGACGTGGACCTGACACGCTACAACCCCGTGGTGCAGAACGGCGACGTCATCGAAGTCGGCGAGATTCTGGGCCGGTACCGGAACGCGGTCACGCTCCGCGGCAACGTCGCCAGTCCCGGCCGCTACGTGTGGAAGCCCGACATGCGCATCCTGGATCTGGTTCCAAATAAGGACGCGCTGATTACCCGCGAGTATTACAACCGGATCAATGCTCTGGGAACCACCCCCCTCGGTTTTGCTCCTCCCGGCGCGCAAAGCCTGCAGATCCGCGGCACCGGCAGCACCGTCAGCAGCGACGCCGCCGTGCAGAATGGAACGACGAGCACCTCCTCCTCCGGAGGAAACTCGGTGGGCGCGGCGCTCACCAACTCGAATGGAACTTTCCCCGCCGCCACCGATGTGGTTCTTTCGGCGCCTGATATCGATTGGAGCTACGCGGTCATTGAGCGACTCAACCAGGAGACCCTGGCCACGTCGCTCATCCCATTCAATCCTGGCCAACTGTATCTCCACGGGGATCAGAGCCAGAACCTGCCGCTCCTGCCAGGCGACATTGTCACCTTCTTCTCGACGGCAGACATCCGGGTTCCCACGTCGCAGCAGACTCGCTTCGTTCGCCTGGAAGGCGAGTTTGCCGCGCCCGGCGTGTACAGTGTGCAGCCCGGCGAGACCCTTCGCCATCTGCTGCAACGCGCCGGCGGCTTTACCCCCGACGCGTATCTGTACGGGTCGGAGTTCACCCGCGAATCGACCCGGCGTGTGCAGCAACAGCGCTTGAACGAATACGCCGACACGCTGCAGTCCCAGATTGCGGCTGCAGCCGCGGCCAGCGGCTCGCAATCCATCTCGGCGCTGGACTCGGCGGCGAGCGCCGCGGCCACCACCCAGGGTTACGCGGTGGTCGCCCGTCTGCGTTCCATCCAGCCCATCGGACGTGTTGTGCTTGAATTGACGCCGGACAGCCGGGGTGTCGACGCAGTTCCCGATCTTCCGCTCGAAGATGGCGATCGCTTCGTCGTGCCTCGCGTTCCGTCCACCGTCGCGGTCGAAGGCCAGGTTTACAGTGCGAATGCGTTCGTCTACGTCCGCGGACGCCGCGAGCGGGATTACCTGAAGCAGGCCGGCGGTCCCGATCGCAACGCAGACAAGAAGCGGATGTTCATCCTGCGGGCGGACGGCTCGGTGTTCAGCCGGCAATACGGCGACGTCGCCAAGGCCAACATGTTCCCGGGCGACACCATCGTGGTGCCGCCGAACTTCTCCACGCATTCGCTCCTGCGAAATGTAGTCGATCTTTCGAGCGTCGTCAGCGGTCTGGGCTTCGGTATTGCGGCCATCGCTCTCTTGGCGAATCAGTAACAGAGACAAAGCCAGGTTTGCGCCTGGCCGCCGCAGCAATCGATTTCCTGCGGGCTCAGCGGAGCGAAAAGGTGAGGGACAGTTTGATGATCGAGCAGCCAGCGAAACTGAGAAGCGACCTGATCGAGTTCAACTTGGTCAAGGTCGTGCATCGCGTCGCACGAGGGAAATGGATCCTGCTGGCGACGACTCTCCTCGGCCTGGTCATTGCGTATGTGGTCTACAAGAACACGAAACCGTGGTACTGGTCGCAGGCGGCGTTTTTACCTCCGCATTCCGCCGATCTCTCCCCAGCAACGCCCTCGTTGCTCTTGTTAGGCGGCGGAGGCACCGCCACCAGCGACCTTTATCTCGGATTGCTGGTGACCCGTTCGGTACAGGACGATGTCGTGGATCACGTCGGTCTGAAGCAGATCTACCACGCACCGACCCAGGGAATTGCTCGCTATCTGTTGTCCAAGAACACCGCGCTGGGTGTGGGTCGCAACTCGCTGGTCTTCGTCAATGTCAAGGCGGAAAATCCGGAACTGGCGGCCAAGATCGCCAACGCCTATCTGGATGCGCTCTATCGCCTGAACTCCTCCATGGTCGGCTCCTCTTCGAATGCGCGCGGGGAGTTTTATCAGCAGCAACTTCAAAAACAGAAGAACGAACTCGACAAGGCCGAACAGGCGTTCAAAGAAGAGCAAGAGAAGACAGGCATCGTGCTTCCTCAGGGGGAGGCGCAGGCAAACCTGAACGCGACGGCCGGTCTGGACGCGCAGATCAACGACGCAGAGGAGCGGCTTGCGGGACTTCTGGTCAGCGAAACCGAACAGAATCCGCAGGTTGTCCAGGCACGTGCTCAGTTAGCACAGCTGCGGGCCCAACTGGCGCAAGAGGTGGCCACGCAAAACGCGAAGCAGATTGGGATCCCGTCGGCTAATCGACTGCCCGGATTGACCCTCGAATACCAGGAGAAGGAAAGAGAACTCAACCGTGCCCAGGGTGCTTATGACGCGCTTCTGGATCAGTATGGAAAGGCGCGCATGTCCTCCATCGATCCCGGCCCTCAACTTGAGGTTGTGGATCGTGCGATCCCCGCGGAGTTCAAGGCAGGTCCCGACCGGAATCAGTACCTGGAAGAGGGTGGAGGGTTCGGATTTCTCGCAGGCCTCTTCTACCTCCTTTTTTTCGATCCTTCCGTGCGCATCTTCCGTTCGCTGATCTACGCGGTCCAGCACGGGGAAGAGTAGGCGATGCAAGAAGCGCCCGAGCTTGCTGCGCTGCGGCACATTCCATGGCAGAAGGTCTTCCTGTTCTCAGTCGCCACGCTCGCCTCGACGATCGTGCTGAAGTTTGGAGCGATTCAGTACCTTGAACTTGTCTACTTTGCGCTGATCTTCGTTCTATTGCTGCTCTTTGTCGAGAACGGTTACCACTCGGTCTGGTTTCGCCTGATCTTCTGGCTGGCGATGGGATATGCGCTCTTTTGTCTGGTGGCACTTCTTCTGGGCATCGCTTCCCTGCGGTTTGTCTTTTACTTACCCCTGTGGCTGCCGCCCCTCAAAGGCCCGCTTTGGATCACCGTCGCGCGCATTCTGGAGTTGGTTGCGTCGGTCGCCGGCATGCTGTACATGGGGCAGATCTTCGGGGACGATGCGAGCAAGCTCAAGTTCACCATGAAGGTTTACTTCTGGACCGGGGTTGCGAGCGGAGTGTTCGGGTTGATCTCCCTGCCGATGGCAAAGCTTGGTCACAATCCAGGAGGGTTCTACGATAACCGGCTGAGGGGTTTCTACAATGAAGGCGGACCGTACGGACTCTACGTCGTCAGCGTCCTCATCGTGGGGTGGGCGCTGGACCGCTTTGGCTGGATGCCGCGGAAGCTGGTTCGCTGGTTGCTCGCCCTGATGTGTCTCGTCTTCATCCTCACTTTCTCCAAGGCTGGGATGACGGCCGTCATCGCCATGTTTGCTCTCAACGCGCTCCTGGCGCGCAATCTGGCGACAAGGCTAACCAGTATTGGCGTTGGTTTGGCGGTGTTCTTTGGCATTACGCAAATGATCAATCTTCCCGCCGTCTTTCGGCTTTATCAGCAGACTGCGGCCGAGTACGAACAGCTATCCCAATTCCACCCCGAAGATATCAATTTTGTGTACGGCAGGGTTGCGGGCGCCTTTATCGTTCCGCGAATGATCGAAGCGCACCCACTCACCGGGGTGGGCTGGGGTAACTACGGGTTGTTGCGGAATGCGCCGGAGTATCGAGGAGCGGCCTACTTCACGGAATGGGCTGATGATCCGGCGCTTGGTCTCCTCGGTACGGCAGCCGAACTTGGGCTGCCCTTGACATGTTATCTCCTGCTGTTGATGTTGATTCCGTTCTTCTACCTCCGACACCTGCGTGTTCCAAACTGGGTCACGAACCTGGCTTTGCTTCAATGCGTGGCTCACCTATGTGGTGCACAATTGAATATCACCTATCCTTGGGTCGTCAGCGCCTTCGCGCTCGGCGTGGGAATCTTCACTGCCAGGAATGGTCATCTTCCGGGGCAGGTGCATGAAACTGCCGTGTCATAGAATGGAAGCCATGCCCGAAGGCGGATTAGAAACTCTCTCCAGACCGATCCTGGTCACCGGCGGCGCTGGCTTCATCGGCTCCAACTTCGTGCTTGATTGGTTGCAGCAAGCGGACAGAAGGGGTTTTGTCCAGCCACTCATCAATCTGGACAAGCTCACGTACGCCGGAAATCTCGCAAACCTTGCCGCAGTCGCCCACCGGCCCGACTACACCTTCGTGCACGGGGACATCTGCGACGCGACGCTGGTCGCGGCCCTGTTGGAAAAGCACCAGCCTGCAGCCATCGTCCATTTCGCGGCGGAAAGCCACGTCGATCGCTCGATCGCCGGCCCGGACGCCTTCCTGCGCACCAATATCGATGGGACTTTCATCCTCCTGCAGGCGGCGCGCGCCTTCTATGAAACCTTGCGCGGCGAAGCGCGGCAGCGGTTCCGCTTCCTGCACGTTTCCACCGATGAGGTCTACGGCACGCTCACGCCCGATGCACCCGCGTTTCATGAAGAGACGCCGTACGCTCCCAACAGCCCGTACGCCGCGTCCAAAGCTTCGTCCGACCATCTGGTGCGGGCCTGGGTGCATACCTACGGACTGCCCGCGCTGGTCACCAACTGCTCGAACAACTACGGTCCGTACCAGTTTCCCGAGAAGCTGATTCCGCTCATGATCACCCACGCCCTGAACGGAAAGCCGCTGCCGGTCTATGGCGATGGCCAGCAGATTCGCGACTGGCTGTATGTGGGGGATCACTGCTCGGCCATCCGCACCGTGCTCGAACGCGGCCGCGTCGGCGAGACCTACAATGTCGGCGGCGGCAACCAGCGTTCGAACCTGGAAGTGGTCACGACGCTCTGCGCCCTGCTCGACGAACTGCGGCCCAACTCTCCGTTCGCTCCCCACAACCAGCTCATCCGTTTCGTTACCGACCGCCCCGGCCACGACCGCCGCTATGCCATTGATGCCCGCAAGATCGAGCGGGAGCTCGACTGGCGCGCTCAGGAGAGCTTTGAGAGTGGCCTGCGCAAGACGGTCCAGTGGTATCTGGAGAACGCAGCCTGGGTCGAAAACGTGACCAGCGGCGCTTACAAGTCATGGATGGAGCAGAATTACGGCTCGCGAACCGCGGTTCAGGCCTGAGAGGAACGCACGCATGAAAGGAATCATCCTGGCCGGCGGCTCCGGCACGCGGCTGCACCCGGTCACCCAGGTCACCTCGAAGCAGCTCCTGCCGATCTACGACAAGCCGATGATCTACTATCCCTTGTCGGCCCTGATGCTCGCCGGCATTCGCGAGATTCTGGTCATCTCCACCCCCAGCGACACGCCACGCTTCGAGGCGCTGCTCGGTGACGGCGCGCGTTGGGGGCTGAAGCTCTCCTACGCCGTTCAGCCGTCGCCCGACGGGCTCGCGCAGGCGTTTCTTATCGGCCGCGAGTTCCTCGCCGGCGACTCCTGCTGCCTGGTGCTCGGCGACAACATCTTCTACGGACATGAGTTCGCCCAGAAGCTGCGCAGTGCGGCGCAGCAGACCTCCGGCGCGACCGTATTTGCCTACCCGGTACAGGATCCCGAGCGTTACGGCGTGGTGGAGTTCGACGCGCAGCGGCGCGCCATCTCGCTCGAAGAGAAGCCGGAAAAGCCCAAGTCCCGCTACGCCGTCACGGGAATTTACTTCTACGACCCGCAGGTGGTGGGCGTCGCCGAGTCGTTGAAGCCGTCGCCGCGCGGCGAACTGGAAATTACCGATGTGAACCGCTGGTATCTGGAGCGCGGCCAATTGCGCACGCAGGTGCTCGGCCGCGGCATCGCGTGGCTCGATACGGGCACGCACGACTCTCTGCTCGAAGCGTCGAACTTCATCCATACGCTCGAGCATCGCCAGGGCCTTAAGGTCTCCTGTCCCGAGGAGATCGCCTACCGGCTGGGCTACATCGACGCCGACCAGCTGCGCGATCTCGCGGCGAAGATCGGCAAGAGCACCTATGGCCGATACCTCGTCCGTCTGCTTGAGGAGAAGGTCTACTAGTGGTTCCGGCAAACCCGCGAGGACCCATTCTCGTAACCGGCTCGACCGGTCAGGTCGGCGGTGAACTGGTGCGCCTGCTTGCTCCGCTGGGTACGGTTTACGCTCCCACCCGCGCCGAACTGGACCTGGCCAACCCCGATTCGATCCGCAACGTGATCCGTTCCATCAAGCCGCGGTGGATCGTCAATCCTGCCGCTTACACGGCAGTCGACCGCGCCGAGTCGGAGCTTGACGCCGCTCACGCGATCAACGCGGTTGCCCCGGGGATCCTGGGCGAGGAAGCAGCGCGACTGGGCGCGGCGGTGCTCCACTTCTCGACCGATTATGTTTACCCGGGGGAAGGGTCGGAGCCATATCTCGAGTCCGCTGCCCCCGGCCCGCTTGGCGTGTACGGCGCAACCAAGCTGGCCGGTGAGCAGGCCTTGGCCGCGAGCGGCGTCCCGCACATCATCCTGCGCACCAGTTGGGTCTATGGTGCGACCGGCCGGAATTTTCTGCTCACCGTTCTGCGCGTCGCACGTGAAAAAGCCGAAATGTCCATCGTGGATGACCAGCACGGCGCGCCTACCTGGTCGCGCGAGCTGGCGCGGCTCGCCGCTGCGATGCTTGCGCAGGCGCCCGATGCCATTGCGGCTCGGTCCTTCACCGGCATCTACCATGCCGCCGCGCAGGGAGAGACTACCTGGTTTGGCTTCGCGCAGGAGGCCCTGCGTCTGCGCGCCCAGCAGCAGCCGCAAACCCGTTTTGCCAGGCTGCTGCCGATTTCTACTGCCGCTTACCCGACCCCCGCCCGCCGGCCGGCGAACAGCCGTCTCAGCACGGCCAAGCTCACACAAGCGTTCGGCTTCCACTTCATGCCCTGGCAGGAGGCGCTCGCCGCCGTCGTTGCCGAAATCCCCTAGCCTGCCGCGCCGATTGCGTTGCGGCGGGGTATCCGTCCAACCCTGGTGGACCCGGCGCAACTGGTTGCATCTAAAGCATCGATGAACAAATTTCCTGCGGGGAGCGAGCCTGTCGCGACTGCCGCCTGCACCATCATCTCGCCGAATTACCTCGCGTACGCCCGCACTCTGGCCAGTTCGTACCTGGCGCAGCATCCCGGGCAGCGCTTCTTCGTGCTGCTGGTCGCCGACCTCAGCGACGCCAACGCATTTGCCGGCGAAGCCTTCACAGCGGTCACGCTTTCCGAGATCGGGCTCGAAGATCTTCCCGGCGAGGCCATGAAGTACGAGCTGCTGGAGTTGAATACCAACGTCAAGCCGACGTTCCTCAAGCACCTGCTTCAGCGCTATCAACTCGAACGCGTGGTGTATCTCGACCCGGACATCTTCGTCTATACGCCGCTGAAGCCGGTCTTCGCGGCACTCGAGAGCAGCAACGCCGTGCTGACGCCGCACCTGACCGCGCCCCTCTTCGACGGCCGGGAACCGAGCGAACAGGATGTTCTCTACAACGGAACTTTCAATCTCGGTTTCTTCGCTGTCCGCAACACGCCCGAGGGTCTGCGGATTCTCGACTGGTGGGAGCGCCGCTGCCTCGATCTGGGCTTCTCCGAAGGCCGAACCGGACTGTTCGTCGATCAGAAGTGGATGAATCTTGCCCCCGGATTGTTCGAGGGTGTCGCCATCCTGCGCCACCCCGGCTGCAACATGGCGTACTGGAACCTGCACGATCGCCTGTTATCGGGTCCAGCCAGTCAGCCCATGGTCAACGAGTTCTATCAACTTTGCTTCTTCCACTTCTCGGGTCTGGTGCTTTCCGACCCCGCCGTGCTCTCGAAGAACACCGACCGGTTTACCCTGGCCACGCGCCGCGATCTCGCCGAGATCTTTGCGGCGTATCGCGAACACGTCATTCGCAACCGGGACGCGACACTGGAAACGCTGCCCTATGGCTTCGACGCGTTTTCCGACGGCACGGCCATCAACCGGCTCACCCGCCGCATCTACGCGCGGCACCAGGCAGCGTTTGCCGGCAGCAATCCGTTCGACGCCGCCGGTTCGTTCTACCAGTTCGCTCGCAAGACCGGCTTGCTGGCGGGGAAATCCGCTCCCGCCAAGGCGACCTGGCGCGAGTTCTCCGGCACGGACCGCCGGGTCGAAGCGGTCCATATCTTGCTCAAGCTGGCGCTGCGCCTGCTCGGCCCCAACCGCTACGAGCTGCTGATGCGCTACCTGGCGCACATCTCGGTACTGCGCAACCAGGGCGTCTTCCTCAAGCCGGACTGACTCAACCCGGCCGTCTAACACTCTCGGGGAGTGCGGCAAGTGCTTTCGATCCCGTACTCTAAGAGCAGCATGTCTCGCGTCCTCATCGTCAAGCTTGGTGCCATCGGCGACGTCATTATGGCGATCCCCGGTGTGCATCAA
>Ga0116230_10004677_pt1 | contig 13418 bp, 14 predicted proteins | sample S1TSphfallax_3_FD_88678 | JGI IMG/M metagenome (GOLD analysis project Ga0116230, IMG submission 88678) | Host-associated microbial communities from peat moss isolated from Minnesota, USA - S1T2_Fd - Sphagnum fallax MG | ecosystem: Host-associated > Plants > Peat moss > Unclassified | place...
CGCCATACCCGCCCCGTCATTGAATGAGAGCGGACCCCATAGCGGCGGAAACGCCCCGTGAATTCCGGCACCGTTTGCTTGATGACAGGCGACGCACTCGGTCCCGAAAATCTTTTTGCCCGCAACGATGTCGGGAGATGCGGACGGAAGGGGCTCGATGAAGCCCTCGCCCTTGGCTTGCGGCGCGCCGGTGGGCACATTGCGCGAAAGATATGCAATGTAGGCAACCATGCCGATCATCTCTTTGCTGGTGTACGCCGGCGGCGTTCCGTTCATGCTGTAGAGAAAGCACTCGGCGAGACGATCCTGGAGCGTGATGAAGCGATGCGAGCGTTTATTCCATTGGGGAAACGTTGCGTAGATGCCGAGCAGCGAACCTGCGTGCGCTTTGCGGCCCCCGTCGATGTGGCACGCCTCGCACGACATCCCGGAGCGAACGTACTTCGCCATCAGCTGCGGCGTGCGTTCGATGATGTCGTGGCCGTACGCGATCAGCTTGCCTTCGTCGCCCGGTGGAAACGGTGCGGTCGCATCGCGTGCGGCGGGAGAGAGGTTTGCCGATGCCAGGAGCGCGATCGCGAACCCGGCGAGTCCGAGAAGCTTAAGCAACGTTCAAATAGGCGTAGCGATAGCGAAGCTGAATGACCGCGATCGTCGCAACCATCGACGGCACGACGATCGCGCCGGGGATGAGGTGCGTGAGGATGTCGGCCGCAACGCTCGGCGGGTCCGTGCCCGCGGGCGCGAAGCCGCGGCCGACGAGGCCGCGGGCCTGTTCTTCGACGGCCGTATGGCACGTGAGGAAGGTGACGCCGCGGGCTTGCAGCGTTTCGATCGCGGTATCTTGGAAGAAGCCGCTCGGATCGTCGGGACTGCTCGCGGTCGCGGACGACGTCGCGCGCTTTTTCAAAAACGTGTTCGCGATCATCACGTCGTTCGTCGCCGGATCTTTGATCCCGAAGTATTCGCCGATGCGATACTTCTGCCAGACGTAATCCGAATAGGTGTAGACGCTCGACGGGCCGTGGCCTGCGACGACGGAGACGATCTGCGCGGGATCGGCGTCGAAGCCGAACTGCAACCCGTTGATCGCGTTCTTGACGTTGTTCAGAAAGCTCGGCGCGAGCGCGACCGCTTCCCACAGCAAGTGATAATCGGCGGGGCGTCCGACGATCTTCGTAAATGCCGCTTCATCGAAGTCCGCATGACGCTCGACAAAGGGAAAGCCGCCGGGCGGCGTCGCGAGCGTCGTCGCCCCGATGGCGGTCGATCCAAGAAACGTCGAACGATTCATGCGTTGGAGGGTAGGTAACGCAATGGGCACTTTCCTTGTCTTTCGTCCGGGGCGCTGCGGTGCGGTGCACTCATGCGTATGCGAGGCGTGCCGCCGCGATGCCTAAGAAGGCTCCTACGATGCCGAGGATCACGCTTGCCGCGACGTATCCGACGCCCATCAGCGGCGCCGCACCGCTTCCGAGCATCAGCGCTTCGTACGAGAACGTCGAGAACGTCGTATAGCCGCCGAGTATTCCGGTAGCAAGAAAATACCGCCAAAGCGGATCCATACCAGAGCGCAGTTGCGAGCTCTCGATGACGAGCCCGATCAGGAATGAACCGCTTACGTTGATGAAGAGCGTCGCATAAGCGGCGAACGCGGCGCCGAAGCGGCCGATCACGAACTGCGTGACGAGGAGCCGAAAAACACCGCCGAGCGCGGCCCCGCCCGCGACGACGAAGATGACCCGGAGATCGGGCACCTATCGGGCCTCGAAGTGCTTGCGCGTATCGGCGAACATACTCTGCACGAGGCCGCGCAGGATCGGTGCGCCGGGAGCGCCGAGCGCCGAGGACCGCCCGGCCATCGTCCAGGTGAAGCGGCACGCGCTTGGGCCCATTTCCTCAACGAGATAGTCTTCACCGAAATAGGCGAACAACGGCAAATTCGCTTCGACCACGTAGAACGATTTGCGCCGTCCGTCTTCCCAGCGGAAGTATCGCTCGTTGATAACGAGCGCGCCCGCGACGCGCATCGTGCGCGTCGTGCCGGCGCCGAACGGTCGCGCAGACGTCCAGAGCGCGCCGCCGAGTGCGCGGCACCACCCGAGGGAGCCGTCGGCGACGAGCTCGCTCCAGACGTCGGGGGCCGGGCGCGCGATCTCCATCACGCTGCGAAAAACGGTGGGGGCCGTCTCGAAGGTCGACGCGGTACATGGCTCTAGTTTGCACACGTTCGTAGCCGTTTTGCGCTTGGTACGGCGCGGTCCTCGGGCAGCCGATACCTTAAGGGGTGACATGAACACCCCAGCCGACACTCCGATCCCCTCCGACGATGAAGCGCGGGTAGCCGCACTCCACTCCTACGGCATCATCGACACGCCAGCCGATCCCGCCTACGACGCGTTCGCGACGCTGGCAGCCGGGATTTGCGATACGCCGATGGCGCTCGTGAGTTTGGTCGATGCGTCGCGGAATTGGCTCAAGGCGAGCATCGGGTTCGCGGGGGTTCGCGAGTTCCCGCGTGAGCTGTCGATGTGCACGCACGCCGTCGCCTCGGGCAAGATGCTCGAAATACCGGACACGTCGCTCGACGAGCGCTTTCGCGACAATCCGGTCGTGACGGGCGGGCCCAACATCCGCTTCTACGCCGGCGCGCCGCTGATCGATCGCGACGGGCACGTCCTCGGAACGGTCTGCGCCATGGATCGTCTCCCGCGCGAACTCACGGCCGAGCAGCGAGATTCGCTCACGTCGCTCGCGAAGGTCGTCGTCACGTTCATCGAGTCGCGCAAAGGCGTCGCGCCGCGCACGCTCGATCAGGTCTCGCTACTGAGCGGTGCGCTCGAATCGGCGCCCGATCCCATCGTGCTCTTACGGATCGCCAAACCGGGACAACTCGGGATCATCGTGTTCGCCAACCGTGCGTTCATCGATCTCTTCGGCTATGGCCTCGGCGAGTTGCTCGGACAGACCTTCGCGCTCTTGCACGGGCCCAGAGCCGATCTCTCGCGCATCTCGCGGCTCAAAGAAGCGGCAGCCTCCGGCGAAGCCGGTTCGGAAGTCATCGTCCTGACCAGCAAAGCGGGCGTCGAGCGCACGGTCGAGATTCGCGGTCGGCACATCGCCGACGAATACCGGATCGTATCGCTACGCGATCTGACGCGTTTGCACCAGACGCAAACGGCGCTCACGACCGCGAACCAGCGGCTCACCTCACTGCTCGATAACAACAACGACGCCGTATTGACGATCGATCGCTCGGGCACTTGCCTCGATACGAACGTCGCGACGCAAAAGCTCTTCGGATATTCCCGCAACGAACTGTACGGCTTCGGATTTCTCGCGCTGATGGGGAAGTCGATCTTTCCCGGCGACGAGGTCTTTCCAGCGAAGCTCCTGGGCGGCGGCACGCTCGAGTACGTCGCGACGTTCGTCCATCGAGAAGGACGGCGGCTCGAAGTCGAATGTAAGGTCGTGCCGATGATCGTTGCGGGGGTGATCGAGGGTGCGTACGTGATCGCCAAAGACGTCACCGAACGCCGGCGTCTGACCGATCTCGTGACGGAGCAGGCCAATCGCACGCACGCGCTCTACTTGATCTCGGCCGCACGAGCGGCGGCGGAAGCCGAGCAAATCGATGCCGCGCTTCGCTTAGCTGCCGAGTCGTTTTCGATGGAAGCGGCCTACGTAGGCGAGATCCGTGGCGGGACGCTCGTAATCACCCATAGTCTGGGCGACTCGCCGGTCGTCGTCGGATATACGATCGAACTCAGTCGATCGTTTGCCGGAATCGCCGTTTCGCAGCGCGACGTCGTCGCGGTCGAAGACATCAGCGATCCCGAGACGGCTCCGAACAGCGCCCCGGACTTCCCCGGCTGGCACGGATATGTCACGTCGCCGCTCGTCGTCGACGGCGCCGTCACCGGAGTGATCGGTATGATCGCACGCCGCAAGATCGTGTTCTCCGACTACGATAAGCAATTCATGCGGCTGGTCTCGGCGCTGGTTTCGACCTTGCAGGAACGCCGCTCGCAACAGCAACGGCTGGATCGCATGGCATTTTACGATCAGCTTACCGAACTGCCAAATCGCGCGAAATTTATGGCGACGCTGGGCGAGGCGCTCGAGGATGGGCGCGCGCGCGAGCACGTCTTCGCCCTACACAGCATCGATCTCGACGGCTTCAAGGCGGTCAACGATACGGCGGGTCACTCCGTGGGCGATCTCGCGTTGCAGGAGGTCGGCCGGCGCTTGCGAGAGCTCGTGCGCCCGTGCGATCTGCCCGCGCGACTGGGTGGTGATGAGTTCGTGCTATTACAAGGCGAGATTTCCCGCAGATCCGATATGATCGCGCTCGCCGGCCGAATCGTCGCGAAACTCTCCGAACCCTACGTGCTCGAAGGGCGTACGTACGCACTCGGCGCGAGCGTCGGCGTCGCGCTCTTTCCCGAGGACGGTCGCGACGCGAAGTCGCTCCTGCGCAATGCGGACCTCGCGCTATACGCCGCGAAGAATCAGGGCAAGGGGCGCGCCGAGTTCCCTAGCGGCATGCGAGCCGAAGCCTGACGATCGTTCACGCGAATGATGCCGCCGGAATTCCCGCTTCCCGAAGACGACGATGCACGCGTGGCCGCACTGCGCTCCTACGGCATCCTCGATACGCAACCCGATCCCGCCTACGACGCGTTCGCGACGCTGGCGGCTGCGATTTGCGAAACGCCGATCGCGCTCGTGAGCTTGATCGATGCATCGCGTCAGTGGGTCAAGGCGAGCTTTGGCCTCGAGGGCGCTCGTGAAACGCCGCGCGGCGTATCGTTGTGTTCGCATGCCGTCGCTTCAGGGGAATTGCTCGAGGTCAAGGACGCGTTGAAGGACGCACGCTTCCGCGAAAACCCGAACGTGACGGGCGATTTGAAGCTACGCTTCTATGCCGGTGCTCCGCTAGTCGATCGGGACGGCCACACGCTTGGGACGATCTGCGCCATCGATCGCCGCCCACGGGAGCTTAGCGCCGAGCAGCGAGAATCGCTCACGTCGCTTGCGAAGGTCGTGGTGACGTTCATCGAGTCGCGCAAAGGCGTCGCCCCGCGCACGCTCGATCAGGTCTCGCTGCTCAGCGGTGCCCTCGAGTCGGCGCCCGATCCCATCGTGCTCTTACGGATCGCGGAAGCGGGACAGATCGGGATCATCGTCTTCGCGAATCGCGCATTCATCGAATTCTTCGGCTATAGCCTCGGTGAGGTGCTCGGAAAGAGCACCGACATCTTTTTCGGACCGAATGCCGATAACGCGCGGGTCGCGCGTCTCAAGGCGGCGGGGGCTTCGGGCGAAGCCGGTTCCGAAGTGGTCGTCCTTACCACGAAATCGGGCGAGGAGCGCACGGTCGAGATTCGCGGGCGTCACATTGCCGACGACTATCGGATCGTCTCGCTTCGCGATCTCACCCGACTCCATATGACGCAGGCAGCGCTAACGACCGCAAATCAGCGACTTACTTCGTTACTGTATAACAACAACGACGCCGTTCTGACGATCGATTGCTCGGGCGCGTGCCTCGATACGAACGTGGCGACGGAGAAGCTCTTCGGGTATTCTCGCGAAGAACTTCACGGCTCGGGATTTCTCGCCGTAATGGGCAAGTCGATCTTTCCCGGCGACGAGGCCTTCCCGGCGAAGCTTCTCGGCGGCGACGCGCTCGAGTACGTCTCCACGTTCGCCCACCGAGACGGGCACGCGCTCGACGTCGAGTGCAAAGTCGTACCGATCATCGTTAGAGGCGCGATCGAGGGCGCGTACGTCATCGCGAAGGACGTCAGCGAGCGCAGGCGCCTCACCGATCTCGTGACCGAACAGGCGGCGCGTACGCACGCGCTCTACCTCATCGCAGCGACGAAGGCGGCTGCGGAAGCCGAGCAGATCGATGCCGCGCTTCGCTTAGCCGCGGACTCTCTGAAGATGGAGATCGGGTACGTGGGTCGCGTCGACGGCTCGACGCTCGTCATCACCAATCACCTCGGCGAATACATGGTCGACGTCGGCACGGTCATGGAACTCGATCGGTCGTTTGCCGGTAGAGCGATCTCGCAACGTGACGTGATCGTGGTCGAGGATATGAACGATCGCGCTGCCAAGCCGGACAACGCGCCACTGTATCCCGGCTTACGCGCGTATATCGCTTCGCCGCTGATCGTCGACGGAGCCGTTACCGGCGCGATCGGAATGCTCGCGCGCCGGCGGATCGCGTTTTCCGAGTCCGATAAGCAATTTATGCGCCTGGTCGCGGTCCTCGTTTCGACGTTGCTGGAACGCCAGTCGCAAAAGCAGCTCTTGGACCGAATGGCATTTTACGATCAGCTCACCGAGCTTCCCAATCGCGCGAAATTCATGGCGACGCTCGGTGACGCGCTCGACGATGCGCAAACGGGAGAGCACCTTTTCGCCATACACAGTATCGATCTCGACGGCTTCAAGGCGATCAACGATTCCGCAGGACACGCCGTCGGCGATCTCGCGTTGCAAGAGGTCGGCCGTCGCTTGCGCGAGCTCGTTCGCCCGAGCGACTTGCCCGCGCGACTGGGCGGCGACGAGTTCGTTCTCTTGCAGGGTGAGATCTCGCGCCCGTCCGACACGGCCGCGCTCGCGAGCCGGATCGTCACGAAGCTCTCGGAGCCCTACGTCCTCGATGGCGTGACGTATGCGCTCGGCGCGAGTGTCGGTGTGGCGGTCTTCCCCGGCGACGGTCGCGATGCGAAGTCGCTCCTACGCAATGCGGATCTCGCGCTTTACGCCGCGAAGAATCAGGGCAAGGGCCGCGCCGAATTCCTCGACCGCTCGCCCGCGAGCCGCTAAGCGCGACCGGCTTACACCTACGGAACGACGTAGTATGAGGGCGCTGCCGCACTGACGACCGATCCGACTGCGCCGCTGGTTTGATCGACTTGCGCGGAGGCGGGCATCCGGTGCGCGGTCGTCGCGCCGACGCCGCTTGCGGCGAAGGCGAAGGTTGTGGCCGCGTTGGAAGATCGATTCGCAAGGGATTCGCCGAAAGGGGAGCGCGTCGTTACAATTTACGATGGTCTACCCGGCCGGCGGCAACGGCGTGCTGCCTGCTACGATCGCTTCCGAGCTCGAAGCCGTTCATGTGCGCGTCGAACAGAAAGCCGTCCAATACCAACTCTTGTACGAGACGGCGAAAGCCGGCGGTATACTCGCAGGCGGCAAATTCGATCTCGCGCTGCTCTCGTTACAAACGGAACCCAATCCGGGAGTTTCATGGCTCTTTGGCTGCGATCAGCGTGCTCCGAAGGGTTTCAACTACTGGCAATATTGTAATACGCGTCTCGACGCCGATTCGAAAGACGCGACAACGACGTTCGATCGCTCGCGACAACTACGCGCCTTCTCAGCGGCGCAACGGCAACTGATCGACGATGTCACATTCGTTCCGCTCTTTCGTCTCGATGACATGTACGCATACGCCGATTGGCTGCACGGCATCAATCCGTCGGTGTACGGTCTTTTCTGGAATGTCTACGATTGGTCGATTTCGGGATCGTAGTTAGGACGTATGTTCGCTCGACTGATACCGGCCGCAGCCATCATCACGCTTTGTTCGACCGAAAGAAACACGCACACTGGTCGTGCTGCGCCGAGTTCATACTTCGACGAGATCGGCCTCGGGCTCGCCGATGTCGCTAAATTGGACGATTTTTACGCGAGTGCCATCCGGAAACGCCGCAACGATCTCGAGTTCGCCTCCCATTGCATGCAGATAATTCCGCAGCGTGCTGACGTATGTATCCGTCCGACGTTCGATCTTTGAAACGGCCGACTGGGGGAGGCCCATTGCGTCAGCGAGCGTTTGCTGCGACAGAGAACGAGCACGACGCAGATCGTTAAGCGGAAGCTGCTGAAGGATGCCTTGCGCAATGCGCTCGCTCTTGATCTTGGCGGTACTCGACATTTTGTCGCGCAGTTCGTTGAATTTACGAGCCATGTTCGTTCCTCTCCCTGGTCGGTAATTCTTTAGCGAGTTCAGCTAGGTGCTCGTCATACAATTTGTCGGCGATCGGAACAAAGATTTCGTAAAAACGGTTGTCTCCGGTTTTGTCTCCACCGATGAGGATGATGGCAGCACGCCGTGGATCGAAGGCGTAAAACAAGCGCAGAGGACGCCCTTGATGCTGGATTCGTAACTCACGCATATTCGCGTGGCGCGAACCGCGAATCGTATCGGCGAACGGGCGAGTCAGGGATGGTCCTTTTCTTCAAGTAGTCGCACGATGGCGTCGATTGAGACCTGGGTGTCCTCGTCGAGTGATTCCCACCACTCGCCGAATTGGTCCGTGAACTCGACCTCCCAGGGCATTCCGCATTATACCTTTTAGGGCATATTCCGTCAAGGGGATAATGCGGGCTATCGGCATCCCGTCGTAAGCGCTCGTCGCCTCGTTCGCTTGCGAACGAAGTGTTGCGGCGACATTTTCTCCGCGCCACGCTCGGCCGGAAACGTCATCGGAGCAGTTGGCGATCAGATAAGGGGACCAATCGCCTTCCGCGATCAACGCCCATCCGAATACGACATGCGCTGTTTTCGAAGTCTGGTTTCTGGAAAACGGTCGTAGAATGGTCGTAGATGCTTTGGAAGTTAACAAAAAGAAAACCCGCAAACCCTTACGGGGCACGGGTTATCGTGGTGGAGATGAGGAGACTCGAACTCCTGACCCCTTACATGCGAAGCAAGTGCTCTACCAGCTGAGCTACATCCCCACGCGGCGTTAGGCCGACCGCACAAGATACGAACTTGGCGTCTCGGCCCCTGCCGATTCGTTACACGGGCGGCGCGAGATAGGGAAAGGCGCCGGGCGTGAAGCCTTTGGTCGAGCACGAGACTTCTTGGTTGGTCAAATTCGGCGTACCGTTCGAGCCGTTTTGCTCTGCGCCGTCGTCGGGTGCGGGCGATCCGGCCGGAGCGGCGCCGCCGGAAACGGTCGGATTGGCCGTCGTTGCGTAGGTGCCGAATGCGAGGCCGAGCATCGCGTTGACGACGTCGTCGTCGAGAGCGCGGCCGCCGAAATTCGTCGGTGCCAAGCCCGTGCAATCCGATTGAATCCCGGCATTGGTTTCGTAGCCGAGATAACTCGCACGCGTCGCCGTCGATCCGAGATTCGCGACGAGCGCGTCGCTCGAAAGCAACGACGATACGTACGCCGCGACGGCCGCACTGCGGTTCGCGGGCGCGCTCGTCATGAACGTCGTGATCAGCGGCGCGAGCGTCGCGGTATCGGTGCTCGGCGTCGTACGATTGAACGCGTCGTGATCGGCGTAGGGCAGGAAGAGTTCTTTGACCCCCGGGCGGCCTTCGCGCCCGAGTTGGATGAACGTGATGTTCGCGCCGTTGGTCGTGGTACCGCCGGATTCGACCGTCGGGTCGTTGCTGCAGCCGACGGCGGCCGCGGAAAGCGCGAGCGCGCAGAGCGCCGCCGCAAAATGTTTCATACCTTTACTTCCCTGACTGCGTGCTCGTCGTCGCCCAATACGCGACGACGCCGTTGTTGCCCGCGGTTAATTCGAACTTCGGAATTTCGACCGCGATCGAGAGGACGTTCGAATTGCCGAGGCCGTCCGCTCCGGGCGAGGTGAAGCCGCTCGGGCACGTGTTCGAACCCGTCGGCAAACACGTTTGCGCGGTGCTTCCCATATTTTCGTTTGGAAAAATTTGGAAGTATTGGCTCGTATTGAAGAACGCCGGATTGCTTCGCGCTCCCGCAAACACCGAGTACGACGCGTCGCCGTAGTAGCTCGCTTCGGCCGTGAACGGACGGTTGATGGCCCCGGTCGCCGTAATATTGCCGCTCTCGACGAGCTTGGTTTGCGTGCCGACCTGCACGGGCGACGCCGGGCCGTAAACGTATACGGCCTGCGTGCCGCCGCTCGGCGCACCGAAGGCGAACTGAATGACTTCATTTTCGATCGGGCGGGCGTTGGTCGCACGCGACGTATATTGGTTATCGAATTTCATCGTATACACGACCTTCTGATCGAAGTACGTGTTGAGGCCTTGACCCGCGGGGATGAGCGGGTACACGTCCATGACGGCGACGACGTTATCGGGATTGGTCGGGCTTGGAAAAAAATAGGTATCGGTGACGTCGGCGTTCGGGTGCGCGACCACGGCAGGAGAGTCCTGGAGGTCGAAGCTGCGAGCCGGAATCCCCGCATACAGAACTCCGGCGGTCGCCAGCGCACACAGCACGGCAAATCCACCGAAGATACGAGCGATCTTCATGACCGTTCGCTTTACATCCGGGGCACGGCAAAGCCTCGCGAGCGCTCGCCTCCTGCGAAACCAGCCAGAAAAGGGTTTCTAGCGCCTACGTCCGTTCTTACGCACGCGATTGGCCGAGACGCGGACGGCTACTTTCGTAGGCTCGACGACGAGTGCGCCGATCATGCCGGCGATGATGAGGGCGGTGAGATCCAACATTCCATCCATCATGGTGTCCATGCTTTCGGCTATAAGACGCCGCGAATTTACGGCTCGGCAGCGCGGCTTACGCGGTACCGTTCGGGTGCGAGATGCTCGAGATAGCCCGCCGCCGCGAGGGCATCGAGCACGTCGTTCGTGAGCGCGCGCTCGTGTTTGTTCGGCATGCCGGCCCAGCGCATCGCGACTTCGCCCAGTTCGAGTTCGGCCCCGGGTACGAGCACGCTGCGAACGAACGCGGCCGACATCTTAAACTTAGCCATTCGCGCGAGCTCGTTTGCGAGCGCGCGTTCGAAGGGCGATCGTTCGGGCTCGTCCGTTGCCGGCGGTTCCGCGGCGGTTGGTGCGGGTGCTGCAACCGACGCGGGCGAGGCGGGCTCTTGGGGCGGATTCGCGAGCTGACCGCCGACGATCGACGGCGCTTTAGAAAGTAGATAATCCGTCGCTTGCGGCACCAGTTCGCCGAGCCCGACGAAGAACGTTTGCCACGGCACCGCATTGACGATCGGGCGCCGCGTACCGAACGCATCGAAGACGCGCTTCGCGACCTCGGCCGGCAACGCCGCAAGCCCGGGAGGCGGGCCCGCAAACCCCGCACGCGTCATGAACTCCGTCGCCACGGCACCGGGATCGACGTACGTCACCGCGATGCCCATCGGGCGTAGCTCGCTCCGCGCGATGCGCGCCATGCTGCGTACCGCGGCCTTCGCGGGCGGGTACGCGCCGAGCGTGCCGACGGGAATGCGCGCGACGCCGCTACCGAAGTAGATGATGAGCCCCTTCGCCGCTCGCAATGAGGGGAGGGCTTCGCGCGTGAGTGCGAGCGGCACGATCACGTGCGTCTCCATCTGTTCGTGTAGCGCATCATCGCTCTGTTGCGAAATCGCGCCGACGGCCACGCCGCCTGCGTTATTGACGAGCACGTCGATGCGTCCGAAACGCGCGAGCGTTTGCGCGACGATGCGCACCGCAGCACCGGGGCTACGCAGATCGAGTGCGAGCGTTTCGAGTTCCCCCGTCGCTCCCGATACGGCGCGCGCGAGTTCTTCCAGACGCGTCGCGCGGCGTCCGACCGCGAAGACGTTCCATCCCGCGCGAGCGGCGCGTTCCGCTAAGGCTCGTCCGATACCGGAAGACGCGCCGGTAATGATCGCGACGCGAGTCATGGATGCGCGAGTTTGGGTCGCGTCGAGGTCGCCCCTGCGCGGCGAGCGAAGGTCGCGTGCATGGAGCATCCCCGTGTGGGCATTATCATGGGCAGCGTTTCCGATTTGGAAACGATGCGCGCCGCGTCGACGACGCTGACCGAACTTTCCGTTACGCACGAGATGCGCGTCGTCTCGGCGCATCGCACGCCCGATTTGCTCTTCGATTACGCATCGACCGCCGCGGCGCGCGGAATCAGAATCATCATCGCGGGCGCGGGCGGCGCGGCGCATCTGCCCGGCATGACCGCATCGAAAACGCAGTTGCCGGTCATCGGCGTGCCGATTCACACGGCCGCGCTTGGTGGCATGGATTCACTACTCTCGATCGTGCAGATGCCCGCGGGCATCCCGGTCGCGACGATGGCGATCGGCAACGCGACCAACGCCGCGCTCTTCGCCGCGCGCATCCTCGCAACCGAAGATCGCGACCTCTTGCGGCGCCTCAACGAGCGCACGGCCGCCGCTGCGGCGACCGTAGAAACGACGCGCCTGGCGTGAAGGACGTCGAATCGATCGGCATTCTCGGCGGCGGTCAGCTCGGCCGGATGCTGACGCTCGAAGCCAAACGCATGGGCTATCGCGTCGTCACGCTCGAGCCGCTTCCGAACTCGCCGTGCGGCCAGGTCGCAGACGAACAGATCGTCGCCGCGTACGACGACTTGCGCGCGATCGGCGAACTCGGCGCGCGTAGCGACGTCGTCACCTACGAATTCGAAAACATTCCGCTCGAATCGGTACGCGAACTCGAATCGCAGAACCGCGTGGTGCGTCCCTCGGGCGACGTCTTGCGCATCACGCAGGACCGCATCCTCGAGAAGACGTTCGTCGCGTCGAGCGGGATCGCGGTCGCACCGTTCGCGTCGGTCGTCGATAGCGATTCGTTGCTGGTGGCGATGGCGACGGTCGGCTTTCCGGCGGTTATGAAGACCGCGCGCGGCGGCTACGACGGCAAGGGGCAATGGGTCGTCCGCGACGAGGCGCAGGCGCACGACGCGCTCGTCGCTTCCAAACGCGCGCCGCTCATCTACGAAGCCTTCGTACCCTTCGATCTCGAGGTTTCGGTGATCTGCGCGCGTGGAGCCGACGGTGCGATCGTCGGTTTCCCCGTCACCGAAAACCAGCACGATCACGGCGTTCTCGCGACGACGATCGTACCCGCGCGCGTATCGGAGGACGTCGCGACCCGCGTGAAGTCGGCGGCGATGACGATCGGCGAGAAGCTCGCGATCGTCGGCGCGTATTGCGTCGAATTTTTCGTGCGCGGCGCGGACATTTACGTCAACGAGATCGCACCGCGCGTGCACAATAGCGGGCACTACTCGCTCGACGCGACGTCGATCTCGCAATACGAAGCGCACGTGCGCGCGATCTGCGGACTTCCGCTCGTCGAACCCAAACTTTTCGAACCGGCCGTCATGGTCAATCTGCTCGGCACGGGCACGGGGGACCATCTCACGGGCGTTTCCGAGCTTTTGCGAGATCCCGACGTGAAGCTGCACGTCTACGGCAAACGGCACGCGGCACTGCGACGGAAGATGGCGCACTTCACGGTGCTTGCGACGACGGTCGACGACGCGCTCGCGAAAGCCGACGTCGGGCGCCGCGCGCTTAGCTGGACGTAATCCTGACAATCCCGTTCGCAAGCGTATAGCTTGAAATGGTGAGTGCGTTAGGAAATCATAACCGCTGAACCGATGTAAAGCAACGCGGAGCACGATATACTCGAC
>Ga0116230_10004685_pt1 | contig 13408 bp, 8 predicted proteins | sample S1TSphfallax_3_FD_88678 | JGI IMG/M metagenome (GOLD analysis project Ga0116230, IMG submission 88678) | Host-associated microbial communities from peat moss isolated from Minnesota, USA - S1T2_Fd - Sphagnum fallax MG | ecosystem: Host-associated > Plants > Peat moss > Unclassified | place: USA...
TTAGAAATATTTCTGGAGATTTTAAAAGATTGTATAATTAACAAAAAATTATAAATTTTCTATAAAAGAATAATTGATAGAAATTTTAAAAGATGTAATTAAAAGAAATTTCTTCAAAGCCATTCATGGTTTTTTTTAAAAGGTGATTTAATAGAAACTTATAAAAGGTTTAGTTGTTAAAAAATTCTATAAAAAAATAATGATTTTTTAGAAGGCTATATGGGATAATATAAGAAAAGATTTAGAAGGCATCATCTTTCAATCTTGCCAATGCATGTTGTGACCTTATATTTTTAGTTTGTTTCATATCTAATTTACATCATGCCTTATTCAAGAAATAAAATATATATTTTTGTTTATTAATGACTTTCTATTTATCAAGTTCATTATATAATCTTTCACAAGTTATGTCTTTCTTTTAACATTTACATATTTCACATATTGACAATAATACATGAATACAAAATTAATACATTTATTATTGCATTTCTTTTTCATTTTTATACCAACATTGTAAATATTTCACATGTTCGTAATCTTATATATTTAAACATTATTATGAATTAGGTACATGGTCAAAATTTTGTTTATTCAAGTTTGAATATTGATATTATTATCCATAACCATATCAAAGGCAAATTGTATATATATATATATATTAGAAAAACATTATTAATAGGTCTGATAAAACTCCATGCAATTAAGTGTTTTCCCATTATCAACTAAAATCACATCCCTTAGGTTAAACAATATAACAAAAATTCTATGGAAGATAAACAAATTTAAACTTATTATAATAAGGGCAATGAATGGGTAACTACCTGCATCCATGCATATGTGATCAAGTGTAATCATTAAAATTTAAATGTGAAAATATGTGAAATTTAATATCCATTCTATATTAATGCATAATGATTTAACACTTTTATTGGAAAATATGAGCATCTTGTGATAATCGAGTTTTGTTTTGTAAATTATTGACTATTTTGTTATGTATTTTAAAAATTGTTTGTAAAAAGGGCACTATGAAATCCAAAACCATTTTTTTCAAATCATTTTTAACAATCAGCTAAATATTATAACATTTAGTGGTCGTCATATGCATAAGGAATTTAATGGCTATTTGATACAAAGGGATTCCTAGATTCCTTCAAAGGATTTTTTTTATTAACATGAGTTGTCAAGGCCACCCAAAGAACTATTAGGTTTTGACAAGAATAAAATAAAGGAACAAAAGATAAAATTTTATTATTTTCCTTAAGTAAGTAAAAAGCTTCAACACAAAGGGGATTGTCAAATCCTAGTAGGACAACCTCATAAACTTTCTATAAAAACAAACATGCAAGGAAGAATATTTGCATATAGAAAGTTAGAATATTCTAAACAAATAGAGGAAAAATTGTAGATTGAAATTCTATGTACAAAAATATGGCTGGAAAAAAGTAATTTTATTCTAAAAGAATATTTTCATGTACAATCCACAAAGGGATAGAACCATAAGTACCTCTAAGAAGAAGTAAAAAACGATGAAACATGCAATTAACCTAATCCCACAAAAATTGATCATAAAAATAAACATCTTAAACTAGTATTAAAAATCAATTCTATTATGGGAAATTTGATAGTGAAAATTTGATAGAAAAAATTTGGTTTTTGTAAAATTCTGGTAAAATGTCGATTTCAATAAAATCTACTTTCAAGATGAACCCATTCATTTTTTACAAATATGGATTTTTTTTATGGACATAGTGAAATCACCTAGTCCATAAGTAGGTAATCTCATGCCGTCACAAAATAAAATCATCCATATAAATAATAAAACCTTGGGTTTTAGTTGAATTGAACATGATAATCAATATTACATAGGATTGGACTATGTCATAGGAAAGTAATAAAAGATGAAAATTGAATTTTTTCTTCAAACCAAAATGATTTGAACTTTTTCATGTTTCTTATGTTTTGTCTATCTACATGTCTACTTCCATCACAAACTTACATATCATGAAATTTCAATAGAATCAATGTGAAACTCGTAAAACAACATGTCTATGCAACATCTATAGGCTTCAAAGTGTAAAAATGACACAAAAAAAATACATATTACTTTTATATAAATGATATTTTTTTCTTCGAATTGTGATGTTTTGATGTGAAATATATACGATTTACATTTTAACTAAATTTGTGTAATTATGGTGATGTCATTTTGTATAAAATTATGCGATTTTTGTGTAAAACAATGAACATTCATGCATGTCATTTAACAAAAATTCTTATTTGTTTTAATATTTAAGATATTGAATATGTACAAATATCATTCATATTAATAATAACATACAATTTGTGCGATTTTTGTGTGAACCTATGAAGTTTAGTAAGTTTATGATGTAGTAGGTCTATTTATGTTATGGAATACCTAAGGGGGACTTAAAGGATTACACAAAACCTATTTAACAAATTAATTACAAATTTCTTTGGTCAAGGGATACTTAAAGGTTGTTTAAAGAATTATCTATAGTTGATTCATAATGTAAAAAATGGTTCATAATCTTACATAGGGAACTATTTAAGATAAGGGCTATCAAAAGCTTATATAAAAGATTACATAAAGCCTTCTTAGAAAGTTATTTAAGGAAACATTTAAAAGTTCAAATAAGTTATGGAATAATTAAAAGTCATTTAAACGACTACTTAATAAACACCTAGGAATCTACTTAGGTTATGGGATACCTAAAGATTAGGCAAGGGACTATGCATAGCTCACCTTTCCATTTAAGAGTCATGGAAAACTTTATTCAACTTAAATATCAATTAACTCAAATTTTAGTTTTTCTTTTTGTTCACACTTAAATTAACTAATGTTAACCTAAATTAAGGTTTTAAAAAATAAAATGACATATTTTTTTCATGATGGATTGACATTATCATGATGAATGTTAATGAATTTGTAAGAAGAATAAGGATGCGAATAAAAGAAAATTTTGAAAAAACCATAGGAAAAAAGAAGTGTTAACCTAACATTGATTAAAAGCCCCATTTTATGGATTGTTACCTAACACATGTTTTAGTTCCACAACTTATGTTTTTAAAAAATTTCATGTTCAACTAAAACATTATTGAACCATGATGTTAAAGTTTGTAATATTAAATAGTCTAATATTTATATAACATCAATTTTATTTATTTTTTATGTATGCTAAAATTAGGACTAACCTAAAATGTTAGATAATTTTGGTGTCCATTCACACCTAAGTATTAACTAAATGAAAACATCAAAAGGTAAAGTGATTTATCTTTGTCATGATGGATCCACACCATCAAGATGAAATTAGTGCTCACAATCAAAATTGATTATTACAATTACAATGTGTTCACACTCAGTGTTAAGGATTCTAGTGTTGAGTCCATTAACACCATACTAATCATTTAAGACTTAAATTTACTTATTGTGAATACTTTATGTTAAACTAACATTCATTTAAGATTAAGCTATTGCCCGTTTAACATCGGGTGCCACCTAGATTTTCATTTACCATTGATTTAACATCAAGTGTGAATGCACCATTAATGTTAAATGTAATCAATCTTGAATTAGAACCCACAATCAAGATATAACATTAAATTAAAAGATCATTTTTCGCCTCCCTACATAACATTGAATTAAGACCTTAAAACCTAAGCTTTTGCCTAAGCTTGGATTTTAACTATCACAAATGCTAATATCAAGTTAACATCACTTGCCAACAATGATGGCAAATCATTCTCAATGCTACTTAACACTACATATGTGAATGTACCCAAAATCAAGAAAATCTAACATCAACTTACCATGGAGTAAGCACTAGGTGTAAATTATACTTAACACCTACATTACATTGACTTAAAAGGTACATTCACACCTAATGTTAAGTTAGTGTTAACTGAAAATCTAGGTGGCATCTTAGGTGGCACCCAAAGTTAAATGTGTGATTATTTAATATTAAGTGAATGTTAACTTAACATAAAGTCTTCTTGGTAAATAGGTTTCAGTTCTAAATGACTAGCTTGGTGTTAGGGGACATAATATTGGAGTCCTTAACACCAAGTGTGAATGCACCTTTAGCATTGTGTGCCATGTAAGATTCCACCTAGGATTTGATGTTAGTTAACATTCTTAGCATGAATGCAACGAAAAGCTTGGCTCTCCTAGCATTGACTTGGCACTTAGTTAGTATTAGGTGTGATTGGAGCTCTAGTGGGCTACCTAGGGACTATCTAGGGAGATGCCTAGGGTCCTACCTAGGTTATGATATACCTAAAGGCTGCTTAAGGGGTTACGTAGAGCCGACTTGTAGGGCTGGCTAGTGATTTCTTAGGTTAGGGGATTCCTAGGGGTTACTATTGCAATTTGAAGGCTGCACTGGCAATAACATTAGAAAGACTCAAGTTCGTTAAAAAATGATTCAAACTGTAACTGTTGCTTCCATACATCAAGACTCCGAGCATTTCAATTTGCTATTGAGCTCATTTTTCTTCTGTTTTTTGAACTTAAAGCATAATCCTCCATCATGAACATACAAAATTCCCACTTGAATCAGTCAGTTTGAGTCAAACCTGACACAGAAATTCATGCTGGGTCTATATGTAAAAAGCACTTACGCTCAAATTTTCTGTACATGTGTTTGCAACATGCTGCACAGCATTAGAAAAGCTTCAATTTAGTGTAGTACACTGCACAGCACCAGGGAAAGAAAAGAGCTGTACTGTAAGATATTATACAATTTATTAAGCACTAGTGTCTGTAACTGGAATTCACTCCAGAAATGTACAAGCAGTAAGACCTTCTCCCAGGTAGGAAACTGATCTGAAATTGCAAAGATTCATCTCACCTTTGCAGTGATCAAACAAAGTTGGTCAGACCAGTTGAACACAGAAACCTTAAGAAAGGAAGACCTCCTGTGTACACATACAATTCCTGACAAAAGTTGTCTGAGATCAACACATTCAAGTTAGGAGAAAACCAAATGGAGCACCTAATGTAACAATTCACCGAAGGAATCAAAGGTGTTAGCAATTGGTATATCACTGCAAACTACTGTACCTTTCTGTTTGCAAGGTTTGACAAGAGTTTGTTTCATCACATCCTTATCTCTCACATACTTGATTGATCAGTCCAGAGGGCTTTTTCAGCCTACTACATTTAGAAAAAAAATTGTTCTTGATATCTGATGACCTTGGATACAAAAACAGCAATGTGTTTGTCACATTCAACTACCAGAATCCTAAGGTCTCATTCTCCAAGACCAGAAGACCATGAAACAATTGCTATCCTACTATGCTGTTGTTCTCATCAAAGGGAATTCTGACCATCATGGTCAAGTGTAGTCCTGAAAAGTACAAACACAAAAAAGCTCAAAGAACTACTGAATGAATATGTCACAGTTTCCCATTGATGAGAACGATGAATGAGAATGAAAAAATCTGTAAGTCTTATGCTGGCAGTTGACATAATGGCTAATGCACACTTAGGTTACCCCTTAATCTCAGGGCACCATAGCGCAAAGCTGCTGACCGATAGACATCCCCATGTGCTTCAACTGATGCTGCATAAGATTCAAGCAAACTCAGGATAAGAAAGGAGAATGATTTCTAACCTGGCAGCACATGAACAAAATCCCTTTGTCATATGACTCCATACAAACCTTTAAATGCTCACCAGTCATAGGACGAGAATAGCCCCCACCCATTGTGATCACTAATGGCAGGTTATTCTCCAGGCACACACTGTAGACCATGTTGTTCCGCCTCAACAGCCCCTGCCTGCAAAAAAATCCCAAATATTTGGTGGGATCAAAAGTGAGTTGTTTCTGCTTTCATCATCTTCATGCTATTCTATAATATGTGCAACTTCAGAACTGTAAAAACTAGCTCACTCCAACAAAGGAAGCAATCTTAGTACATTACCTGGTCATGGCAAGCCGACCAAAGCTGTCCTCCTTAAGGGCATCAACACCAGCCTGTTGCTTTTTTGGAGCATATTAGTTATGAAATGTGACTGTTTGGTTGACGTATCCCTGAAACAAATATATCTATTGAGACTGCAGAGTAAATTCCACAACAGCGCATTGAATGTAACCATTATGTCAGTTCCACCAAACCCAAATTAACACAATGAGAACGTGTGCAGTCATGACCTAAAGAGTGCCACTGACAAAGTATCAGTGGCCATCACCCTCATCATATCTATGAGCTTTCAGAGAGATCTCCACAACAACACTTAGAAGGTAACACTACAGTTAGTGCAGTCATAACCTTCCGACAGTCACTCACAAAGTATCAGACCTTCACCTTTATCATAAATAGCAGTGACAAGTTGCTGTGACTACTAACCACTGAATTCAACAGCTCCCAACAGTGGGTGTAGATAAATACATAAGAATGTATAGAATCTGCATCCTGAGTTTCTGTCACATACCCTTAAGCGAAGGCAAGACTCAGTAATGATATTAGCTAGCACTCAAGAAACATAGCTAATCAAAAGAGGCAAATAGTACCCTCATTCAAGATGCGGCAAGCTTGTGAGGGTAAGCTTCATTTCATCTTAGCTTTGCCCGTGCACAGGAAAGTATCTAAGCCTGAAGGTGTTTATAGAGGGTGGCTAGTTGGTTAGTGCCTCCTGCACCACCATGAACATAATCAAGAAAACAAAGTATGTATGCTTATCTATCCATTGATGTCTGTTGTGGAAGGTTAAAAGAAGCAAACCTGAAAAAAAATCAAGCTTGGTTCATGCAACTCAATCAAGTGCGGCAACCATTCTGTCAAAATTGTCAAATACTCCTCATCACCAGTGTTATCTGGCAGATCAATGTCATAGTTTGATTTCATCTTTGTCCGCCAAGGATAATTGTTGGCCCCATGCATGCTGAATGTGATCACACGGTCATCATTTTCAAAGATTTTTGCTGTTCCATTTCCCTGTCACCAGAACAGAACCACTTATCATATGACAAGACAGAGCAAAATTCACTCAAAACAGAGCAAGGATACCAAGCATTCAACCTTTTTCTTGAAGAAACAATTGGAAAAACAAGGAGAAAACAATTGAATGAACTTCTCTGATCTTTTGGTATGAAGAATCACAGGTCAGTTGATGTGGTGGATTGTGAAGTGAAGTGAATAGAGAGCTGCTTGACTAACCTGATGGACATCAAGGTCAATGATGAGGATTGGTGATTGAGTATTGCAAAGGTGAGGATAATCCCGCAATGACACCGCTGAAGCAACAGCAATGTCATTGAACACACCTGGACTCAAGTTAAAGACCCAAGATGTTTGCAGTTCTCAAGCTGATGTTTGCAGATTCAAGATGATGAGTTCTGCTTTCCTCACATTCTCAATTAACTGATGAAGCATGTACACCTCTGTGGTAACATCAACATGGATGAAGAAATTTGGTAACAGTTTTAAGGACAACAGAAGAAAAGCCACAAGATATTTCTTACAGAAACCCTCGCCATGGCCTGCAAAAGCATGATGGGTTCCACCAGCAATATTGGCTGCCACCATCCTTCTTGAACCTTGCATTACTGCATGCATTGCTGCCACTGTCCCCCTACATTCACAGGGGTTCTTTTTTCTGCTGTCAGTCTTTCAATCAAAGCACTCCTCTGGATATATCCGATCTTCACAATTGTGAAAAATGTAGATGGACATTTGTAACAACAAAAGCTGAGAAGGTTGTGATGCTGGGGTTTGACATTGGTGTAAATCTGCCACATAGCTTTTCTTCTTTGATTGAATGAGAAAGAGATGCAAGAGAGACAAAAGAATTCAGTATACACTATTATTACCTACAAGTATGCACAAAATTCACTCTTGAGAGAAAGAAACACACCAACGCCTATTTTCAAGGTCTGATTTGTCTGAATTATGCTTAAGCTCACACTTTTGTCAACAAGGTAGATTGTTTCCAGTGCAAGAAAAAATTCTAGGGGAAGCAAGGAAAGCACAGAAGCAAGGAAGAAAGATGGATTGGGTGGGTGGTTTACCCAGTGGAGGCACGAGAGCGATCAACAAGTGCAGGACTCCATGGAAAGCCGACAGCTCGTTGTTGTTGATCATCCAGCATACCCGTAAAGATCCTCTGCACATATCTAACACATGACATACACATGCAGAGCTTCAACATGTGCCAAAACACAGATATGGACACACACCACAGGTACCCTAAACCCTAAACCACAAGTTGCCTGAAGAACATAGCAAGCTAGGTTTTCTGAATTGAGCTTTTCTTCTTGCAGGGAAGAAATTTGCAATGGAAAACATAGTAGTAGCATCGTGCCAGTTTCTTGCTTAAACTTGACTCAAAAGCTGAGAGAGAAAAATAAATCTTTCTCACATACAGTTGATCATGGACCAAACAAAGCTCCTCTTCAGAAGCCAATGGAGCTGGTTGTGTGGTAAGAATGCTTCGCAGTTGTAAATCTCCCTCCAGCAACAACCTTGTAGCTCGATATCTGCAAAATGCATAGAAGAAAGATAGAAAGAAGAACTAGGTCAATAATGAGGAGGAGAAGTAGAAGACAACAGCAAACAGACACTCAGATCTCTCTTCTCTCATCTCCTGATTTGAAATTTTCTTCCTTACAAAATTCACATTACCTTGAAGAAGAACATTTCTCAGACACACAGAGAAGGATAGAGAGACAAAATGTCAAAACCACAGCATGATGTTTCATGATACTTCATGATGCCTCTGACATGTAGTAGTTGTTTCCTGTGCCAAAATTGCTGCAAGAAAAGACTCTATCATGCATCAAGTATTGCTGCAAGAAGAAAGAGTCTATCTTGCATCAAGGATTGCTGCAAGGACTCTATCCTGTTCTGCAGAGAGGGGAGAGGAGAGAGTGCAATCAAGAGCTTCTTCTTCTTCTTCTTCTTCTTCTTACTTGTCCATTGGAAATCTGTGGCCTTGCGGAAGAGTGACGACCTGGTTGTCTGAATAAAATCCGAGCAATCCGTCTTCTCCACCAGAAATGCTCGCATCTTCTGCTTTCTTCCCTTCTGTCGACGACGACGACGATCTCTTCAGCATGAAACTCGTCCTCCTCCATCGCTCCATAGTTCCAGATCTCCAGCAACCTGAAGAGAATCACCAGCACCAGCAGCAAATGCTTGATCCATCAAGCTTCATGCAAAACTCCACTATACTTGCAATCAAAAACTTGCAAGAACCTCATACAGATCTCTTCATTGCACGGTCCCTGAACCTTCTTTGCCACAAGAGCGAGCTCTCGCTGTTCCATAAGCATGAGCTCTTGTTGTTTGCGCTTGCCGTCAGAATTCTTCGGCGTCTTCCACTCTTGTCTCTCTCAGAACCAAAAACGACGGTATTCGCAGGTGCGGCATTCAGAAGAATCCACAAAATACAATTGTTATTATTCCTCTTAAAAACTTACCATTCAAGGTGGAGCACGGAGTCTCGAGGAGGCGTCGTCGTTGCCATGGATTCACATCAGTCGCAGAGCTTGTTGATGATGATGTGAGACGAGTGATTCCACAAAGTTGCAGCAGATGGACACGAAGAACCGACGAGGAGGATGTAGAAAGATTATGGGAATTGCCAGAGAAATAGGAGGAGGAGAGACAACAGGAGACATGCGTGCTGCGGCAGGAGACAAGATGATGAAGAGGCATCGACATCATCGTCGACATGAAGCAAGCAGAAGATGTTGTTCTCCAAAGCTTGTAGGTGCTTGTTCTTCCACCAAACATGTTCACGAACACTACTACTCTTGGTGAGTTTTCGCAGCAGCAAAGCTCTCCAGAGAGAGAGAGAGAGAGAGAGAGAGAGCTCTCTGGTGCAACGTGTTTTCTTGGCAGAATGCCATTCGACATCTTTGGATCCTGTGGTAGACGAGAAGGACAAAGATATTGAGAGAAGAAAGGGAAAGTGGATGGAAAAGCAAAACTGCAGTGATCACGAGCTTGTCGGGCCAACACTACTGCATGATGCATCATGATTGTAAGAGAAAAAACAAAAACACGAGAGCAAAGGGAGGTAAGGAGGGAGCTTGGTGTCTCTCTCTGCAACTCTTTCCAGGGAGTGACAGAGTTTTACAGATCTTCTTCTCAGGAGCAAGAAGAGCATTGTTAAAGGGACTTTTCTTCTGGTTCTTCCTTGACCAGGTATCATCTTCTCTTCTCTCATTTCCTGACATGCCAACAATCATCAGTGTCTATATTCTTGGTGAAGTTTCTAGTACTTTGTGGGTGAAGCTCATAAGGTAATGACCACTTGCATTCTTTTTGTGCTTGTTTTGGGTTTTTGGTGGAACCCCAACACAAGGATTTTACCTTCACAGTTTTTTTGTGGAGTTTTGTTTTGTTTGTTTGTTTGTGTTTTATTCTCTCTCTACAATCTCATAGATGTACATCTGCATTGTGTTGTAGCAGCTGGGGAAAAAACCAAGCTTGCATGTCTTCTTGTTTGTGTGTAAGAGAAAGAAAATCAAGCTGTGGGGAATTCCATAATCAAACTTGGATATTGACAATTCTGAGACTTGCAGCTGGTCTTTTCTGTTGCTTTGTGGGGTTTTTTTTTCTCTGCAATCTTGTAGATAGGGTACATCTGCATTGTGTTGTAGCAGCTGGGAAAAATACACAAGATTGCATGTCTTCTTGATCATTGCAACACATTTGGTGAAGTGATTGCCTGTATATTGAAGGAAATTGACTTGCAGGTTTAGGGTATAATCAGGCTTGGATATTGACAATTCTGTGATCTCAGGATCTGGCACAAATTGGAAATCCCAAGCTCCAAGTCACTTCATCAACTTTCTTGGAGAGTCCCCTAACTGATACAGGTAGGTGTAACACATGCATCCTTGTGCCTCTATTGGTCACGTAGTGGACTTATTTCTTTCTCTTCTCACACTGCATAATCACACTCCATAGTATAGCATGCTCCAGCATGGATTATGATTCTTTGAAAAATGTTGTATATGAATTGGGTGTTTTTCAAGTTGTGTACTATTGCTGTTTTGCTTGGAATTGGTATGAGGTTGTCAGATTAAAACAGTATGACCCTACCTACAGGCACCACTTCTCTTTCCACCTTCCTTTCCTTTGTTATCAGTCTCCACACATGTAACCAAATTTGGGATCTACACAATCTTGACAATAGTCATTTGTTGCATATGTGAGCTTGAGGGGGATTGTTAAAAACTGAGAAAACTGTTGAGGTTTTTCATTAGTTATGTATCTTGAGTGCTAGCCAACACCATGATTGAGTCTTCCCATTGCTTCTGGAACTGGAGCAGAAACTCAGGACCAAAAAAATGTGTATATTGGTTTGCCCCCAATTTTTGTGTTGATTATCATATACTTATTATTACCTACATGCACTGTTGTTGGGAGTTGATGAAGTCAGTGGGTAGTCATAGCAGCTTGTCACTGCTATTTGTGACGAAGTTGATGGTCTGACACTTTGTGAGTACAACTCTCATAAGGCTCAATATGACTTATGACTGCATTCTTTGTCATATTATCTTAAAATTGTTGTGGAGATTTCTCTGCAATTTCATCAATATAAGACTATTAAAGACTGTGACAGGGAGCTTGGAGGTCAGAGTAATAAAAAATGGTCGCATGTTTTGTTGTGGGTAATGGTTGCATTTTGCCAATCTAGTTGCTTTTAGCTCTTGCATTTTATCATTTGCAATCTCATGCTGAGGTTTCTACACCATCCCAGGGTTTGTGCACTCTTCTGAACATCTCAAGTAGAAATTGAAATGTCTACTCCTGGAGATTTGAATGATTAGATTGTGGTGAGAAAATGTGGATACGTAGGAGTTATTGTCAAATTTTCAACAGGAAGAAACTTGCTCTTTGTTTGATTCGCTGGGTGGTGCTTATCCATGGTGTGTTGTGGGTACCAATTCTAAGAATACAAATCTGATTAGGGTTTATGGTGTAGAGTTTAGATCAAAGTCACACTTCAGGTTTCGGGTATGCTTTGGTACCATGATACCAAACTGAACCAAATGTACTTTTAGAGAGTTCCAGTTATGAAAGAACTTTTAGGGGGAAAAAAGAAGAGTGTTGAGAGTTGAATTCATTGTGAATTTATTGAGCATTGTCATTTAAATGTAACAATCCTGGTGGAAATTGCCTTCATTATTGCAGGATGTCCCCAATTTCTCACTCCAAGTTGGCATTATGAAGTTTTATGTAATACCCATCTAGTGGTGGTGTTAATTCTTGACCTCAATGAATTGCTAGACATTGAACACTCCATATGCATATGATTGTAGTTCATTTGTGAAAATCTTGTTACACAAGCAATGTGATATAGATTTTCTCTTGTAACAATTGACAAAACAAGCCATTTCATCAATGATGTCACAAACTAGTATTTATGGTTGAGATTCATTTTTCAAATATTCTAAGAGTTTCCACTTTCACAACTATATAAATTTTCAACATAATATCATTCAATCACTTACAATAGGGTTTTAAACTTCATTCGATTCAACCACTTTGTTTATTCCAAATAATCCATGTGACAAATAAGTGAAATGAAATCATAGTTAAGCTCATAAAAATTTTAAAGCTCTTAAAATACCACCTTCTTATTTAATAATATTGTACCATAAAATATGGTATAACAAGGGCTTTAATATTTGTGCCTTTAAAAAATATGAAAGAATATTAGCATAGTCAAGTGTTGTACAAAACAACCAAAAGGCTACCCATTTGCATTTTGTGGCCTTAGAGTAGATGCGCAATTTAGTGAATGATTTTATGGCTGTATGTACTAGGTATATGGTAATAAACAAAATTTCAAGTCATAAGCGAATAGAAAAATCATAAAAGAAGACACCCAAAAATCCACTAGCTAACCATGAATGTAGAGCATTCAAAATAAAAAAATATATGATTCATTTTTGCTGATTTTCTTTACATTCCATACAACAAACCAATGACCACAAAAATGGCTACCCAAAATACCAATGTTGGGTGGTTAATTATGACCAATTTCCTTATATATATATATTCCAAGGTAAATACACAATTTATGGCAACAAGAAACACAAGGACCACAAATTTCTCAAATATTTTATAAAGGAAAAAAATTGAATTAATGTGTGGGGTACCCATTACCAAACGTGACGAGGCAAACGAACTTTTTACATATTTTGGGCAACGGGTAGTTCTGGTGCCCACGACCGAACACACAAATTCCATCTCTGGATGAAAAAGAAACCCAATCACAAGTCTTCAAAACCGGATGTTCTGTAATAGGGTGCTCATTGAACGGTTTCAGGCTGGTCCGTGTTTGTTAACCGGCCAGGGTTGGCACTGTTGGGGTGTTCTTTCACCGGCCTTTGTTCGGTGATGGGACCGTCATATTTTTTAAATGAAA
>Ga0116230_10004686_pt1 | contig 13407 bp, 7 predicted proteins | sample S1TSphfallax_3_FD_88678 | JGI IMG/M metagenome (GOLD analysis project Ga0116230, IMG submission 88678) | Host-associated microbial communities from peat moss isolated from Minnesota, USA - S1T2_Fd - Sphagnum fallax MG | ecosystem: Host-associated > Plants > Peat moss > Unclassified | place: USA...
TATGATTTCGATACTTGGATTCATTTTGTTTTTAATCGTGGCCGCTGTCTGCGCTACATTAGGTGAAAAACTTGTTCCCAACAGCATCCCCGGTGGATTTTTCACATCAGCAGTCGTGGGTATTGTTGGTGCATGGCTCGGAGGAAGCTTGCTGGGGCATTTAGGTCCGGATTTGGGAGGTATTGCTATAATTCCTTGCATTTTGGGCTCAGCCATTTTTGTTTTTCTTCTCAGTTTGGTATTCAGAGCCAAAGCAACTTAACTCTAAACCCACAAGTGAAAAGTAACTCCACCAATACAGAGCTGTTGCAACGAAGCTAGCAAAGCACATGCTCAGGAACACGGAAAAAAGTATATTTTAAACACCACAGTGAAGTGGGGGTTAGCAGGGTAATAATTCCTCTGCTAACCTTTTCATATTCACCGCAAATTTATATGGAACGCGACAAGCCCTCGCTCTTCTAAATGCAATTTCTAATAGTTAATCAATTTGCTCAGCAATAATTTCCTGATAACTAACATCGCCGTGTACAGCTTCCATTATATGCTCTATGGCGGCGCTACTAATACTCATTCGAGACGGCTCCTCAAGAGAAACCTTAGCCATACTTTTATAAATATCTTCGACCTGCTCCAGCACTTGTTCGGGAGCCTCCTCCGCTTTGATCAATAAATTACTAGCTCTACTAGACGAGGCAATCAGCTCATCCAGTTTTATATGAATAGCTTTCAAATCTTTGTTTTGAGCGCGCTGCACTATGAAAATATTAACGAAACTCAGTATGGCTGTCACTTCTACAATTGCTGCATGCCATGATGGTCTATTAAATAAAAAGGAACAAGCCCATATAACAATCACCCCCAATCCCAGCATAAAAGCGTGTGAGGTACCCATGAAACGGTTAGCCCGCAAAGTGATATGCTCAAGAATGATTAATCGTTTATTTTGAATCACTTGCGATGACCTAAAGCACTGGCTATAAGGGAACGCAGGGGTTATATCTAATATCATGAAGCATCTGGAGAAACAACGCAAGTTAAAAGGAAACAAATAACTACGAATGCTCAATCGGCAAATACAGCAACAGCCAAATCTCGAAATATATCAACGCAACTCAAAAAATTAGTTTTAACGTCTAATGTGTTTTTGGAAAAAATATTCTGCAAATTCCTAATGCCTAAGCTGTTGGGTATTTGTATTGTAGTACCTGCCCATGTCGCCTCTTTAGTAAGTTCTTGAAAGACTTCCAGATCGCTGAAGCCTTTGTGTTGCCCTAATAACCTGACCGCCTTCAATGGCACCGCCGTCAAACAAACTTTATCCCTCCAGACCCGCATATATGCTAATACATTACCCTGGCCCGGTCCTGTAACTTCCAGAGGAATATATTTTCCTTTCGTAAATAATTCCGGTTCTTTTTGCCTATACTGCAAGCAGGTCTGAGTTATAAAATACTTGATCTGACCATCATTGCGATTCGCAATCATACAGGTAAGGGGCGATGGTCCACTTAGGAATCGTCGACAGCGATCTAGATCAATGGCCTTTCTATTGTCCGGATCCACTAGACTGAAATCCCAAAACTCGCAGTTTTGATAGATATCGGGAATGCCAGGCGAAGTAAGTTTCAACACAGTTTGTACAAGACTATTTATGAGCCCATAGTCTTTTATAGATTCATGGAAGTCGAGCAGATCTTCAAAAAATGGATTATTAACAGGGCTGAGAATTTTTTTTACAAAAGACATAACGAACTGTTCGTAGGATTCGTTGGGATTAATCCAGCTAGTGTAAATCTTCGCTTCCCTCACAGCCTTTAAAATATATTGTTGCACTCGGCTCACTAAATGCTCTATATCATCGTTTTGCGGTCTACTATTCTTACTCCAGCCTACAGGCAATACCCCGACTAGCGTTTGATAGATCAAATATTCATCATTACTATCTGGGAATATCTCGCTTTCAGATAAAGTCTTGCGTAGTTTGTTCATACGCTGCCAACCTGTAACCTTCTCCTGCCAAATTTCTGGAATTTCAGACAGAGCCGCAAGTCGAGCTCGAACGTCTTCTGAGCGCTTGGTGTCGTGAGTAGATGTACTCAGCATTTCATAAGGTCTCTTTTGTTGTCGCTGCTGATTTTGAAAATGGAATGCATTAGCATAGCTCCCAAATTGATCCGGCTCACCACCCACTTCGTTTAGAGCTATAAAACGGTTGTAGCGATAAAACATTGTATCTTCAATACTTTTTGCCATTACTGGACCAGTATATTGCTGAAACCTCATTACAAAGAGTAATGCTTGGTTCAGAAAGTCATCTTTTTCTTCTGGTGAGGATAAAAATTCATCGACAGAATTTAGCAAATCCAGAGTAAGAACACTATACAAAAAATCATAAACGCGTGCACTGACAGCCGAGCTATTCTTTTTGGCTAGGTGCAAAGCCCAATCGATATAACCACGAGCGGCTTTGTCGATAGGCGAGCGATTGATATAAGTTCGATAAACCGGGAAATACTTGATTACTTCTTCTAAGCCACCACGTATCGATCCTAAACTGAAATCCCTGTGGTACCAGCTTGATTCAGCAAGTCGACCTAATTTGTGCGCCAGTACATTTAACTCGCTTGCCAACACCGAGTTGAGGATGAGCTCTTTACACGTGAGTTTAAGTGTATCAAGATCAATTTTTTCTCCAATAAAACTCTCGTAAATCGCCTCAAATTGATCCTTATTCTCAGCGTCAATCATCAGTCGGAGGACAGCATTTAGGTAATCATAACCTACGGTGCCATGCACCTTCCAATTGGCCGAAAGATGCTCAAAAGGAGCCAATATTTTCTCAATCACTATGTAAAACGGAGCAAATTCAGCATCAAATATATTTTCTTCTATTGGATTGATCGGCTCCGGCAATCCGAGAATTTTCGTTGTTTCCTGTTGAAGATCTTCGAAATATTTAGCGGGATCAAAAAGTCCGTCCGGATGATCTATACGTAACCCTTCAATTTTTCCTTCTTTTATCAATTTAAAAATCAGATGATGAGCTTCAGCGAAAACGCGAGGATCTTCCATTCGGACAGCCGCTAAAGAATCAATATCAAAAAATCTACGATAGTTAATTTCATCAGAGGAAACACGCCAAAATGATAGGCGGTATGCCTGCTGTTCGAGCAACTCATGCAACCGCTGCTCAATGACCAGATTGGTTCCATCGACGTTAAATTCTTGCAAGTTCTGTCCAATAAATTCTGCTATGCGCGCATTGTTTTTACACAATTCGTGAAGACGCTTCATCTGCACCCTCTGTTCGCGAAATCGCTTGGAAGGGTCAAACGATAAATCTTTTAGTTTAGAAAATCCATCCAAAATACTCAGGTATTCTTCTACATTTTCATTCTCTGTACCAAGTCGCTCTTTTAATACATCGAGACGTCTATCGAGTATATAAGGATAAGAGAGAGGGTTTAGCGGCAACAAATTATCAAAATAGGCAACTTTAAAACTACCTTCGTCGAGATTGAAGCATAATTTCAACTGTCCACTTTTTACTACCTTGCCATAAGGCTCACCAAGAATCGGCAATAGCACTTTTTCGGAAAGTTCTCTTTTAATCGGTTGCCAGTCGATATCAAAGTAGTCAGAATAAATTGAATCCGTACCATTTTCTAAAACATCCTGCCACCACATATTCTGGCTGCCCGTGCTCATATGATTAGGAACTATATCTACTACTAGACCCATTCCATGCTCTTTTAAAGTAGCAACAAAACTATCAAAATCTTCTAAACTGCCTATTTCCGGGTTGATCTGATTATGATTTACTATGTCGTAGCCGTGCATGCTGCCTGCATTAGCTTTTAAAAATGGCGAGGTATAGCAATGACTTATACCCAATTGCGCCAAATAAGGAACTATGACTATGGCATCTTTTAGATTGAATTCTTTATTCAGCTGAATACGATAGGTAGCTCTAGGCACAATTGTGCTTGGTCTTGCGGATGGAACAGATTCTTCTCTTTGCTCTTCATTAGAATCGGTAATAACTTTCATCGCATCTATGATAATTTTGACAGTCTTATTGTCTCCTATCTGCTCAAGTACAACTTGCCAAACTGCTGACTCGTTGTTATCAACAGACAAAGCAAATACTTCACCGAGTTCAAAATAAATAAGCTTCGTGACACCATCAATACAAATAGCTGATGTCAAATTATACGGAAATTTTACTGATTTGCCGTAACCTAATTTGTGCAATACAGCGGCGGACGGCTGCATTGCAAATTCCCGCCTTAATGCCACGTCTTCCAGGGAAATGCTACTGCTTGCATCGATTATTACTAGGCATTGTAAGCGCTGACTCTCTGCAACCAGCATATCGAGAATTTCATCAGGGTTTGCAAAAAAGCAGGAGTTTTCTATTACCAAAAGAGAACTGATGTTTATAGCTCCGGCATGCAACATTGCCATCTGTAACATACCGAGAAAGTGCTCTTTACTGGAAGTTCTTAGGGTATTCGGCTCTGACTCTGCCAAGGTAAGACAAAGTCCAACAGGCATATGACGGCTTAGACAATAGTCACCTATTTGTGTCAACTGAACATCAATGAGCCATTGAACGTACTCGAAATATTCAACACGTTCATTGTTGGCTAGCACGAATTCTTCCGTTAAGTCAGCGGTATTGGGTTGGAGATCTACCGCAGCAAATATTTCTTGCCAGGCTTTGAAAATTGCATATTTTCGCAACCACATTCGTTCTCTTTTTTGAAAAGCTCTGAACGATGCAACTCTGACGGTATCTTTTTTAATATGAAAATCACAAAAATGTTTATAGCAATGGTTAGCAGCAAATAACTTGGCTTTACGTATTTCTTCGTGATCTAATTGTTCTTTGAGAACCGCTATTTTTTTTTGAAATTCAGGAGCAAGTAATGACCTTTGAATAGACAAAGATTCGTCAAAATCCGCGACTGTTTCTATATCCAAATAGATGGGATCGTAGGCTATATTATTTTCATTGCTAATAAACGTAGAAGATGAATTATTTGACTTCTCGAACAACGGCGAAACTTTAACAAATGATGCTCCTTGATCAGCAGCCCAAGCTACAAGATTACGCAAATCAGTGAAATCGCCAAGACCCCAATTTCGCTTTGAAGCAAGCAAATCAAGGTCGACCGAGATACCCCAGCCTATATTTCTTGTTAACAGAAATGCCGGCTTATATGGTGGATTTATTACATCCATTGCAATGTTCATTTTAGATACCATACCACCGAATAAGGTGAGATAGAACCAGAAAGTAAATTCTGCGATAAATCACCAGGTTGCTGAAATATAATTTGCGCAGAATTAGAAAATATCGATTTAGTTTCTGCAGAAACGCTGCCGTGGGATGGATTAACAATTAATCTTAAATATCGACCATCCTCAAGCAGCCAGGCAACTGTAAGAATATTGCCGGGTAAAACTGCAAACTGTCCCAACCCTGGCTTCAAATCCTTCAACAGAGGAACAATATGTTTTTTTCGCAGGCTTAGCAGGTCTTTATAGTAAGAGAGCCACTGCTGGTGATCGGCAATTTCTTTTTCTTGCCACTTAAGTTTAGACTGAAGATAGGTATTTTCTGCACAAGGGTCCGGGATAGACTCTCTTTGTTTTTCGTCGCGAAACATTGAAAAATTCTGGAATTCTTTGCGACGACCAGCTGTAACCAAAGGAGCAAGCTCAGGACCTAGATCGCAAAAGTATAAAAATGGCGAACTGGCAGCCCATTCCTCTCCCATGAAAAGCATAGGTATCTCTGGTGCTAACAAAAAAACTGCTGTCATAACTTTTAGTGTATTGGGATTGGCTACAGACCAAAGTCTTTCTCCAAAAGCTCTGTTGCCTACTTGGTCATGATTCTGTAAAAAAGATATAAAGGCAGTGCTTGGCAAATCTTTGCTCACTTCACCTTTAGGCTCACCTTTTCGGTAGGGTGAGGGTTGACCCTGGAATACAAAACCCTCAAGCAACGACTTGCCTAATTTTCCCAGTGTCGAATCGTTTAAATCGACACTAGACAAAGAATCTGCATAGTCCGAATAATAAGCTTCCTTTTCGCCGCTGCAAATCACATGAAAAACATGGTGTATATCATCATTCCACTGGGCAGTTGCAGAAAGAGGACTTCTATCTCTAAGCAAAAATTTTGCCTGATTATTATCATTTTCCAAAATAATATGGACCTGACGTTCAGCTCCAGGGCCTATTGCGATTGCATCGCAAATTTCGTCGATAATATGATTGGTACTAGAATCGCAAATGGCATGCACTGCATCCAAACGAAGCCCATCGAAAAAAAACTCATTGAGCCAATATAATGCATTATTTAGTACAAATTCTCTCAATAAAGAACTATTTTCTCCATCATAGTTTAAAGCAGCCCCCCAAGGGGTTTTATGTTTTTCGTTAAAAAAACTACTAGCGTATGCGTGAAGATAATTACCCTCTGGTCCAAAATGATTATAAACAACGTCTAAGAAAACCATCAAACCTTTCTGGTGGCAGATATCAATTAAATGTTTCAGTTGATTAGGCGAACCATAATTATTCGCAGGAGCATAAAAAAGTACACCATCATAACCCCAATTTCTTTTGCCTGGAAAATCAGCAATAGGCATCAACTCGATAGCAGTAACTCCCAATTGCACAAGATGATCAAGCTTATCTTCTATTGCAGCAAAAGTGCCTTGTTCGCTAAACGTACCAACATGTAATTCATAGATAACCGCCTCTTCCCATGATCTGCCTTTCCAGCTTGCTTCTGTCCATTTGTAAGAGAGTGGATCAATAACCTGACTAGGTCCGTGTACAGTATCCAATTGATAACGCGAAGCAGGATCGGGCACAGCAGTTTCTCCGTCTATCAAAAATTGATAATTACTGCCAACGCTAGCTTCTTTGGTGAGCAATTCAAACCGCCCTTCGCCGAGCTTTTCCAGCGGCAGTTTGATCTTTGATTTGTCAGCATGAAGTAGTAAATCTACAGTTTTTGCCGTCGGAGCCGCCAGCTGAAATCGAATATCTCCGGAAGAAGTAACTGAAGCGCCAAAGGGCATATGATGAAGCCGATGTTTCAGATCAGATTCAGTTTGTAACGAACGCATATCAGCGTCTCCTATGCTTACCTAACGGACTCACAAGAGGTCAAGGGGTTGCTTTCTTATCGCTATTAATGCAAATTATAATCTATATCTTGTATATTCTTGGACAAGAATCCTTTTTTGACAAGAATACTTTTTTAAACGAGGAAAAATGCAAATTACAGCGGGGCACCCTCATCCACTTGGGGCTAGTTGGGACGGTCTAGGAGTTAACTTTGCGTTGTTCTCTGAACACGCAACGAAAGTAGAACTTTGTTTATTTAGTTCAGCCGACTCTGAAAAAGAAGAGCAGAGAATTGAATTAACAGAGTGTGATGCTTTTGTATGGCATTGCTTCATCAAAGATATTAAGCCCGGTCAAATGTACGGCTACCGAGTCTATGGTCCGTACGAGCCAGAAAAAGGACATCGATTTAATCCAAATAAAGTATTAGCTGATCCTTATGCTCAATGTATCGTGCGCAGCGTTCAGTGGGATGACAGTTTATTTGGTTATCAAATTGGGCACAAAGATGCCGACTTATCATTTGATGAAAGAGACTCAGCATCAGCTGCTCCTTTATGTGCGGTAGTGGACCCGACATTTATGTGGGGCGATGATAAAGCACCAGATACTCCCTGGAACAAAACTATTATCTACGAAGCGCATGTCAAAGGCTTTACCAAATTAAATTCACTCGTACCTGAAGAATTACGTGGTACATACGCTGGCATTGCCAGCGAACCGGTTATAGAACATCTTAGAGACTTGGGTATCACGGCTATTGAGCTTATGCCTGTACATCATCGTGTGAACAATCGCAATTTTATCGAAAGAGGACTCAATGATTATTGGGGATACAATACACTTGGCTTTTTCGCTCCAGACAGCCGTTTCAGCTCAGAGCCTGGTAGTACCGAACATGTTACTGAATTCAAAAGAATGGTAAGAACATTGCATGCGGCGGGCATTGAAGTAATTTTAGACGTTGTTTACAACCATACAATCGAGGGTAATCACCTTGGACCAACTCTATCATTTAAGGGTATTGACAATCTTTCATATTATAGAACTGTAGCCGGTGATGAACGCTATTACATGGACTATACTGGCTGCGGTAATACTTTGAATATGAGACACCCTCGTGTCATTCAATTGATTATGGATAGTCTTAGATATTGGGTAAAAGATATGCACGTCGATGGTTTCCGCTTCGACCTTGCTAGTGCCCTAGCCCGTGAGCTATATGACGTGGATAACCTCTCTGCTTTTTTTGACGTTATTCAACAAGATCCTATTATCTCAAGAGTTAAATTAATAGCAGAACCGTGGGACTTAGGCGAAGGTGGTTACCAAGTCGGTAATTTTCCTGTGTTATGGACAGAATGGAACGGAAAATATCGTGATACCATGCGTCGAGCAGTGAAAGGTGATCAGGGCACTTTAGGCCAATTTGCTACCCGGTTAACAGGCAGTAGTGACTTATACGAACATGGTGGACGCCGACCACACGCTAGTATCAATTTTATTACTTGCCATGACGGTTTTACTCTTCAAGATTTAGTCAGTTATAACGAAAAACATAATGAGGCTAACGGTGAGAACAATAACGATGGTGAATCTCATAACAATAGCTGGAATTGCGGAGTTGAAGGACCGACTGATGATCCCAAAATCATCAGCTTACGCTATCAACAAAAACGTAATTTGATGGCATTGTTACTTTTCTCTATTGGCGTACCTATGTTGAGCGGGGGAGACGAATTAGGGCACAGTCAAAACGGCAATAATAATGCTTACTGTCAGGATAACGAAATCAGTTGGTACAACTGGGATTTAAATGAAGAGGACAAAAACTTCCTGCAGTACGTAAAAGATGTTATGACAATCAGAAAGACTCGACTTGTGATACAACGCAAACAGTACTTCAAAGGTGCTCTACAAAACGGACATAAAGAAGTTATATGGTTTGCTCCCAATGGTGAACCAATGAAACAAGCCGATTGGGACGACCAAGAAGGACGTGTCGTCGGTTTACTCCTAGATGGTTCAGGCATTGAAGAAAAAGACTTGTTGGGCCATACAGATGTGGCAAGCACAATTTTACTTGTTTGCAATTTTTCCCATCTTGATACCACCTTTGTCTTACCGCAAGTCGAACAAAACAATGATTGGCAGCTTCTACTCTCAACATGTACCGAGAAACTCGAACCTAGTTGGAAAACTAAAACCAAATTCCTTTTACATGCAAGAAGTTTAGCTCTATTTGAACTTGCAAACGCATAGCTATTTTACTTTTTTAACCGATCGTAGAGTTTTTCGTATTCTGTCGTCATGTTCAAACTAGAAAATTTCTCTGCCTGTTTGCGACATTCTTTGGGCGAAATGTTTTTTATTTCACCAAAACGCGAGATCAGTTTTTCGACTGAGTCAGCAACGATTCCTGTTTTGCCATCAATAATGATTTCTTGAACCGCTCCACGCGCTATCGCCATCACAGGCGTACCTAAAGCCAACGATTCGGCCATTACCAAACCGAATGGTTCTTCAAAATTAATGGGATAAACAACTGCAATTGCTTCTCTGTACAAAGAAATTTTCTGGGTTAAATCAACTTCGCCTATAAATTGAATACCGCTGTCATTTAAAAAGGGTTCTACTTCTTTTTCAAAATACATTCTGTCTGCAGGGTCAATCTTACCTGCTATCTTCAAAGGTAAACGCAAGGCTTTGGATATTTCAATCGCTTCCCGTGTGCCTTTATCTTTACTTATGCGCCCTAAAAATAGAAGATAAGTCCTATTTTTGTCAGCCTCAAAGGGGTAACAATTTAAATCTATGCCATTGTATATAGTGGAGGCATAATTAAGCTGGTCCGGCAAATTTAATTTTTTGAACGCATTACTTATAGCTACATATGTAAGATGTTTATAGGCAATAAAAATGTCGCGGCAATATTCTTCTACTAGATTATGCAAAGTAGTCACACTAGGACAATCTATTTCATCAAGAAATGGCAAAGAAATATAGCCCATATGATTATGTATTATATCGAATTCTTTCTCTCGATCTTTTAGTTCGATCAGTTGACGCAGGTCATAAGCAGACCAGCGCCGTATCTGTCCTGATTCGTCAGATCGCAACGGATGATCGATTATACTTACCTTCCGAGCTTTGCTTTTGGATCTGCCGCAGGCAAATAAGGTCACTTCATGATCGCGGTTGGTAAGCTCCTCGGTTAATAGACTAACAATTAATTCCGTTCCACCGTACTTCTCTGGAGGAACCGTTTCTTCTAAAGGAGCTAATTGGGCTATACGCATTCATCTCACCAATATTGAATATATTGTCCAACTCAATTTTTAGCCGAGTCAAATGTTGATTCATTGTAAACCATCTATTTTAACTCGACAAAGGTATCTCTTTACTTTTTATCTACCTGAAAGGGATTCAATCTTGCCTTTCATTAAACGCAAAGAGTCACGCCGAAAACTATTTTGAATATAGCGAACTAAAGGATATGCTAACCAACCCCATAAATGGCTAGGATTAGAAAAAGCAAAAATATCGTAAGAGACGATGTCAGTGTTTCTATCCCACTGCAGCAGAAATCTCTCCTCGCCGCTTTCTTCGTGAGCAGGAAGGGTACCATATCCAAAACCAAATTTAACAATAGTTCCTGGCTCATCTATCGTATAGATAATACGACAAACATTTAGTGACCAAAACAGTTTATGGCAAGCTAACACTGCCACCACTTGTCCTGGCTCGAGGGATTCGTTGTCTCTATAGATTTTTACCCAGCTTACTGCAAATTGTTCCCAGTTTTTAAAAGCTGCCACTGCAGCCGCAAAAGTTGTTTCGCCAGAACCAAGCTTTTCTTCCACCCAGTCTACCCCATAGCCAGGCGGGCTCATAGCCTCTCGAGTGATGCCGACTTTCGCATATGAAACTGCACGGGATCTCTGATCATTTATCAGCTGCCTAATAGTTTCTTCCGATGGTTTTTTGAGCAATAACATGGCTGAAAATATAGCAGTAATATTGCTCGCGTCACATAATCTTGAATGCGAAAGAACTATTGTTTAGAAAAATCACAGCCAGGTTAAATTTGCTGACTTTGCGAGAACGTTTTCTGTTATGGTAACTTTGGATCTTAAGTCATTTTATAAAGACTATACAGATCCACGAATCCCCACTGCAGATCGGCGTGAAGGGATTAGTTCAGATGACAGCTGTAGAAACAAAAACAGTAAAGAATAGCACTGCCAAGAGCCTTGACCCGTGCACTCTAATTATATTTGGAGCTAATGGCGATTTAACTAAACGCCTATTAATGCCCGCACTTTACAATCTAAAAGCGGCTGGGCTCCTGCCGAATAACTTTGCCATCATTGGTACAGGGCAAAAGAAAATGTCTGACGAAGTCTTTCGCTCGCTAATGACAGAGAACTTAAAACAATTTGCTACCATTACTTTTAACACCGAGATCTGGCAATGGTTCTTAGAACGTTTATATTTTGTAGATTCTGCATCGAAGGATATAAATGCCAGCAACAAACTCAAAGAATGTCTTATAACAGTCGATAAAAAACACAAAACAGGTGGAAACACACTTTTTTACATGGCTGTGCCCCCAGCGGCTGTTCCGAGCATTGTAGATGAACTCGACAAACTAGATTTAATCAAGCAAAAAAATAGTAGTTGGCACCGCTTAGCTATCGAAAAGCCATTTGGCCACGACCGCAATTCTGCCAAGCTATTAAATAAAACGCTTTTGCAAGTTGCCGATGAAAGTCAAATTTTTCGCATGGATCATTATCTAGGCAAAGAATCTGTTCAAAATATTATGGTTTTCCGTTTTGCCAACGGCATTTTCGAACCAACTTGGAATAACAAATACATAGATAATATTCAAATCACCGTTGCCGAAACACTCGGCGTAGAGGAACGCGGTGCCTATTACGAAAATAACGGTGCCTTGCGGGATATGATACAGAACCATCTTTTTCAGATGCTAGCACTAACTACAATGGATGCACCCGCCCGCTATGATGCTGATTCTGTGCGTGCCTGCAAAGAAAAAATCTTTCAGTCAATCCGACCTTATAACGAAGAATCTATACGTAGTAATGTTATTCGAGGGCAGTACACTGCCGGACAAATTGATCATAAGTCAGTCGCCGCTTATCGCGATGAACCTTCAGTAAAAAAAGATTCTCTAACTGAAACCTATGTAGCATTGAAAGTTTTGATAGATAACGATCGCTGGTCAGGTGTTCCTATCTACTTAAGAACGGGTAAGCGCTTATCAAAACACGTTACCAATATAGCAATTGAATTCAAAACTGACAGACTAACGGATTTTGGTAAGCCTGCTATCACAAAATTGGAGACCAATACTCTCCTTTTAAAAATTCAACCGAACGAAGGAATTTGTTTGCAATTCGCAGCCAAAGTTCCAGGGGAAGTTTTGGACATGCAAATGCTCGCAATGGACTGCGAATATGCCGATTATTTCGGTAAACACACCACGAATGGCTATGAAACTTTATTATACGATTGCCTGCTTGGTGATCCTATGTTATTCGCAAGCGCAGACAATGTGGAGACGAATTGGGGTACAGTGGATCCCATTTTAAAGTACTGGCAGAATGGTACTTCAGATACGTTGCATTTATATAAGTCGGGAAGCTCAGGTCCAGGGGCTGCCAACGCACTGCTGGAGCGCGATGGTAAAAAATGGCGAGAATTAGGTGAATAATTTCAATAAATTGAATAAAGTGAGATAAATATGAATAACAAAAAAGAAGTGGTTATTATTACAGGCAGCAGTGGTTTCATCGGTCATGCCCTTTGCCATCATTTCTCCAACAATTATGAGGTGGTTGGATTTGATAGAGAAGGTCCTCCAGACCCTCCCCCGCCTGTTGAGTGCTTATTTTGTGATTTAACTTCGGATGAAAGTGTGCAAAAAACTTTTCACATGGTCCGCTCCAACTACGGAAATAAGATAAAAGCAGTTTTTCATCTAGCCGCTTATTATAGTTTTTCCGGTGAAGATAGCCCGTTATATAAAGAACTAACTGTTTACGGAACAGGCCGGCTGCTTCGCGAATTAGAAAATTTTGAAGTCGGACAATTTATATTTTCCAGCTCCATGCTCGTGCACAAACCTAACGAGCCAGGTCAGTTGATTACGGAAGACTCGCGGGTAGAAGCTAATTGGCAATATCCTCAATCCAAAATTGAAACGGAAAAGTTGATCAAAAACGA
>Ga0116230_10004687_pt1 | contig 13405 bp, 14 predicted proteins | sample S1TSphfallax_3_FD_88678 | JGI IMG/M metagenome (GOLD analysis project Ga0116230, IMG submission 88678) | Host-associated microbial communities from peat moss isolated from Minnesota, USA - S1T2_Fd - Sphagnum fallax MG | ecosystem: Host-associated > Plants > Peat moss > Unclassified | place...
ACCGCGCGCTCAGCGTCACGAAGTTCAACCTCCCTAAGCGAAATTCGAAGTCCGGCCCGGTGGCCGCATAGTTGACGTTCTCCCGGTTTTCGGGCGTCACCGCGGCGAACGGATCCAATTGCGCCTGGCCGAACGCATCCTGGACGGCCCACGTGATGTTGTCGGGAACAAGCACATATTGCGCCAGGCCGTCGAATCGTCCGACCAACTCGTTCTTGTAGGCGCCCTGCAAAAAATCCAAATCGGTGAAATCGCCCTTGGCATCCACATCGAACAGTCGCCGTTGCTCCTTATAGTCGAAGTCCAGGTCGAGCACGCTCAAGGTCTGGCTCACCTTGTCGTTGGGCACCAGCGTAACGTTGTCCGATTCGCCGACGCCCGCGTCGATGCCATAGTTGAAGGTCTCGGCAGGGACGGATGGAACGTATGCAAGAACCGAAACCAATGAAACAGCGAGGAGCCTACGATTTCGGCGAAGCGTCATCGCCATATGTGCCATAGGACCCATAGCCGTAGTAACCCTGCATTCCAGCGACCCGGGCGTCGTTGAGCACGATCCCACCGACCTGTTTTTCGTCGAACAACGTGATCGCGTCGATCATGGCCTGGCGCGGCGTCACGCCCTCGCGCACCACCAACACCACCTGGCCGGCGAGGTTCAAGAGCGTGCGGCTCTCCGCGGTGATGAGCAGCGGCGGCGAATCGAGCAGCACGATGCGCCGCGGCTCGGCCTGACACAGGCCATCCAGGGTTTGACGCATCCGTTCGCTGTTGATGAGTTCCGACGCATTTTCAACCAGCGGACCCGCGGGTAAAATCGAAAATCCGCGAATGTTGGTCGACATGATCAACGATTCCGCCGAAATGGAATGATCCACGAGGGCATTGGTCAGCCCTTGTTCCTCGTCGACGCCGAATATCCGGCTGACATGCGGTTTGAGCACGTCGGCATCCACCAACAACACCGAGACGTCGCGTTCGCGAGCCACGCTCAAGGCAAGATTGATGCTGGTGAAGGTTTTCCCATCCCCGGGCAACGCGCTCGTCACCATGATGATGCTGCGCTTGATGGTGCCGGCGGCGACGACGGTCGGTGTGACGCGCGGGAAGGCATTGCGGATGAGTCGCCCCTTGATTTGGCGGTACTGATTGGCGAGCACGCGATCCGCCTCCGCCTCCGGCATGTAGCCGGCGAGCCGCAGGGCGTTCTGATCCACCGATAACGTCTTTCCCTTGGGCATGTTGCCAATATCATCCTTGACCGGGTTTTGGCCCTGTTTCAGCTGTGAAATGACGGTCTCCACGAATGTCATGGTCTCAAAGCCACGTATGGAAGGGACCGGCGTTCAGCCGGATCCCGACCCGGTTCAATACCAGGACGACCACGAGTGCACACAGGAGGCCGGCAGCCGCGCCGGAGAAGCGCAATAGCTGCCAGCGGCGGACCGCCTGCATGCGCTTCGGAAATGCCGTGCTCACCGCGCCGAGCATGGGAAAGCGGGTGATTTCACCGACGCGCCGCTCGGAACTAACCACCGGCCGCATTCGCTGCATGACGTAGGCAACCGCGCAGCCGATCACCACCGAGGCCACCCAAATGGCGGCGAGAAGGGGCATACGCCGCGGCCAGACCGGATCGACCGGCTGTTTCGGCGGCTGGACGATTTCGAAGCGCACGGACCCGGCGCTGTCCGCCTGTTCGCCCAAGCGCGCCTTTTGGAAGCTTTCGAGCAGCGCCGTATATTCCGCCTTGTCGACATCGTAATCGCGGCTCAGTTGCGCATATTCGGCTTCCACCTGGGGCGCGGTGTCGGCGCGGGCGCGCAGTTCCTTCACCGTCTCATCGTGTTCCGCCGCCTCCCGCTTGAGCGCGGCAATGTCGACGTCGGTCTTGTTGAGTTCGAGTTGGATGCTCTGGTAGATCGGGTTGCCCGCGGCCCCGCTCGATACCACCGCGTTCGCATCGCCGCTCTTCAAGCCTTCGAGTTCCTTGGCCCGGCGTTTCTTCAGTTCCGCAAGCGTCGCGCGTGCCGCAATCACGTCCGGATGCTGGTCCGTGAATCTCAGCAACAACTCATCGAGCTTCGCCTGGGTCTCGTGGATGCGGCTCAACGTATCGCCACCCGAAATCGATCCGGGCGGGCCATTGGTCGGCGCCGTACCGGCGGCGCTCAGCGTCGCATCGCTGTGCAGTTGTCGGATCAGTTCATCGCGACGGCTGATCGCCACGGAGAGCGCGGTGTTGGCTTTCTTCGAGGCATCGACTTCGTTCTGCAGCTGGACGAAGTAACCACCCGACTCGCTCGGCATCAAACCGACGTTCGCTTTCTTGAACGCGGCGATTTTCGCCTCCGCCGCGCTCAGCCGTTGTTCGTAATCCTTCATGCGTTCGGCGAGAAACCGCTGCGCGTTCTCCGATCCCTCGCGTTTGCCGCCCAAGGTTTGCTCGACGAAGGTGTTGAGCAGCGTCTCGACCACCTTGAAGCTGCGCGCCGCATTCGTGTCCAGGTATTCGATGCCGTAGATGGTACCGGCCTTGGTGCGGTCGTCCTCCGGCGTGCCCGCGCTCGAGATGGTCAGGGTCACGGCATTGGCCAGCTTGTCGAGGATCTTGGCCCGTTGCCGCTCATCGGTCAGCGTCGCCGGCAGGACGCCGCTGTCGACGGCAATTTTTTCGAGTTGGGGACCCGCCAGCAGGGAGTCGCGGACGAAATTGATCTGGCTATCCTCGTCCTGTTCCGTGGTCAGATTTTTCAGCACCGGCTTGAGTGCGGTCCGGGTGTCGACGAAAATTCTTGCCGCGGTTTCGTAGCGGTCCGGAAGCGCGAACACGATGAGCCAGCCGACGACCGCGACCCCGAGCGCCACCGCCAACCCGATGGTGCGAAAACGCCAGGCACTGCGCGCGGCCTCCAACGCATTTTCCAAAGCCAAGATCATCCATTAGCCCCTTCGGATCAGAATCGAGTCTCCGGCACGACCAACACATCGCCCGGCTGCAACCGCAAGTTCTGTTTCATATCGCCATCATTGACCAAACCCTCGAGCTTGATCTTGATCTCCTGTGACTTGCCGTTCACCGTGCGCACCAGGTGCGCACGATTGCCCGCCGCAAATTGGCCCAATCCACCCACCGCGAGCACGGCATCCAGGACGGTCATCCCCTCGCGATACGGCAGCGCTTGGGGGTGGAGCACCTGCCCGATAATCTTAACCTGGCTGAATACGCTCGCGGGAATGGTAACGATCACATTTACCTCGGGCGACTTGACATATACGGACAATGCGCTTTCGATGTCGCGCGCCAGTTGCGACGGCGTCTTGCCCACCGCGACCATGTTCTCGACCAGCGGGGTCGAAATCTTGCCGTCCGGACGAACCGGAACCGTCACGGTCAGATCGGGATTTCGCCAAACGAACACCTGCAGGCTGTCGCCGGGGCCTATGAGATAGTCCGGGGAGACGGCGGACGGCGCAGCGGGAGTTGGCGGCGGTGTGGCGTCGGGCGCGGCGGCAAAAGCGGGAGTCCTTATGACCCCGAGCAGCACCGAGGCGCCTACGAGAAGCGCGACAATCCGTCGAAAGCGAGGCATCGTTGTCGTCCTTAAGTTGCTCACGGCGAAGATATTAACCGAATGACCAGAGCCTTACCCCTGGAATTGCCGATCCACGCGGCGTTGCGGCCCACCGCGATCACCGTCGTGGTTCCTACTTACCGGGAAGTCGAGAACATTCCATACCTCGTGGCCCGTTTGGCCGCTGTGCGCAAATCCTCACAACTCGATCTCGAGCTGTTGCTGATGGACGACGACAGTCAGGACGGCAGTGAGGCGCTGGTGAAGGAGATGGCGTTACCGTGGGTGCGCCTGATCACCCGCACGTCCCAACGCGGCTTGAGCCTTGCAGTACTCGAGGGTCTGCAACGGTCGACTCGCGACACGTTGATCGTCATGGACGCCGATTTGAGCCATCCGCCGGAGAAGATCCCCGAATTGTTGGCCGCCCTCGATGGCGGTGCGGAAGTGGCGGTGGGATCGCGCTTTACCGAAGGCGGCTCCACCGCGGATGATTGGGGACTCTTTCGCTGGCTCAACAGCCAGGTGGCGACGCTCCTGGCTTTGCCGTTGACCCCCCTCAAAGATCCGATGAGCGGGTTCTTCGCGATCCGCCGCGCCACGCTGCTCGCGGGGCGTGAATTCAATCCGGTCGGCTATAAAATCCTGCTGGAACTCATCATCAAGTGCGGTTGCGGCCGGGTCAGCGAGATCCCCATCCACTTCGAAAACCGGCGCTATGGTAAAAGCGCCCTGACCATCGCGGAACAGCTCAAGTACATCCGTCATCTGCGACGCCTGTACATGTACAAATATGGTACATGGTCGCATCTGATCCAGTTCCTCATCGTCGGACTCTCGGGGTTGGCCGTGAATCTGGCGGCGCTCACCGCGTTGCTGCACACGGCGCTCGACAAGGAGCAAGACGTCGCCGTCGCCATCATCATCTCGATGCTGTGGAATTTTGCGCTGAACCGCCGGTTCAGCTTCTCCTACGCCCGGGACCGCTCCATCGTGCCGCAGTTCTTGGGGTTCGTGACCGCGTGCTCGGTGGGTGCGCTGGTCAACTACTTCACCACCCTGCGCCTGTGGGGGCTGATCCCTTACAAACAGCTAGCCGCGGTGGTGGGCGTGATCGCCGGTACGGCGTTCAATTTCATCGCCAGCCGGTTCATCATCTTTCGGGTCAAGCACATCAAGACTTAGTACGAAAACGCTGTGATTTTGACGGGTTCGCATGACCAGAGGTGAAAGGCAGCCAGGCGGGAACGAAAAGGCCGCAGTTCCCGTCTGGCTGCCTTTCACCTCTTGCCGTGGCAGACGCAGCCGAGCACCACGCGCATTCGATACTTTGTGCCTTCGGGCCCGTGAGTTGACCGGCCGGTGTTGTGTCCGGCGTGAGGGCTGGCAGCGCGCGCACTGCTGTCTTTCGTGCACGCGCTGGCAGTCCTCACGCACGGCAATCGCCGTACCCACCGGTCAAAATCACGTAGTCGCGAAACCTAGCGGTCGACGAGCGCGCTCGAGCGATTGTGAAACTTGCGATGGTTGGGCCAGCGCTCGATGTACTCGGTTTGTTGAAACGTCTGCGGCACCTTCGGCCATGACTTGGCCCGGCCGCTCTGTTGCCACAGCACGTTCAACTGCTTGACGGCGGGCCGACCGGCCAGTCCTTGTTCGACCAGGAAACAACCGACCACGGTTCCGGTCCTGCCGATTCCTGCCCGGCAATGCACGTAGATGCATCGGCCGGAGACCAGTGCCGCACGGATCCGCGTCTGGATCACCTGCATCTGGGTCACGGTCTCCGGGATGTCCATGTCGGGAATGGCATGGCGCATGTAGGTGGTCTCCGGCGGGAGCAGATGCCGGTAGGCCGGCAGTTCGTCCAACTCCGTCAAGTCGAGGAAGTAGTTGATCCCGGCACTGCGCAAGGACGCGACACGCCGGCGGGTGTCCTCCTCGGTGGTGCCCACCGGATGCTCGCCCGCCAGAAAACGTCCCGGTACCACCCAGTAGGTGTTAGGCAGAGGCAGCGGCGGCGATGCGGAGACCGGACTCATGTGGAGCTTGAGTATAGGGCAGGTGCGATCGAATGACGATTGCGAATCGACACCCTGCGACTCGTGGTACCTTGAACGGCTAACAGGAGACTCGCGTGAACCAATTCAAACCGCCCTCGATGCTTGGCCGACCCACCCCGCCGCCCGCCGACGATCCGATGATGGATTTCCGCGCGCGTCTGGTCCACCAGCAGGCCGAAGCCGCCGAACGGCGCCGGCTCGATCTCGCGGAGCAATCCTCGCGCCTCAAGACCGCCGAGGAGCGCATCAAGATCTGGGAGCGCATTCACGAGGTGTCGTTGCCGCGCGACGCCGCCCACAATCTGGTCGAGATCATCGCCGCCAACACCGGCCTCACCGAGGCCGACGTGCGGGATGAACAGCAGCGGCGGGCAGCCCGCAAAGCCGCAGCGGCCGCCGCCACTGCCGCGGTTTGAGCGCGCGTAGGCGCTAGGCGCGCTCAGCGGCGGGCCACCGCCGCATCGAGCGTGTTGGACAACAGCATGGCGATGGTCATCGGACCGATGCCGCCCGGCACTGGCGTGATCCAGGCCGCCCGTTCCGCCGCGACCGGGTAGTCCACGTCGCCGACCAGCCGGCCACTCATCGTGCGGTTGATGCCCACGTCGAACACCACGGCGCCGGGGCGAATCCATTCGCCGCGGACCATACCGGGCTGGCCCACAGCCGCCACCACCACGTCCGCCCGCTCCACCTCCGCCTTAAGATCACGGGTCCGGCTATGGCACACCGTCACGGTGGCGCCCGCCAGCATGAGTTCCAGCGCCATCGGCCGGCCGACGATATTCGACGCACCGACCACGGTCGCACGCAGGCCCTGGAGCGCAATGCCGTACTCCTGCGCCAGGCGGATCACGCCATAGGGCGTGCACGGCCTTAAGCGCGGCCGCTTCTGCGCAAGGAGCCCGGTGTTATACGGGTGAAATCCATCCACATCCTTAGAAGGATCCACCAAGTCCATGATTTCATTGGCATCGAGTCCGGCTGGCAAGGGCAGCTGCACGAGAATGCCGTCCACCGCCGAATCGCCATTGAGCGCTTTGACCTGCGCGACCAGGGCATCGCGGCCGATGCTATCGGGCAGATCGAAGGCGAACGAACGGATGCCCGCCTCCTCGCAGGCCAGGCGCTTGTTGCGTACATACACCGCGGAGGCGGGGTCCGATCCCACCTTCACCACCGCCAATCCGGGCGGCCGCCCGCGCTGCTGCAGGAAGGCAGCCGCGCGGGTTTTGACCTCCGCCCGGACGCGGGCCGCGACGGCCTTGCCGTCGAGCACGACCGCGTTCGGCATGTCGGAACCTAGTACCTGTAAGCGTCGATTTTGTAGGGACCCGCCTTCGATACCCCGATGTACTTCGCCTGGGCCTCGGTGAGCTCGGTGAGCATCGCGCCCAACTTGGAGAGTTGCAGCCGCGCCACTTTTTCATCCAGGTGCTTCGGCAGCACATAGACGCCGACCGGATACTTGGCTGTGTCGGTGAAGAGCTCGATTTGCGCCAATACCTGATTGGCGAACGAGGAACTCATCACGTAGGACGGGTGCCCCGTGCCACAGCCTAAGTTCACCAGGCGGCCTTCGGCCAGCAGGATGATGCGCTTGCCGTCGGGGAACACCACATGGTCGACCTGCGGCTTGATGTTGTCCCAGGTGTAATCCTTGAGCGCGGCCACCTCGATCTCGTTGTCGAAGTGCCCGATGTTGCACACGATCGCCTGGTCCTTCATCTTCTTCATGTGCTCGTGCGTGATCACGTGGTAGTTGCCCGTGGCCGACACGAAGATGTCGGCCTTGTCGGCGGCGTAATCCATGGTCACGACCCGGTAGCCCTCCATCGCCGCCTGCAACGCGCAGATCGGATCGATCTCGGTGACCCACACCTGCGCGGATAGCGCACGCAGCGCCTGCGCCGAGCCCTTGCCGACGTCGCCGTAACCCGCCACCACCGCCACCTTGCCGGCAATCATCACGTCGGTGGCGCGCTTGATGGCATCGACCAGCGATTCGCGGCAGCCGTAGAGGTTGTCGAACTTCGACTTGGTGACCGAGTCGTTCACGTTGAACGCCGGGAACGCGAGTTCACCGTCCTTGGCCATCTGGTACAGACGCTTCACGCCGGTGGTGGTCTCTTCGGTCACGCCCTTGATCTTGGCGAGCCGGGTCGAGTACCACTTCGGATCGATCTTGAGCTTGGCCTTGATGGCCGCGAACAGGATGGTCTCCTCCTCGCTGCCCGGCTTGGAAAGCACCGACGCATCCTTCTCCGCCTTGGCGCCTAAGTGCAAGAGCAGCGTGGCATCGCCGCCATCGTCCAAGATCATGTTCGAGTAGCCGCCGTCGCTCCACTCGAAAATGCGGTGCGTGTAGTCCCAGTACTCGGTCAGGGTCTCGCCCTTGACGGCGAACACCGGCGTACCGCCCTGGGCGATCGCGGCGGCGGCGTGATCCTGGGTCGAATAGATGTTGCACGAGGCCCAGCGGCACTGCGCGCCCAACGCGTTCAACGTCTCGATCAGCACGGCCGTCTGGATGGTCATGTGCAAAGAGCCGGTGATGCGCGCGCCTTTCAGCGGCTGCTTCGCGGCATATTCGTTGCGGATCGCCATCAGGCCGGGCATTTCGGTCTCGGCGATTTTGATTTCCTTGCGGCCCCAGGCGGCGAGGCTCATGTCCGCGATCAGATAATCGGGCTGAGATTTAATTTGTGCATTCATTGCGAATTACTCCGGGTGTATTGGCTCAAGCAGCGCGCGTGGATTTGAGTTCGGCGGCGAGCGCATCCGCCTTGTCGGTACGCTCCCAGCTGAACTCGGCTTCCTTGCGGCCGAAATGGCCGTAAGCAGCGGTTTTCTGATAAATCGGTCGGGCCAGGTCGAGCATTTCGCGCAACCCATACGGCGTGAGATCGAAGTGCGCCCGCACGATCTGCGTCAGGCGTTCGTCGGGCATCTTGCCGGTGCCGAAGGTCTCGACCATGATCGAGGTCGGCTCGGCGACGCCGATGGCATAGGAGACCTGAACTTCACAGCGATCGGCGAGGCCGGCCGCCACGATGTTCTTGGCCACGTAGCGCGCCGCATAGGCCGCCGAACGGTCCACCTTGGACGGATCCTTGCCGGAGAAGGCGCCGCCGCCGTGGCGCGCGAAGCCGCCGTAGGTGTCGACGATGATCTTGCGGCCGGTCAGGCCGCAGTCGCCCACCGGGCCGCCGATGACGAAGCGACCCGTGGGGTTGATGTGATACTTGGTGCGCTTGTCGATCCACTTGGCCGGCAGGACCGGCTTCAGGATCTCCTCCATGACCGCTTCGCGCAGGTGCTTGGTGCTGACGTCGTCCGAATGCTGGGTGGAGAGCACCACCGCCTCGAGACCCACCGGCTTGTCGTTCTCGTAGCGTAGCGTCACCTGGCTCTTCGCATCCGGCCGCAGCCACGGCAGCTTGCCGTTCTTCCGCACCTGGGCCTGACGCTTCACCAGGCGATGCGCCAGCGTGATCGCGGCCGGCATCAGCACGTCGGTTTCGTTGGTGGCATAGCCGAACATCAAGCCCTGGTCGCCGGCGCCCTGCTTGCGCTCGTCCTTGCGGTCGACGCCCTGGGCGATATCGGGGGATTGCTTGCCGATGACGTTGAGCACGCCGCAACTCGCGCCGTCGAAGCCCATCTCCGAAGTGTCATAGCCGATGTCGAGCACGGTCTTGCGCACCAGCGCTTCCACGTCCACCCACGCACTCGTCGTCACCTCGCCGGCGACGATGACGACGCCGGTTTTGACCAAGGTCTCGCAGGCCACCCGGCCGCGCGGATCGGCGGTGAGAATGGCGTCCAAGATCGCGTCCGAAATCTGGTCCGCGACTTTGTCCGGGTGCCCTTCCGACACCGATTCGGAGGTAAACGAGAAGCTTCTACTCATGGATTTCCTCGACCAAATTGGTCCTGATAGCGACGATCGAACTCAGCCCGTGTGAATTCGTGATTCTGGGGTCCCCTGGATTCGATCTTGATCGAGCCCATCAGGGAGGCAATCCGGCCCGTGGTTTGCCAATCGAGGCCGTGCAGCAACCCGTGGATTAAACCAGCGCGATAGGCATCCCCGCAACCGGTGGGATCGACCACGGCGGCCGGCTTGACGGCCGGCACCACCCAAGTCCCTTCCCGGGTATGGATGGTCGACCCGTCCGCGCCCTGGGTGACGATCAGCGCCTCCACGCGGGTCACGAGGTCGGCCGCGGTCAGGCCGGTTTTTTGCTGCAGCATGCTCCATTCGTAGTCGTTCACCGCGACCCACGTCGCCTGGTCGATGAACAGGGCGAGATCGTCGGCGCCGAACATCGGCAGTCCCTGACCGGGATCGAAGATGAACGGGATCCCCGCCGCTTTGAATTGGGCCGCATGCTCGATCATCGCCTGGCGCCCGTCCGGTGCGACGATGCCTACCGCGATAGGGTGGCGCGCCGCGTCCGCCACCGTGTTGAGGTACGCATGCTGCATCGCGCCCGGGTGGAATGCCGTGATCTGATTGTCGTCCAAGTCCGTGGTGATGAACGCTTGGGCGGTGAACGCATCCGCCACCACTCGGATGTAATCCACTGGAATGCCCTTCGCCAGCATACGAGCGCGATACGGTTCGAAATCCACACCCGCGGTGGCCATGGCGTAACCCAAGTCCCCCAGCAGGTGAAGTCCGTAGGCGATGTTCGCCGCGCAGCCGCCAAACTCCCGGCGCATCTCCGGAACCATGAAGGAGACGTTGAGCGCATGCAGCTTGTCGGGCAACAGGTGCGCCTGGAAACGGTCGGGGAATTTTAAGATCGTGTCGTAGGCCACGGACCCGCAGATCAACGCAGACTTACGATCTTGGGGCTCATGCACCATCGCACACTCGGTTCTGTCAAACCGTTATTCTACCTGCAAAATTCGCATCACGGCGGCTCAATCTGCGCTTACGGATTATCCTTTGCGTGAAATAATCGGCCCCATGAAGCGGTCTCATCGACAACGATAGTTTCATTCATCAGCAACGGAGCGAACTCAATGAAAACGACCCCGACGATTGCCGCGATCAGCAGCCTGTTGGCCTTAGGATTGGCTGCCGTGGCGACCCCGGTGTTTGCGGCCGACTCACCCGATACCGAAAAATGCTACGGCGTCGCCAAGGCCGGCAAGAACGATTGCGCCGGTGCCGCCCACGCCTGCGCGGGCCAATCCAAAGTCGATGGCGGCGGCAAGGACTGGATCACGGTGCCGAAGGGCACGTGCGAGAAATTGGCAAACGGCAGCCTCACCGCCAAGTAAGCCCCGAGACCTCAGCTCATGGGTCAGCCAATCGACTCACCGTTGCCGGCCGCCGCCGGCATCGGTCTTCGGGCGGCGCACCATGATCGGGTGCTGGCGGAGTCGCCGGACGTGGCGTGGTTCGAAGCGCATACGGAAAACTACATGGCCGACGGCGGCGCGCACGTCGAGTGCCTGTCGAGAATTCGCGAACGCTATCCCCTCTCACTGCACGGCGTCGGCCTGTCCTTGGGCTCCACGGATCCGTTGAATGGTCGGCATCTTGCCCGCCTCAAGCGCGCCGTCGATCGCTTCGCACCCGCGCTCGTCTCCGAACACCTGTCGTGGAGTTCGGTGAATGGCCGCTTTGCCAATGACCTCTTGCCCCTGCCGTATACCGAGGAGGCGTTGCACCACGTCAGCCGCCGCATCGCACAGGCGCAGGACGCGCTCGGCCGCCGGCTGTTGATCGAGAACGTCTCGAGCTATGTGACGTATCGCTGCTCCACGATGACCGAGTGGGAATTCCTGGCCGCCGTCGCGGTCGAAGCGGGATGCGGCATTCTCTTGGACCTCAACAACATGTACGTGAGCGCGCACAATCACGGTTTCGGCTGCGATGACTATCTCGAGGGCATCCCCTTGGGCGCGGTCGGTGAATTTCACCTCGCCGGCCATACAACCATCGACCAGGCCGGCCGCTCGCTGCTCATCGACACTCACGGCTCGCCGGTTTGCGATGCGGTCTGGGACCTGTACCGCCGCGCGTTGCGACGCTTCGGTCCGCTACCCACGCTGATCGAATGGGATACCGACATTCCAAGCCTCGAGGTCCTGCGGGCGGAGGCGCAGCGTGCCGATGCGCTCGAGGCTGCGCTGCATGACCTCGCTGCATGAGCTGCAATCGCGGATACTGGATGCGCTGCTGAACGCCGCGGACTCCGTGGCCGCGGTCTCCTTGATCGACGCGCCCGCCCCCGCCGCGGCGGCGCGCCTCGCCGTGTATCGCAATACCGTGCATAGCAACGTGGCCGCCGCGCTGCACTCGACCTATCCCGTCGTCTGGCGATTGGTGGGCGAGGATTACTTTCTCAAAGTCGCCCACGACTTCATCCTCGGCCATCCCTCCACGTGCGGCGATCTGACGCCGGTGGGCGCATTATTTCCGGCCTATTTAGCCAAACTGCACGCTAGCGACGAGTACGCCTACTTGGGCGATGTGGCCCGGCTCGAATGGTTGATCCAGGAAGCGCTGCTAGCCGCGGAGCATCCGCCGTTCGATCTCACGCGCCTCGCCCGGGTGGCACCGGCCGAGTACGACGGCCTGCGCTTCGTTCTGCATCCGGCGCTGCGCCTGTTCGAATCCCGCTATCCCGTGCGACGTATCTGGCAAAGCAACGTGCAGAGCGACGCCGAGCCCGAATTCATCGATCTGGCGGACGGCGGGGAACGGCTGGCGCTGCTGCAGCAGCGATTGCAGCTACACTTTCACCCTTTGACGCCGGGTGAATGGTGCTGGCTCGACGCGCTCAACGCAGGCGCGACCTTCGCAAGCTCGGTCGAGGCGGCGGTGGCCGGCGATGGCGCGTTCGATGCGGTAGCGGCGCTGCGGCGCTTCGTGAGCCTCGGCGCCATCGTCGATTTTTGAGTGACGAGGATCCATTGATGTCGTTGTTGGATGTGATGATTGCACCGAGCACCTTCAGTGCGCGGCTGTTGAACCCGCTGCAATCGCTGTTCGCCCTGGGCGCCCGGTGCTACGTGAGCCTGCAATTCTTCAAGGCCGGCTATTTGAAATACACGAACTGGTCCGCCACGTTGAGCTTGTTCACCAGCGAATATCATGTGCCGTGGCTGTCGCCCCACGATGCCGCCGTGGCCGGGACGTTCGGCGAACTCATCTTCCCGACGCTGATCTCCATCGGACTCTATACGCGCCTGAGCGCCATCGGCCTGTTCATCGTCAACGGCGTGGCCGTGGTGTCCTATCGACAAGTACTGCTCGCGGAAGGCGCGGAGGCCGCGCTCGGCCAGCATGTTCTGTGGGGCACGCTCATCCTGTTCGTCATCATTTATGGGCCCGCCAAGATTTCCCTGGACTATTTGTTCCTGCGGGCGCGTTCTTAGATGCTCGGGCGCGACGTCTGCGGTCATTGGAACGCGGCGATCGCGCACGAGTGGCTGGTGACCAATGGCTTGGGCGGATACGCCTGCGGCACCGTCGCCGGCGCCAACACGCGCCGCTATCACGGGTTTCTCATGGCGAGCCTCGAGCCGCCCGGCGGGCGCACCTTGCTGGTGGCCAAGGTCGACCTCGACGTCGACTACTTGGGGCATGCCTACGCCTTGTCGGCGAATGAATTCGTCGGCACCACGGTCGACCCGCGCGGCTTCGTGCACCTGCAGTCGTTCGCCGTGGAGGGCGGCGTGCCCGTGTGGCAGTTTGCGATCGCCGACGCCATCCTCGAGCAGAAAATTTTCATGGCCCGCGGC
>Ga0116230_10004688_pt1 | contig 13404 bp, 11 predicted proteins | sample S1TSphfallax_3_FD_88678 | JGI IMG/M metagenome (GOLD analysis project Ga0116230, IMG submission 88678) | Host-associated microbial communities from peat moss isolated from Minnesota, USA - S1T2_Fd - Sphagnum fallax MG | ecosystem: Host-associated > Plants > Peat moss > Unclassified | place...
TGGCCTTGCCGCCGAACGCGAACAGGGCATCACCATCGACGTCGCTTATCGCTATTTCGCCACGGACCGCCGCAAGTTCATCGTCGCCGACACGCCCGGTCACGAGCAGTACACGCGCAACATGGTGACCGGCGCATCCACCGCAGACCTCGCCGTCATTCTGATCGACGCGCGCAAGGGCGTGCTGACACAAACCCGACGCCATTCCTATCTCGCCCATTTGATCGGCATTCGTAACCTCGTGCTCGCGGTCAACAAGATGGATCTCATCGGTTTCGACCAGGCGAAGTACCAGGCCATCGTGGCCGACTATCGCGCCTTCGCGACCGGCATCGGTATCAAGGATTTCACCTCGATCCCGATCTCGGGACTTGCGGGCGACAACATCTCCAAACGGTCGCTCAACATGGCCTGGTACGCGGGGCCCTCGCTGATCGAGCACCTCGAGACCGTCGAGTTCGATGCCAATGCCGCGCAAGCGTCTCCGTTTCGCATGCCGGTGCAATGGGTGAACCGACCGAACCTCGATTTTCGCGGCTTCGCGGGGCTCATCGCCTCGGGAAGCATTGCGCCCGGCGACCAGATCCGCGTGCTGCCGTCGGGAAAGCTGTCGCAAGTCAGCCGCATCGTGACCTTTGACGGCGACCTCGGGCGTGCGGTCGCTGCGCAATCCGTGACGCTGTGTCTTGCCGACGAGATCGATTGCTCGCGCGGCGACGTGATCGTCGCCGCGGATGCGCCGGCGGAAGTCGCGGATCAGTTCGAGGCGACGATCGTATGGATGTCCGAGGAGCCCATGCTGGTCGGACGTCAGTATTGGCTGAAACTCGGCACGCAAACGGTGACGGCGAGCGTGCATACGCCCAAGTACCAGGTCGACGTCAACACGCTCGAGCATCTGGCGGCGAAGACGCTCGAACTCAATGCCATTGGCGTCGCCAACTTGGTCACGGACAAGCCGCTGGTGTTCGAGCCCTACGCCAGCAATCGCGAGCTCGGTGCGTTCATTCTGATCAACAAACTGACCAATGCCACGGTTGCCGCCGGCATGCTGCACTTTTCACTGAGGCGCAGCCAGAACATCCATCGCCAGGCGCTCGAGGTCAGCCGCGAGGCGCATGCCGCCTTGAAGCACCAAAAGCCGGCGGTGCTGTGGTTTACCGGGCTCTCTGGCGCGGGCAAGTCGACGATTGCCAATCTCGTCGAGAAAAAACTGCATCGCATGAATCGGCACACCTTCTTGCTCGACGGCGACAACGTGCGTCATGGCCTCAACAAGGACTTGGGTTTTACCGACGCCGACCGCGTCGAAAACATCCGCCGCATCGGTGAAGTGGCCAAGCTCATGACCGACGCGGGGCTCATCGTCATCACCGCATTCATCTCGCCGTTCCGCGCCGAGCGCCAGTTGGTCCGTGACATGATGGCCGAGGGCGAATTCATCGAAATTCACATCGATACGCCGATCGAGGTCGCGGAGCATCGAGACGTTAAAGGCCTTTACAAGAAAGCCCGCTCGGGCAAGCTCATGAATTTCACCGGCGTCGACAGCCCCTACGAACCGCCGCTGACTCCGGAGATTCGCATCGACACCACCGCGATGACGCCCGGGCAGGCCGCAAATCTCATCGTCGACCGGTTGTTGGGCGCGGATTGAACCGAGGAGCGGGCGCCGCCCGCCGCGCCTCACCGATGGTCATGGATATTCAGGTATACGATTACATCGTGGTGGGGGCGGGCACGGCGGGCTGTGTGCTCGCCAACCGGCTGACCGCCGACCCGGACGTGAAGGTGCTATTGTTGGAGGCCGGCGGCTCCGACAACTACCACTGGATTCACATCCCCGTCGGCTATCTTTATTGCGTCGGCAACCCGCGCACCGACTGGCTGTACAAGACCGCCGCCGAACCCGGACTGCATGGCCGGTCCTTGTCCTATCCTCGCGGCCGGGTACTGGGTGGCAGCTCCTCGATCAACGGCATGATCTACATGCGAGGTCAGTCTCAAGACTACGATGAATGGGCACGATTGACCGGCGATCCGCGTTGGTCGTGGCCGTCGGTGTTGCCGACCTTCAAGAGGAGCGAGGACTACCACGGTGGAGCGGGCGAATTCCACGGCAGCGGCGGTGAATGGCGCATCGAAAAGCAACGCGTGAAATGGCAGGTGCTGGAGGCGTTCAGCGAAGCGGCGCAACAAACGGGAATTGCTGCGACCAGCGACTTCAACCGCGGCGACAATACGGGTGTCGGCTACTTCGACGTGAATCAGCGCGGTGGCTGGCGCTGGAACGCCTCGAAGGCGTTTTTGCATCCCATCCGTCACCGCAGCAATCTGACACTGCGAACCGGGGCCCAGGTGCGGCGCCTCCTCATCGAGGAACGCCGCTGCGTCGGCGTCGAATATCTCCATGCCGGAGCGGTACTCGCCGCGCACGCCCGACATGCCGTGCTGCTCGCGGCGGGCGCCATCAATTCGCCGCAGCTGCTCGAGCTGTCCGGGATCGGCGAGAGCGCGCGGTTACGCCGGCTCGGCATTGCCGTGAACCACGACGCTCCCGGCGTCGGCAACAATCTCCAAGACCATCTGCAGCTGCGCATGTCGTTCCGTGTGAGCGGCGTGCCGACGCTGAATTCGACGACGGCGCATTGGTGGGGAAAACTGCTGATCGGCCTGCGTTATGCACTGACGCGCAGCGGGCCGATGTCCATGTCGCCGTCGCAACTCGGCGCATTCGTGAAAAGTGATCCGGCCGACGACTCGATTCGAACACCGGACCTCGAATACCACGTGCAGCCGCTGTCCCTCGATCGCTTCGGTGAGCCGCTGCATCGCTACGATGCGATAACCGCATCGGTATGTCAGTTGCGGCCTAGTTCGCGCGGTAGTTCGCACATCGAATCGAGAGATCCGCTGCGACCGCCGGTGATTGCGCCGAATTACCTGTCCACCACCCACGATTTGCACGTCGCCACCTGTGCGCTGCGCCTGACGCGGCGCATCCTGGCGGCGCCCGCGATGGCGCGGTTCGCACCTGAGGAGGTCGCGCCGGGCGTCGAATGGCAGAGTCCCGCAGAGCTGGCCGCCGCCGCCGGAAGAATAGGCACGACCATCTTTCATCCGGTGGGCACCTGCAAAATGGGCATGAGCGGGGATCGCCATGCGGTTGTCGACAGCGAGTTGCGTGTGTTTGGCATCCGAGGTTTGCGCGTGATTGATGCGTCGGTCATGCCGACCATCACGTCGGGCAATACCAATTCGCCCACCTTGATGATCGCCGAGCGTGCCGCCGACCTGCTGCGGGCCGCTCGGCGCGGGAGCGACCGATGAGGCGGCTAAATCCGCCCCTCGCCGACGCGGCCGAGCGCCACAGGGGCGAGGACCCTGGGTGCCTGACCCACGACGCTGGACTCTCGATGGACTCCCTGCAGCGCGAGGAACAATGCCTCGAGCAACGGGTTCGCCCCCACCGGTTTGTCGATTGCCACCGCGAAAATCGAGGAGACTTGGTGATCGGAGCGGCGGCGCCCCCGCGTGCGCAGGGCCACCAGCGGCAGGTTGCGTAACGAGGGGTACTCGCGTATCTCCAACGCCAGCGCCGTACCGTCCATGCCGGGCATTTGCAGGTCGATGATCGCCACATGGTACGGGTCGGCGGCGGCGGCGGCCGAGGTCAGCATGGTCAGAGCGGTTGCGCCACCGGCGGCTGCGGCGGTGCGGCAACCCCACTGTCCGAGCAGTCGGTCGAGCGCGATGCGAGTCACCGCGTGATCGTCGACCAGCAGGACTTTGATGCCGTGCATGTCGGGTGGAATGGGCGGCAGCGGCGCCTCCGTGTCCGGCGCATACGGCAGGGTGACGCTGAATGCAAAGGAGGAGCCCTGACCCGGCACCCGGCTCACCTCAAGGGTGCCACCCATAAGCTTGACCAGCAGTTGCGAGATTGACAACTTGAGTCCCGTGCCGCCGTATTCACGGATGGCGCCGTCGGTATCGTTCACTTCGAAACGCAGCAATACCGCGGCATTCGAGCGCTCGAGGCAATCCACTTTCAGCGTCACGCCGCCCGCCTGGGTGCACTGCACCGCGGAGCCGCCGAGAATGGCCAGCACCTGGTTGAGCTTCGCCGGGTCGCAGCGGACCCCGGGAGGAATGGTGGAGTCCAGCATGCACACCAACTCCAATCCCTTGTGACTAGCGCTGTCAGCGAGGCCCCTGCCGACGTCCTCGACCAACGATCTAAGATCCACCTTGCTCGATTCCAGCGGCATCGTGCCCGCTTCGATTCGCGAAATATCGAACACGTCATTCATGTCGTTGAGCAACAGGTTGCCGCTCTCGAGTGCGATCTGCGCATAGTGGCGTTGTTCGGCGGACAACTCGCCATCGAGGAGCAATTGTGACATGCCGATGATGGCGTTCAAGGGCGCACGAATCTCCTGACACAGGTTGGCGAGGAACTCGGCTTTGGCGACCGCTGCGATTTGCGCGTGGGTCCCCGCCGCGGGGCCGGATACGCCCGCCCGAATGGCGGTGATGTCGGTGTCGATCCAGATGCTTCCGGCAAGGCACCCGCGCGGATCGGTGAGCGGCTCGATCTGCGTCTGCACCGTGTAGCCTCTGCCGTCCTTGCGGTACTTGCGCATTTCTTCGGTGATGCTGGCGCCGGTCGAGAGGGCGCGTTCGATCCGTTCACGTTGCTCCGCGGAAGTCGACTCGGCGATGGTGGCCGACCAGTTGCGACCGATCACGTCACCAGGCTCGAAGCCGCTCTGCAGCGTAAATCCCGGATTGACCCAGTCGATCCTGCCGGCGCGGTCGAACAGCAGAATGGCGTGAGCGGTGCGCCGCGTCACTTCGGCGAGGCGGGATGCGACTTCCCGTTCCCGTTCGAGACTTCGCGTGGTGCGGCGAAGTCGGTTCAGCATCGGCCGGAACACGAAAAGCCCGACGATCACGGCGGTGATCAACATCACCACGGCAGCGCCGACCAGTTGTTGGCCGAGGAGTCGCTGGCGGCCTGCCGACACGATCGTCGCGTACTGGTACCAGAGCGCAGCGTTCAGCACGATGAGGACGCCGAGGGCCGTCCACACCAGGGTGCGCCGAACATCGCGCGCCAGCGATTCGCTGCTGACGATCTCGGGGGTATGAACGAATACGGAGTCGGGCGGTTGGGCGGGTGACATGGACGATGAGGGCCGGTCCCGCGGGCAACCGCCGCGTGAGCCTCAGCTGACGGTCTCTCGAAGGCCCGCGACCAGGGTGGCGATCTTGCGGCGGACGTCGGCGCGCCCCACGCGGACGTGCGAGTCCTCTATTTCCTCGGCGTAGAACCAGCCGTTGACCGTCATACCTTCCGCGCTCACCGACAGCGTCGCGCCTTCCGGATGCGGATGCGAGCTGTGAATGTCGAACATCACGCAGTGATAGTCGATGCCGATACGGCGCAATTCCTCACGGGCTTCGGCCATGATGCGCGTCTTGCCGATTTCGAAATCAGTGATGCTCACGGACCCGCCCCCTCATCGCACTTCGATGTACGGAGCGCACGAGCGGTGCTGCGCGAGGATTTCGTATTTCGCGTGCGAACCGGCATATTCGCAAATCAATGAAGTGCCGTTCATGCGCTGGCCCGTGAGCTTCGCATGCGATGACAACTCGGCGTTCGCGACGACTGCGAAGAAAACACCGACACATAACGCTAGCTTTTTCAACATCGTCTCCCGCCTTGCAACTGATGCGCAATATTGTGCGAGGGAGGGCGAGTCGGCAGCGCTACGGACTTCTCATGTCAGTCTTTGTGCGGGGTGTGTTGCGTCACTGTTTTAGACGATCGTCGGGGTGCGATTGGACGTAATGCAAATGCGGCTTTTCGGCCCCCGCAATCTGTCAAAGCCGGCGCGGCACGCGCTTCCTACGCGACCGCCGCGCCGTGGCCGGCAGGTCAAGCCGCGGGGCTTCCTTCGACCTGAATCTGCAGCTTTACGCCCATTTTGAAGCCGTAGGCATCGCCATAGTTGACGCCGAAGTCGCTGCGGTTGAAGGTAGCCGTTGCGTCGGCGCCGCACACTTCTTTCTTCGTCATGGGATTCGGCTTGCACAGGAAGGAGTTGATTTTCAACGCTAGCGGTTTGGTGACGCCGTGCAGCGTCAGCGTGCCCTCGGCCTCGGTGGGCGTGGCGCCGTCGAACTTGGTGAACTTGCCGGTGTAGACCGCCGTCGGATACTTGGCAACGTCGAAGATGTCCGGCGACTTGGCATGTTCATCCATCTTCGCCATGCCGAAATCGATGGAGTTCATATTGACGGTGATGTCGATGGTGCCCGACTTGGCTTCCTTGTCGTACACCACCTTGCCCGTGGTATCGGTGAATTTGCCGCGCCATACCGATAGTCCGCCCATGTGGTCGGCCTCGAAGCTCGGATACGTGTGATGCGGATCGAGGATGTAGGTCACGGGAGCCGCCACCGCGGTGGCCATCAAGGCGGTCGCCGTGAAGGCGGTCGCGCAGAGCAGCGTCGCGATGGACGATGAGAGGCTACGGTTCATTGAAAACTCCTTCGGAAACAATGGGTATAATTCCTGATCGAGCGCAGATGATAGCCGATTCTTTCGATCACCACGCCCATTACCATCACCCCGGGGATTTGCCATGGAGTTGTTTGCAGCCATCAGTTCACGGGCGTCGGCGGCGAAGCTGACTCAACCAGGCCCCACACCTACGCAACTGGCCGACATCCTCGAGGCTGCGGGACGGGCACCGGATCATGGCCGGCTCAAGCCGTGGCGCTTCATCGTGATCGAGGGCGGCCTGCGCGAACGGTTTGCCACCGCGGCTGCGGCCGCGAAACGCGCGCGGATTCCCACCATGAGCGAGGAGCAATTCGCCGCCGAGCGTGACAAGGTGGCGCGTTCGCCCACCATCGTGGTGGTCGCCTGCGTGGTGCGGCGCGAGCAAACCAAAATTCCCGAGATCGAACAAGTCGTAGCCGCCGCCGCCGCGGCGCAAAACCTGTTTCTCGCGGCACACGATCTAGGGCTTGGGGTGATGTGGAAGACCGGTGCCGCCGCCTACGATCCCGCCGTGAAATCCGAACTTGGCCTGCATGCCGATGATCACATCGTCGGCATCATGCATCTCGGGACCCGGCCATGAATGCATGGCCGCGCAGCGACACCGACTTGACCAGCGCCCAGACCGGCATGCCGGTGGTGAGTCCAAGTTCACACGTCGCGACCTTGGTTATGCGGGCCAGGATGGCGGTTTCGCCAATGTCGATGGTCAGCAGATCCGAGCCGGTATCGTCATCGATCTTGAGGATCGTGCCTTCGAGGCTGTTGCGTACGCTCAATGCCTGCGGCGCCCGGGTCGAGACGATGATGTCGCGTGCCAGGAGCTGAACGCGAAGCGCCGTACCCACCGCAAACTCCGGGCTCTCAAGCTTGAGTTCGCCGCGGCCCACCCGCACCCGGGTGAGCGCGCCGGAGGGATCGAGGCCTATCACCCGGCCGTCGACGATCGCACCGACCTCATCGGGACCGATGATCGAGCGCAGCTCCGGGTGCAAGCTGATCGCGCCCAGGCTGCCCTGCGCGAGCACGGCGCCGGCCCCGAGCAGCACCAGGTGAGTGGCGAGGCGCAGCACCTCGTCGAAACGATGCGTGACGTACACCATCGGCAACGCCAGTTGATCGCGCAGCGTTTCCAAATACGGCAGCACTTCGTCGCGCCGCGCAGCATCGAGCGCAGCCAGCGGTTCATCGAGCAGCAGCAGCCGCGGCTGCGTGAGCAGCGCGCGGCCGATGGCCACGCGTTGCCGTTCGCCGCCGGATAGGTCATGCGTGCGCCGCTGCATCAAGGCGCCGAGATCCAACAGGTCGACCACCGCGTCGAGACCGACGAAATGCGCGCCCGTGGCGCGCCTCTCTGCATAACGCAGATTGCCGGCGACCCGTAGATGCGGGAATAGCCGTGCATCCTGGAATACATAGCCCACGCCGCGTCGCTCGGTCGGTACGTCGATGCCCCGTTGCGCATCGAACAGCGTCACATCGTCGAGGCAGATCCGCCCGGCATCCGGCCGTAACAGGCCGGCGATGAGATTGACCAGCGTGCTCTTGCCGCAGCCGGAGCGACCGAACAGCGCCAGCACGCCCGGCGTCGGCAGCTCGAAGGCGGCATCCAGGCAAAAGTCGCCGCGACGTTTGCGGGCGGCGACGGTGAGCATCATCGACCCAGCAGGCGGCGAACGCGCCGTGCTAGATACTCGGACAACAATAGCCCCCCCAGCCCAAGCAACAACGACAGCGCCGCCAGCCGCGCCGCTGCGTGCTCGCCGTTCGGGGATTGCAGCGCCGTGTACAGCGCCAGCGGCAGGGTGCGGGTCTCGCCGGGAATGTTCGAGACGAAGGTGATGACCGCGCCGAACTCGCCGAGCGCTGCGGAGAAGGCGGTGATACCCCCGGCCAGCACCCCCGGCAGCATCAGCGGCAGGGTGATGCTGACGAAGCGATCGACCCCGCCGGCGCCCAAGGTGCGAGCCGCCTGTTCCAGGCCGCCATCGACCGTTTCGAGTGAGATGCGCATGGCGCGGATCATCAGCGGAAAGGACATGACGGCGGTGGCAAGCGCGGCGCCGTTGCGGGTGAAGACGAGTTCGATGCCGAAGTTGCGCAGCAGCCAGCCGCCGATCATGCCGCGGCTGCCGAACAGCAGCAGGAGCAGGTAACCCACGGCCACCGGCGGCAATACCAGCGGCAGATGTACGAGCGCATCGAGGAGCGTCCGGCCCGCGAACCGGCGGCGCGTCAACAGCCACGCCAGGCCGATCGCCGGAGCCAGGCTCCACAGCACACTACGCGTTGCGACAGCGAGGCTCAGTCGCAAGGCCTCGCTCTCATCGGCGGTCAGCCACATCGTCTACACAACGGAGCAGGGGTTCATGCGGCAGGCAGTATACTGTGCCGGCATCTTTTCAAAGGATCGGATCAATGGCCTATTATCGCGCCGTGGCGCAAGCTGCGGCGACGCCCGAACGGATCGGTGTGCTGGTCGTGAACTTGGGTACCCCGGATTCCCCGTCCTACTTTGCCGTGCAACGCTATCTACGACAATTCTTGGGCGACCGCCGCGTCATCGATACGTCGCGACTGTTCTGGCTGCCGCTGCTCTACGGTGTCATCCTGCCGTTCCGGCCCATCCGCACCGTGCGCAATTATCGTAAAGTCTGGATGCGCGGCGGCTCCCCTCTCGCGGTGTATTCGAAGCGTCTGTCAGTCAAGATCGGTGCGGTGCTGAGGGATCGTTTGGGGGACGATGTCCGCGTCGCGCTCGGCATGACCTATGGTAATCCCAGCATTGCCAGCGCCATCCGCTCGTTGGCCGAGCAGAACGCAAAGAAGCTCTTGGTGTTGCCCATGTATCCGCAATATTGTTCTTCGACCACGGGCTCGGTGTTCGATCGTACCAGCCGGGTGCTGGAGCGCTGGCGCTGGTTGCCGGAAACGCGCTTCGTCAACGACTATTACAACGACACGGGCTACATCGATGCCTTGACCGCCAGCATCGAGAATCACTGGGCGAAAGCAGGCGGGCGCTCGCATCTCTTGTTCTCTTATCACGGCATCCCGGCGGTATACGTCAAGGAGGGTGATCCCTACCAGACGCAGGCCAACACCACCACGCGATTGGTGGTCGAACGCCTGGGGTTGGCAGCGGAGGATTATTCGCATTGCTACCAGTCGCGCTTCGGTTCGGTGGTCTGGCTGCAGCCGTACACCGAAGATACGCTCAAGCTGTTGGCGAAGCGGGGCCTGCGTAAATTGACGGTGGTCTCGCCGTCCTTCGCGGTGGATTGCCTCGAGACGCTGGAGGAAGTGGCGATGGAGTATCGCGATAAATTCCTCGAATTGGGCGGGGAGGAACTGTCCTTGGTGCCGGCGCTGAACGATGACGACCGGCACGCCGACGTGCTGGCATCGATCATCCAGCGCCAGCTTGCCGGTTGGACCTGACGGTGAGGGGACCGTAAGCGTTGCTGGCCTTCTTGACTTTGGCGGTGTGGTCGTATCTGTTCGTCGCCCACGGGCGGTTCTGGTTCTCGACACCTGAACTTGCGCCGGCGCGGCCGCGCGAGCTGCCCGACGTCGACATCGTCATTCCGGCGCGCGATGAAGCCCCCTCCATCGCGCAGGTGGTGACCTCGCTGCTAACCCAGGATTATGCCGGCCGTTTCAAGGTGATTCTGGTCGATGATGCGTCGACCGACGGCACGGCCGAGGTTGCCCTGGCGGCGGCCGGGCGCTCGTGCGGCGCGGCCGCTCTCGAGGTGCTCGCCGGGCTTCCCAAGCCGAGGGGATGGTCGGGCAAACTATGGGCGCTCGCCCAAGGCGTGGCGGCCGGCCGTGCGCCGGTGCTGTTGTTTGCGGATGCGGATATCGTGCATGACCCGCGGCATCTGGCGACGCTGGTGGCGCGCCTCGAGGCGCCGCGCGTCGATCTGGTGAGCGAGATGGTAACGCTCAATTGCTCGAGCTTGCCGGAGCGGGCGCTGGTCCCGGCCTTCGTTTATTTCTTCCAAATGCTCTACCCCTTCGCGCGGGTGAATGACCCGAAGTCGCGAGTCGCAGCAGCGGCCGGCGGCACGGTGTTGATCCGGCGTGAGGCGCTACAGCGCATCGGGGGCATTGCGGCGATCAAAGGCGCATTGATTGACGATGTCAGCCTCGCGCAGGCGGTAAAGCGGGGCGGGGCCGTGTATCTCGGCCATTCCGGTCTGGCCGCGTCGATTCGCCCGTATCCGCACTTCGCCGACATCTGGGGCATGATTTCGCGCACCGCCTTCACGCAACTGCGCTACTCCGCCGCCTTGCTTGCGGTGGCGCTCGGCGGTCTCGCGCTGGTCTGGTGGGTACCCGTGCTTGAAGCGCTATGGGCTGCGGGTTGGGAGCAGGCATGCGGCCTGGCGGCGTTCGCCCTCGGCGCGGCGAGCTTCGTGCCGACCCTGCGGCGTTACCGGCGTAATCCGCTATGGGCGCTGGCGCTGCCGATGATCGCTCTGTTTTACATGGCCGCGACGCTGGCCTCGGCACTCACGCATTGGCGCGGCGGCGGCGCGCGCTGGAAGGGGCGGGACTACAAGGACGCGGCGTGAAGCCCGACCGCTCGATCGCTCAACCGCGGGATGCTGCACTGCGGCGCGCGGTTGCACGAGTCCATCCGCTTGCGTTCCCCGCGGCAGGAATGCTAGATTTCAGCCATATGATCCTCGACGCAAGCAACCTTTCCAATGCCGCGCGCAGCCTGCTGCGTCCGGGTTCGCTTGCCCTGCTGCTGCTGCGCCGCTAGGCGCGACACACTGCGCTATCGGTCGGCGCTGACAAGACCGGAAAACTTCTTAAGATTGCCGAAAGCGTGGAACGGATTGATTGATCCCAAGCGTTTCGTGCTGGCGCGTTACTCCGAGTGGGAAACTAAAAGATGTTGCGTAAACCGTCGAGCAAGTACCAAACCTTCAAACCCGTCGACCTCGCCGATCGCACCTGGCCGAATCGAGTCATCGAGGCGCCGCCGATGTGGTGCAGCGTCGATCTGCGGGACGGCAATCAGGCATTGATCGAACCCATGGACGGCGCTCGCAAGCGCCGCATGTTCGACATGCTGCTGAAGATCGGTTTCAAGGAAATCGAAGTGGGATTCCCTGCCGCATCCCAGATGGACTTCGATTTCGTCAGGGAGATCATCGAACAACGGCTGATTCCAGACGACGTCACCATCCAGGTGTTGACCCAGGCCCGGCCCGAGTTGATCGCGCGCACCTACGAGTCCCTGAAGGGCGCGCGCCGCGCCATCGTACATGTGTACAACTCCACCTCGACCGCGCAACGTCGCGTAGTGTTTCGCACCGACCGCGCCGGCATCGTCGATATCGCGGTGAGGGGCGCGACCCACGTGCGCGAGCACGCGGAGCGCAACCGCGGCACCGACTGGGTGTTTCAATACAGTCCCGAGAGCTTTACCGGCACCGAACTCGATTTCGCGGTGGAGATCTGCGATGCGGTCAATGCGGTCTGGGAGCCCACGCCGGCCCGCAAGTCGATCCTGAATCTACCGGCCACCGTGGAGATGGCGACGCCGAACATCTATGCGGACCAGATTGAATGGTTTCGCAAGCATGTGGGGCGCCGTGATTCGGTGGTGATTTCCGTGCATCCGCACAATGATCGGGGCACCGGTGTGGCGGCGGCCGAGCTCGCCGTGATGGCGGGTGCCGAGCGGGTGGAAGGCACCTTGTTCGGCAACGGCGAGCGCACCGGGAACGTCGATATCGTCACCCTGGCTTTGAATTTGTACACACAAGGCATTGATCCACAGCTCGACTTCTCCAATATCAACGAGGCGGCACGCTGCGCGGAGGCCTGCAACCAACTGCCCATCCACCCGCGGCATCCCTATGTCGGGGATCTGGTGTTCACGGCATTCTCGGGATCGCATCAGGACGCCATCAAGAAGGGACTCGATGCGCGCAATGACGGCGATGTTTGGGACGTGCCCTATCTGCCGATCGACCCCTCGGATTTGGGCCGCTCGTATGATTCCATCATTCGCGTGAATAGTCAGTCGGGTAAGGGCGGGGTGGCCTATTTGTTGGAGCGCGATTACCAACTGGTCATGCCGCGGCGGTTGCAGATCGAATTCAGCCAAGTCGTACAAGTCGCTGCAGATATCACGGGTAAAGAGCTGACTTCACAAGAGTTATGGGACCTATTTTCCCGCGAATATCTGACGCCGAGACAGCCCTTCGTGTACCGCTCGCACCAATTGGCGGCTTCCACCGACGGCGCCGATACGGAGCGACTGGCGCTGCAGGTGGAAGTCGGCGGCCGCGTCGAGACCTGGCACGGCCAGGGGTCAGGCCCGATCGACGCGATGGTCCACGCCATCGGGCTGCCATTCGACGTGCTCTCGTATGAAGAGCATTCCCGCGGCGAGGGCAGCGGCGCCAAGGCCGTTTCCTACATCGAGATCACCACGCACTCGCGCCGTACCCTGTTTGGCGCGGGCATGCACGGCAACATCGTCACGGCGTCGCTCTTGGCGATCCTCTCGGCGGTGAATCGCGCCGTCGCGCTGGACGCCCTGCCGGGGCGGCGGCTCTGGACGGCAGAATCGCGTCATGCTAGTTGAATGCCCGGCAGAATCGGATATAGTGCGCAGCTTCAACCAGTGGGCTGATCGATCCTGTTGATTTCAAGGGCTTTTCTCGAACAATGAGCGAACGCGAAGACGAACATTTCGATATCGACGATGAGTTTCTTGGGGAAGCCGAAGAATCCCATGAGTTTGATCCGATGATAGAGCGCGCCGAACGGCGTCCTAAAGCCGCGGCTGCCGGTAAAAA
>Ga0116230_10004689_pt1 | contig 13404 bp, 9 predicted proteins | sample S1TSphfallax_3_FD_88678 | JGI IMG/M metagenome (GOLD analysis project Ga0116230, IMG submission 88678) | Host-associated microbial communities from peat moss isolated from Minnesota, USA - S1T2_Fd - Sphagnum fallax MG | ecosystem: Host-associated > Plants > Peat moss > Unclassified | place: USA...
CTCCCTCCGGCTGACACCTATCTCGATCGCGCGACCTGGGGATATGCCACGAGCAATTACCTCGCGCCGGACTTTGATCTGGGCCGGCCATTGAATCAGCCGATACCGACGGCTACCAGCGACTTCCTCAATCTCGTCCGCGGCTGCCATGCCAACAGCATTCGGTTTATCTACGATTCAGTAATGGCTTTCTCCCGCGAGGATCCCTATCGCAACATCAATTTTCTCGATTACCACGTTCAGTTCGGCGCGAATCCCTCCGATCACGAGCAAGCCGGTCGTGACGGTTTTGGCGGTGATCTGTGGAAGTACGCGTACCCAACCAACACCTTCGACCCAGTCTCCGGCACGACAGGTCAGTTCTATCCCGCACGTCAGCACATGCTGACGCACATGAACTGGTGGATGAGCTATTACCACCTTGATGGCTACCGGCTCGACAGCGTCAACAACGTCGACAACTACGACTTTGTCAATCAATTCCGCACTTCAGCGCGAGCCCTGTGGAACCAGCGCTGGACGGACCAGGGCGGTGACGCCGGAGCGGATGAGCGGTTCCTGACCGTCGGCGAGGAATTGTCGGTTCCCCTGCCGCTGCTGGGGTATATCGATGCGCTCTGGAACGATCATTTCCGAAATCGCGTTCGCAACGCGATCATCGGTCGCAACGCGGAGAATCAGCCGTCATTTGAGTGGACCGTGCGGGAGATGATCGACTGCCGAAACCTGGGGTTCACCGATGGCGCGCAGGCGGTCAACTACATCGGCTCGCATGACACCGGCAATACCGACAGCGACGGCACCGACAACGACCGGCTCTACAACTTCCTCGACCGGTTCGGCGTCGCCCTGAAAGACGGTCCGATCAAGCTGGCATTCGTCTGCCTGCTGACCGCGGTTGGCATCCCGATGATCTTCGCCGGTGATGAATTTGCCGATCCGATGGATGTCTTGCCCGGCGCACCAGGATTCGATTCCCTTAAACAAACCGACCCGGTCAACTACGATCTGGTGGACAGCGACGCCTGGCGCGGAACGATTTTCGATTACGTGTCCCGGCTGATCAAATTCCGAACCACTGCCGACGCGCTGTCGGTGAATGACACCCAGTTTATCCAAGTCGATTTCAACGACGGCAAGCGCGTGCTGGTCTGGCAGCGCGGCGCAGCCGGCCAAAAGCCGGTTGTTGTAGTCGCCAACTTCTCCGCCTGGGGCAGCGATGTTTCTGACCCGAATGCGGAATACGTAGTCCCAAACTGGCCGGCAACGCCACCGGGCGGGCAGTGGATCGAAGTGACGCAATCCCGATCGGTGCCGTCAAATTGGATCGGTCGTGAACCGCTCTACCCTTGGCAGGCGATGGTGTACACGCTGGCTTGAACTGTTTGCTCAATTGATGGCGGCTTTGCTGGCTGTTTGATCACCCTCGCCTGATTCTTTATAGTCCCGCCCATGGTCACACGTCGTTGTCTGATTCCGTTGTTCATTCTCTGCCTCTGCACTTGCAACTCCATCAGCTGGGGCTGGAACAGCACGGGACACAAAGTCGTGGCGTTGATCGCCTGGGAGGATTTGACTCCCAAGACCAGGGCGGCGGTCACCGCCATCCTCAAACAGCACCCGCGCTACGAGAAGGATCTGCTGCTGGATGCCCCCAAGGACCAAACGCCTGACGAGCAGGCCCGCACGGCGTTCGCTACCGCCGCGACCTGGCCCGATATGGTCCGAAGTCAGGCCAACCCGATGAGCTTCACGCATAATCATCCATCCTGGCATTACATCGACGTTCCGTATGCGATCGACGGCCAGCCCGTTGCCGAGAAGCCCGTCAGAGGCGACGGCCCGCACAATGCCCTTGAAGCGCTGAAGCAGTGTGTCGAGGAATTGCGCGATCCGAAGGTTTCCGATGCCGACAAAGCGGTCGACCTCTGCTGGGTCGAGCATCTGATTGGCGACATTCACCAGCCGCTGCACGCGGTTTCTTTGTATTCCAAGGAATTTCCAGATGGCGATCAGGGCGGGAACCTCGAACAGGTTCTGCGCGATCCGCCGTATCCTGACAGCGCAGTAAAGCTGCACACGCTCTGGGATGGCATGGTCGGTAACTTCGTGTCCGAGGACTTCGACCGGATAGAAGCCACGGGCCTTCGCGGGGATGAGCGTTATTCCCGCGCGAAGATGGCCGACCTGCTCAAGACCACCGATTTCATGGATTGGATCAACGAAAGCCACAAGCTGGCGATTGAGTATGTCTATTTGAACGGCACGTTGAAATCGGCCCCCGCCCGCAGGTACGGCGATGCTCCGACGCAAGCGACCACCGCCCCCGCAGCGGGGTCGCCTGCTGGCGTTCGCCGCGCTGGTGGTCCATCCACCCAACCGACAACCATGCCCGCCTTCGGCCGCCGGCGCGGTGCCTCGTCGATGCAATCGATCCCCGGTCTGCCCCCCGGTTATCTTGCGAACGCCGAAAAAGTCGGAATGCATCAGGTCACTCTCGCCGGCTATCGATTGGCCGATCAGCTCAACGCGATCTTCGATCCCAAACCCGAAGCCAAATAGGTTGCAGACCCTTTGTCCTTGCCAGCAAGAGATCGAGGCTCTGCCGTGAGTTGGCTTTGACTGCATCAACACCAATCCAGCGCAATGGACATGGGATCGACGCGCGTGACGCTCCAATTCAGTTGGAGTATCCTTCCCGCATGCGATCAACTCCGAGGTATTGGCTCCAATTGACAACCGCCCTGCTCACCTGCGGGCTGCTGGGTGCTGCGCCGGCAAGCCGACCGGTGGCTCTCGAGCCGCTGGAATCGCTGGCGAATCAAGTCTCGCAAAAGGCCGGTGATCGGTCGGTCACGCTCGTACTCCGGCCCGATGCGGGATCATCCCTTGAGACGCCCGGCGCGGTCGCGGGGATTCGAGAAGCGGTTTTGGCCGCGTTGAAAAACAAGGGTGTGGCAGTTTCCACATCCCAAGCAGCCGACGCGATGCTGCGCGACAGTGCCATCGCCGGTGCGCCGGTGATGGCGACGATCGTCCCGGTTTTGAAGCAAACAAAGACCGATCTGATTCTGTACGGCAGCCTGCATCGGGGCGGGGACCTGCACAAGATGTCCTTCAGCCTGATCAATGAGCATGGCGTCGAAAGTCAGTTGGCGGTCTCAGTCAACAAAAAATCCATTGACGCTTCCGGCGACGATCTCGATCTGGCGGACTCGGCTATCTCTAATGCGATCGGATCTGCCGCGGGCAAGATGGTCGAACCAGTGAAATCTGCGGAGATCAAAACAGTGCTGCTGGCGATCCGACCCCCGGCCGGTGATGCCGCGCCGGCGGCGTTCGACATGGCGATCCATGACGCGATCTCCCGCATCATGCATAAAGAGAAGATCGAACTGAAACCGCTCACCGGACCGATCCCCTCCGGAACGCTGCAGCCCTCGATCGTGGCAAAGCTGAAAGATCTGCCCGGCGATTCGGCCGTCATGCTCATCAGCTATGCCCGCCGACCCGGTGGCGACTTGGTCACCCTGTCAGTCGTCTCGGCAAAGACAAAACTGGCGGCAGAATCCGTAGGGGTCGACAGCTGGGATTTGGCGGTCATGCCCGCGATCCCAGTGCTGAACTCCCGCGTGCTGGCTTTTAGTGAATCGAAGAAAAACACCAAGGTCGGCAACGGTGAATGCTGGACCCTGGCGGCCGAGGCGCTCAAGAGCGCCAAGGCGAAATCCGCCAACGGTTACACCTTCGGCCGAAAGCTCGAGCCGGGCGAAGCGATTTACCCTGGCGACATCATGCAATTCACCGAGGCAAAATTTGCAGGCAAAACCAAGGGCGGCGGGACATGGTGGATGACGCTGGGGTCGCCGAATCACACCGCTGTGGTACGACAAGTCCTCGGACCGACCAAATATGAAATCCTCCAGCAGAACCCCGGTCCGGTGAAGGCGGCAACGATCGATTTCAAGGACATGAAGAGCGGCAAATGGGAAGCATGGCGTCCCGAGGCCAAGTGAACCCGTGGACCTGTGAGCCTGTTGCTGGCGATGCGAGATCTTGCCACACAGGGCTGTCGATGAGATAGTTCTCCCGCCGTTCCAAAAGGGTTTCTTCGGGAGCTTCATCCATGCGCACCACTTCTTTGTTTCTGCTCAATTCTATTCTGTTGACCGGCCTTGCCGGCTGCGCCGCTCAGCCGACGCTGGTCAGGTCGGTGCTGTTTGTCTCAAGGACGCGCGCAGATGCGACGGTGAACATTGGCCGCAACATCGGTTCAGACGCGACGCCTGAATTTTCCTTTACCAACATTCCCGCGCCCTTGCCGCCAAACCCGTTTGACGTGGCATTGAACAACAATGCCGAATTCACCCTCGTCACCGGCTCGCTGGCGTCTCCAACCGGCGGTTCACTGGACGTGCTGCACGACGGGAAGGTTCCTCAGAACGGCGACGATCCTGGCCACAATTTTTTCTTCAAGGACGCAACCGCCGGCGGTCGCATTCTGATCAATCTCAAGCGGCCGATTAACATCAGACAGTTCAACAGCTATTCGTGGCAGAACGGAAAACGCGCCGCCCAGTGTTACACACTTTATGGCAGCAATGCGAATTCATCTGGCAATCCACCCTCCCAGACGGGCGCGAACCCCGTGAGCGACGGTTGGACAATCATCGGCTCACCGGTGGACACCCGCGGTCTGATGCCTCTCGATGCGACGCCGCGCCCGCGCGATGTCACCTCTTCAGGTGGACAGTACGGGGTCAGCATCAGCAGCTCGGGTCTGATCGGCACCTTCCAATATCTGCTGATGGTCATTTCTCAGACCGACGCGAGCGATCCCCAGAGCAATACATTTTACAGCGAAGTCACCGTCATTGAGGCTCCGCCCGGTTTCCTGATCCTTCCCCAGAGCAGAAACGCTGAGACTGCGGAACAGAAAAAGTACACCGAGATGCGTTGAGCTGTCGCGGTTGGCTCACGAACCGCAGGTGTCAAACTCGATCATCGACTTCAGCCGCGCCTGCGCGTCCATCAGCCATCGGTGGCAGTCGGATTCAAGATCCGCGCCGCCGCCGGTTTGCACCTTTGCGACGGCCTTATTCAACACCACCGCGAGAAGGATCTGCGCCTGCGCGGTGTATGCGGTCATCCGCGTGTGCGGCAGTTGGGTGGCCAGCGAGATATAGAGCTCGTTGATTTTCTGCTGGCCGTAGAACCCGTCGGGCTGATGGTAAACCGGATCACCCCAGCACCCGGGAATCGGCGGCAGGATCCCGCTGGCGATCTGCCGGGCTTTCATCGATTCGGGGCTAAGGTAAAGCAACTCGATCAGCTTCCACGCCAGGTCAGGATTTCGGCACGTTCGGGGAATGCCGATCATCGTCCCGCCCCACGACGCAGTGGGCGCATCCCCGGGGGAAAACCGCGGCAGCGGGATCATGTGCAGTTTGCCAGCCATTCCCGAGCCATACTGTTTCAAATCCGCGACCATCCAGTCGGGGGTGATCAGCCCGCAGATATCACCAGCAGCCAAGTCGGCCGCGCTCTGCCCCGGCGCGGAGTTGAGATTGGCCGAGATGCGATCCGGCCCCGCCACCGCACGAGCGTACCAGCAGAGCGTCGCGAGCAGCTTCGAATCGGTCAATTGCGGCGACAGACCCGGGCCGAGGAGTTCCACATGCTGCTGATGGAGCATCACCGTGAGCATGTCGGTCGCGGTGCTGGATAAACCCAGCGCGGTCCGAAGCCTGCCGTGCGCTTTCCAATACTGCTGGAATTTCTCGCACCGCTGCTGCAACTCAGGCCAGGTCGCTGCTGTTTCCAGGTCGAGACCTGCCTGATCGAAAAGGTCTTTGCGGTAGGTGAGCGAGCAGGGATGCAGATCGTGGGGGACGCCGAAGATTTTGCCGTCTTTGCTCCAGGGGGAAAAGCGTGACGGCACGATGCGGTCCAGCCAGCCGCTGCGCTTGAGATAATCATTCAGCGGCAGAAATCCGACTTCATCCACGGGCGGGCGAAAATATTTGCCGATCGAGCCGATCGGCACCTCCACCACATCCGGGGCGGCCGAATCCGAGTTCGACCGCGACCCCTGGGCAAACATGAACAGCGACAGCAGCCGAACATCCATCGCCGCGGTGGCGATCAAATCCAGCTCCACCGACTTGCCGGTGCGCGTGCGAAAATCATCGAGCAGCGACGATCCGCCGAAGCGGTCCTGGTACATGCGGGCATGCAGATCCGCCGAAACCCAGATCGTCAGATCCGCCCGCGGCGGAGCGCGTCGGGCGAGGATGATCGCGCCAGCCAGGATCGCGGCGGCAATCATCGCGAGAATGGGCCGGCCGAGGGGGAAGGACATTGGCTTAGGCTTACCGGCCGGGTGGTGTGCTAACTCGGCTCGCCACGAAAGCCCTTCAAAAACGCAAGACGTTTGGCGAAGAAATCTAAGAGATCATCGAACGTGATGCATGAGACTTTATGCGTGTTTATCGACACGCGGTCCAACCTCCACACAAGCCGCTGACGCTGTTCATGGGTGAGAAATTTGTTCCTGCCGATCACGAGTATGCCATGAAACCGAATATGGCCGACACCGAAACGTCGGCGGAAATCGAGGTTATCCCTGTAATGATCGAGAACCCAGAACCAATCGACGATCTGTGAAAAGCCGTGTTCAAAGCGGGTTGACCACTGATTGTTGTATTTCTGAACGGTTGCGAAAATGCTGTCCCGACGCGCGTCCTCAAACTCGATAAGCGCGTAACTTTGGTCAGCAATCGATCCGACCGCCCAGTCGCAGCGGAAGTTACCGAAAAGATCGAACTCGCTGCAGATCCGGTCAATGTTGTGCGGCAGAACAATCGACGCGATGAGAGACGCAAGCTGGGGGTGGCTTTTGAAGAAGGGTGATATGTCATTTGCTTCAGAAAGCTCGTTGGACCTGCCGAGCAGTGCTCTGAATGCCGCAACACCTTTTTCAAAATCAGAAAAGGAAAATGCGATCGGCTCGAACTGTTTGATCATTTAAACTGCTCCGCGAACTCCCTTCGCATCATGTCTTGAACATCAATGCGATCCGGCTCAAGTTTGAAGAGAATTAGCAGGGAATCGTCGACCGCCATGATGTAAGTCGAATCACCGTCATGAATCTGAACTTTATAGGGCCGGGGCTCGTCGCGAAATCGACCTTCTCGCAATCGGTCGATCGCCTGGTTGACGCGTTCCAACTCGACGGGATTCAGCGACCGCATGCCAGTTTTGACTTGCCAGCTCAAAGATACGTCGTACGCCATAAAAACTCCTGTCCAGCCTGGATGAAGCTTATGAAGTTCCATTTCGGAATGCCAACTTATTCCGACGAGCAGAGTCGCTGCAGCGACCCCTGCCGATGGTTTATCTCCCGGCGCGGGCCATCACCGGTGCGCCTTCGCCTTCCAGGGCGGTGGGTGTTTCGCTGATGACTTTTTCCAGGACCATGTCGGTGGTGATGCCCTCGGCTTCGCCTTCGAAGTTCAGGATCACCCGGTGCCGCATGGCGGGGATGACCACTTCCTTGATGTCCTTGAAGCTGACGTGGAATCGGCCATCGAGCAGCGCCCGCACCTTGCTGGCCAGCGTGATCGCCTGGGCGGCGCGGGGGCTTGCGCCGACTCTTAAAAACTGGTTGACCATGGGGATGGCGAACATGCCGCGCGGCTGGGTCGCCAGCGTGCAGCGGATCGCGTAGTCCTGCACATGCGGAGCAATCACCACGCGCTTAATCAGATGCTGATGCTGGATGATCTTCGCCCCGTCCAGCACCGGCTGGGGATCGTCCTTGTAGTTGGTGGTGGTGCGATCCAGGATCTGTTTCAACTCCGCCCGGCCGGAATACTGCACCAGCAGCTTGTAGAAAAACCGGTCCAGCTGTGCTTCGGGCAGCGGATAGGTGCCCTCCTGCTCCAGCGGATTTTGCGTCGCCATCACGAAGAAGGGCAGTTCCAGCGGACGGATCGCGCCGCCGGCGGTCACCTGCTTTTCCTGCATCGCTTCCAGCAGCGCGCTCTGCGTCTTGGGCGTCGCGCGGTTGATTTCATCCGCCAGCACGATCTGCGAAAAGATCGGCCCGGCCATGAACGTGAACGCCTTCTGCCCGTGCTCATTTTCCATGATCACATTGGTGCCGATCACGTCGGCGGGCATCAGGTCCGGCGTGAACTGGATGCGGTTGAACTTCAGATTCAGCGCCATCGACAGCGCGCGGATCAGGGCGGTCTTTCCCAGTCCCGGCACCCCTTCCAGCAGCGCGTGCCCGCCGACGAACAGGCAGGTCAGCACGCCGTCGATGATTTCCTCATGACCGACGATCGCCTTGGCGATCTCCGCCTGCACCGCGCGATAATCGCGGCGGAAGGCATCGGTCAACGCCTGGATCTGGGGATCGACACCGGGGATGTTTTGTTCAGCCATGGGAACCCTTCGGGGAATGACGAATGACGAATTTCGTAATGACGAATTTTGTCATTCGGATTTTGAACCATCAAATCGCGACTCGCAAGAAACCCTTCAACTAGAACAGCACCGGTTTGCCAAGCTTTCGACGGATCACCTGGAACTGGCCGGCGTGCATCATCGTGTGGGTCATCTGCCCAGCGACCAGCATGCCCAGGGTGGGTGCCCATGCCTGATATTTTTCCGGCGTAGGCGCATCCAGCTGCTCGGGGGACATCGACTCAACACAGGCGATCGTTCCCGCGCGGACCTTGCCGAACAGCTCGATCAGCTGGGCCTTGGTGTTGAACGGGGCGAATTTTTCTGCCCCGTCGTTCACGTTGGCTTTCATGTTGTAAACGTCTTTGAAGCCATCTGGCACCCCCACCGCGTGGGCGGCAGCGAGGATCGGTTGAATGCTGGATTCCGAAAGGCACAGGTGCCCTAATTGCCAGGCGGCATGATTCGCGCCCGGACACGGGCGGATGAACATCTCCGCATCCGTCAGGTCGCCCAGCGTGTGGGTCACCATGCCGAGGTTGCTTTTCAGGCTTGCGATCAGGAATGATTTCATTTCCATTTGGTGGTCCTCATTGAGTAAGCCAGGGTTGCTGAAGCAACCGCTGCCGGTTTTTTACTGATCCCCTTTTTCCTTGTCTTTGATCTGCTGCTGGGCGCGTCGTTTGGCTTCCATCAGGTTGCTCATGCCGCCGCCGGAGCTTGCGCCGCCTTTGGGTTCGACCTTTTTGGGGGCCGATGGAATCGGTTTGTCGGTGGCTCCGCCGACGACATTGGTGATGTCCCCCTCGACGCCTTTGGCTTCGAATTTCGCCTTTGGATCGGGCCGAGCTGGCGGCGCTGCGGCAGTCCCCGGCTTTGCACGCGCGTCCGTCTGGGGTGAAGTCTGGGGTTTAGTCTCCGCTTCATTGCGAATTCGCTGCAGCGCATCCAGCGAACTGCGGGTTTCCACCTTCCGCGTGATCGTGAACGATCGGATGAATCCAACACTGGTGGCCAGATATCGCTTCATCGCCACCCAATCCCAGGCGATTCGCCGGGCGGCGATATCGATCAGAATCAGCGCCAGCAGCACCGGAATCAACCGGTCCCAGATCGGCAGCGATGCCACCGCCTCGGGCAGATTGGTGCGGTCGAACAGGTCGGCGTGCTCGGCATCGAAGGCCGGAAGCAATCGCCCGCCGGTCACCTCGGCAGTGTATTTCAGCATCGCATCATCGCTTTTGAGCGCCCGAAGTTCGGGGGAGCTGTTCATCGCGATCCCGGTCACCGGCAGCGACCCTGCCTTATTATTCTGGTCCGTATATTGCAGCGAAGCCACATACGTCCCCGCATCGTTCATGTCGAAGTCGCCTTCATATCGCCCCGGTCCGGTCTGGACCATGAGCTGGGCCATCGGTTTGCCATCGGGACCCAGCGTGGTCCCGCTGATATTCAGGAAGTTCATGAAACCGGTGTCTTTGTCCTGGCTGTCGACGACGATGTGGCCCCTGGTCCCGTCCTGAGTGATGGTCACATCAAACTTGTCCGACATCGGCGGTCGCGACACGCCGCGAACAACCTGGGCCCAGAATTTGTCATAGTCGGGCGACTCGAGCCAGAAATTTCCCCATTGTCGATTGGCATCGCTGGTGTAAGCAACCGCCCGGCCAAGCCCGGTCTGCCAGCTTGCCAGCAGGGGATCAGCGTTCTTTCCCGCGGTGATGGGAATCTGCACCTGCGGGCTCATCTTCTTGCTGGTCAGCACCAGCCCCCGCACCGGTGGCAGCGAACCCGGAGGCCCCAGCCCCTTGACCATATCCGAGGTGCCGAACGGTCCCTGGACGGCGATTCCATTGGCATCCTCACTGATCAGGCTGCGCCGGACGACGGTCGCCTCCTTCACGAAAATCTGCGGCAGCTGTGCAAAATCCTTGTTGATCGGACCGTACGAGCGGCCATGCATTTCCTCGGCCATCTTCACCAGTGTCGGGGACTTGCCGGTCAAATCATGCGGATACACATTGACGGTGCTGACCGTCACTTTCGCGGCCTGATATTCCGCCACCAGCGCGGCACTCGGAGCGGCGGGATCCCCGTCGGAAATCACAATCACATGCTTCTGCTTGGCGTCGGAATCCAGCAGCCCCTTGTTTCCCCCGCTGCCGTGCAGCGCGACATACATGCTGTCTTCAAAGCTGGGCATGTCCCCCACCTGCATCTGCTTGGCGGCGGCGATCGGTTTGGACCCGTCGCCCTTGGGCTGCAGCGGGAAATCCCATTGACTCCCCCCGCCGTTCCAGCTGAAGCTGACGATGCCGACTTCATCGCGGGCACTCAGGGTTTCGATGGCTTTGATCGCGCACTGCTCGCCGAAATAATTCCCATCGGGAAATTCGCACGAGTGCATGACCATCACCAGCGCGCCCTTGGGGATCTGCCGGGTCGCGGGAATGTCCATGTCCACCGGCAGAACCTCTTCCAACCGCTTGCCCTGCCAGCCACCCGCGCCAAATGTGTCGGGCCCACCGATCATCACCAGCCCGCCGCCCATGTCGTGAACATACGCCGCCAGATTTTTCTGCTGATCGTCGTTCAGACCCAGCGGGCCGTAGGGAACATTGGCAAGAATGATCGCGTCAAAATCCTGCAGCTCGATCAAGGTACCGGGGAACCGGTCAGGCGTGCGGTGGTCTGACGGAAGAATCTGGATACCCTGCCGGGCCAGCGCATTGCGCAGCGCATCGCCCTCTCCGCCGGGGACATTGTCAATGTACAGAATCCGGCTCTTCCCGCTGACATAAGTAAATGCATCCCCTTCATTGTTGCCCGTGAGCGTATCCGTTTGCTGACTCCCCGGGCCTCCGCCGGGCCGGCCATTGACCGTCACCTTCGCGTCGGGATTGTCGGTGTCAAACCGCGCGTGGTACGTATGAACCCCCGTGCGGCCGCCGGCGCGCACCTTTACCTCCTGCACCACTTCCGAAGGATGGTCCGGCGTCCCCGGCGGCAGCGTGACATTCCGCGTCAGATGTTCCCCCGGTTGATCCGGTTCCAGGTCCATGGGCTGGCCCTGATCGGTCATGCTCAGCTTGCCGGTCACGGGAAAATTATTGGTTGATTTGATGTAAACCCGGACGGTGTAGGTTTCATTCTCACGCCGCCAGGTCGGCGCATCGATCTTGTCCATCAGCACTTCATGCTGGACATCGTAATGGAGCGGCATCACGTCGATGGGCACATGGGCGGCGATGGCGGCGTTGCGGGCGGCATCGATGTCGCCGAGCGTGGGGTTCCCGTCCCAGATCAGCAGCAGGCGATGCATCTTGTCCTTCTGCATCGTCGCCAACCCCAGCTGGATCGCCGCCGCCGGATCGGTGCCGGTGCAGAGCGGGCGAATCGCTTTCGATCCGGTGAGAATCAGATGCGTGTTGGGCAGAGCATCAATCACCGCATCCTGCTGGAAGGTGATCTGACCGATCGTGTCATCGGGCGGTTTATCTTTGGTCGACGAGGCAGCGACGAGATAATCATCAATCGAGTCTTTCAACGTTTTGCCGGGATAGTCTTCCACCATGGTGGTGGAGGTGCTGATGTCGCGGAGCACCATCACTTCGAGATCCTTGCTGGTCCGCTGATAACGGACCCCGCCCAGGATCAGCACGATCAGCAGAATCACCAGCAAACGGATGGCAATCGCGACGCGCTGGCGGGTCTTGCCCAGACCATTCAGCGAACCAAGTCCGAGGAACACGATCGGAATCCCCAGCAGCGCAAACAGTCCCAGCGCGGTCCACCCGGAGAAATACTCCAGCCGAACCGGCCAAACCGCGAGAATGGGATTGGGAGATGTCACAACGGGATCAACAGCAGGCGGAAGAATACCAAGGCTGGGGATTCAAGCCAGTCGGGCTCTCTTTTCTGTAACGCCGAAAAGATTCACCAGGGCGTGCGGGCTTTATAAAATGACCTTGACTTGGGACACGGTCGCTCGGTGGTAAATCCTATTGTCGCAATGGGCAAGCTCCCTTTCATTCGCGAGATTCGATTTGATGGGGTTGCGGAAAAAGTGCGGACCGAAGAGGAGCCACCACCTTCGGTCCGCGATGCAATTTGATTTGCTGCCCAGAAGATAGCCTATCTCCTGCAATCGTCAACAGTGCAAAAGCGCGATCGATCAAATTCTTCAACCGTTTTTTTCGCTTCATGGCTGTTGTGTCTCAAGCAGCGATTGGAGCAGCGGCGAGATCTGATTCCAGATGGCTTCGTTAGCCGCCGCATAGCTGATGTTGGTTTTCAACCAGTCGATCGGATTGCCGATGTCGTGACGTTTTGATCGAAGAATCACACCGTGCATCGGTTCGATCCTGCACAGCGCCGCCAGCGCATCGGTGAGTTGAATCTCTCCCCCCGCGCCGGGTTCAACATCTTCCAGACACTGGAAAACAGCGGGCGAAAGCACATATCTCGCCGCGATCGCCAGCCGGCTGGGCGCTCGATCGATCGACGGTTTTTCCACCAGCTGATTGATGCGGATCATGCCGTCTCCGATCAAATCACCGCCGACGATTCCATATCGCCCGACTTTTTCCGCCGGCACTTCTTCCAGACCGATGATCGGGGTGCCGAGCTTGTTGTAAGCTTCGACCAGTTGCTGCGCTGGCCCCACTGCACCGCTGAAGATGGTGTCGCCGAGCAGACACAGAAACGGTTCATCGCCAATATGATCGCGGCCGCGCAGCACCGCATCGCCCAGCCCCAGCTGCTGATCCTGCATGACGGTGGTGATCGAAACCCGATCCATCAATTGGTTGATGCTCGAAAGCAGCGCTGATTTCCCAGCTCGATTCAACCGATCCGCCAACTCACTGTTGGGCTGAAAATGAGCGAACAACGCCGGCTTCTGCGGAGAGGTGATCAGCAGCACATCCGCCA
>Ga0116230_10004690_pt1 | contig 13403 bp, 9 predicted proteins | sample S1TSphfallax_3_FD_88678 | JGI IMG/M metagenome (GOLD analysis project Ga0116230, IMG submission 88678) | Host-associated microbial communities from peat moss isolated from Minnesota, USA - S1T2_Fd - Sphagnum fallax MG | ecosystem: Host-associated > Plants > Peat moss > Unclassified | place: USA...
GTTTTAACTTCACCAATTTACACTTATACAAATAAAAGCCTTTTACCAAAAGGTGTGATAATTACATATTTTATCCCTTTCCTTATAAACTCCAACCATGGTTAAGGTTTTTAACCATAGGAACTTTTGTAATATTTGCATGGTTGTAAGTATTTTGCTTGATCATGGTCTAGATGTTATCATCCATGTTGAACCATGGTGACCTTGGAATGCCTTATGGGATGCATGTCAAACCCATACACCACACACAATTGGCTCTATAACATCAAGAATGTTATCCATGAATCTAAATTTATCTCAAACCTTTATAGTGCAAATAATTCCTTTGCTTAATTCTAACCTTGTTGAACTTAAATATTAATGTTAAGATTTTTTTTTCAAGACATAATTCGCCTTTTTGAATCATGAAAATGTATTCAAATTAAGGTTGAATTAGCATTAACATGCTTAATTTAAAATAGTAACTAAAAATAATAAATAACTCCTAACTTAAGGTTAGGCCACCTCCCTTAAATCCATCATTTTAATGAGCTCATAAAGATGGGATAACTTGAGATTTGACATCCCAAATTCTAAGTTCAAGTGCTTCAACAATCTTTCAAATGTGGAAAACCAAAAGTTAGGATCTAGTTCCCCCCCACACCTTGAATGGAATTTCAACTTCTATTAATGAAACCTTCTTAAAGTCAACATGGATTGTGAATAGACAAAGATGTGTCAAAATGTGTTTTTGTGATTTGTTGTGTAGGTCTCTTAGTTGTAAACACATTAAAGATGAGCCATTTTCACCCCAAAAATTGATGTATAGCAAATATTGTGGTACATAATAAGCTAAAATCTTGATGACATCCTTTGGCTATCTTAAACATCAACAAAAAGCTTTAGAGTTTGCATGACAACATTTTGGATCTCAAAATTCATTTTGAGTCAAAATTAATCTCGATTCAACAATTAAATGAAGAGGATCAGATAAAATCAATGTACATAGAATATATAATTAAAAGGACAACATGGCTTCTTGTTTATGTTCATGAAACATTACCAAAATGTAAATAAACAATGCAAAGTGGATGAAGGACATCTCAATTCATATTTTTATAAAAACTCAAAATTATATAAGGTGTGTAATGATTCTAAAAGTAATGTGTGTTTTAATATTATGGTTGGTTTTGGAAATTGAAACACCAAAATCCAATTAACACTCATTGGAATTTGGATTGCCTATTATTGATTTTATTAATTAAATGTGGGTAGATCTCATATCAATTCTTAAAAAATCTAAAATTTGAAACAATCATGGGCAAATAAAATTTTTAAAAAATTTTTAAAATATTTATATACATGAAGGAAGGTTGGTTGTTTGTTTTTTTCCAATGGTTCATGAAACTAAGGTCATAATGACACAAGGAAAACTATTAAATTTTCCATTCAGCTAGTCAATTGGAATTTTTGTAAGAAATGACATTTTTAAAAAATTTAAAATGTAACTCAACCTAGGATTTGAACCTAGAAAAATACACCCAATTTGTGCATTGAATGGAAAGGAAATTGGTAAAACCAATCAAAAGAATTGCACATAGTACATACTAGATTACAATGATACATGTGTTAGTATTTTAATTTACAATAATGTTCACATTTTAAAACCATGGCAACATAGGTTGTATGTCCGAAGGTTGAAGATTGTTAACAATTTTTTAATTTGTTCAACTTGTGACTCTAGATAACATTACATACATTAATCCTTGTGCAAAAGATTCATGAATATGTATCATCATTTTGGATGATATCGTTGCACCTTGGGATTTGTGCTTTGTAATTGCATAACCTAACATTAAAGGAAATGATGATTTGTAAAAATGTACTTGATAATCATATTTGTTTTGAATTGAATTTTTTCTAACTATTTGCATGTATCTTGATGGATTGAGTGCAATAGAAATGCTACAAACATTATCTTCTAAATCAAACTCCAACTTTGTTACAATTCTAGTGGTTCCATTTGCCGCACCAACTTTTAAATAAATGTTTTCAATCAACATAACCAATGTTATGTTGCATGTGATTGAATCTTTTATTGTTCACTGTGTTCAACATTTCTTGCATTTGTCTCCAATTGAATAGCATAAATTTGGTCAATTGGAAATTTCTTGTGAAGAATCAAATCATTGTAATAATCAACATCCTTCCAATGTGTGCAAAATATTGTTGTTTTGTCATCAATATATTGTTCTACCAGATTACACTATAAGGATTGTTTTGGTGTTTGATCGTTTTTTTAATTATCACTTTGAACCATGCCAAAATATGAAAAATTACTTGTTTTTTTATTTATTTTAGTTTTCTCAATGTCTAAAAGAACTAGTCAAGCACTGAGTAGAGAAAGTCACACCTTTGTATTAGGGAAATCCTAAACAACAAGGCACTAAATCCTAGCATGCATTATACACGAATGGCCCATGTGCCATTCACTTCTAAATGTTTTTTCTAAAAATTACCCTTCACATTGAAAGACTAACAACAATTTCAAATGAATTTGTTGCAGTGTGATCTTGTAAGTCCTTGGACAAGCTTCTTATATAGCAAGCAAGCTCAAGAACGCTAAAATTTCATCCTTTGTCAAAGAATTGTTGCTCTTCTTCATCATTGTACCGTGGGAGAAAACACAAATAAATCCCACCACCTACTATAGTTATGGCAACAAGAAAAAACAATCCCAAACCTTCCCTTATTATAATTATGGCAATAAGAAAAAAACAAACCCACCTCGACCATCTATTGTACTTATGACAACACACAAAAATGGATAGTTATTGAATTCCTTTTATTGTTAATGTTATTAATGACCGTCACAAGAATTCAAGGGTCGTGAAAGGAAGGTAACAAGAAATTTTTTTATTGTGAAGGTGTTTGTGGCCACATGGCACTCTAAAATTTCAGATTGCATTTTGAGCCCTCAAGCCTACCTCCATTAATAAAAGGAAACTAATAAAATAATGTGAATTCCACCTATTAAGTCTCCTCCTTTTTCATATAATAGTGGTTTTTTCCTTGAAAAAAAATTATTATGCATTTATTGCTAAAAAATGTAAAAAAAGTTATTTTGAATGAATTTTCAACCAAAAACTCTAAAATTATACATTTTAAAAGAATTAATTGATGTATATCAATACATCAATGTCATTCACCCAAAAAAAATCCAACAAAAATTTCCACCCACAAACTTAGTTTTAAAGCACATATGTGAATTTTCATGTTTTGTGACAAGTATTATTTCATCTCATATATACTCCATACATTCAAGTTTTTCAAGGTTTTTAGTTTAAATTTTTTTATTAATTTAAATCTAAAGCTAATTAAATATACTTACAACAATAAAAAATTTCCAATATGTGCACAAAAAACTAAATGCACAAATGTTATACTTGTGACAACAATTTTTGGGGTCTTAAATGTCCTTGTGCCCTCCTTCACTAATGTACTATATTATGCAATCCCTAGTGATTCTTTTGGAAGTCAAATCCCTTTCTACATATGAAATTGAAGCATTATTCAAAGGTTGATTCACGAACCATCATGCTACCATCGCTTCTTGGTTGCTAGACCTTAATCACAACTACTACCTATTGGTTGGAAGGCCCTATTTTCCAGCTAACACATGAACAATATGCTCAATACCTTACCAATAATATTTGATATATTTATAAGTTCCTATGAATCTAAGATGATTGGGGAAGGGTAAATACTAATGGATTATATTTTTTATTATTGTATAAATAATCAATAAATTTAAGAAATGATTTTCTTTAGATTGCACAAAAAGCCAAAAAAAAAAATTCTTATGTGGAACTTTTTGTATTTCCAAACTTTTGATTATTGACAACAAGCCATGTTGCGTTCCCCCCCTATTATTACTTGATTTTTAAAATTTTCACTTGGGAAGTTGGAATGGTTTCTAAATTGTTAAATAAAACTATTACATATTTTAAATGTTGATAATCAAATAAAACAAAAAGTGTGGCTTAAGAAAATAATAGTGGTGGATTAATGCTCACACACCTCCTTGCATGCACATATTAAAAGCATAATAGTAAGTCCTTGGGCAACCTTGCTCTTTAGTGGCCTAAAAGCTACCTTAGATAGTTTTTAAACCACATTCACATCTAGCAAAACCTTTGAAGTTGTGCTCACAACCATAGGCTTTTGATTGGCCTCTTCTAGGTCATGAGTTGGACCTAGTTTAGTTTGATCCCTTAATCCAAGGGGGGTGGAACAAAGCCCAACCAAAGATGGCTACAAGATAGTGGCCATCTCCTTGAAAGGATTGGTGGATTAAGGTTTGCATGCTTGGGTTATAAATATAGGTGTGTTGTACACCAACTCTTTGGGGTGGCAACTTTTGATGTTTAGAATGTTGCCTTTGTTGGGTCATGGCCTTGATTTCAACTATGGAATTTACCATGGACTCCACTTTAGTCATCCCACATACCAAAATATCCACCTTGGTTTTAAAGCTTGCCTTCCACTTTCCATCTAACATAGAACTTGGTTTGATCACTATTGGAAATTGTGTCCACTTCCATAAAAATCTTCCACCCAACGAACTATTGGGTGGAAACACCATCACACAATAGTGTGATGCATGGATTGGACCAATAATTCCCATTGAATTGCAATCATGTTCATGCATCATTGTGGACCTAATGGGAGTAGCATGAATTTGAACAAAATATTCCACATGGAGTTTGAAACTATGATCCATGGAGTTTCAAACCATTGTCTTGCAACACTTGAGATGTACATGTATTTACACATGTATGCAATTTGGTCATTAGTGGATTTTGTGTGAAAAACTACCATTGAAATGCACCTTTTTTCGTGAATGGGGCCATAGTGGAAGTTTGGTGGAAATGGAAATTTTAATTTATGTATAAATATTATATATATGCATATAAAATTATTATTATAAAATTAGCATAATGCTAATACTTTATATAACATTAAATTTTATGTCAATAGAATATATATATATATAAATTAATGCCTTACAAATCAATATACTACTTTTGGAGAACTTTTATTTATTAAATATGTGTTTAAAATGTGGGGAGATCTAATATTTTTGTTTTAAATAATATTAAAAGTAGAATATTCTTCACAAAAAACTTGTACATGTGTATGTATATATGTATAAGTATATTTTATAATTATTTTAGTATCTTTATATAAATTATTCATTTTAAAATCAACATAATGCTTATATTTTGTATAAGTTTTAAAAAAGTTGTCAATAAATATATTACATACCAATAAATTATATTTACAAATCAATATACAATATTTGTGCTTAAAACAATATGAAAAGTAAAATAATTTTCACAAAAACAATTAAATGTTGATTTCAAAGAGGGTTATTTACAATAATAATAATAATAAAGTTATGAAACATAATAATAAATTTTGACCATGTGCAAAACATGTTTCTTATTAATAAAAGTATTTGAATTTATTAAAATCGAATAGTCAATGGCATATGTTGGCAACATACAATACAGTCAACAACATACATTGACCATATACAAACCGTATTATGATTCATAAAACAAAAATTTAAAAAATCAAATTGTTATTACTAATTTATAAATAATTCAAATATATATGAAAAAGGTAAGGTATAAAAAATTAAATTGATAAATAAATTTGAAAAAAAATCAAATTAAAAATAAAACCAAAACCAAAACCATCAAACAACCATTTTGTGGATGGTTGGGTGAAAAATGAGTGGAATTGTTTGCCACTTGATCCATTTTTTTGTGTAATCCACTAGATGCAAGTTTGAAACCACTTTAATGGTTTCATGGCCTTCCATTAAAAAATGATTGGAATGCATAATGGTTTATGACACATTTCCTAGTTGTGGATTCTTTTCATCTTTGTTTTTGTTGATGGCATGCACTTCATTCTTCACCACAAGCAACCCCATACCCAATGCATGTGAAATCAACATTGTGTGCATAAAGTTTGAATCATTAAAAGGTTGTGAATTCCATTTTAATCCCATGTGCAACCTTCCACTAAAATTAAAGCCCATTCTCATTACACCCATCTTTCATTATAATCCATTCCATTATAATCCTCGTGCCTTCCACTAAATGAAACCCTTGCTCTAACTACATCCATCCCCCATTACAATCCATTCCACTTCAGTCCTATATACACATGTACATCTTAGTAAATATATTAATCTTTAAACAATTTGTACTAAAATAAAGCTCCAACCTCATACATGTCAAAAAGGAAAGGAAAAACAAATTTGTTTAGATTGATGACAATTCGAAGATGAAAAAAAGGCAACATGCAAGCAATCAAACATGTGCACTCACATCATAGGAGCACATGTGAAAAAGCTTCACAAGCCAATTCACACGTCATAATCTTATGGTGTATAGGGCCTTTGTTCACATGACAAACATTCTAATATCATTATAACCAAAGTTAAAACCTTTACAAACAATCAACCATTCTAACTCCAACCCAAGCATACATTCCCAATCTATCCAATAATCCCATTTCTTCCACAAAAGCCACTTGCCTATAACATTGTCATGTTGTTGGATCTCACTTTGTTCACTCAACACACCATAAAACCATGTTACACATGGGAATCCAACCATCATTGTTCTTTAAAAAATTGTAACATTAATAGTACAATTAGTACAAGTGGCCTAGGATATACAATGGAGTTCACTCAAAAATCCACCAAATGGTATATACTAATTTATCGCCAATAACCAAAGTTCATGAATTTTTTAGCATGAGAGTCAGCCAACTTCAAGTGGTTCACAATACTATTAACAAATAAACTAGAGATTGAACACAATTTGCATATATGATTCAATTCCTCAACTATTTGAAGCATTAAATTACAATATATAGTTTCCCACTACAATTACACAAATATGAAACACCTTTTATTCTTTTTCCTACCCATGCATCATATATTTGGTGCATTAAGGCATGTACAAGTGCATTGATGCACATATATCACATATCATGGATATGTTCTTGTTGTGTAAATCACATCAACTCATTATCAGCTACAACAAAACCTAACAACACCCAATGTACAATACACCTTGTGAGTTACACTAATCACCAAACATGATTGAAGTGATGGGTGGAAGATGGGTGCAAAATAGATGGGTGCAAAATCAGTGGAAATTGGGTTGAACATGGGTGGAAAACACATGAAAGATGGGTGGAATATTCCAACTTTGCAACATCCATACATATTTTGATCATTGAAGAAAACTAGCACATGCTTCACACAAAGACATAGGAAACTCAATTACTTTCCATGTTTTGTTCATGAACAATACACCTACCCTTTTCAAGCACAAGTATGCTAGCACATGTATTCAACGTTCCCACAAAAGTAACAATGTGTAGCTATGCACACATTCCTATTACATTTGTCAAAATAGTTACAATTCCTTTTGATCTTGCCCACATTGCACATGTGTCCCATTATCATGGGGATCCCACTGGTACCACATTGAAATATTCTTGAATTCATTTTCAAACATCTTCCATCTAGACCACATTGCATACATGGCAACCAAGCTATTCCCCACAAAGGCATCAAACATACTTGACCATTTTCAATGATCTACTCATGAACACACATGCCTACTTCAAACACAAGAACATTGGCACATGCATTCAATAACCTCACAAAAGTAATAGAGTTTGGCAACATGTACACCTTTTGGTTGCACTCAAATAGTTATAATACCTTTTGGCCTTGCCTTCATTTTTGCATGTGTCATAATATTTTGTTGGTCTAGATCACCACATTTTGAAATGGCATCTCATTGAACAATCTCTAAGCTTGTGCCATGCTCTCACATTTCAGGTACATGTCATTTAGTCATTCCCCACATAATGAATACTAAATCCCATTAATTTTCAAATAAGTTACTCGTGAACATACACATGCCCTCTTCGAGTGCAATAACATCACTAGCAAATGCATGTGGCAAACCCACAAAATTAGTAACTTTGGTTGCACATTTTCCTATTGTAATAACCAAATTAATGCCCTGAAATCAGAAATTATGTCTTATTCCACTATGCATTCCACTGATAGTGAGTGGAAATATCAAAATTCACTCTAGTAGTTTAAAACTTTGTCCCAATAGATATCATTAGCAAATAGGTCACATGGCAACAATTCCATTAGATATTCCACCCAACCACTTGTTGAATGGTTGTTCATCCATTTCCATTATGCATTTTTGCTAAGCATTCCACTATGCATTTCCATTCATCATCCACACAATATGTAACCATTTTGGGTGCTTATATATATATATATATATATATATAATTCATATTTTTTAAGCATACAACCTAGATATAGTACTTGTATGGCCAACATACAATCAACATATAACATGTAAAAGTCAACATACGACCAAAATACTACAATTGTTGGTATCAAGGTTTGAACTTGTGTCTCCTTGGAGACCATCCAATTTTTGTTATCCAACTACCATTTAACATTGTAATAAAAGATGTGAAAATTTATGTATCTTTAATTATAAGTTAGATTGCATGTTCATTCCATTATGCGTTTCTAATGTGCATTATGCATTTCCATTGTACATTTTCACTTTGCAATATCCACTATGTAATTTCCACTTTGCATTTCCTTGATCCACAGAGTTTCAAATTTCAAGTGAAATTTTGGTGGATGAACATCAAGAATAATTTAAATTTTTATAGGAATTTCATAAAGCAAGAAATATTTTGTCTCCATCCACCTTATTCCAATTGAATTCTGATGAAAAATAAATAGGAATGTAATTTAGTGGGAATTTTCAATTGAACATCCATTATAGTGGAAATTGGATGTCAAATCCACCCAAGATGTTATTTTGTGCTAGTGTTTTCACTCAACAGCAAGTTGGGTGGTCAATTTCACTGTAATATAACATAGTTTTTAGTAGTGCCTTTTGCCCTTGGCCACATTTAACACAAGTAAACACCAACATTAGAAACAACACTATGTAAAAAACACCATTAAAGACATACCAACATAGTATAATGGTAAAAATATAAAATTATCAACAAAAATACAATGACATACAAGCAATAATACATGAAAGTAGTAGTTACCAAATTTGTTATCGACTCATGATGTGCATTGATTAAGAAATTATAATAGACACCAAGAACCCAAATTAAGAGGATAATAAATTAAACCAAGACAATTACTGTGTAAACCAAGCCATAGAAAGAACTAATCTATTCTATGCAAGAAGAAAAGTAACGCATTAATTAACTTATAATATTTATGGAAACAATATCTCATGGTTTTCACATGTGTATAAATATGTAATGTTCCTCAATTCCAATGTCAACGTGTGTAATTTTTTGTTTTCCTCAAGTACTCTGCAACTACCCCTTCTTCCTCATTAGCATCCCAAACATGCCAACTCCTTGTTGTTCCAAAATTTTGCATGTACTTTGTGTAGAGCCTTAAGACATCTTAAAAAAGATCCCTTTGTTGTACTCCCTTCTAGCTTGCACATGTTTGATTGGATACATCCAACGAAAGTGTACAAGCCCACATATATCAAATTCATAAATTAAATGGACTACAAGGTGTGTCATCAAATCAAATTTTTTTTGGAAGGAAGACATTATCAAGGAGGGGAAGACCTGAATTTACATTTTTTTTTCCCATTCTTACCTACCATTTCCAATTTTTTTTTACCAAGTTATACATTTTTGCAAATTTCCTTGAGAAAATTTTATTAACATATATTGTAAGTCTTTGCAAATTTTTTCCTTTGTTGTAGCATATTGGCAAGCCTTGGAAAATGCATGTCCAAAACAAGTGCCTTGAAAAATTTCCTCCAAACCCAACATATCACAACTTACATTGATTTTAGAATTGTAGTCATAATTTTGAGATTACATCCTTCATCTTTGACATATACAATAATTTTTCTTTTCAATATATAATAATTGTCCAACAATTATTTCAACTTTCTGGCCAAAGTTTGTCCAATAGTGTGTGTTTGGCTCAAAAAGACCAAGGGTAATGTGCTTTGGTTGCCAATCATCTCCTAAAAACTTAATTACTAATGCAACTTTTGATATCCACATATCAAAGCTTGCAATTGCAAAATGACATTTTAAAAAAGTTGGTAAAACATATAATTGTTTAGTTTTTCCACTAATTTAGGCAGTAAATCATTAGAAAATTATTTTTTAGAAGGAAAAACAATTATGGGACACAAATGCATATTAAATCTTTTTAACCAACTACCTTTTACAAATTGTAAAGGAAGATGGTTTTTGACAATTAAAAAAGTCAAATCTTTCAAAAATTATTTTTGATGTATATATTCTTTCTTAAAAGGTTCTTTTGCAACAAATAAACTAGACATGTAATCAGAAGAAACATTTAGTCTCTTTTTGGAAGTTTTTTTCATCTTCTTTCAAAGGAAAATTAGTTTTTTCTTCAAAATTAAAAAAAATATTAAGATGATTTGAATTGACATGTTTCCTCAATGCAACTATGCCATTGATTGTAATATATGTGATTAATCTTTTCCTAGTTTGCATTTTTAGATTTACATTTAATATTGGATGATTGTGACAAATAATATAATGCACCCTATTACATTCTCTTATTTGTTATCATTAACACAATAAAATGCGCAACACAATGCATTTATGCGATTTCCTCTCCAAAATGTTCTCTATGCATGCAACTTCTTTAAATTCTTTTCATTTGTTTTTGGATGCTTATTTCCTTATGTTTGAAGACTACCGATTTCTTCAAGTTCTAGCGACATTTCATCTTCTATTCTTACTTCATTCATAAACACATCATGTATTTTCGTTTTCAAAAAATTGTTCCATGATTACTTAAATGTGTGATTTAAAAATTAATTTATTTTGTGATTTAAAAATTATTGCCTTGATGAGTAATGAAAAAACTAAACAATTGTATGATTTTATCAAAGACTAAAAACTAACATTTACAAGAAATTAAAAAATGCAATTTATTTTCTAAGATTTTAGAAAAATAAAATATGTATATTCTCAAACTTCTCAAAACAAAATTAGGGATTAGGAATCATAAGGTGGAAAATGTATGGGTTTTTGGGTGGAAAAATATTATAATTTATGTTTAGAAAATCTTGCAAAAAAAAGTAGCATGTCAATTAGAAAATTGTTAGATAATGAAAAAAAAGAGTATTGACAACAAAAACAAAACAAAACAAAATGAAGCTGCAACCAAAAATACATTAAGAAAATGGAAAAATATGTTGGAATTTTTTTTTTGGTGCTCAAGTTGGTCTTGAAGTTTTGAGCTCTGATTTGCACATGGCAAGGACAAGGGAAGTACCATACTAACTAAACAAAATAAAACAATAGTGGAAGAAAAGTAGCAACATGAAAGGAACAACAACGGTAGCACAAGAAGAACAACAGAGGCTAGGTTAACATGTACCTGAAATGCGCAAGAGGAGTAATAACAGAAGAAGGGTAGCAACGGGAAAGGAGTTGCAACATGAGGTGAGTAGCCAAAGCTACAACACAGGAGGAATAATGTGTGAAGAGTGATGTGTGAGGAGTAGCATGCGAGGAATAGTGTGAAAGGAGTAGCATAAAAGGAGCGACATGATAGCTGCAACATGAAAGGAGTTGCACGAAAGGTGCAATGTGAGAGGTGTAATGCAAAAGGAGCAACACAAGGAGTAGCAATGTGGGAAGAACGATAATGCAATAGGAAATGGCAATGTGCAAGTGGCAACGCGAGAAGAACAACAATAGATAAGGAACAACAATTTGAAAATAGGAGCAACATTAAAAGAGTAGCATGAGGAGGAGCATGAAAGGAGTGTGAAAAAAAAAATAAAATCTAAAAACAAATAGCTAACAAATGCAACATAAAACAAGAACGATGCCAAGCAAACAAACAAAAAATGAACATCACTACATCACTACAAGACAAAAAAAAATTTATGTGACCAAAAATTGAAGCATGGGCTTCATTTTTATACACGTTCTTTATCCCTAATCCTAAACAATGCCTTTGCTTCCTTAGGTGGCGATGGCTATTTAGGAACCCTAAACCCTAAACTATCAAGAATCGAATGCAAGTTCTATGAAAGAACATGGTTCTCCAAAATAAAAAATAAAAAATAAAGAAAGCTAGTTTTCACAATTGGTTCTCATTCATGTGAAAATCAGATGAATTATTTTTTATGATCTACTTGGTGACAATCATGTGGGATTTAACATTTTGGATTGGTTGAATAATGTTTCAACAATAATCACAATTTGGAAATGGTCGTTGTTTCAAACCACTTTCAGTGGGTACCCTTTAAGACAACTTCTCATATCAAATGATGAAAGCCACACACTAATTGTTGATGAGGAGGGAACAATTGGTGTTAGGAAAAAACAATATAGTTTTAAAAAGAAGTAATGAAAGGTATGTCACTCTAAAGGCTTAATTTCAAGGATTGAAAAACTTTTATTCAAAAACTTTTTTGCAATGTGAATGTCACATTATGTTGCCCAAGGAATTATTGTTAGCATCTTCCTTGTGAAGAAACCTTGATGTTGAAATGAGAGTTTTGGGGTTTGTCCTTTGAAGACTAAATAACACGTATGGTTTGGATATTCTAAAAAGGTTACATTTGAGAAGAAACATGAAGCAATGAAAATTTATCATGATCCAAGAAATAGATATATGTGAAACTCCATGGTATAAGATTGTTGGCTTGTCGATATTGACATATATGTTCTACAAAGCAAATCGCAAATGAGGCTATAGATTCTTATAACATCAAAACAAGAATTTACATAAACTACAAACTCCAACAAGTAGGTGGAGTCGAATATTCAATCTTGATTAGTCCTTGTGTCATGACACAATGCTACATCAATTATAGGGATTGAAAAATGGTGGACATGACATGTGACAACTTTTGCCTAATAAGTACAAGAGTTTTCAAGAATGAAGAAATGAAATAAGATATAGTAAACATAGTATAGGTATGTTAATATTGTGTGGGTTACTTTGCTTTTCAAAATTAATGTAGGTGTCATCGTTTAATTGTCAATTTCAAGTATTGTCATTTGTTATTCGGGATGAGATTTATTGTTTTCATTATCTTGATTATGTTTTTGTAGATAAGTAAAGAATTAAGCATTGGAGGTATTTTTCAATCTACAATGAACAAGTTGCGGAAGAAACATCGTTTTAATATGGATGTGTGAAAGAAAGTGTTTGTTTTTGCAAAATGTATTGTGTGTGAATCCTTGAAAGATTTAATATCAAAATTGGAAAAGAACAATAGTGATGTGAAAAA
>Ga0116230_10004692_pt1 | contig 13399 bp, 10 predicted proteins | sample S1TSphfallax_3_FD_88678 | JGI IMG/M metagenome (GOLD analysis project Ga0116230, IMG submission 88678) | Host-associated microbial communities from peat moss isolated from Minnesota, USA - S1T2_Fd - Sphagnum fallax MG | ecosystem: Host-associated > Plants > Peat moss > Unclassified | place...
AAGAAGTCGAGCGTCGTCCTTCCCTTTTTCTTCGTTTGGAATCGATTTAGGAGAGACTGTTTCTGTTTTCCTCTCGTGTTCACAGAAGTAACTCAGATGATCGATGCATATCTTCAAAAGGATAGAACATCAGGTCGTCGGATACAGATTCTTCACAATTGATTCGTGATAAGCTTGGCCGGAACAACCCCGTACTGAATTTGCAAAGAAACATTATGGTGACTCGAGTTTGCGCGTCCATGATATTACTGATGTCAAATTGCGCATCAATCGTCGCTGCAATCTTGTGCTCAGAATCAGTCTAAAGACGCTCTGTAAGGCGCTCGTGTGCGGCTTTCCTCCGTAGATACATTTGATCTTATGTCCTTCGAGGTTTCCAGGGCACTACTGTAGGAACTGTAGGATCTTGATCTTGTCATTGAAACATTTTCTTTCTTCTCCTGCAGGATTGGCAAGATGCGGGAAGAGTTCCCGGTTGCGTTGGATCAATTACCTACGCCCCGATCTCAAGCGCGGCAACATCTCCCCTGATGAAGACGATCTCATCATTACTTTGCATTCCCTGCTAGGAAACAGGTACGACCTCCTTTTCTCTAGATTACATCGCTCGCAGTTCTTTTCCTCGGTTCCGATTTTTTCTTGGTTCAGATTCCTAAATTTGCTTCTGCAAGCAAGAATCTGTGCATTCACTACTGGCGGTCTTGGAAGTGACAATCCTTCCGAGCCACCTTGGTGTTGATTATTCCGCTTCAGTTTTTCTGATAGAAATCGAACGCACTGTTCATGAATAAAACAAGTTCTCAAAAAGCGCAAGGATTCTGTGAAGAAATCAATGTCGTCATGTTGCAGAAGCTCCTCAATTCTTAACCAGAATAGCGAAGAATTGAGGCTAGAATTGAGAACCACGTTGGTGCAATCAGGAAGACATATGTATCATTGTCTATGGGAGTAGTGAACTTTGTGAGATGATTAGTGATGTACTGCTGCCTGCTGCAATTTGCAAATCATTTGTGCAAATTTTCTTAGTTTGTATTTTTCCAGCCTTCGCAACTCCAAAGAATGATAAGACAATCTTGAGCTTCATGATGATGCCTGGCAATGGGGTTTGAGCAAACTGATTGCAACACATATGTTGTTATGCCCTGGCTGTTGATGTTGTAATGCAGGTGGTCACTGATTGCTGGTCGAATACCTGGGCGTACAGATAATGAGATCAAGAATTACTGGAACACGCATCTGAAGCGCAAGCTCAAGAGCATGGGGCTTGATCCCTCTGGGAAGCACAAGCTGCCATCCTTTCCCTTCTTCTCCACCTCTTCAACAACTTCTCTGGCACAAGAGAATTCTTCTTCACATGTCAATCAAGCCCCCAAAGATGAATCTTCTCTGGAGCCAGAAGAAGAAACCCCCCATGTCCTGCATCAAAATAATTCATCTCCTTCCAGTTTGACAAGTCCGCCACAGTTTCATGATATCAAGGAAATAAAAAAGGACCGACTCTCCATCATGATGAGGACTGCTCAAGTTATGGCCACCCACTCCACCATGAGGACTGCCACCCACAACTCCACAGAAGCCGATCAATCCAAGGCCTTGAGTTTTGGAAATTTCAGTTCAGAGGAAGATTCTGATCGCAGCAGCTCCCTGATTCCAGATCCAGGACAAGCTGCTGTGGCTGCAAGATCAAGCTGGGAGCCAACTCTTGAGAATATTGTGAAAGCAGCTCAGGGCCAAGCACCCTTATACCCAAGCTCGCCAGATAGTGTTCTTTCAACATGCAAAGGATTGCACAAAGACTTTAATCATCACAAATCACAGGCAAGTCTAGTAGCACCTGGTCACAGTATACCACAAATGGTAGTAGCTGGTGCAACCTCAATGGAGATCACGCAAGTTCCACTTCATCATCATCTTCCAGTCAGGTCTAACTCAAACCCTTTAGGCATCATGGTCAGCGAATACAACATGCCTTCAACTTGCTCCACCGATTTCAGTACCGATGCAAGTTCTTTAGCTGAGCAGAATTACTCATCATCGTGGAACAACAGCACATGTATTGAATTAGTGCATTCAGAATCCAGCTCAGGGTTTTATAGAAATGATGCATCATTCAACTGTAATGATTCAGATTCAGGCTACTTCAACAAAAGTATTAGTGGGGAATCTCTTAGAGGAGGAGCAGCAGCAGCAACAACTGTCTTGGATTCTGCTGCAGCTGCTGCTCCTGCTGATCAGGACCCTTATTACACCCTAATGGCAAATCTAAGTAGCTTGAAGTACACAAACACAGATCAACTCAGTTCCATTAGCAGCAGTGGCAGCAGCCACTGTGGTGGCTACTCCTCCCCACTAGAAAATTTGTTTTCCCCATTTCCAGACTACACACCCGACAGCGATGATTTGCAGCATGAGATGCAGGCGTCATTGCTTGGAGATCATGCTTGGGGAGGCAACTTACAGCCATCACATAGTAGTATGGATTTTCTCAGCAACGATGATAGCTTGTGGGAGCCTTGCATAATGTGACTGACAAGGGAGAGATATGGAGACACAGACAGAGACACAGAGAAGTCATCATCAATAGCTGCTGAAGGGAAATGAAATCATACAGCCACTGAGGAAATCCATTAGTGCTTGCATCAATAACTTGTTTTATAATGCATGCGGGTCCATTTTTGCTATGAGAGGGAAAAAGAAAAATTCATGGTGAGGAGGAGATTTCTGAATTGTTTTTTTTGTAAAGGAAAGAGTAGGATACAGATTTAAGATGTTGCTACTATTTGAGAAATCCCGATTGGGGATTTAATTTGTACATTGGTAAAATCTTGGTTTCGGTTCTCAACTACGGTGTATATGAATTTGACATTGATGAGATTGAAGTTAGTGCAAAGCAGTTCTGAAATCCAGAACTGCAAATTCTGCAATGAGCAGTAAATATGCAAATTCTGCAATGAGCACATATATTCTGCAGATTGTAGTTGTTGGTTTCATCTTGAGATAAATTTGTCTGAAACAAATTACAAACGGTGAATGTTCTCTGGTGTGTGTGCATGATATGTGTGCATGAGATTCAATGATATGTCATTTAATAGCACATATCATGGAATCTCATGCAATCATGGAATATGATGAAAATCTGTGTTGTCAAAAACAAGGAACGTAATCTTGAGAAGGAGACAAATGAGCTTTTGGTGAATTGGGCATTTGGCATTAAGGACATTCTTTGATCTGAGAGGGTCTAGTCTAGTTAGACTTGAAGCATGTTCAACTCCTCGGTGGGCCTAAGTCAAGAGGCAAGTACTAAGCTTTTGGGTGGAGTGTCTATCTTGAGCTCTACTGCAGCAGCATCAGGTGGAAACTCAAATAGGGGATTGGACCCACCTGCAACAGAGGCGAATAGGTTTTTTTCTGTTGGATTTGTGGAAGCTTCTGGAAACTGCTCCTCCTCCTATAGTCTCAATAGTTATTCCTCAGCCTACAATTTCTAGTCCTCCTTTGGGTTCTTGGCTTTTGAGTCTGCCTGCGGTAATGGACCCTCAAACAAACCTTTACAAATAAAATCACTGCACTTGGCTTCATTCACAAAACACACCTTCAAGAACCTCTTAGTATTACCATTACCTAATATTTCTTTTTAATTTACAGGTGACTTTCATGAATGAATGCTGGATGTGAAGCATTTTTATATTTCAGGATCATTTTAAAAGTAAATTCAGGTGATTCTCATGAATGTTTTTTGGGGAGGGGGGCAGGTATCGTGCATTTTTAGTCAATAGAGATAGATTTTAAACATGAATCAGGTTTCAGCATGTAGAAAATATTACATGATATAAGAGTTTACACCTGCATGACACCCAAATTGTTGACAATGAAGAGAAAAGGTATATATAATATTCACTTCTAGATGTCATATTTTGTTGCTGGTTGAAAATAAGTAGCTTCTTTGGAGGGTCATCTGGCTGCTGTTTCTGACAGTAATATCTTGACCACCAAGAAACAAAGGTGACAAATATTGTAGTACCTTGACCATTGTGGCATCTTCTTGACAAAAAAAATTTCCCCTCATTTTTTCACTTCAACAAGAAAATAAAATTTAATTTAATTTAATTTAAATCCTGAAATTTCTCATTTTTCACTTCGACAATAAAAAAATAAAAATTTCCTGAAATTTCTATGGATGAGGTTATCCAAAACAAAAAAATGCCAAGTATTTTGCACTACTTGCAACACCAAGCTTTAGGGCAAGCAGTCAATTGTCATGTCAAGCAAATTTCTAGAACTTTCAGCATTGTGAGCAGCAGCCAATTTTGAGAAAAATCAGCATCTATTCAAAATAATTCTATTACTGCTCAAATGGCAAAGGTACTATGGTGTACATAAAGAGGTACCTATGTATACCATAGTACCTGGGCCACTTCAAACACTAATTATATTATTTTCAGAAATGTTGAAATTTTCAAAAAATATTTTTTTTCGAGGATCAAATGGAATATTTGAGTATATATTATTTGTTGAAATGGAAATCTCAAAATTAATTAATTATTCAACAAACATGAGTCCAAATCACCAAGGTGAACTATACAGTACTTATTTATATATGTATGTATGTACAATGTATGTATGTATGTGTGTGTTAGTCTTAGATGAACACGCAAAGGTTAAGTCTTGTGAGTGCAGGTGCACACTTAAGTCAAAAAGATACTTCTCAAGAGATCGGACAATTTTTTTCCCTCGAAGTACACAGCAACAGACATAGGTGTGAAGAAAAAGAAAAGGACTTCTTAACAGTACAGCTTACTCTTTGAATGTGTTTCCATTGGTCCTGTTCTGTCCTACATCTTCTCCTGCAAATAAACAAATGAAAGGAAAGAAACTCTGGACACATTTGAAGTTTCTTCAAAACACAACATCATCCAAAAAACCCTTGCATAATTGGTTATACTAACACTATCAACTGTTACAGAGATGAACTTGTGAATTAAGTTACAGAGAGAAAACTCCGCATGGGTTTCTTTGCAAGTAGATTCTGTAGCATACCATAATTACTTCTTTGGAAGTCTTTCAAGTTTCCATACCCCAAGTGCAACCACAAGCAAAATCTTCTTTTGGTCCAATGATATAGGGATCATGAGAAGAGAGTCATTAGCTGAAAATGCAGATCCTGTGACATCCATGGGGTTGAATAATTTCCAGTTGGCAAGGTTCTCCAACTGTGCGGATTTATTTGCCCACCACAGAGTTGTTGTACATGGGTTTGCCCTTGTTGAATGGAGAGAACACAAAAAGGTCTCAGAAGAGGAGGAAGATTATATGTCTAGGAACTCTGTTGTTTGAAATGTTGTTCTTTGGAGGATTACATGTCCATTCTGATCTTTGAGCATAGCACTCTGGATTCAGAATGCAATAGCACACCTACATACTGGACTTCACGATATAGTTCATCTCACCAGAATTCTTCAGTCTTCAAAGTATGCTCCTTTAAACCCAGAACCCCGTACTCCTCACATGCAACTCCACTTTAGCAGAGTAACCAACCCCATCATGTACTACTACCCCCCATCATGTTTGTTGCAAATTCAGGGATGAAACCACATTTTATGCAAGTCATGATGTTACAGCACAATGCTCCCCAATCCGGAACATGTCATTTACACATCCCCTTCCCTCTCCTTCTCCTCCACCAGAAAACGAAAAGAAACAATCCAACAAACCAAACCAAAACCAAAGCAAAGAGACTTACAGGTTTAGGGTTTAGGGTTTTGGTGGATTCAGCAAACATGAATTCTTCCTCCTTCCTTCTCCTTCTCCAGCCTCTGACATTAAGAAGAACCCATTCATGCATGCTGCAATAATGTCAACAACTGGAGCAATTTTGCACCCAATTCCCAAAGAAATCGCTTGTAGGAAAACCTAAATGCATCAAGGTCAAAAGCAGACATGGTCCTCACATACCCTCCCATGCTCTCAAAGTGTGGAGGTACTTCACAAGTGTCTGAAGGGAAAGCAAAAGTTTGCAGAAGAGAGAACTGAATTCGGTAGTGACTGAGAGTTTTTGACAGAAAAAAAAGATCTGCAACAAAACAGAGAGGAATGGGTGAGAGAATTTTTCAAGGAAGGATCTGCAACAAGAGAAAATGTGAAGGAACGCTGAGGATGGTTGACAGAGCAGTTCGAGGAGAAGAACAAGAACAAGAGAAGAAGAAAAGAAGAAGAGATTTGGAGGGAATCGCTATTCTTGCATGGTTGCCTTCAGGTTCAGTCTCGGGTCATTTTATTCACCCAGCATCTTCCACTTGCTTGGGACTCTTCGGCACTGGTAAGGATGGATTCCTGCCTGCCTGCCCACCCATTTGCTGCATCATCATCATCATCATCTCCAGAACCAAGTTCACTGAGAATCAAACTGTGGGTGCTTGGGTTTCTTTTCTTTTTCTCTTGTTTTTGGGTCGCTTAGGGTTTAGCGATGGGTGGTTAGCATTTGATTCTGACTCCACAATCCCACAATCACTTGTTGCAGAGATACCATGTGAGAGAGAATGCAGCCGAGGCGAAGATCACCGGTTGCTGAATTTCACCATCCTGGATTTTACTGTATGTTTTCTTTCTGACTGTTTTTTCCCCCCATGTTTCTCTCCCTCTCTCCCTAGTTTTAGGCTTGCTGCAGGGTTTAGTGGGGTTTCAACTCTTGAAGGAAGGTTGGTTCATCTTGCTCTTCTTGCATTTCCTCTTGTTGTTCTCTCTCTCTCTCTCTCTCTCTCTCTCTCTGCTCGTGCTTTCCTCTGGGCAGCCTTTTTCTGGACAGAGAGGAGTAGGGTTTTAGGCATTTCCACTGATCAGGTTTTACAACTGAGGCAAAACCAAGGCAGGTAAAGCACCAGCACCAGCAAGGGTTTTGCATGATCTGCAGTTTTCTCAAATCCTGAGAAGCAACTAACGTTGAAATGTAGACTGCAATCCAGAGTCACGGCAATCCAGCAACCTAAACCCTAAACCGCAAGCCAAAGAATCTCTTCATTGAAATGATGTGAATGAGACACAAAATGGGTGCAGCAACTGCAACCTGCACTCTGGCAGAAATTCCAACGTCTTAGGCAAAGATTGTCACACTGCTTTGATGTGGTCTCAGGCTGCTTTGATGTGGTGGTCTCATTGTTGCCAAACATTGCTTACCATCTTATTAACCAGAAACTAGCTCTCTTCCTGAAGGGTTTTTTTTTGGTGAATGACCAGACTGAAAGGAGTAGTTGAGTCAATGTGAGGAAATATGACAGCTGTGAGTATGAAATCCTGTGGACAAAAGTTCTTGTTGTTCAAGGTTCTTTGATGTTGGTTCTGGACAATTTAGCAATTTTGCTGCAACAGAAGTTTCCCTTCAAGATCAACACCACTGACAGCAATTTTTTCTTTTTCATACGGATGTGGAAGCAATTGTGGGAGTAGTTTGTGATGATGTTTTGTGTGTAAATGTAGACAAGGAAAGAGACATCTGTTGTGGTTGAGCGCAGGGGACTGGATGCAGCTCGCCTCTCCAGTGCCTGTGATATCCATGGGTATAGTTTTAGCTTTCCTACAATCTCCACCCAAATTTCCTTCATCCCTGCAAATGGTGCACTTTGATTTGCAGTTTGATTATTTGAAAGCTGAGCGCATGTGTTTCTTTTAGAATGTGACTGGTAGTACTGGATCCAGCACCTCTCAACTGCTGAGGTTTGAATGTGGGAAAATGCAGATGGGAAGAGGAGTTAGTTCGAGGGACAGGCAATCCTCAAGGAGTTGGGGACCAGCTACCGGTCATTTCATTTGAGTGTGAAACACTCAAGGCAGATAACAAAGCTGAACATTGCATAAAACAGTTCTTCCCATCTTTGCTAGGACTTGATGCTGTTGGTAAGGCCACAAAATCTTTTTTCTCTCAATTTCTTTTCCAAAGGAATTTTTTTCTCCCAGTTTCATTCTGGAAGCTATACAGTGAGACCCAACTGCAGGATCGTCAAGAAGCTGCAGGATCAAGTGATTCCACAAAACCAACAACTCCACTTTAGTTTCAATGATCACACAATTGGCTTGAAAACTTACTATCCTTGTTTGTGTTGCAGTAAACATTGGGACGATGACAATTAAGGGACTTAAGCTTGATGCCAGCAGCAGTGTTTTAGTGGATCCTCCCTATGCAGCTGAAGCCCATGCCTGTACCAAGGATCTCAATCTGGAACCTGTTACCAAGAGGGCTAACATGGATCTCTGGAAATTAGTGGATGAGGAGCTGAAGGCTGAGGGGCTTACTGTTGACAACAACAATGTCAGAAAGGAGATCTCATCACTACTAGAGACTGAGCAAAATATCAATGAAGTCACAGTTCTTCCATTCAACAACAGTTCCAACACACTTGAATCTGATTTAACCAAGTCTGAGAAACCAGGTGATGATCTATGGAGTTTTTAGGTGATAAGATCTTAAGCAAACAGTGGTTGTTACTCGGATTTCAGCAATGCACAATTTTACAGCTCTCTCTTGATTTTGCTTGAATAGAGATACAATGACTCTTGGTTCCACAGCAAACTCATAGTTTCGAAACTTCTGTGATCATTGTCTGTTGAGAAAAATAACAAACCCACATTTCCTTCTTGATCAGTCAATCAATCTACAATGTTGAGGTGCCTGTTTATGAACTTCAACAAGAAAAATAGATGCTCACCTATGGTTGAAATCTTCCTGCAAAGTAAGATTATTTTTCAACTAAGATTTTAATCTGATTGTTGTTTGCTTGCATGGTGGAAATGACTTCTGGCTGAAAACAAGATCCAGAAATGGTGTGCACTTGTTTTGGGGCACCTTTAAGTGAAGTCAGTGGGGGATCAGTAAGGGCAACTAGTCGTTGCAATTCATGATGAAGGTGATGGTCTAATACTTTGCATTGCAACACTGACAAGGTTATGAATGGACCCATTGATTGTAATTTCGGTTTTCATTTCAGTGGAACTGATGACATAATGGGTACTTCGCTAAAATAAAAGAAAAAAATCAACTGGAAGAGAGTTATCCTTGTCCAAAATGTTCAACCACAATTGTTATAAGATCAACCAGTGTGGCCTGTGCTGTTGGCCCAAGTGTTACCACGTCCTCAATTGATATTTCCTTCCAAAACCTGGTTTTTGGAATTTATTTGAATTTTCACAGCAGAAATCACTTAAAAATCAACATCTCCCACATTCTGAATCCAAATCTTACCAAAAAATTCCATTAAATCCTGCTCATTAAGATCTTTTCAACAACACCAAAGGCACACTCCAATTCCTCTGAAATTTTTAGCTAGAATTTAATTTAATTTTCAGTGAAGAAATCATTCAATATTCAAGAACTTTTGCACCGCAAGTCCAAATGTCATGGAACAAAGCCCATGCACCCCTCCTTGTCAAGAGCTTTCCAAAGACACCAAGAACACAATCTGAAGCATCCCAGATCAGTGGATCTCATAACTACAAAACAAAACAGAACAAACTACCTTCATCGATAGATGTTCCTTACATGCCATTTCTTCTATGTCTAATTCCCCTCAATGCACTCTTTGCAATTTGATGTCACTACCTCCTTGTCATTATCAAGTGCAAAAATTAAAGACAATTAATTATCTTAAAGTATTCTAAAAAGCAAACACTAGTAAATCACTAAGACAAGTGATGTGCACTTGGCAATTATTGCCTTTCCATCAATTTGTCCACCATTGTTAGAAAGTTGTTCTCAAAATCTTGGTGAATGTTATGTGTAAGATTTGACATGCAATTAGTCAAGGTACAATGAATGCTTGCCTATAAGCCTTGTCAAAAGCCCCTAATCACAATGTTCCACTCTTCAACAATGAAGGTTAAGTTACATTATGGGTGTAGGCTATATTGCTATGTCTTCATCCTCCTCCATTTCATTGTCTTGGTTTTTTTACTCTTTTCTCTTTTGTGACACTTTTGGTAGGAAGAGTTAGGGTTGTGTCACCATCATCAAATCAAAGGAAAGACATTATGTTTCATACTAGATTATGATATTACTGCACCATGTTTACCTTAAACTATCTATTGGGATGTAAGAACATGGGAGCATGGTTTAAATCGCATAAGAATAAACTCATTTTTTATATATCATCTTCCATTTTTCAAGAGTAATGAGATTTTCCACATTGTACACAACCTATATATTGAAAATAAATCCTTTGTTATAGAATTTTGAAGACTTGATTCACAATTTAACTCATTAGTCTTTGAAGAAATATGGACCTTAATATGTTAAATTATTTGAAATACTTCTTCATCCACAACATTTTGCTATGCCTTTATTGTTTGCTCCAATTTTATTCCTACCACTCTACATGCCTATGTTCAAAGAAACCAATGTGATAGATAGATGTGTCAACTCTATTTTTTATAAATCTCTCCACACCATTGATGATTGAATCATTTTGAAAACAACTTTACACTTAAGTAAGTATTTTGCTTTGTCACCTTTCAATTATTTAATTGGAAAATATGTTGAATACATATAGTATGTTGAGAATATAGTAATTTTATCACATGATCTTACCATGTTGAGTTGCATCTTCATCATTCTTCACAATTTCAAATATTGAAACTAAATTTTAAATAAATGTATGGTATCAAAATTTCATGTAAGAAAAAAATTATAATTAAATTTAAAGTGGCTTCAATAATGTGCATATTATAAAACTAAATAATAATAAGGTGGGGGGGGGGATCCTTTGCTTAATAGAAAAATCTACAAAGTCAAAACCCATTCCACCCTTCATAAATTGGGCTTCCATCTACCCTTTCGACAACCAATAATTAAAGTCCTTCTATATATTAAAAAACCGAACCCCCAAAGTGATCATGAAATAACATTAAATGCACAACATTGTAGTACATGGGTAGTTTTGGCATAAATTTAAAAATATATATTTTCTTAAAAAATTTATGAACCTTTTATATTGAAAATTCCAAAAAAATCAAATTTGAAAACAACTAGAAAAAAAGCCTTTAATGTTATAAATTGAAACATTATTATTGAACAAATCATGACAACCATAATGAAAGGAAAATGAAAAAATGAAGGAAGATTGGAAATGAAAATCCTAAGAACATGTAACATGAAATGTAGGTCACATCATGCACATCTATGGTTTTAAACTTGTGAAGCCTTAAAGGTGGACTCATTCCCAAAATATGGGGCTTGAGATGGAACAGTAACCAAATTTGACTTCGCGTTAAAGTCTCCCGTTCATGGCTCTATATGCATTGTAAACCACAAAACCTTTACATAAACTTAAACATATGTAGATCACAAGGCATAAGAAAGGAGGGTTCTTACACATGCATATACATGTAAAATCCTTCCCATTTTTAAAGAGTAGGCTTATCCTTTTTCTTTTATAAAAAGGGCTATAAAAAAAAAACAAGGTTGTGCAATTAGCACACAACCCACTATTCTATAGATATTGAACTATTAATTCATTGAACACACAACAAATGTGAAAGTGCATTCAACCAAATGCAAAATGTATAGATGTTCAACACAATGTTTTCATAACAATTGTTGTCAAAGATGTCAATGCTATGGAGTTCATTCATTTGAATGTTCTTCCATGACTTGTATTAAACTTGTACTTAACTTTTAGTTTAGTTTCAATTCACTCTTGATTAACTTTCAATTCAATTTTAATTCAATTCTAGTTGATTCTTAGTTCACTCTAAGTTAAGTCTTACTTCACTTCTAATTAACTCTTATTCCATTTATAATTAACTTATAATTCACTCTTAGTTAACTTTCAATTCATTATTAGTTAAGTCTTATTCCACTTTTAGTTGAATATTAGTTCATTCATAATTCACACATGGGTGCACATGGGGTACACATGGGACACACATTAACGCACATGGGTGAACATGGGGCACATGTAGACTGCAAGTTTCTTGAGAAACCTCTTTGAATTAGATGCCCAATAGGTATAAAGGTAGAATTTCCCATTACTTTTAGTTCGTTCAACACCAATTTTGTGTACATTTTCTTGTTATAACCTTATTATATCTATTCTTTGCAATAAAATTTTGTTGGATTCTTATTTACACATGTCATGTTCTTGTTTTTGTTTTTCTTGTTTCATGATCTAAATTTGGAACTAAACATGCCTTTTTTTTCATTTTGGTTAAAAAACCATGTAATCTTGGTAGTTTTCATGCTTGTGACAATTGCATCAAGTCCAATAATCATGTTAAATTAAAAATATTCATCACAACAACATGAATTTAAGTGATCTGGTAAATCAAATCCCTCTGAACATCACTTTGGTGGCTATCATGGTCTTTTCCACATCAAGAATCTGTTTAATCCCATGACAAATTCCCAACAATCCCAATGAATAATCCGCAAGAAAATTCACAAAGAACTCTTTGGATATGTGTATTTTTGGTCTCCCAAACTCAATTTGATACCCAAACCCATAACTCCCCAAAGATCCCAACATTAAAGAGTTTAGTTCGCTCAAACTTCCTTGGATTTCACTATGCACTACTAATACTTTCATTAACCCAAATTCTTGGTGTCAATTGTTATAGACCAACCTTTAAGTCCCCTAAGGTTTTTCATTATATCCACCGAATACACAAACATTTTCATATTGTTCTATTACATGGTTCCTAAATGTTGATTTGAGTGTGGAACGAAAGAGTAACAAAGTCTCTACAAAACTTAAACAATGTTAACAACAAATGCCTAATCTTTAAAACAACAAAACATGCTCGAAAAAAACTATTGAAAGACTACACCCTTAGCTTTAAAGAAACTTCTACCTTTTATCCACTCCATCACCTTCCCTTAATTACATTCACTAGCCATACTTCCCATTAAGCTCCCACCATCACCAAAATCCATTAAGCACAAGAGAACAACCCACCATCGTAGTTGCCATACATTATTAATCTTCCCAGCTTAACTCCACGACATCCTATCAATAGACAAACAAAATAATTCATACCCTTTCAAGAGCAAAAGAGGCCACCATCAACTACCCCTATTTTTGTGTTTTTCATATTTCAACATATTGTTTTGTCTCCATTAAGTCATCATCCAACAAATATTTTCATCCAAACTTCCCTTCATCTTACATATTTAACATCTCCCTTTTAAATTTAAATGTGTCCCACAACTTATGTTAGCTACAATTCAAGATAATACAACTACATAACCTTCCTTGGATGTTCCCATTCCTGTTTGTTCTTACCTTGTATAAAACACTTCTGCCCACTATCATCGTTTTCATTGTCCTATTCATCCACATAACCAACAAAGAGATAAGGTCCTTCCAAATTCCTAATTAATGATTTTTTTAATCTTGTTTCTTCATCTTGACAAGGTCAA
>Ga0116230_10004694_pt1 | contig 13397 bp, 13 predicted proteins | sample S1TSphfallax_3_FD_88678 | JGI IMG/M metagenome (GOLD analysis project Ga0116230, IMG submission 88678) | Host-associated microbial communities from peat moss isolated from Minnesota, USA - S1T2_Fd - Sphagnum fallax MG | ecosystem: Host-associated > Plants > Peat moss > Unclassified | place...
ATCTACAAGCTTCTTCTTCATAGAAGTAAAAAAAAGAAGAGAGAGAGATTGAGCAAAGAAGACAAGCCATGAAGAGAGAAATTGGGAGAGAGGTGGTAGAGGAAAAACACACGCACCATGTAGCAAGCTGTCAAGATTGCCATTGCTCATAAGATCATACAACAAGAGATTGATATCTGGAGTAGTGTAATAGCCGCGCAGAGTAATCAAGTTTCGATGCTTAATGTCTGCCAAAGTTGCAAGCTCTCTTTCGAATCCGCGCTCGCATTCTGGACCTCCCACTCTTGTCAATTTCTTCACAGCAAATGCAGTCATGTCATCAAGTACCAGTTTGTACACAATTCCAAATCCTCCACTTCCAATCACGTCTGATTGCTTCAGCTTCTCTGTTTGTCTGAGCACAGCCTTTGATGATGGTGTTGCTTTTCCTGATTGCTGGAACATCACCATCTTCCCACCTGCAAGCTCGCAATCTCTCTTGATCAAACAAGAGTATTTTGCAAAACAAATCATAAGCTGATCCGCAACATGAACTGGGTTCTAGAAGAATTCTTAGACTTCCGGATGCTCTCTCACTGGAACCCCAAGCTTCAGATTCCTGCACCGACGTAGCTCTGGTTTGCTCTACATGGATTTCTTCTTGATCGATGCCTGGGCACAACAAGCTGCAGATGGCTGATTTAGAAGTATGGAGAAGAACTTCTAGGAGCTTACCAGAGAGTTTGATTTCACAAGTACTGTGTTGCTTCACCCATTTCCGATAGCAAAGAGTGCCAAGAAAGATCTTGGACAGCACAAAAACACAGATGCAAATGGAGAGGATGGCTCCAATGCTTAAATTCCCAGATTTGCGATTGCTCCTTCCCGTTGCAGTTGAAAAATTAGTACTAGTTCCTGACACCAAATCCATCATGAAGTTGAGCTGATCAGTTGGATCATTTCATGCCGCATCTGGACACTAGCATGATCGGTCGACACTAGTTGCAGCACACTGGACAAGATCAGTGCTCTCATGAAAACAGAGACAAAAGACTAGACCATTCTAAGATATCTTTGATGCATGCAGGAGCAGTGACCTAGAAACCATCGTATGTGTTTGTGAGAGCAGCTATACCTCTGCCGGCAGCTTCTTCTGGCGTGCTGTTTGCAACTTGGTCGACGGCAAGAATGCGAACTGATCTCGGCCTCTGTCTAGTGAATATTAAATCGACATTGTTTCCACACCTGAAAGTAGGCAAAAGATTCAATCAAGGAAGTTCGAATCAGCAGTCACTCGTGACTCATGAGTCACCCCGTGCAGTTATCCAAACAGAAGAACTATCTAGAGAGAAAAGCTTGCAGAGTCGCGGGCGGCTTGCAACACCACGAGGACGTTATATATAGGCATGGCACGCTTGGACCCATGATCACCTGTAGCAAAGTCTTCGAAAAGCTATATTGTTGATCATCAGCTCTGAACTCACATAATGCTCGGATCATGCAACACCTTCGGCAAAGTTTTGCAGCGGTTCAAGGACATTGATCTTCTAACAACGACTATATATCTGCGAAGCTAGAATCAAACTCATTGATCAGCTCGCGGCAAATATCTGGTGTGCGAACGAGAGAAGCTAGTCTTGAATGCAGTGATGATGAAGAACATGAAGTCTTACAGAAATGAGAGCCCTCGAGTGAGGCCCGCGTCCACCAAACTCGCCGGTATTTCACCTTGCAGTCGATTGTTTTCCAGATTCCTGCAGTGCACACATGATGCATGGACGTCGATATGATATTGAAGAAACTAGTGTCCGTATGATTCCAACTACCTCCTTTCGCCCTTAACCAAAACACTCTTGCACCAAACTGCACGAGTGCCGCGCGAGAGGTGACGATCCTTACTTTCACGAGTGCGCGACTTTGATGAACTACGGCATCATGATTGGAAAAATCACATGGGCAAGTTCAAATAAGAGCAGTACTGATCTCCTAACTTACAAGTATTTGAGGTTCTCAAGTGATGCGAGCGCGGCTGGAATTTCGCCGGTTAGGTTGTTCGAGTGCAGATTCCTTTCGGAGCGTTCAGGGCAACCATAAGTACTCATCAGTTACAGTAAGTAACAAGCACGGACTGACAGCAAATATTGAAATGCCCATCTAGGGTGCGGGTCCTCAGGCTGTTGCTGCTGCGTAAAAAATCTAGCCAGTCTACTTGTTGAAAAGATCTAAAGCAGCTGAAGGTGCAACAGAAACGAAAACTACAATGCACTCACAGAATTTGCAAGGTGCTGCAGTTTGCTAAGGAGGCTGGTATCTCGCCTCCAAAGTGATTTGATGATAGATTTCTGCACACACACACACAGACATTCACGAGGAGAATGATGGAGCTCATTTAACATAATTCTCATACATTCTCGCGGACTTTACCTCGCTCTTCCATATGTATCTCGCCGATTCATGCATCAAGCAGGTCGGCTCCATCACTGCCGAAATCTCAGCCTATATCGAAACACTTGCAAAAGAAAAGTACCAAACCCTGATCAACTGTGCTTTGTCATCGAGGTGAAGATTGGTGGATACCAAGGATCGAGACTTGACTTACAAAACTTGCAGCCAGCTGAGTTTCCTTAGAGTTATTGGACCCCGGAGCTCCTTCCCTGACAAGTTTCTGCAAAAACATATCAGAACAGCTTGTGACAGTCTGCAGCTAGGCCGGAATGATCCCACTAGAAGCAGCTGGTACATACATACATAGAGATTTTGAGATCTAAGACCAAGTAAGAGACTTGTATTCTGAGCGATAATTAAATCAGTGAAACTATTCTGTATTGGAATCGGATATTATATAGTATGAGGATTCCTAGAGATGATTGTCAGTTGGTTTTCGTTGAGCTTCTACAGTTTCGGCAGTTCATGCCGGAAGAGCACCCTACATGTACAACACGTGTAACCGAGGAGAGCACACGATGCCAGTCCATGCACAAGGCGTGGAATGAGACGCATTCCAGTCCGCAAAGGTGCCGAGAGTATCATTCAAGTTGTGTGCGAACTCCAGTAAAACTCGACCTGCGCGGCATCATGTCAGCATGAGCACTTGATACTCGCCATGAAGTCGAAGTACGTACATATAATCGGACCATCCGAATCTCGACGGCATAAGGTCGTTCCGAAGTAAAACAAGCGGACTCGAGTTCTCAACAAGTACTATAATTACAGGCTTACCTTCATCATTCAGCGCTACTGTGCGAGGATCAAATCCACCCAAGGAAACAAAGAGGAAAACTATCAATATTCGCTTTGCAACGATAACATTCAATGCGCGACAATTTGATTGGTACATCATTGAGCTCCAGATGGATACGCCGCGACGATCCATTGCGCAAACCATTTCGGTCTTGATAAAAACGTCAAGTGCAAAACTCGATGTTTAAGATTTCAGCACTAGAAATTCGTGATGGCCAGCAGCTAGGAATTCATTATCGCCAGGTGCTAATTTCGTCGAGACTGCATTCACATGACAAAAGGATTTCACGGATTGTAATTCATAGTTGACAGAATTCCAAAGCTGAGCTGCAACGATGTACAGCTGAAAATGCAATTACAAAATTTCCAGAGAGAAAATCTTGCGATAAGGATTGACATTCAGTGTCGCGACAAATTTGCAATTTTGTAATCTGCGCGCGCTCGCGCGCGCGCTATTTCGGTACGTGAGCTTAAAGACAAAACCAGGACGTGGGCATGGCGTGGTAATTAATAGCGACAACGACAACGACCACCAGCACAACGAGGATGAAATTCATGAATTCTTTAGGATTTTTTTTTATTGTAGCCAAAATGGTGATCAATCCATTGGAAGATGAAGAAAAGGTGGCAAGCATCCCGAAGAAGATTTAGCCAAATCTGGCTACACCCCAGATATGAAGAAACAAACTGATAACAATCAACCTTCTTTACTTTTGCTTGCAATCTGATAACCAAATATAGAAATCTGGCGATTCTTTTTTTCTCACTTCTAGCGATTAAAAACCTCCAAAATCAATTCATTTTCGATTATTTTTTTTTCTTTTGGGCGAAATTTTGCCAATAAGAAAAGGCGGATGAAGAGAGGCCACCGACGTATAATCACTGTAGCAGCCACGTTCAAGTAATTTTGTGAGGCTATACGGAATCGTAGGAAAAGCTGTTCTTCCCTTTTGGGAATAATTGAAGAATACTATATTTATTTTATAAAAGTCTCAGAAGCTGTGAAACTGGGTACCCCAATCCCTTTCCTTCCTTCCTTCCTTCCTTCATTCATTCAATAATCGTTGTATACATTTTGCAACTCTATTTTGAATCAGGGTCATCTTTTTTAGGGTTTGCTTCCGTTTGTGGATGAGAGAGTTACAAGTACAATGGAACTAGGCGACCCATTTCCAGCTAGTCCATCTAGGAGGACCCATGTCGACCCAGGTAGGGTGGGAGTGGTGGACCACCCATACCACCATGTGTTTTTTTTTCAGGAAATTTTGTCAAATTTCAACCTGAAAAATATGATTTCAACCTATATATAAAGGATTTTTCACGGAAAAGTGACCCAAATTTGCCAGATTTCAAAGATAATTCTTTTCAAATATTCTAATTTTCATGATAAGCTCCAATAGGTTGCCAAGATATATAGAAGGATTTTGGTTTTTTTCTACTTTCATATCTATTATGTTGCCAAAATCTGGCTAAATTATCTTATGGATGATTGCCATGTCAACTACATCATAAAATTGGGGGAAAGAAAAAAAAAACCTGATCTCACCTATGTGGATTTCATCAAGCCCCATAGGGGAAGAAGCTAGTAGTATTTATTAGAATGTTTCTAGATTAACTAATGGGGTTGTTGGAAGAATTAGGCAAATCTGGTTATAAACCAAATATGAAGCACAAATCTTCCATCATGCTTTTGTATTTTTGGCTACATACTAAAACCAAATTTAGAAATTTGGTTTTATTCCACTTTTTGGTGGTTGAACTTTTCAAAAACAATCATTTTTATATTTTTTGAGTTTTTATTTCACTTTTTTATAAAATTTTACAAGTAAATAAAAGCACTAATGTAAGATTTGAACATAAAACTGTGGTTAGAACTTGACCCAATATGTGAGTGACATTTAGAGAATTATATGTGCATAGGATGGATGAGTATGTTCAATAAAAGTGTAAACATTTATATGATAACTTCTAGATTTAGTATTTCAAAGAAGTTTTTTCTTTGAACTTGCCATAAGGTAGAAGAATCATTTCTCAATTAGTTGTTTGTTTTGCTAAAATTAGGGGCAAGAACACCCAATTTGTTGGCTTGTCCTAAACTTGGGACATAGGCATTGCCGGAACTCCTTTTAGGTAGGTATAGAAGCAAAGAATCAAAGATAGGTTAAATGGATATGGTTATAAGTCAAGGTATGCAAGTAAACAAATAAAGTTTTTCAAAAATATGAAATATTCAAGATGAAGCAAAATCAAGGTTTGTCCACACCACTTGGTATTCTTAAAGTAGACAAAGACTTAGGATCAATTACATATGTAATGTTAATAGGATAATTTTACAAATGATTAAACATTGCCCAATGGTAGTGTTATCATTGATTGTTTCAAGAAGGTGACGTAGAAAAATCGCATCCAAGCGATCCTTCAACTTGGGCAACTTTTTCTCGAACATGTCATTCCAAAATGCACCTTTGAAAGCCATCAAAAATTCAAATCCAAATCCACCAATGTTACACTTTGGAACTTGCACCACATTATTTTCTCGATCCATAAAACCAACACCAGCACCAAAAACTCAACTAGATGTCTTCTCTTAATCTATAAAAACAATAGAAACACTACAACTAGAGGAGGTTACCCCAATAAGGATGTTAGATGAAAGACCTTTAAAAACTCCAACAATAATAAAATCATGAACCCTAGCGTTAACAACAACTCTTGTCACACCATCAAACACACTAACTTTAATATCAACATGGTTTTCCAACAAAATCAATACCAACGTACAAACCAAATTAAAACAACAATGAGAAAAGCAAACCAAATGAAATAAAATAAACACATAAAGATAGCACATCACTTATCTCTTAATTCACCTACCTTAATCTTTTCATAAGCAACCTTTTCCTCATCGAAAGCCTCAACAAAACGTAATAAACAACCAAATTTGAATTCACCAAAGATTGCATCACTTTATCATATAAGTGTTTTTCAATTTGATTATACCTGCAAAAACAACAAATTAGGTATTTTTAAGAACATATACAAACTCCAACAAATAAGTTCCTTGTAAGTTTCAATGACATCAAACACCAAGTAATCAACCATGGGTTAATCCTAATTTGTAAAACATTAGGTTATGTCTATTTTCCAATTTTTGAAAATGCCCTAACAAAACTTTAGAATGATACCGGTAGGTAAAGACAACAAACTAAACTCATCAAAATCCATAGCATAGAATTCAAAGCACACCCTTATAAAAAATTTCACATACAAAAATATTTGAATCTTAGGTTCAAGCCAAATGGGGAGGTACGTTCACACATTGCTTACATTAGCATACTGCACTTTTCTTCAATAGAATACACATCTAACTTGTTAATAGTCTTTCCATACCAACTATTAAAGACCACAAAACTACTTCATCACATGAATTTTCACATGCTAATACTTTGCATATGTGAATATGTTAAAGGGAATTGCACGTGTTGTACCTAATTCCATAAGACATTGTTGTTGTATTTGTTGTACCAATGATCAAATACCTCTTATAAGATATTAAATGTTATAAAAAAAAAACAATCAACATGCAAACAATAAAATTCTTTCAAAACATAAAAATTGATGAAAACAACAAACAATTAATGAAAAGCCTAAAAATGAATAAGAAAAAACACATTAAGTTTAGGGTTTCAAATCCAAATCCCATATCATAACAATTATTACCATGTTTTATGTAGAGGAACATGTTTTATGTTGAATCTTTTAAATAAAAAAACTACAAAGGTAGGAAAAAATCAAAAAGCAAAAGAAACCCAATTGAAACCTATGGATAATTTAAGGTTTGGGAAAATGCCATAAAAACTTAAACACTAAAAAAAATTGCAAAAACAAACAAAATGATAAAATTCAAAAGATGAGAGGGTAGAAATTACCTAGATGGAAAATACAAGCTATCACCCTTCTTTGCAACTTGTAATACAAAAGATGAAAACATATCCACTAGATCTTTAACAAATTCATCTTTTGAAAGATGAGCAATTGATCTTGTCATATCAAAACCACGGAAGACTCTCCATTCATCAAACACATTCTTTGCCCAAATTTTAACATCATATTTACTAACCTTTTGACCTTCTTGATTTATATTTTCAACTTCCTTCTAATCAAAATCCAAAAAGTGATTATTCAAAACAAGATCATTGATAATAGACTCAAGGTTTGTCCCCTCCCTAAGTTCAGATTCAGAAACCATGACATCACAAGTATTGCAAATAGGAGTCAATTGTTAATTAAAAGAAAAAACACAAATATAAAAAACAAGAGACAATAGACAATCATATGCACATGAAACACTAGTACAAATAGGACATAAAATATAATCAAACATAGATAATACAACAATTACAAAAGGATGAACAAAAGGATCCCATAAATAATGCAAACTTGTAGGAATATAGAATTCTTTAAGAATCATAAAAATGTAAGTGTTAAAAAATTGACCAAATAGGTTAGGATTACATTCAAGAGGATGGAATTCAAAAAATTCAAAAACAATATTATTGCAAAAGAAAAGGTATCACTACAAAAACAATCAACGAAAATATCACAAGCATTGGTCGACCACATTAAATTATTAACACCAAAAGTTAATCTTACAAGAAAACCATTTGACATTGTACAAAAAATTATAAATAGGAAAACTGAATTGAAATGAATTGAAAAAAAAACAAAAAAAACATTGAAAAAAAGTGAAGGAAAAAATATTTTACAAAAACCTAGTTGTAGTTACAACCACAAACACATGATCATACAAACATGGATTGAAAATTAATTATAAATTTTGTAAAAGAAAAGAAAATAAAACTATAATCAATGCCTCAAAACATGTAACACAACCAAGAAACCTAAAAACAACACAAAATTTAATAATTATTATTATTAAATGACACATGTTATAAAAAAAAACAACAAAAATAATGAAACATTTCAACAATAATGTCATCACCAATAGCCATAGCACACAAAAATCAATGATGCAAAAATAACCACAATGCACAAGTAGTTATAATGCAAAAGAAACTACAATTTAACAAAAGCCATGGAAATCACAACAAAACAAAAACACAATCACAATAATGAACCAACAATGGGAGAACAATGAAGTGGCAAGATTTGTAACAATAAAACAACAACAACATGATGGAGTGATAAGAATCGTAGCAACAATTGTAACTTGATGAAACAATTACATGATGAAACATAAATAGTAATAGCATGATCACACAAAAAAAGGCAACATCAACTCAATGATACAACAACATTAACCATAGTGGGATGAAATAATAATGTGATGAAACACAAATAAAAGCAACCTAATCACACAAAAAAACAAAATCAACTCAACAATGAAGGCTAAAGAAGGAGTAGTAGTTGCAGCCCAATAAAACAACACAAACAAGGTAATGAAACACAAATAACAATATCTTAGTTGCACAAAAAACAAGAAAAGGTAGATTTAATGAAAAAACAACAATAATCATAGCCCAATGAAACAACAACACGATGACACAACACCATCAACAATGTGATGAAACACAAGCATCACCAACCTAATCACACACACACACAAAAAAGAAAACATCAACTCAACGATGAAACAACAATAGTTGTAGCTTGATGAAACACATATAGCAATAGCCTAATTGCACAAAAAAACAAGATTTACTCAACGATGAAATAGGTACAATTGTAGCCTAATGGAACACAAATACCACTAGCTTGGTCATACAAAAAAAAAGATTGACTCAACAATGAAACAACGTCGTGATGATTACACAAAAAAAAACCATCAACTCATTGACAAAGCAATAGTGCAATGATTGCACCACTCACAATGACGCAACACAAAAAAACACCCAAACACAAATGAAAACTTGAGACTCAAAAGCAAGAGCAGCAACCTAATCCCACAAACCTAACGACCTCACATCGCGTTGTAAGATCTACTTTCAATGAAAAGCAACAAACATGGGAAATCATGGCATCGTGGGATCTGCTTTCGATGGAAAAAGCAAAACGCACAAACACCATAAGATGACTACATGGAAAAAAATTGGATGATGCTTTAGGTAGGTGAAGGTTCCAGATATAAGAATGTCTGGATTTGAGGGATCGTCCCGAGGCCCGAGGGAAGGGACTGAAAATTCAAAAGGTCCTATATCTTCTGACCTTCTTCTATACCTTCAGTTCTTCACATTACAATGTTGGTAGGTACATGTGAACCAACACCTACACTGGTGCCTTCACCTTCTCAAGTGAGGCCTGTTGAAGACTATATGTAACCTGAAGAAAAAATTTGGACTCGGAGACCCTGATTTAGTCTGAAGTGTAGGGTAACACGCTAGGGACAGGGGGCATTCTCACAATAATAGGCCCTCTGATGGCAAATGCCGAAGGCCTGTTATTTCAGGAATGCCCCAGCCCCAGAGAATTACCTGACATCCAGCAGGTACCACATCCAAAAAAATTAAAAAGTTACACATCCATTCACACAAAGGTGAGCATTTCACTTGTTGAAATGCTCACTAGTGGATTCCAATGGCTAATGCAACCTCCACTAACACTGTTGCAAATTGTAACATGTTTTAAATATGTATATGTATAGAATCAACCCCAAAAAATTTAAGATCTTTGGTTTCTAGTTTCTACCATTGTTCCCTTTTCTCAAAGAATGAAGCAAGGGTCTTGTATATGAACCCTTTACAGGCAGTTTTGACTACTGGGCTGTGCAGATACTCAGGTGAGTTGGTTATTAGCAAGAGGTGGTTTCAGTTCCGAGCACTCAGAACCTAATTGGAACTGGCTTGAGGTTCTGGAACAAGTTTAGAACTTGAACTGAGGTTAAGGTATATGGTTTGAGAATCAGGTGGCAAACTGACCCCACCCTATTTTCAGTATGTGAAGAAATGCGTAACTGGACGCAAGTCCACTTCTTAAGTGGACCTAGACCTAATAACTAGAGTCGAGGCAGTTGGTTGAAAAAAAAGTTAGTTTTGATTGTCTAAACCCTAAACCTGCTGCCATCGCCCTACTATTCGTTGTTTTTATCTCGGTTTGTACTTTATGCCATGGCCTTCCTCTTCGCATTCCTCTTTTGCTTCACACTTGTTATCATCGTGCCTCCTCTTAGTGTTCTTCTCATGGTTTGCACCTACTAAAATCTGCTTCCTTTTTGTGTTCTTCTCATGACTCATGGTTCACACGAGCAACCATCGGCCTCCTCTTAGTATTCTTCACTTAATTCACACGTGCTGCCATCGGCCTCCTCTTCATGGTCTTCTCCTAGTTCACACCTCTACTACCATCATCACCCTTCTCTTCTTGTTCTTCTTTGTTTCACTGATGTTTTGAATTGGATCTTCCTGTTCTTCTTTGTCTCACTGATGTTTTGAGTTTTGGAACCGAAGTGGGGAGATTACGTGAAACATACCCTAAAACTGGGAATTGGCATACTTCGAAAATGAATAAAAAATCGAAACCAAAATCAACTACTGAAAATTTTAAAAACTAGAACCAATTCCTCAAATAATTGGAACCAGAGGTTGTTCCTTCTAGAACTTAGGAACTGCACGACCCACCCAGGTTCTCAAATTACCTAACCAAGAAGCCATAGAAGAAGAATCCTCGAACACCACTGGCTCTTTGAATATTTTCAAAAACCCAAAACTGAAGATAAATTTATTCTGAAATTTTTCAGAAAAACCTGGAAGCTCACGGCTGTTTGATTTTTGAAATTTTACTAATCCCAGAACAGGATGTTGTTTGATTCTGAAATTTCTCAAAAACCCTGGAAGCAGAGGTTAGTAGCAAAAATCAACCACCTGTCCAACACTGGTATGGACTACATAACCATCCTGCTCAAGCTGTATTATGGGACATCACCAGACAGAACGACGTAGTGGACGAGCAGGATTTCACACACCCGGAACCCATGAGTAGGGCCAATGGCCAGTGACCCAATTTGAGCCTGTAGTCGCCATCGCTGTAGCCGCGCTGTACCCGTCTTGCCGACGCAGTACTGAGCAGTTACGACTTGTAACCCACCAGCTCTGAACGAATGCAGTGATAGAACCGGACATGAGCAGCTCTGCGAACTATTATACCCCACGGAGGCAACTTATACCCTGTGATACCTGGAGACTCCGCCACAGAGTCTCCCGAAAACCCTAAATCCAGTGCGGGCGAGAAGCGCCGTCTTTGCGTTTGTTGCTGTGCGCGAGGGCACAAGAGCACGCGAGAGGGACGGCAGCCAGCTCCGTTGCAGCATCTTCTCCCATCTTGCAGCCATGGTGGCCAACAAGGGAGAGCGCGTCAGGTACTCTCTTCACCTCCCTCCTTTCTCGAGTAGCCTAGAATTTCTCTCCTTTTCTTTTCGGGTTTGAGCTTTTTTTCTTTTGTATTTGTTTCTGGGTTATATTTTGGTTCTGTGCCTTCGAAGACGTGTCTATCTGTTCCATATATGCGTTTTCTTCTCTGTGCAATCTTACTTGTTTTGATTTGTGCGTCCGTTTCACGAAAGTTACTATCTTTTTCTTGCTTGTTCCGGTGCTTTGGGCACGTTTGCATCAGCAAAGTAATATGTGGTTCCTTTCTTTTCTTCTTTCCTTGAAGGTTTTGGTTCACACGGATCATTCGTCTCCTAATGTTAGTGCACTGCTCTAAAGTCTGCACTGGACTTGGATTGTGCAGGTTATATGTAAGGGCAACTATCCTTGGATACAAGAGGTACATTTTCTGTCATTTGTTCCTGATTGTGTTAAGGAAACTTCCCCCAAATGCACAAGCCATTATCTGAAAGTTGTCTTAATAGTATTTTTGCATGTGGGTTTTTTGCAAAAACCCTTGATGTTGTAGCTGAGTCTTATAGATTTGGTGGCTCTGCAGATCAAAGTCCAACCAATACCCAACGACGTCATTGCTCCAAATTGAAGGTGTGAATACACCTGAAGAAGTGAACTGGTACCTAGGAAAGAGGCTGGCTTATGTGTATAAGGCCAAGACCAAGAAGAATGGATCACTCTACAGATGCACCTGGGGCAAGGTGGCCAGACCTCATGGTAACAGTGGAGTTGTCCGTGCCAGATTCCGCAAAAACCTTCCTCCTGCTTCCTTGGTATGTGAATTCAAAACCTATTGCCACCTTGAAAGATGATGGCTATGAGTCTTGTTTTTCACTCTTGGAACTACCTACTTGAATACCTGCAAACTGAGAGATTTGTGTTAAAAACCTGGATTTGTATCCTGTGACCTAGTTTAGTGGGTTTTTAATGTATTAGAGAACATCCCCTATGGTAGGCATTCTGCCTCCTAGGGAGTCACTTGGGCAAGGCCTGTAGGGTCATAAAATGGAGTAGGAAGGTAGTAAAGTAGTATAGTCAGGTTTAAAATGCCTGCATCAGCTGTGGCAGCCAATTCTGCCACTTAAAAGACAGTCTGGAATCTGGACAAATCAGCAGGTGCAGACATTTACATCAAAATGACTAGAGAATACTGGTGGCATGATTACAGGGTGCAAAAGTCAGGGTGTTCATGTACCCAAGCCGCATCTAAGTGGTAAGTTGAATGCTGCATCAAATATCTAGTTGCATCTATTACTTTTTCTGAGCTTCTCTATATCTTCCTTCCATCATATTTTTTTCTGAGTCTTTTGGTGTATACTAGATGATACATGAATTGTGATTATGAATTGCCTCAACAATCAGTTAGAGATATTGTTGTGTATTGAATCATGATGTGTAATGAATGCAGGTAAATTTCATAAGTTATGGGAGGTTGACAGGATTCAAAGTGTTGGAGAATGAGACTTAATTCAACTGTTTGCATTCCAGCAGACTTTCAATTAGATTCTGATTTGTTGTGAAACTCTGGATGTTGTCAACCTCTCTGATTTTAAACAGAGTTCTACACAATTTTTGTATGGCAAGGACAAATTGTGCATCTTTGTCAATTGTTGGTGAAACTAATGTATTGTGTACAAAATGTCGAGTGTCAACACAAATTTCTGCATTTGTAGAGATTGGAATAAATGGAGAGTTGTACTTATTGCCATGCAAAACCATAAACATCAGATCACATCTTGGCCATATCCAAACTTTAAATATGGAGGGGTTGGCATAGATGTA
>Ga0116230_10004696_pt1 | contig 13395 bp, 10 predicted proteins | sample S1TSphfallax_3_FD_88678 | JGI IMG/M metagenome (GOLD analysis project Ga0116230, IMG submission 88678) | Host-associated microbial communities from peat moss isolated from Minnesota, USA - S1T2_Fd - Sphagnum fallax MG | ecosystem: Host-associated > Plants > Peat moss > Unclassified | place...
ATGGCTGTGGCCATGCGCCTGATGATCATGCTCATGCACATGATCGGCGCCCATGCGGCACGGCTGTTCCCGCATCACGCACGGCACATGCTCAAACTGAATGGTCGAATGATGGATGCCGATGGAGCAGAGCTTCGTGTTGATGCGCTTCAGAATGGCATCGCTTTCCGACGGCGGCATGTCGTCGATCAGCACATGCGAACACAAGGCGTGGGTGTTTGAGCCGATGCTCCAGACATGCAGGTCGTGAACGTCCAGAACGCCCTCCACTCCCGACATCGCTTCCGTCACTTTGGGCAGTTCCAAACCGCGCGGCAGGCCTTCCAGCAGGATATTCAGCGATTCGCGGATAATATCCCAGGCGCTATACAGAATCAAGCCGCCCAGGGCCAGCGACAAGATGGGATCGATATACGTCCAGTGGCTGTAGCGAATGACAACCGCGCCGATAATGATGGCCCCCGCGCCGATGGCATCGCCCAGCATGTGAATAAACGCGGCGCGCAAATTGATGTCGTCTTTTTGGCCGCGGTTCAAGCCCAGCATAATGCCGCCATTCAGCACCAGCGCCGCCAGTGCCACCCAAAACATCATGGTGTCGTCCACCGGTTCGGGGTGAAACAGGCGGATCACCGCTTCGTAAAAGATAGAGAGCGAAATCAGCACCAGCGTGGCGGCATTGATAAAAGCGGTAACCACGCCAGCGCGATGATACCCGAACGTTCTCAGTTGGTCGGCCGGCTTCGCCTGGACATAAAACCCGATCAAGGCCAGCAGCAGCGCAAAGGCATCGGTAAAGTTGTGAGCTGCGTCCGACAGCAGCGAAAGGCTGTTGGAACGGAATCCGGCCCATACCTCAAAGGCGGTAAAAGTGAGCGTGGCCGCCAGCGAAGCTTTAAGCACCCACCCGGTGGCCGTGGGGTGGTGACTGTGGCTATGTCCCAAAGGATTCTCTGCTACTACTTTACGCTACAAACGTCAGTCTTGCGGCTTCGTCGGCTGGCCCACCTGTTCGCCCGGTTTTAGCAGCGAAGGAATCTTGCGCGCCGGTTCCTCCTGCGCGGCTGCATCCTTTTTCCGGTCCTTCACTTCTTTGGCGGGCATCATGGCTTCGCGCTCTTTCTTCTCCTTCGAATCGGCCTCGGCCAGCGCTGCGCCACGCTTGGCGCTGTCTTCTTTGCCCAGTTCCTGGCTGTCGGAAGTGGTGTCAATGGCTTCCGTGAGCAAAAATTTATAGCGATCCAGGTCTTTGGGTTCGCTGTCCTGGATTTTGTTGAGCTGTACCAGAAATTCTTTCTCGGCATTCAGAACAGCAATGCTGCCTTGATCAATATTCTTGTTATGCCGCAGGGCATCATCTGAAACCGAATCGATGGCTTCAATAATCTTGGTGTAATCGTCCAGATAGTTATGGATGAACACGCTGCGTCCCGGCTTGTCCTTGGCCAGAACTTGCTGGATCAAATCCATGCGCTGGCGCGCGAACTTGACGTACAGCGCAAGGCGCTCGTTCGGCTCCTGCACTTCGCGAATCTGGTCCACTTCGTTCGGCGTCAGAAAGTCGCGATCCTGCGCGCGGCACGGCGCAAAACAGGCTGCAAACAGAAGAAGCGCCGCCAGGCTGGCTTTCACTTGCGCATGACCCCGTCTAAAATCTTGTCGTGAATTTCTTCCAGCTTGCGCTTGGTTTGCTCAGCCCAGCCGCGCTCGGAAACGCCCAGGTCAGCCACCAAGCCCGACATGCGGCGCTGCAGGTAAGCCACCTTCAGCTCAGCGCGTTTATAAAGGCGGGCTTTATTGCTGATTTCGAGCGATTTGACGCAGACATCCAGAGCATTCGTCATATTTTCCAGCGCCGTGTCGCCCTTATCAATGGCGCCTTTATCGTAATAGCCTCGCGCGTTGTCAAACGATTCGTCCGCCAACGCCAAAGCCAATTCCGACCGTTTAGCGGGGTCGTGTTCCTGATTAATCGTCGCCACAAGCGACTGTGCTGGTAACACCGCACTGAGCATCACCAATAAAAGCAATGAACGTGACATTACCGACTAGCCTCCTTTTCCAGGATTCTGCTGCGTTGCCTTGCCTGAAACTCTTGGTCCGGGAACTTTCCCTGGCTGACCTGCAAAAAAGCCTGATAACTGGCCAAGGCGGGCTTCACCTGATGCATCTTGTCCAGCGCGATGGCCCGAAAAAACAAGTCTCCGGGGTTTTCCGCATGCAATGCGCGAACTTTGTCAAACGCGGCCAGGGCCTCGGGATATTTTTCCGCCAGCATGAAGGAGGTGGCGGCCTCATTCCAGGCCTTCACGGAATCAGGCCGCAAGCTGGCGGCCGAAAGGAACAAGCTGGCAGCCAGCGGAAACTCGCGGCGGTCGCGATGCAGCCGGCCCACCACCATGCGCAGGTCAAAATCGTTTGGATTCGCCGCCAGCGCGCGCTCCAGAATGGGCTGCGCCAAATCAGGCTGGTTATTTTTCAGGTAAGCCGTTGCCAGCGCCACCTGGTTGGCGGGCGTCGGAGAAATTTTGCCCGCAGCCTCGAACTGGACAACGGCATCTGCGGGGCGGTTCATTTCAAGATACAAATTCCCCAAAGTTTCACGCGCGGCTGCGTCATCGGGGAACTGCAAAAAAAGATCGGCCGCGTCCTGCTGCCGGCTGGATTTCGCCAGTGCCGTTCCAATTTCCATCAAAAAGGATTTGTTCGCCGGATCCAGCGCCACAGCCTGCTTGTAATGCGGAAGCGCATCGTCCAGCTTGCCCTGGCGCATCAGCGCCTGCCCCCAACCCAATTCCGCGATGCTCATCTTCGGATCTAGCTTGACGGCGGCTTCAAAGGCCGCTTGGGCCGCCGGAAAATCACCCTGGCTCAGCAGCGCCTCACCCAGATACCGCTGCGGACGAGCGGCGGCGGGCTTCTGTTTAGCCGCATCCTGCAACTGGGCAACTGCATCTGTCAAATCATGTGAGCGCAATTCCAGGATGCCGAGATTTAATTCCGCTTCATACAGACCGGGCTTCAGCGCCAAAACTTGTTTGTAGTGCCCAATGGCGTCGCTATCTCGCTTCAGCGCGCCTTCGGCCAGCGCCAAATTGAACAGCGCGAAGTAATCTTTCGGATCGGCCGCCGCTAGCTGCGAAAAAATCTGCTGTGCTTGGGCATAATCGCCATGGTCCAGCGCCTGCAAACCGGTGGTCTGCAGATCAGCGATGGGCAATATCCCCAAAAATAGCGTGGCTAAAACTAGCGGAGCCAAGTTACACCTTCGTTGAGGTTATTTTACTCGGAATCCATTGAGAGTGGTAGGGGTTAGATGGTTTGCCAAGAACTCAAGCAATCTTGCGCCGCTCTTTCGACGCCCCGGTAGCTTCCTTATGCAAATGGCTGAGGTTAATCCCCTCCATCGTCACCGCAATAAAACCCACCACCAGCAGCGGCAGCGTGACGGCCGCCCACAAAATCAGCGAAAATCGCTTAGCGTGCGCGGTGCCCAGCCCAAACATGATCAAAGTTTTGGCCGCAACCCACTGAAACGCGCCCAAATTTCCTGGCGCTTGCGGAACCACGCTGCTCAGCCGCAGCAGCACCATCATGGTGAAACTCGCCATCCAGGAAACCGGCAGAACATTGGCCTGCACCAGGCAATAAATCGGCAGAATCTGCGCCAGCAGATAAACGCCGCTCACTCCGAAGGCATAGTAAAGATAGCGCGAATGTCCAATCAGGTGCAGGTCGTCAATCAGCGTGTCAAACCATTTCGGCCAGGCAATCCCAAACACTTTATCCAGCGATTGTTTGCGCGCATACATGGCAAACGCCAGCACCGCGCTCAGCACCACAATCAGCGCGCCCAGAAAATAGCCGCCCTTCAATAAAACCCCCGGCAGGTGGCCCATCTTCAAGGTGATGAAGAAGCACGCCATTAGCCAGATGCCGTCGAAAATCCGCTCAATCAGGGCTGAGGCGAATGTGACCGACAAAGGAATTTCCGTGGACTGTGAAAGCAGAAAGCAGCGCACCAATTCCCCGGCGCGCAGCGGGAAAACTTCATTGGTGAACAAGCCCACATAAATGGCGATGATCGATTGCAGGTAAGGAATTTTGGTGATGGGCCGCAGGATCATCTGCCAGCGAATGCCGTGAAAAACGTAAACGGCGGCGTCAAACAGAAGCGCGGCGCACACCCACCCCCAGCGCATGTGATGAACTTCGCTCCAGATCTTCGACAACCCGGCATCTTTCAGCACCCAGGTCATGCAGATCAGCGAAACCAGATTCGCCAGAATGATGATGGCCCACGAACGAAATTTTCGGTTCGGCGACGGCGGCCGGATCGGAATAGGTCGGTTACCCAAGTACCTCCAATAATAGCGTTTTACAGGCTGAAAAGGCCCATGGCGTCTTTCACTTTTCTGAGCGTGTCTTCGGAAATGGGCAAGACGTGATCGCGCCCGCGTTTCAAAATTTCATCGAGATACGAAGGGTCGGCCGTCACTTCGCGGTAGCGTTGCTGAATGGGCTCCAGGCGCGCCACCACGGCTTCGGCAATGCGTTTTTTGAAATCGCCATAGCGCAAGCCCGCCACGGATTCTTTGGTGATGGAAGCCTCACAGGCCTGGCCAATGGCCAGCAGATTCGCCACGCCCGGACCCATCGTATCAACATCAACCGCCGGCGCAGAATCTGTCGTGGCGCGCATAATTTTTTTCGTGATGACCTTCGGGTCGTCCAGCAAGGCAATGGCATGGCCGCTGCCCGTGGCCGATTTGCTCATCTTCTGCGTGGGATCGTCCAGCCCCATCACGCGCGCGCCCACGGCCGGCAAATGCGTGGCGGGCATCACGAATGTCTCGCCGAAAAGCGAATTGAAGCGCTGCGCAATGTCGCGCGCCAGTTCCAGATGCTGCGACTGGTCTTCGCCCACTGGAACAATCGCCGCCTGATAAAGCAGAATATCCGCCGCCATCAGCACCGGATATTGCAGCAGTCCGCTGCCAATGGTTTCCTGCTTTTCCGCTTTCGCTTTGAACTGCGTCATGCGCTGCAGCCAGCCCAGCGGCGTGACGCATGTCAGCAGCCACGCCAGTTCGGCATGCCCGGACACCGAGGACTGCACCACCACGGAGGACTGGTCTGGATCAATGCCGGAAGCAATGAACAGCGCCGCAGTCTCGCGAATCTTCTGCCGCAGCTCTTTCGGTTCCTGATAAACGGTGATGGCGTGCAAGTCCACGATGCAGAAAATGCTCTCGTAATCGCTCTGAATTTCCGCCCAGTTTTTCAGCGCTCCCAGATAATTGCCGATATGCAACTGGCCGCTGGGCTGTACGCCGGATAATACTCGTGCTCTCATTGATATTGAAATGGAACTTTCATCGTAGAGGATGCCGTCAATCGAAATTGAAAAGCTGGTGTACGGCGGCGACGGCCTGAGCCGTGTGGATGGCCAGGTGGTTCTGACGCCGCTGGTGCTGCCTGGTGAATACGTGACCGTCCAGACAAGCAAGATCAAAAATGGCTTGCTGCGCGGAGCCGTGAGCCAGATTGAGCAGGCATCTCCGCACCGCATTGCGCCGCGCTGCCCTTACTTCGGAGCTTGCGGCGGCTGCCAGTATCAGCATTCCGATTACCAATTCCAGGTGGAGCAGAAACGCGCCATTCTGCTCGAAAATTTGCAGCGCCTGGGAGGAATGAAATATGAGGGCGACCTGCACACCATCACCGCCGACCCGTGGTTTTATCGCAACCGGATTCAACTGCATTTTGATAAAGGGCGAAGCGGATTCAACCGGCTAGGATCGAACCAACTGGTTCCGGTGAGCGATTGCTTTATTGCCAGCCCGCTGCTGGTGGACGCCATTCGCCAGCTCAGCGAGATTGCCACCAAGCCCGAGTGGCCCAGTTTTTTGCAGTCGCTGGAGCTGTTCAGCAATGAAACGGATTTGCAGATTAATGTTCTGGACACCACGCGCCCCGTGGCCGCGCGTTTCTTCGACTGGCTGAAAAAGTTTCTTCCCCTCGCCCCCGGCCCCATTGCGTATCAAGCCGTGGGGCATAGCTTTCGCATCAGCCACGGAGCGTTTTTCCAGGTGAACCGGTTTCTGATTGAGCGGCTGGTCGAAGAAGTGATTGGACAGGAAACCAGCGACCACGCGATTGACCTGTACGCCGGCGTGGGCTTGTTTTCCCTGCCTATGGCCAAAAAATTCGCGCGTGTGGATTCGGTGGAACGCAGCGGCCCCGCCGTGCGCGATCTGGAGTTCAACGCCCAGCAGGCGGAGATTGCAAACGTGACCGCCTCGCGCGAAGCCTCCGAAGACTTCTTGCGCGGGGTCCGCGCCGCGCCCGATTTGATCATCGCCGACCCGCCACGGTCCGGCTTGGGCAAGGAAGCAACCCAGGAATTGCTTCGCGTGAAGCCGAAGAAATTGGTGATTGTGAGCTGCGATCCAGCAACGCTCGCCCGTGATTTGAAAGTATTGTTGACCGGCTTTGCGATTGAAAAGATGACCCTGGTGGATTTGTTTCCGCAGACGTACCATCTGGAGACAGTGGTTAAGTTGAGGGCGATTGGGTGAGCTGCATGCTTATTAAACGCTTGCATTTGAAAAAATTGCTGTCGTTCAACGACTGTGAAGTTGACCTGGGTCAGTTGAATGTCCTGATTGGGCCGAATGCTGTTGGAAAAAGCAATCTGATTGAGGCAATCGGTCTGCTGTAAGCAGCGCCGGTGGATCTCGCCACGGCCATTCTCCGCGGAGGAGGGGTAAGTCAGTGGATTTGGCTCGGAGATCCTGCTGAGTCCGCGACGGCCAGCATGGATTGCGAACTTACGCTGACGCGCGACCGCCAGTTCGGGCCGGTGCAGTACCAGTTGGCCTTTTGTGAGATTTCGAAACGTTTCGTTATAGCGCATGAACAAATTTCGAAATCGGATGAGATCTACTTCAAGCGTGACAACGGCACGGCCAAACTGATGCAAACTCCGCATCTGGAGATAAGCCCTTCACCAAATGGATCCGTACTTTCCCAATTCAAGAATCCGGCGGATACCACACCGATCACGGAGATGGGCAATGATTTCTCTCGAATCCGAATCTTCCGCGAATTCAGAACGGGGCCTCAATCATCCGCCCGTCATGGGATCTCCATGTCTGTCCAAAATGATGCGCTGATGGATGGCGGCGATAATCTGGCCCTTGTCCTTCATGAATTGGATTTCCATGGCGTACATGCCCGCATCAGAGGCTATCTGGAACGTTTTTGCGAACGCTTCGAAGACGTCAAGGTGAGGCTCGGCGAAGGTTTGGCCAGAACGTTTCTCACCGAAGCCGGACTCACCGACAAGGTGTCAGGAGCCCGAATGTCAGACGGAACGCTAAAGTTCCTTTCGCTCCTGGCTGCCCTGTTTCATCCGACGCCGCCCCCTCTCCTGTGTATTGAAGAACCAGAGACCGGCTTGCACCCAGACGCGCTCCAACTGGTTGCCGAGGCCCTGATCGAAGCATCGGAATCAACACAGTTGATAATCACCACGCACTCGGAGGCGCTAGTCGACGCATTAACGGACCGGCCCGAAAGAGTCCTGGTCTGCGAGCGCGACTTTGACAATGGAACGCAGATGAAACGTCTATCTAAGGAAAAATTGAAAGACTGGCTTCGACGCTATACCTTGGGCCAGCTGTGGCGAAAAGGTGAAATCGGCGGAGGACGCTGGTAGACAAGTGCTTGCTGAGATTCGGATTTACTATGAAGGCGACAAAGCGCTGCAGCGGGGGCTGAGCGAGTTTTTCTCCGATTTAACACGGTGCGCAAAGGAAAAGCGGTGCTCAGTGCGTTTCATATCGGCCGGAAGTGGTTCTGCGGCATGTCAGGATTAAGTGGGGTCAGTCTCACGCCAACTCCATTTTCTGGATGGTGGAGATGATGGAGTCATGGTTTCACGCGGACAAAGAAGCGCTTCAAGAGTTTTACGGCCAAGGCTTCAAGAAAAAAGCTCTAAAATCCAATCCCAAGGTAGAGTCAATTCCAAAGAAAGACATTGAGAGGGGCTTTCAGAACGCGACGCGAGACACCAAGAAGGGCGGTTATTTCGATAATAAAACCACCCATGGCCCACGCCTGCTGCAATTGATTAATCCGCAACTTGTCCGGGACTCCGCACCAAACTGTGACAAGCTCTTTGTCGCGATATTGGAAAAACTCAGCTAAAGAACGAACATGGCTATCGGCCAATACCAACCATCCGCAAACCCTGCCCCACTTTCCCCTGCAAATCCAGCCCGCCCATCAACCCGCTCCACTTCCGCACCACCAGCTCCGCAATCGTCAGCGCAATCGCCAGTCCCAGCAGCAGCGGCCACAACTGCCAGTCGCTATAAATCGTCCGCCCGCCCGAACTAAAAACATCCTTCGGACCAGGGTTAAATCGCCCGCCGGTCAGAGCCGAAATCTGTTTCAGCAATTGCTCATTCGTCCCATAATCATTCGATTCCTGGTTCGCGCGGTAAAACCCGGTCTCCGGAAATTCCGGCGAATCCTGCAACGGACGCACCCGGAACAGCCCAGTGGTCTCACCAATATGCACACGCCCCTGATACACGCGGTCCGAGATTTTTCGAACCTCCACCGGCTTCTCAAACCCATCAGGCCCAATCGCGTAAATAGCCGGCACCTTCGTCACATCGGCATTGGAGGAAGACAGCTTATACGTCACCAGCAAATCGCCGTTCGAAGCGTCAAAACTGGCGTCGGCATCCGTCCGTTGCACATGCGGCAACAAGTCGCGCGAAATATTAATCCAGAACTTGTCATACCCTGGCCAAGTCACCCACGCCTGCGCCCATCGGCTCTTTGCATCCGACGTAAACACCGCCACGCGGCCCAGCCCAAACTGCCAGCGCACATACAGCGGATCTTTCTTCTGCGGATCAATCGACAAAATCGTCTCCGCATCGGGCTTCGAAATAAACCGCGTATAGCCGCGCAAAGCCGGAGCTGCTTCCACGTTGACGCCGTCCAGCACTTCCGCCTTCGTGTCCACAATCGGCGTCAGCGATTTTTCCACCGCCGTCGACCCGCTGTAATCCTGAACGTCCTTCAGCAAAATCTGTTCCAGCCCTTGCGGTTCATTCAGAAAGTAACTCTTGCCGCCCGAAACATCGGCCACGCGCTCCAGATATGTGCGGTTCACATCCTGCCCCAGGCCCACCGTCGAAATGGTGATCTGATGATCGGCCGCCTGGCGCGCCAGTTCCAAACTGTCGCCTTCTTCGGAGATGCCGTCGGTCATCAAAACAATATGCTTGTAAGTCGCCGTGGTGCCAGCCACCTTGCGGTAAGCTTCCGTCAGCGCCGGCGCAATCTGCGTTCCGCCATCAGGCACAATGCCGATAATCAAGCGCTTGATCAGCGCCTTGTCTTCCGCCTTGCGCATGGGAACGGCCCACTGGTAGGAGTTATCGAAAATCAAAACGCCAATGGTGTCGATGGGCCGCAGATGCTCCACCACGCCAATAGCCGACAAACGCGCCAGCTCAATCTTGCGGCCCTCCATGGACGATGACTTATCAATAATCAGCGCCACAGCCGTGCCTTCCGGAGATTTCGGAGGCGCCAGCTTGGCCGGCAGCGCTTCATCCAGCGCATCCAACTTCTTGTCTTCCTTGTAAACCTGGTGCTCGCCACCAATCAGCATCAAGCCGCCGCCGCGCCGCACATACTCGGCGATGCGCGCTTTTTCCGCCTCGCTGATTTCGTTCAAATCCAGATTATTCAGCACCAGAAGCTGCACCGCATCCGCGTTCAGCGTCCCGGCCGCATTGACGCGCGTCACATCGAAGCCCGCTTCACTCAACGCCTTCGTCAAATTCGCATCCGACTCCACCGAATCGCCAGACACCAGCAAAACCTTCGCGCGGCTCAGCGTAATCGCCTGCTCAAAGCCCAGGTGGTTCACCTCGCCCGCAATGGATGTGGCGCCCACCGTCTTCAGCCGAGCATGCACGCGAATATCATTGCCGCCGGCATCGAGCGAAACCTTGCTGGTGCCCAGCGGTTTCCCTTCCGCCGATAGAGTCACGCTGGCCTCCATCGCGGCGGGCGCTTCCAGGTGCAAATCGATCGGAATCTGTTCGCCCGCATAAGCGGTCTTCGGCATCGAGACCGAAGTCAAACGCAAGCCGCCGGTGGATCGCCCGGTCAGCGGAATGGTGTCCACCGGCACATGCAACTGCTGCAAACCGGCAATGGCGCGCGCCGTGGAGCCTTCGTTGTCGTTGCCGTCGCTCATCAGCACAATGCGCGGAATGTAGCCAGCGGGCATGGCGGACAAGCTGTCGGAAATAGCCGCCTCAAAATTTGTCGTGTTCGCGCTTGTGTTGGAAGCTTGCACCAGGTGAACGCCATGCGCCACTTCCGCTTCGCCCAGTTGGCGCGCGTGGCCGGAAAACGGCACAATGCGCAGCCAGTTGGTGCCGCGCTTCTTCTCCATTTCAGAAACCAGGTTCGATGCCCGGTCCAGATCCTGGCTCGTGATGCTCTTCGACGTGTCCACCAGCAGCACAGTCGCCGTCCGGCTGCCCGGCATGGTCAGGTGCGGCTGAAACAGCGCAATGACGATGGCCGCAATCCCGCAAGCTTTCAGCGTCAGCGGAACGTGCCGCCACAAAGACCGGCGTCGTCTTCCAAAGAACCACCATTCCGCTATCAGGCACAGCGCGCCCGCCACCGCCAGATACTTCCAAAGGTCGGTCGCGGTGGGCGCAAAACGCGCGCTGGGCGGCAGGCCATTCAAAACATTTTTCGGCGTCCATGCATAGCTGGCAACGTCGGGCAAAGTCAGGGACAAAACGCGCTCGCGTTCGTCTGTGAGGACGCGGATAATGGCGGGACGGCTGGCAAACAGGTTCAGCGTGCGCCCATGCAAAGTAAAGGGCACGCTGGCCCCGCGGTCGTCAATCACGCGCAGCGCCGACGTGTCTTCCTTCGCATCCAGCGTGATGGTGGACGGCCCAATGGGCGAGGCCACAAATTCCGCCTCGCGCCGGCTCTCCGGCGCCAGCCAGTTCAGCAAATGCGAGACCAGCAGCGGCGTGGTGACTTCAAAGCGAAGCTCGCCGGCCAGCGGATCAAACCCGATGGCGGCCAACGCGGGACGCCCGCCCACTGCCCCGCGCGCCAAAACAACCGGGCCGCTGGCCACGCTGGCCACTGGAACGTCTCCGTCAAAATTCTGGAAAACGTTCGCATGCGGAAGACGCGTCTCCTTGGCGCGAATGCCGCCGGAAACGCCGGATTCGCTATGCCACACCGTCACCACGGCGTTTTCAATTGTGTCCTGAACCTTTAGCGGCGAATGCTCGCGCGGCGGATTAATCCACAAGCTGGGCAGCGCCGGCGCTTGCGACGGATCAAAGCCGTCAATCATCATCACATCGGCGCCAGGGCGCGGAGTGTACACAGCCGGCGAATAAAAGCGTGCGCTTAAGCGGTGGTCGGCCTCCAGCAGCGGCCGCAGCAGTTCCGGCCGCGCCGTGAAAACCGCCACCGACAACACCGCCGAATCCGGCAACCCCAGCGCAGCCTCATCGTCAATCGGCAGCGTGTCGCCCGGCATCAGCTTCACGCGAAACGTTCCTGCGCCGGTCGTCGTGAAATGTACGGCGGTATTGGCCTCACCGCCCGCCGCCACGCGCACCAATCGGGGAGTAAAATTCACGCGGCCAAACTGGCTTTCCACGCGCACAGTCTCTTCCGCCGTGCCATGATTCTTCGCGGTAATAGTGGCGTCCCACCCGCCCGTGTGCGCATCGCGATGCACTTCCACACGCGCAATGCCTACGTCATCGCGCCGCGGCGCAACCGAAATAACGCGCAACTGGTCGGGCTGTTTCGCCGTGGGAGTCTCTTCCGCAGAAAGGCCGGGACCAATGTAAGTGGAATCAGCCGAACGCCCCGACGACCAACTCATCGCCTGGTGCGAAAATTCAAAAGCCTGATCCAGATTCAGCGCCGAATCATCTGAATCCGTCTCCTCAATGGCCTTCCGCAATTGCGCGCGGTCGCTGGTAAACGAAGTCGCGGGCGTTGCAATGCCGCTGACGCGCGCCACCAGCACGCGGTCACTCTTTGGCAAGCCATTCACGTACCGCAGCGCCAGACGCTTCTCTTCCGCCAGCACCGGAGCGCGGCTGTCCTGTTGCTGCTGCGCGCTCCAGGCGGAAGAATCCAGCATCAGCACATGGTCATGCCCCTGCCTTTCGCGCGTGCCCCATTGCAGTTGCGCAATCGCCAGCAGCAGGAACAGCAGCGCCGCCAGTTGCAGCAGGAAAGACCACGGGTCTTGCACTTTTTTGCGGCTTTGCTGGCCCGAAGCGCTGCGCGCCGGCGTCCAGAAGCGCAGCGTGGAAACCACTTTCTTGCGCTTGCTCTTGTCCAGCAGGTAAAGCAGGCTGATCAGCCCGCTGAGCACGCCGAACAGCGCAAAAAACTCCATCGCGGTGAGGTTCAGAAAGAACATTGGCGCATTACCCCCGCACTGCCATCATCGGACCGAACACCGCATCTTCCAAGGGCATCTCTGTTGAGACGCTGGCGAAGCGCCCGCCGTTGCGCAAGGCCAGCGTCTTCAACTGCGCCTGATATTCGTCGAAGCCGCGCGTGTATTGCGCGCGCGCATCGTCGTCGATCGCCATCTTCACGTGCGCCCCGGTTTCCGCTTCCACCAGTTCCAGTTCGCCTGTCTCGGACGGCGAGCGGTCTTCATCGCCCCAAATCTGCATCAGCAGCAGCTCATGCCCGAAATCGGCAATGTATTGCAGCGGCCGCAGGCAGTCGCCTTCGTCCAGGAAATCGGAAAAAATCATCACCAGCCCGCGCTGCGGATAAGTGCCCAGAAACTGCCGGACCATATCGAAATAATGGGTCTGGCCGCCGGCCTTCAGGCCGCGCAGGTAAAGCTCCGCGCCCTTGAAGCGGTGCCGGCCGCCGCTGGCCATCATCGGGTCGTGCAGCTTGTGCGAAAACGGCTGCAGCATGATGCTGTCCAGCCGCACCAGGCCCACGTACACCAGCGCCGCCGCCAGCTTGCGCGCGTAATCAAACTTGCTTACCCCACCCGCGCGATGCCCCACCGTCATGGAAGCGCTGACGTCAATCAAAAAGCGCACCGGAACGCGCGGCTCCACCTGGAACATCTTCATGAATAGCTTTTCAAAGCGCATGTAGGCGCGCCAGTTCACGCCGCGCAAATCGTCGCCCTGGTGAAAGTTGCGGTGATCCAGAAATTCCTGCCCAGGGCCGGCGAAATGCGACAAATTATGCCCGCCGACAATGCCGGGAAAAGACTTCTGCCAGCGCAGAGTCAGGCGTTCCAATCGTTCCAGGAAGTGG
>Ga0116230_10004697_pt1 | contig 13392 bp, 14 predicted proteins | sample S1TSphfallax_3_FD_88678 | JGI IMG/M metagenome (GOLD analysis project Ga0116230, IMG submission 88678) | Host-associated microbial communities from peat moss isolated from Minnesota, USA - S1T2_Fd - Sphagnum fallax MG | ecosystem: Host-associated > Plants > Peat moss > Unclassified | place...
TGTGTAACACATCCAGATCCTTGTTCAAGAATGTTGAGACTTCTGGAAAATGTGATACAATGGGTGAGAAAAGAATCCACATGCATAAATGAGTACCATACCTTCGACTTGTGTTTGGCTTAATATATCATCATATCCTACTTGCTGCTTTGGTATTTTACAGCCAACAACAAAATCTAGTGTCATGATAATGAGAGAATGAAATATAATAGAGCTATCAACCTGCACATTTAGAATAAGAGAACAAATTGAATCCCAAAAGACTTTGTATTTGCATGATCAACCCAAGTGTTGTCTATATCTCGACATCTTCCTCTCTTCTCACCAGGGTTTTTTTCAAGGAATTTCTCTATGTAGCATCAGTGGCAATCATCCATAAGATGTATAAAAAAATGGTGATCATCATTAGGAAGATTTAGCCAAATCTGGCTATAAACCAGATGGTTGATTAAAGAATTGTACTACCTTTGTAGTTGATAATATTCACAAAATTGCCTTTTTGATTTTAGAAAAAGTCCTCTACTTTTTCTGCCTCATATTTAAAACCCTAAATCCTAAACCCTAAGACCAAAAACCTCCTTCAAACCCAATATAGTGACAGTTTTGTCACATCTGGAAAGTTGCAATGCGATGTACCAATCAATTGATGCAAAGTCCTTCTGAGTTTAGCCCTAGAAGTGAATCCCCTGTTCCGAAAGCCAAAAGAGGGCTTGGTTGGCAGCAGAGTCCTTGGCTTGCTTCTTGTCTGTCATTGGACGTCCTTCAAAATCCACCTCATACATGCCCTCTCCCAGTGCACATATGACAGTCACCGTGGAAATGAATCTGAATTACCACAATTGTAAACCGAAGTTAATAAATTCAGTATCAAGACTCAGAGCAATTTTTTTTGGGGAGGCAAAATTTCACATCCTTGTGACAAAAAGAAAACCCCATGTGACTCATTAATAACACAAAGGACTTTTTCAGGAAAAAATGGCTCAAAGTTGCCAGATTTTGAGGGGAAATTTTCTGAAATTGCCACATTTAGACAATAGGTTCCAGCACGTTGACAAAATATAGCTTGATTCCTAAAATTTTCTACTCTCCTCTCTGGGACCTCTAGCCCAATTTGACTAAAGTCCTCTTGTGGATCATCTCCAGACCATGTACCTCACAAAATTGAAAAAATAAATAAATAAATAAAATTTTTCTATAAAAAAACGGCAATGCTGTAAGAGAACACTTACAACCCACTTCCGTTTTGGGGAAACTTATAGTCTGGCTCTTTCCACCTGTGTTTGGCACAGAGTTCATTCAGCATGGAGCGTGCCTGGCCCTTCTCCAGAGCCCTGCTTTTGCCTCCTGCATTTGCCATTTTGTTTTATCAAAAAACAAATCCCTTTCCAACAGAATCTTCACATTTCTGCAAAAAGGAACTATTGACTTCACCTCTTGCTCACGCCCATCAGATCCCTTCAAACTTTACATCCAATTCTCAGAGGTTTGGAAAGGTGGGTTGGTGGGGGCTCTGCAATAACAAGCCTCACCTATTGAATGCCATCCAACTGCACTGTTAGTTTCTTGACCTGGATTGGGCGAAAACCAATGGAGAGAACCATCTATGCCCACATCCTGAAACTGACCACCCATGAATCCTGCATTGTGACTACTACTATTTGATGAATTTTTCAATCTCTGGCCTTCTTTGCATGTCTGGGGAGGATGAAGTTGTGAGAACATCTTCGATGACTCCTGTACATAAATCGGTGTTTGCAGACTCTCTGTGAAAGCAGATTGTGTGTAGTGTTGTTGTTCACAAGAGCTGTGTCTGGTGTCCCTGCAGAATTTTCTGTCTACACCTGCACCATCAAAATGTGGAGAACTAGTGGTGGCAACATTTGAGCTTGAGTGCGAGTATGGAATCTTTGACTTCGAGTCTTGTAATAAAAATGCACAGAGCTTTCCCAACTCAGAGTTCCCAGTTAGTCCATTGCCACATGTGGCCCCCCAGCCTCTCTGAGGAGGCTCAGGCATGTCAGATACCTCACTGATTTTTGCTTTGGACCCATGTACACAAACTGCTTCCTCAGTTGATTCTAATATGTTGTCTATCTCTGAATCTGGAGCTGCTTCTGACAACCCTTGTATGCAAACTGCTTCCTTAGTTGATTCCGATATGTTGTCTATCTCCAAATCTTGAGCTGCCTCTGAACCATGTATGCAAACTGCTTCCTCAGTAGTCTTATTGCAATCATTCAGACTTGCTCTCACAACCCTGCATTGCTCTGAACTTTGCTTTGGAACCTTATTGCTGTATGATCCAGGAGTCCTCCACCGCTTGTGCTGATATCCACAAGCCTGCAAAAGGTGTAGAAGTCAACTTTGATGTAACTGCAAAATGATCAGGCATTGTTTAAAAAATACCCAGTAGCCTACATTTCAATTGACATGCGCCACTAACTAGTGATGTATATCAGTGGAAGAAAAGAGGAGAGCTGAGACCAGACCTTGAGTGTTTTAAGAAGCTGGACACAGGCATGCTTTGTAGCACTATTTCCATTTGTACCCCATGCAGTCTCTGATATTTCCTTGCCATTTACAACGACAGTAACAGTTGAGAGCACATTGTTGTTATCATCCTTGATCTTGGTAGGTTTCCGGTTCTCAAATTTGTACTCATCACAAAGCTCCCGTAGCTCTCGAGTAGGTTCAATGGGTACAGTCTCTGCTGTCGCAAGAGGTGCCAATAACTTCTTGAAAACCCTCCATACAGTGTCACAGTTGAAACCAGAATCCAGTAGCACTGCCCCTGCTAGCGACTCCACTATGTCACCCAAGGTCTGTTGCCCACCAAAAAAAATCACATGAGTTTCAAAATTTTGATGAGGCAGATTTCTTGCATAAGTTGGCTCTTCAAAATTGATTTGGTTCTGATTTTTGCACTCTTTCATGTGCTTGAAGATTGAAGGGAACATTTTTGAAAAGGACCCAACTCCATCAGAAATCTATGGATTCATACATACCCCAGGATTATTGTCCCCCTCCCAACCGTAACAACTCTTGTCATCGGTCACTGCACTCCTCAAATGCTCCACATATTTGTCTATAATTCTTTTAAGTGGCAGGGAGTTGTGGAGAAGGTATTTATAAAGCTTATGGCGCACTGCGACCTGCGCAAAGTGCTCATTGTTGACTGCTGCTGACCGCAAATCAGTGAGCTTCCCTGGGTCCCGCTTCTCCTGTGCTGAAGTCTCAAAATAATGCTTGGTGATTGAGAAGTCCAGGACCGCGTCCCCAAGAAATTCCAGCCTCTGTAAAAGAGAGGAAGATTCACAAAAGGATTAAACAAACAACATCAACTTCTGTCACACCCACACAATCATGTGCTCAAATCAAAGCAGCTGAGCAACTCTTCTAAACAACTTTCCAATCAGAACCACAAGCTAGTGAATCTGATGCAAAGAGTCCACTGAGTGACAAAATCTGATACAACAAATCATGAAACAGATAGTGAACAAAAATTCTAGCAATGGGTACCTGATAACATGCGCCACAGGATCGTTCACAAGAGGCATGAGTGAGCGCCTGTACTAACAAGCCTTTGTTGTTGAACCTGTAATCTAGCAACATTTCCAGCTGAATGACATCTATGTTTTCCAGAAGGGTCCGATCCCAATCTGAGCACATCCGTGCTTGCTCTCTCAAGTTCAGATTCACCCCAACTTCCAAACCAAGCCACTTCATGAAGGAAAGCGCTGCATCGACACCGCCCTCAATATAATGTGCCCCTGCCCATTGTGCGAAGGTTGCAAACAAAGTAAACCCAAGTCATGGATGCTTTAAGCAAAGCACAGGTAGGGCATTAGAGCTGACATCCATAGCATGTGTCTCCTTGAAAAGAGAAATCTTTGCTGGACTGTTGGATCCACCAGACACCTTGATGGACCACAAGAATCCAAAAGAAGAGGATTTCATGACAAACACATCTTGGTTGGTCCAACTGCCCAAGATTTAGCAAGACTGTTACATAAAGTTTGCATATTTTGCATTACCAAAAGGATAGGATTTCAGAAACTGCATTTGGGTTGGTTAGACTGCCCAAGATTTACCAGAACTTACATAAAGTTCACATCTTTTGTATTACCAAAAGAAGAGGATTTCAGACACCACATTCAGGTTGGTTAGACTGCCGAACATTTCACAAGATTGTTACATAAAGTTTGCATCTTTTGCATTACCTATCAATGCCTCCACCACATCAGCGATTCTCTTCGGGGCCAGTAAACGGGTCTTGGCATCTTTGGTTTTTTGCAAGTCCAATGGTCGGCCTGGTGCCAACCAATCACTAGGAGAGAATTGTGCATCCTGGATATAACCCTGCAGACCATAAATAACCCATCAGAGTTGCAAGCTCATTCAAGAATGCCAGATTTCAATGTAGATTCCTACAGTAGACAAAGCCATTATTCATTAACTAGCAATGCTTGATTTGCCCCTGCTCCAAAATTTCAAGAGAGAAGGAACTGTGAAAAGCAGGTTAACCGTGAGGCCATGTTCTGTGCCAAGCTTTTGCAACATAGGATTGCAGATAATGGCTTTACGTCGCTTAGTCAAATGACCCTCATCAATTTGGTCGTGTATGAGGAAAAGCCGTTCGCTGACTGCAAACTTGAGGAATGAATCACCCAGGTGCTCCAACCCTTCCAGACTGAAGCTCTCTTGGCAATTTGCTGTTGTGATTGCCTCCAGCATCTACACATCAAATTACAACCCCCCAGCACCCTATATTAGAGAGATATTTGTGTGTTGAAATCTCAGCTCCTAAACCCTAAACCTGGGTCTTGCAGAGAAGAAGACAAACAGCACAGAATTGGGACAGCACTATTGGGTCTAGTTGTTGAACAGCAGAGGAGCAAAACACATTGAAACCAGTGTGTGCAGGTCTTTCATTTTTGAAAGAACTGCTGGTTCTGGGTATTTGCAAAAAAATCAGGATCAAAGAACCACCAGGTCTGGGTATTTGCAAAAAAAGAATCAAAGAACCACCAGATATCATGAAAGACCCAGCAAAGACCCAGCAGTTTTTTATGAATTTTTCAAAAGAATTGAGAACCATGCTTATATATATATAAACAGGGTATTTGTTTTTTGATAACCTGGTTCTCAACTTTCATACCCAGCAGGGGTCTGGTGCAATTTCTAATACCTGCCCCACTCTGGTTGAAACACATCAAGGCCTGAACCAAATTGACAAGACTCTGAGCAAAACAGATCCGTACTCTGTCAATTGACAATCGGGTGGCAGCAGGGTAGCTTTGTGAGAGCATATGGCGGAGTTGAGCGGCAAGGAGCCGTGCTTCAAGGCGATGCATGAATGATGGTAACAAGGAGACCCCATTCACAAGCTTGCATGAGAACCCTTGCATCTTTATGTAACATAGCTCCAAAGGCAACTCGAGCATGGCCTTGTCTTTACATTCAGGAGCACCTATCAAGAGCAGAAGAAGCCACTGAAAAGCATATCCTCCAAGGCATCCCCTCTTGGTGGTGGAATGGAATTCAAAACTAAGGGAAAAAAACCCATACTAACTGTTCTTTGGAGGCAATCAGTAGTATCCATGGTGTCAAGAGTCTGACCTTGAGAGCCAATAGTGCGAGGTGTAAGCAGGTTCTGGACCCCGATCAAGCGTGTAGCGTTCAACATTGGCTGGTTTCGGTGAACAAGCTGAACGGAGTGCCTGCAAAACAGCCAAAGATGCCACCCCTTTTCAGTCTGCAGAGAGACTGTACAATGGGTCCCCAAATAGATTTGAACTTGGAAGGCACAAGGCGTTTTGTAACATACTTTTCTGAGAAATACTGTGCATAGCAGCTGAAATTTTTCTTGATCCCTTGATTTCGCATAGGGCTATTGGCATTCAAATCCAGGATCAGTTCGCATCCACAGAAAAGGGATGGACCCGCTTCTCTACTGTGTGTTGTTTCAACGACAGAATCCAGAATAGCTTCCACAGGAAAACGACCATTAGCTAGTTGCACTGTACAAGTATGCAGAGAAAAAGAAGACGATGACCAATCAGTTTGTAGTGAAGTAGGTTCATTGAGGCAGTCCTGATCCTCTACAAACATTGGATCAGAAATCAACTTCTTGACACATTCCCAGTCAACTGGTGGATGTGGGTTGTCATCAAGGTCATGGCTTTGAAGTGGTAACAACAGATAGAGTCGAGACGGGCTCCATTCTCCTGCTTCTCTGCTGCCAGGATTCTGGTCCAAAAGTGCACTCAAAGCACGCTCTTGGAATATTTTTGCATCCTGTATCTGCAATGCCAAAACAGTCAGCTGGTGGGCAGTGCTGAATCATAGCATACAATTTGCAACATGTCAAAGAAATATTAGACCCCAAAGTGTGTGCATGCATAATTGCTGTGAATAGATAGATAGATAGATAGAAGATACCTGATCAGGTTTAAACTCAAGCTTCCCTGCAGATGAGCACTGAGCTTCAACAACTCGTTGACCCTGGAGCTCAAGTTGAAGGGGTGAATTCACTACTTCCTCTCCCAAATCTGACTCCACAAACAGTCTGAAATTGGCATAGCTTCGATCAGACGGTTTTGGAACAAACTTGATGGTGTAGCCATACAGGGTAACACATGAGGATGCCTGACTCCAACTTCCTCGAAACACATCGGGGACAAACAAGGGATGCAACTCTTGTTGTGCCTTCCCTGAAAAACACAACATGCATCACTGATCTGAAGACCGAGTGCAAACCACCCATCCATCAATGTTAATACTATCTCACACAGAGAGACAGAAAATAGTCCACAAACCTGAAGGGGTGTCATCATCATCAGCAGCCAAAAAGTCCATGTCATCATTCTCTAGATCATCGGAATTGATCAAGAACAGGTCACTGAGCGCCCCTGCTTCATATAGTTGCTTGCAGGCTTCAAAGCATGCAGATTGCTTAGCACCAATGCGTGTTGAACATGCCCACCCCTTGACAGTCTTAACGAGTGATTCTGGGGGCAAAACAATGCTGCATCTGATGTCACTGCTCTCCATGGTGTATGTGAACTTGGGGGCTGGAGTATAGAAACTGCATGAATCCCAATCGTGTTAAGCAACACTACCAGACTAAAAACACATGATCTAGTGCTGCTGCATATGGAGAAACTTGGAATACCCGGAGGGGGGGGGGACAGTGGAATGGGTTGTGAAAAAACTGTAATACAGATGTGTTGTATTTGGGACCCAATCATGTGAGACAAACTAGGTACCTGTCACGGGGGAGTCGACCACAGTATTGATGGAGTAATGAGATGCAGTATTGAGTGCTTATTGATGCCCCTGTAGTCTCAACCTGAAACATCTCCAGTCCTTGGGTTTGTGGTGATCCAACACTTTCCATCCTCTCTATCCTGCTCAATGCTTGCTCCTTCATCAAGCTCTCCTTCCATTTGAGCTGCTGCAAACGCTCAAACTGATCATTATTCCCCCTGCAAACACCAAGAAGAATACTTAAGTCTTGCTCATCCAATCTCTTTTTTGGGTTTAGGGTTTTGGCCACCATACTGATCACCATTCTTGGACTGTGAAAACATTTTACCTCTCCACAAGGTAAACATAGGTGGAGCCCTCACGACGGGCACGGCCTCGGGACTGGATAAGACTGGATGGTGTCTTGGGCAGGTCAAATCGAATGACCAGGCAGCAGCTTTGAATGTCCAGTCCCTCTTCTGCCACATTTGTTGACACCAGAACATTCACCTATACATCCCCTCCCCGCACACATCATGTTTCCAACTCAAACATTACATTTTAGATTGGGGCCGCTATGCACAATGTTCCCTAATCTACCACCCATGAGAAAGAAAGAATGGATGCATTGATCTCATTGTGCCTTTTTTGTTTTTGAAACCTTACATGGCCGGCTCGGAAGGATTGAACAGCTTCTTGCTGCAACTTTCGGGTCATGGCATCCATGCCTTCAGTTTTCCCTGCCAGCGGCTGGAATTGCAAAGAGGATGCAAACATGGCAATGCTGCTCAGAAAATCAGCCAGGACTTTTGTTGCAATTTTCCTCTCCACAAACACAATGCATCTCATATCCTTCACATCCCTGCACTCATTAATTAACCCATCCTATGAGCTCAATAACAGAACATAACCATTCTCTCTGCTGCCAGATGTTTGGGAGTAGGAAGGGACCCCAAAAAAAGGTTAAAAAAACCAGGAAACACCTTGGCTGTCCTGAGGTTCCTAATACGTTGTACAGTGGTCACTTCCTTTCAGTAGATGAGTTCCACAAAAGCATCTAGAATCTAGAATCTGCACTTGAAAAAAAGTCCACAGGTTTGTGAAATTTCTTGGTGGATTCTTCAATTTTACCTGTGGTGCATGAGGATATCGACTAGTGCCTGCACCTTATTGGAAGCAAGGAACAACTTCCTCTCCTCATCTATCTCTGCATAACCCCCCATGCCACCACCATCAAAAACCAAACAGTCAACTTTAAAGCAACAGAATAACCTTGTACAACGCTACCAAAGGAATAAACAAAAGATTTTGACAGTGCATACAGTCCTGCACATCTTTACTCAGCAACAAATATTGTCTGTGTTTTCACTCTTGCGGATCTTGCAGATCACAACTTGGGTCTGTGAGTACAACCGAGAATAAGAATATCAAACCTTCCAAATTTTGAGCCTTGAGGAAACCAAGCACTTCTGTTAAGAAAGCTTCTTTGTGACCGCTTGTTTCACCCATTGTTGTAGGTCCTGTTTTGGAACCAATCTTCTTCTGACAGCTACCGATCAGAATTTCCACAGCCTGCAACCATAATATGCAACTGTTACATGAAGCAATTGCACTGATTGAACTACATCTATCTCTCAAGTTTGTGACTAGAAACTTCTTTGCATTGGGGCAATTGTCCTTACCTATGGAATGTCTCTCTTTTGGTAACTAACGAATTTGTGCACAGAGTCTTCAGACACTCAATGGATCAGATGACAGCAACTGATCTTTGGTTGCATATGGAACAAAGAAGATGCTGGAACAGCAAAAAGGCAAAAGAGAGAAACTGATGGGTGGGTGGGTTTCAACAATACATTACATTGTAGCAGCACCAAAGCCCAAGTTCATTCAGACAGTAGAGAAGTGAGCTGTGAAGTTTCTCTAAACTCTTGAGCATCTTCCTCTCGATTTGTAGAGCTGAATCTTGAAGTTCATCTTCTCCATTTCTGGAACCGGCATGAATCCCTCTTACACACTGTTTAACAGTCACCCCAAAAAAATCAATGCATCAGAGCTAGATGTTCTAGATATGGTTTGGGGTTTAGGGTTTTAGGGTTTGATCTCTAGAGTGGAAGTGACTAACACAGATCTATGAAACCAATGTGCATGAGTACCAACTGCAACATGTTCATGGCCCCCATGAGATTTCAAGGCATTCCACAAACAAATTCAGCATGTTTGGCAAATCCTTTACCTTCTCCATAATGGCTGCAAGTGCCAATCCAAATTTTTGAGTTTCCAGTTGATTTGGAGCGGGGGCATTATACAATTGAATTTCCTCTTGTGGACATGGCACCAACATATCCAGCTCGGATCGATCCTTCACTGTATAAACCTGTGCACTCAAGCAACTGTCAAAAAAACCATTTGTAGCTAACCATGGAAAATAATACAGTATTTTTCACATAAACGATTCTTCTCCAACATAGAGTGAATAGTTTTTGTGTTTTTTTTTTTTGAACATCAATCTTCTTGTGGGTGACGAGGATCTATGATGTATTGAAAAAACCTTTGAGTGAAGCATACTCTCAAGTTCGTCAAACTCGTGTGCTACACCCCCTCCATTTAATTCGACTTGTCCATAGAAAACAACAAAATCCAGATCACATCAGAACTATAAGATCATACTGATCAACTTGAAAGGATCAGGCTCATCCCCCCACCTGCCAACTTCTAGATCCAGAAAAACCAGAAAGATAGTCATGGAAGATGAGTCCTCAAAAACAGGGTCCTGTAAGATTAAAAAACTCTTACAAAATGCATATAACTCCCAAAATGGAAACATGATGGTAAATGATGCAAAAAAAGCTTCAAGACAATCAAAGAGAGAAAAAAAGCCACACCTACAATCTCACCTTTCCCATCAATGGGTGATGCAGTCATCCCAAGTATGCGAGGGAGCTTTGCCAATGTGTTTTGCACCCTGGTATGATAAAATTCCTGGGGGGATTAAGAAATATGGCAAAAAGATGAAAGTTAGATTGTCAAAAAACCTGTTGAACTGAATAGCTTGAACCACGAACAGCAGACATCAGGATCTGATTTCAGACATTGTTAGAAAATCTGTGGGAAAATCCCAGGACTCGAGCACAAAGTGGGTCCTTACATTGGAAGCTTATCCTGAAATTTTCAATATGCATACTCAAACAGGGTTGAAAGCTTTGGAAAACCCTTTGTTTGCTTGAACTCTACAGCATGGTGACAAAACCAGAAGGTGAAAAAGAAACCAACAACTTGACAATAACAACCTGAAACATCAATGAGTAGTACCCACAAACAGAGTGCAAAAAATAATAATACCAATTTATTTTTTAAAACCAACCATGCATAAGAAGAAAAGACACAACACACCTGCATAATACATGCATAACGATGGTGTTTTCGAGCATGGTGGCACTCATCAAAAATAAGAAGCTCAATTGACTCCATTGTCATAAAACAATGGTGGAGATTCTGGTATAGAATTTCAGGTGTCATTACAAATACCTGCAAGGAAAAACCCTCCTCTCTCTTAAGAACACCCCATGACTAGGTGGTTATTTTGTGAGGTCATCTCACCCTGTTCTGCAATTGCACAATGGATCCCATCTCCCTCATCCTCGGGCATTGAAATTGGTTGAATTACAATTGTAATGGCAGTTGGGATTTCTAGGGGAAAAAGGAAAAAACCCATATTGTAGCAGACATCTATGATGTACAGCAGTGTACAATCCTGATGAACAAACCCATCTTCCAGCAGGCATCAATGATGTTACATTGGTGTATGCAATCCTGAGGTTTGCAGTCTATCAGAGATTTTTTTTTTAAAAAAAAAAACTCATGGAAGCATCATCCGCTTGCATGACAGGTGCAAGTGCAAGGTGCAAAATTGCAATACTAAGATATGTCTACACATTACTAAAGTGATCAGGCTGTAAAGAACAATCCAAACAAAAAAGGAGTGCCGGGTGTGGGGAGGAGACGTGCCTCATATTGATTGAGTGCAGCTTGCCAAGTCTCACACTTCCATGTATCAACATTCATGTCACCCCAGTACATCCCCACTTTCAGATCCGTTAACTTCTGGATTTCACCTCCTTGCTACAGAAGAAAAACTCCCCAACAAAACATGAAACACAAAAGTACAAGTTTAGAATGGAACCCCCTGTAAGCTGGACTCTCTCTCTCTCTCTCTCTCTCAAATCCATCCACCATTGCATGAATTGCTGTTTGAACAAGATGTTTTGCTAACAATTATGTATACAGTAGATGATGTTGCGGCATCTATGACAAGGGGCGAGCAAGAGAGACACACAGAGAGGAATCCATCTGCCATTGCATGGATTTTTTGTTTGAGCAAGATGTCTTGCTAACAATTGTGTATACAGTGGATTATGTTCCAGCATCTATAATGAGGAGAGAAAAAAAGAGAGACACACAGAGAGAGTGTGTGTGTGTGTGGGGGGGGGGGGCGGCATTGGATTTTGGAGGTCTGTATGTTACTTGTTGGATGAGGCACACAGTGGGTCCAAGGAAGACAGCAATGTTGCGACTGGGCTTGCGAATGCGGTGTGCAATGGATTGAAGCAACATGGCGGCAATGAGCGTTTTGCCAGTTCCTGTTTCCAAGTACACAATTGTGTTCTCCTGTTTTGCCTTCTCCAGCACTTCCAGCTGATAACTACAAAAGTGCAAGCAAAAGATTGGATTTTTTCCGAAGATTGGATCTTTTTGCAGTTCGCAGAAGAGAAAATGGGGTTGTGAGAATTGGCACTTGGTACCTGCGGGGAACCAACAACCCATTCAAGGTTTCCGTCCTCTGAGGCGTCTGGACAGAATCTTGGGTCCATTTCTTCTTCTCCCCCATGGCTCCTGCTGCTGCTGCTTCTGCGATCTCATCCACCCACCTTCAGCAGCGTGCTGGATCACTAAACCCTAAAAAAGCAGACTCCCCTCTCTTGAAGGAGAGAACAAGACGTGAGCCATGGAGAAAGGAAAGCATCAAAGAAGAGCAGTTCCCTTTCTCTCTCACAGATTTCTCACTCCGACGACACCCCATTTCCTGCTGGGAATAGAACCATCATTTTCCACAAGCTAAAGAAGAAGAAACTGTGAGAAGTTTCTAGGATGTCGACCGTGGGATTCTCACGCACAAAAGTCCATGCGCGTAAGACCCATCGGTAAGAATTTGTTGCGTAAACAACTCCCCCGCCGTGCCTACGTACGTACCCAAAAAAACAGGAAAAAAAGACTGGACCCACAACCCCATTTTGCCGATTCTTCTTCTTCTTCTTCTTCTTCCCACTCTCGTTCTTTGTACGGAAGATTCTTGTTCTTGTCGCATACCTAGCTTGAGCTCCTTGAGCTTCTTCTTCTTCTTCTTCTTCCTCTTCTTCCGAGTTCAGAGCTTCTTCTTGTCCTTCTTCCTAGTCTCATAATGGCAGATGATGACAGATTGCAAGATGGGTTTTACCATGGATCCACCAAAACTGCAGAGCTGATTCTTCTGGCTTCTGCAGTGGTCTGTCTCAAAGGTGTTCCTGAATCAGAAAATCTCTTCATCAAGTTCAATGCTGGCTGCCATGATAGCTATATATGTGCCATGGATTCTGTCACCCACTGTTTCTTCCTCATCAGTACTGCCATATCATGGCATGCATTGATCTTCCTTCTATCAATCCTTCATGCATGTCAGTTTGAATCTTTCTGCCTTTGGAGGAGTTTTCTGAAGTTTCTTTTGGCAGAATGGAGATTTCTCAAGCTTTTTTTTCCCTCTTTTGTTTTGTTCCAAAAGAGCCTCTGCTACACATATAGTGTGTGTGTGTGTGTGTGTTTTCTCCAAGTTTCTCCAAAAGACTTTCTTTCATAGAAACTTGAACTCTTTTTTGGTAGAAAAAGTTCCAAACAATTTTTTTTCCTGTAACCAACAACCCCACCTTAAAAATTTGAAAATTACATTTTTTTAAAAAAATACAAATAAAAACTACTCCTCTACTTTGGCAACATCAAAAAATTGAAAAAAAAAAAAAAAAAAAAAAAACACCCCTTTTTTCTACCTTTTGTTGTATTTAATAAAAAAAAAAGAATTGCTAAAACCATAAACGGCTAAAAGCCCGTAACAACACA
>Ga0116230_10004698_pt1 | contig 13390 bp, 9 predicted proteins | sample S1TSphfallax_3_FD_88678 | JGI IMG/M metagenome (GOLD analysis project Ga0116230, IMG submission 88678) | Host-associated microbial communities from peat moss isolated from Minnesota, USA - S1T2_Fd - Sphagnum fallax MG | ecosystem: Host-associated > Plants > Peat moss > Unclassified | place: USA...
AATGTTAAAGTTTTATAAATTGTAATGCCCTTTGGCAATGTTAGTGTTGTTTTGTGTTCAAGATGTGAAAACTAAAAAAAATAAAACCGATTGAAAAAAAAAAAAAAACATATATATTGAAAATAAGCAAAAGATATATGAGCTTGCCAAGGAAACAGAAAATTTTAATTAAAATGATTTAGCTAACAAGAGAACTCAATGTAGATTGTCACATTAACATAAACCAAAATGAGAACCTTCTTCAAATCTAATAATGCATAAGCCACCTAGAAAATTTAAACAATTGTTTATCGACCTTAATTCTAGCATAAAAAGATTATTTTACAAAGTTTTTTTTTTCTTCCTATAATCACAATCTTGTAAGGGTTTATATGGAATGTGACTATACATGTTTGAATCACAATTTGTTAGTGTCACGAAAAAAAAAGAAAAGGTGGTCGTCAAGATCATGATTATAAAGGGAGTTTAGTGTAATTACAGACACACCAGATTGGCTAGGTAGGAGTCTGCTGGAGAATAGTGAGGAGTGCTATTACTTTGGACTTAAAGACAAGTAATGAGGCCATGGAATTTGGATTTACTAACAAGCCCTAAAGTGGTGCTCTCCAAAATAAATAAAAATGTTGTTTTTTTTTTCTTTCAAAGAAGCTCTTCAAGTGTGCCCTCAAAAAAAAGAAAAAAGAAAGTGTCACACAAAACCCTTCAAAGAAGTCTCTCAAGTGTGCCTAGAAAACAAAAGTGTCAAAAGAAAATGTTTCAAAACTTGTCTCACCCCCTCTCATCATCACTGATCCCCAGTTTTATGATTTCATCCCCACATATGAGAACTCTAGGAATAATAAAAAATAGAGGATAAAACTGGGGTGGGGTGAGACAAGGTATGGGACTGGGGAGGACTTTATGAATAATTTTATTGGGTGGTTGCTATACATCCCTCATTATCCTCCTTAAAACAAAAGTCGGAAAGTTCACCCACAAAGCCGAGGAAAACCAAAACACAAACCATGATCCATCCAATAACCTTTCATTTCCAAGGCTACCTATTTTGAGGCTTTTCTTGCATACTAAACAAAACAGACAAATGCATGCATCTTGATGGATGGCTTTGCCAACAAATTTTCAATAATTGTCGGTAATTATGGACATCAACAAAAGGGCCAACCCAACCAGTAGATGAAAGTACCCGGAAAGTGTAACCCGCTAAAATTTGTTGATGAGGAAGTTGGGATCATGATAATTCCACAAGTTGACACTCAAAATCTTGTAATTCAATGATTTTGTGATCCACAAACCCCAGTTTAACAATTTTAATCAAACAATTTTAATCAATCAAAAATTGGATGAAGGTTTTTTCCAATTTTTTGATTATCAAAAATTGGAAAGAATTTCCTGAATCAAAAGGAAAATTAATATAAGTTACACTATGCCTTTCTTTCTAAAATTTCGTGAAGAAAAGAGAAACAAATGTGGGAGAAAAAAAAACTAAACAAGTTCTTTAAAAAAATTAAAAAGGCATAAATTCTGCCATGGATATGGTGGCAACAGGATTAGTAAAGAAATAAGTCAGTGATTTAAAATTATTTCACTGATTGAACAGGATTAGGTTAGAGCGGCCCATTACCGATCACTAGCTTATCACCGATCACTTTGGCAAATCTTTGTCAATTCTTCTCCATTTTGAGTGATTTAAAATGTTATAGGAGCGCCTTCTCAAGCTGTACAAATCATCTTTGAAATGCAAAGCCAAAGGAGCAGCCCAAAAAGAGCAATAAAGAAAATACGTTTTAAATATTTTTCTTCATTTTGACCCCCCCTTACCTAAAGGATGGATTGAAAAACAAAACCTCATGCCAAATATACAGAAACTAGACATTAACACTAATGTCATCCCTAATCAGCAGCCATAACCATCTCTCTCTCTCCCGCCCCCATCGCTCTCTCTCTCTCTCTCTCCGCGAAAGCTGTCTGTCAGAGTTTTTGTTTTTGCTCAATTTTGTAATGTAGCTGAAGTGGCGATTATCGGTAAGATGATTTAGCCAGATTTGGCTACCAACTTGATATGAAAGTACCAAAAAAAAAAAAGAATCTTTCTATATTGTTGCCTACCTACTGGAACTTATCATAAAAATCTGGCGATTTGATAAATTTCCCCGGAAATCTGGCGAATTTGGGCCATTTTTTCCATGGGAGAATCCTTTGTATAGTTTGAAATCATATTTTTCAGGTCGAAATTTGGCGAAATATTATTGCCAAGGATTTTTATTTTATTTTCTAGATTCTTGCATGTAGCTCCTACATGAAACAGTCAAGCAAATGATTGTGGCGAAACCGTGGAGAAACTGTTGTGGGTTCCGCGGTGGACTGAATTTTTTATTTTGTAAAAATGATAGATGTCGATCGATGCAATTGCAACGTCGAAATTGCGCCGCGAAACCTGATTTCCTCCAATTACTCTACACCCGCTACGTACCCGCGGCTGGACGGTTGCAGATTCGACGAAGCCACGATCGACGAAGCCACGAAGGAAAGAACAATTCAACATACTTGCAGTACTCTACACGCGAGATCGAGATCGAGATCGAGAGAGTTGTTCTGAATTTCTGTTTTGCTATATAAGTTTGATCACAATATTTGCAGTTGTATAAGATCCCACTTCCCTGATCGACCACCGCATCTGTAATCATAGATCCGCCACCTGATCGAGACTGTGCAGGAGAGTTTCATGAAGGCCGCCTACTGGATCATACAATATATGTCGGCCATCATGTTTTGTCGCAGCTCATGTAAGCTGAGCTTGAAGAGTTGTTGCTGCTGTGCACTCAAGCTATCAGCTAATATTATAAGTCCGCGATCGAGAGTCGAGAATCTGAGATTCGATACAAATAATCCGTTGCAGGTGGTTGCATGGTGATGGTCAGAGGATGTACCACATGATCATTAGGTCGTGATTTATGAGTAATTTGTGGGTTTGTGGGAAGCTAGTGTTTGAGCTGCTCATGAGTAATTTATATGGCTAGATACTAGTAGCCAGCAGAAGGTGCTTTGTGAAACTTGGCTAGCGGCAAGTTCTTATACAGCAGCAGTAATATTTCAAGTGTCTCATGATTTTGTCTGTGGACTCTTGTAGTTCTTAGTAGAACAGAGCAATATTTGAAGTTGCATGAGTCATGTCTTTAGCATCTTGTGATCGGTCTGCATCACGTCAATCATCATGTCGATAATTTGGTCCTGGAAGAGTAATTTCTTCCTGATCTGAGTAGCTGTCGAGTGCAGGCATATTTGTACTAGTTTGTGGAATCTAACTCACGGGAGATAATTTGTCGACAAGAAGATCATCAGCATGGGTGGGGATGTCTCCTAACGCTAGATCCGAGAGCCGAGGTTTGCTGCCGTTGTAAGAGATAGCTGCAAGGAGTGTAACCACACCCTGGAACTTGCAAGCGCGCCAAACCCCGTGCTTCATGATCACCTCATGATCCTTGGAACGGCCAGCTCCCGAGGAAGACCATTAATTCGTGAGCTACAGTTGCAGGAGATCACCGATATAGTGTCGGCTGCATCAGTTGGTGTGAATATTGTCGCCAGCTGATCAGCCGTGCCAATGATAGTGACGATGCCGCCACCGGGTGCTGCGTCTCTTCTAGCCGCAGCCAAAGAAGGGGATCTGGACACCGTGCAAAAGGTTCTTCAACAGCAACCTCCCATTGACGTGAACGAAGCGAACGAGAAGACGCACTTCACAGCTTTACACGAAGCAGCAAGAGCCGGTCAAATCCTCGTGGTGCAGTCGCTCCTGAAGCAACCAGGGATCAACGTAAACTTACATGTCTACAAAACGGCCTTGTGCGCAGCTGCTCAAAGCGGTCACGTCGCGATCGTCAAGCTTCTCTTAGATCTGCCGGAGATAGATGTGAATGCTGGCTACGGAGGCACTCACAGCGCGGATTACTGGGTGGCTTTGACGTATTCTCCTCTGCATGCCGCCACGAGTTGGAACCGTGTGGAGATCGTGAAGCTGCTCTTGGAACATCCAAAGATCGACGTGAATGCGAAGAAATCATTTCGGGAGTTGACGCCCTTGCATGTGGCGCTCTGGAAACCGGCTGGGAACTACTCGAGGCCATTCAAATCCAATAGAGTATCCAGATCCCGGTTCCACGCGGAGTCGCGGAGGGAAGTCGTCTTGGCTCTGTTGGCGCACAAAGATCTGAATGCGAATCTCGAGAACTGCTCACGCAACACGCCATTGCATTACATGGTGTTCTTTGATGTCGAGATTTCTCTAGTGGAGCTTCTCTTGCGAAGGCCGGAAGTGGACGTGAATGCACGAGGTGAAGGCACGATGACTCCCTTGCACCATGCGGCTTCCAAAGGCAATCTGGCGATGATTAGGGTTTTCCTCAAACACCCACGGATCATCGTGGATTTTCCTGATATGCACAGAAGCACGCCACTGTTCGCGGCGGCAGAGAAAGGGATGGCAGAAGCGGCGGAACTACTCCTACAAAAGGGAGCCGACATCCACGCCACTTCTTCCAAGGTTTCTCGAACAGCTTCCAAGGGGACTTATCGCAACACGCCATTGTACTGCGCTGCGGAGGGAGGACACAAGCAAGTTGTAGAGCTGCTACTGAAACAGCCAGGGATAGAATCCGAGCTTGCACCCGCGAATAAGAATTGGTCGACACCCTTGCACGCAGCAGCTTTTTGGGGTCACAACCACGTGGTGAAGCTGCTCTTGGAGTCACCCGAGGTACAAGCGAGTCTCGCTGCAACGGGATCGAGAGTCAAGACAACAACGGCTCTTCACTTGGCTTGCAAGCACGGGTACAGAGAAACCGTGAGTTCTCTTGTTTCCTGCAAGCAGGTGAGAGTGAACGTGGAAGACAACAAAAGCCTCACTCCCTTACACCTCGCCGTTCAAAAGGGACACACGAAGATCGTGAGGTTGCTGCTTGAGAACGGGGCAGATGTCGATTGCAAGTCGATCCACATGGCTGCGAGGCTCGGGAACGAGGCGGGGCTCACAATTGCATCTCTACTTGCTGAGAAGAACAGAGAGGCGCTTCTGCAGCAAGTGGAAGCGGAGAAAGATCCCTCGCTTCGAGAGTTCCTCGAAAAGGTAATCACTTGCTTACATCCCAAGAACGTGCCCAAGTTCTCTCACACAAAAAGCCGTTACTCATGAGACATGTCCCATTACCTAATGTCAAATTGTGATTTTGTAATACATGCCACAATAATTTACCTCACACATGTATCATGAGTGGGGGCTTTGTTTTGTTGTTGTTGTGAGAAAACCACATTCTCTTGTAATGTCCTGCATGATCTCAGCAAGCTTTCTACAAGTTGAACATGATACTAGATCTATATGAGGACTTACAAGGTTCGGCCAAGTGCTTGAGATTGTTCAGGTGCGGCTTGCGGAGGATCCAATGGGGCAGTTCACTGTAGCTCTGAAGCACCTGAAAGAAGAAGGCCGCAACTGCGTCGTTTTCGCAGAACATAGCCCTTCCAAATCGCCTGTTGTCATCAAGTACTACCAGCACGAAGGTGACCGTCAACACAACATCGACCTGTTGCAAGGTGAGCAGCGCCGCGTGCGCCGACCTTATCTTTCAAACAGCTTCACATTTATGATCATCGCTTCTGAATGCCTGATCACTGAAAGCTTGATTCTGAATTCTAGCATTGAGACTCTATGCTCTGGGGGAGGTTAGTACTCTTTGTATATTTTACTAAACACCAAAGATGAAGGGGTATTTTTTTTATGTTAGTGAATTGAGGATATTTTGTTTTAGATGTGTTCTCACAATTCAATCTTGGCACTATTGCACCTTATGTTTGCATGTCATTTGGAAAAAATCGGAAGTAACCTCCTTTTGCTACTTCGCCTCCAGCACATTTGAGGTTTTGCTGCTGTGGTTCAGTCCAAATTTAGCTTCTGATGCTTTAGAAATCGATGGACCTATGCTTGTGCTTGTGCCATTTGCAGATCTGAAGAAGGGGGGAATTGAGCTCAAGCATGTGACGAGCTTGTTCACCTATGAAAGCACCCCTTACTTCACCTGGGAAACGCGAAACCAAATGTGCCCATATGCACTTGTGTTGGCATCAGAAGCAGGCGCAGGGACGGAACCACGGACGCTTCGCAACTTGATGGATCGTGGAGTGCTCAGGCATCAACACAATGCGAAGCGACAAGTTTTCGAGCTGGTAGCAGGCGCTGTCCTGGAGCTTCACCGAGCAGACATCGCTCACGGTGATCTAAAGCCGGAGAATCTGCTGGTGTATTCCATTCGCGGCCACCTCGAGTGCAAGGTGATCGATCTGGACAACACGAGGCGAAAGAACACGGAATGGCGACGAGGAGGGACTATCGTTTACTACTCCCCGGAACTAGCCGAGGAGCACCGCCTTCCTGATCATGCTGGACAAGTCCAAGCGACACTGGAAGGAGACAGATGGGCCATCGGTGCTATCTTGTACGAGCTTGTCACTGGCCAAAAACTGGTGTGCACACTGCTGGAGAAGGCCGAAGGTATGTATTGTACACAACTTCAAAACCCACCCGTGTTGGCGATGTATTTTGAAGGGGAAAAAAACGAGAAAAAAGTCAGAAGTCTCCATATTTAGACAATCAGTTTCGTGAAGGTCGCCATAACGAAGCAGGATTCTAAAAGTTTTCAACTTTCCTGTCTAACCTGTAGACAAATTTGGTTCATTCTTTCATTCTTTCTTCTTGTGGATGATCACCAGATTGTCCACCTACTTGACAAAATTGAAAAAAGAAAAACCCTGATCATGAGTTACCCACAACCCAAATCTTCCATCACATGATTTTCATGAGCCTCGTGCATATTTCCATGAATCATTCTCCTGGAATTATCATTCCAAATGCAGTTTCCGAGCGAATTTCTGAAGAATCTCGCTCAGACCTACAAAACTTCAGGCAAAGTGTTTTTTGTCTTGAGTGTACGTACCGGTCGCAAGGCTGTTGTTGATATTCAATGTGTGGCGTGCGGGGGGGGTTGTTTTGTGTGAGAGAGTACAGGGGAGAATTACGAAGCATCAGATGCAGACAAGGCGCTAGAGAAATTGGTAGGAGTGAAACAAGAAGTGCTGGACGATCTGTGCAACATGATTCGAGACGGCGGTTCCGACTACTACAAGCAAGCAGGCGAGCTGCTGCAAAAGGTGTTGAAGAAGGACAAGATCTGGCGATGGTCCATCGACAAAATGCTAGAGTCGAGTTTTGTCAAAGGTGGTGCCACTGTGACTTCCAAGCTCCCGTTGATGGATCTCGTCAAAAACGTCAACAATTGTTCCGGTAAGTTAGTTCTACGCAACGAACTCTCATCAACAGGACATAGAACTCCAAACCCTAATTGCCCCTTCTTTTTGTCTTCTTTGCAATTTTAGGGTTATTTTATGTGTTTTATAAACATTCAAAACCACCCTGATACCTAGAGGTTATGGTGCAGTTTCTAATACCCACCCAACTGAATGCGGGAACTGAATTCCCAGAACAACAAATGGTTGAGGTCCTTACCCGGTCTAAAGAATTTTGATTTCATAAATGGGCAGCTGTGATTTTATTTGAGAGGAGAGGTGCTTGTGTGTAAGGTTCATCATTTTTGAGGAACCGTGCACATATTATGAACCTTTGTGCAAGGTTCTGAGGGTTTCCTTTTATTGAGGGTAAGGCAGCCTCCAAATACACTAGAAAACGGCTACCAGTTCTTTACTTAGTGTGTGATATTTAAGATTATTTGATATAGTGTGTAATATTTTGGTAGTTCAATCACTAGACATCAGATTCTCATCAACTAGTTCAACTAGATCTCCAAAACCAATTTTATATTATAAATACCAATGTTGATGTATTGCCATTTCATTCACAAAAAAACAACGTGGTTGAACTTGGTTTGCAGACAAGCTTTCTGAAGCAACAAAGGCGATTAAAGAACTCCATGGTCACATCTCAGGACAATGGCAAGGTCATTTTTCTTCATTCTAAGAAAATAATTTGGTTGCTAAATTGTAATTTTAAGCAGGAAGAAAATAATATTTTGTTACAACATTTTAGTTTTGATCAAGAATTTGTTGCTTGGTTTTAGATTAGGTACTTTGTTGGTGAACTCATGAAGCTCGGTTTTGAGATTCGCATTTAACAGTTGATTTTGACTCATGTTGTAGCTTGAATCATGGTCCACAAGCTATGCTATAATCTGCTGCCATTTTTAGATTGCTCCTTTGATGTGGGTTATAGTTGTTACAGATCTGGGAGAGCGTCTTAAGGGGTTGCCTTTGGAATTACCAGATAAGCTTGTAGAGAAAGTGATCTCTAGAATGGATGGCTTGTCCAACTTGATCAAGAATGTGGGATTGTGTCCTCATCCACGTTGCTTTATTGTTCTTCCCTCAAACCTTGATGGTAATCCTCAAGCCATTTTTGTATCATTTTTAATTTTCCTGGTCTCTTTAGAAGCAATTCTTTTGATAAAAAAATTCCACTTTTCCCCCTTCAATTCTGTTACTCTTAAGTCTTGGATGTTCTACCTCTTGATCTCAACTTGATCAAAGAACAAAATCCATTTTATTCATAATATTTTAAGTCAAATGTGGCATCATAGGTACATTTTTCATAACAAAGTGTTTTGCAATTTGGGTTTTTTGAATGTCAGATAAAGAGTTGATGGATATGAATGAGAACACTCGTGAAGAGAAATTACTGGACATTCAGAACTTTTTGGAAGATGTTGCAAAGTCTGTGGAGAATGGCAAACCTGACTCTCTACTGGCCTACATAGGCAACAAGATTGGCAACAGATTCCACAAGACGGTACAATAAAAATGTCTGCTTGCAGTAAAAATAACAGGTTGAATTTTCAGGTTGTCAAAATTTCTGTTGGATTAGGGGTTTAATTGTTGTACCATTTTCAGAGCTGCCAAATTTGGATTGATTTTGGTCTGTGTAATGATATTTTCTTGTAGGTGTATATTGCTCTTGTATGTGAGGAGTGTTGGAAGCCGCAGCTACCACCTTATCGAGTCCGAGTGAAGAAAGATGAGGCTAGTAAGTTGGTGCAAGCTTTGAAAATCTCGGTTCGTTTGTGCCAGCTTGTGAATCTAGCTGCTGGGATTGTGAACTGCTTGTACCCAATGGTCCCACAGAGATTGGCACCCGACCAACTTGTCAACTATTTGGACCGCATTAGAGCCATTCATGACAATGGCAGTGACGTGGTTCATTTCCCACCCATCAACAATGCTATTGGATCATCTTATGGAGATATGAGGAAGTTGTCAGATGCTGATGCAAGGTGAAAATTCACATGATGCTAATTTCCACATCAATTGCATGGTATTTTTTCAATGTAATCAAAGTTCCAACTCTGACCAAATGTGAAAACTTGAGACACACAAAATTGATGTTGCAAAATTCCAAATGTTGAATAGTTCATGATGGGTTGGTTGCATAGAACTTTAGCATCATTCATAGAACCTCAATGGATACCAACATACTCATTACCACTGTTTAATTCACATATTTGATCTTCACATTTCTTTTCCATCTCACATTCATCATTCATGGTCGTCTAGTCATATTCAATTGTACTAATGATTTGAAGGCCAATTTTGATGTGAAGGTCACTGAGTGAGTTCTTGAAGCTCGTTGACAACACTCGAAATTGGGGAGGTTTGGAACCCAAAGTTGAATCTGGCAAAGGTGACATCAAATGGGTTTGCCAAAAATGCATCCAAATCTCCACCGCTTATAATTTGCTCAAGTGATTCATAAAGCTAGCTGAACCTCTATATGTGCACACGTATTGGATATGTAAAAACTGCACCCATATGGATCAATAGAAAATTGAACTTGATTTCAGATCTCAGAACTCAACCGTAGCCTGGAAGTTCATACTAACCATTGATATGAATCAAGCAGGATAGTCACATTGTAGCCTCCAACTTAATGTAGTTTGAAAAAAGGTATATAGAACAGCCAAAGATAAATTGGACTACTGTGACACATCTTGCTCATGTATTATCTGGTTGTATATGATGTAACCTAAATCTTGGAAGTGTCATGCATAGACCAATTTGAAAACAGCAGCAACTTTATAGGAAGAACGTGATCCTTGGTACTAAATTTTTTCAATATCTGGATGTTTTGGATGTCTTCTATCAGTTGTTAGATTTGTTAGTTCTTGTTCTGAAGAACAAATTTTATTTAGCCAAGCTTGCTTTTGGGAAGTTACTGACAGAGAAGCAATGGTGAATTTTGTCTGGTCAGCACCACACAGCATTGCGTCACCAGTTTGCCATCTTCAAGTGCATTCTTTTGAGAACTCTGTGTCTCATGTAGACCAGCATGTTCTGCTCCATCTTCAATTACCTCTTTATCATCTTGGTGATCTTTGAAGTCATGTAGTTGCTGCCAATGAAATCACCAGGTTCCCACTCCAAATTGGGTCTGGCTACATACTATCTCAGTGCATGTGGTTGAGCAGAATCTCTGTTGTATGTAAACAATTAAATAGTGAGAGGTGCCTCCCAAGTTGAAAAATTAAGGTTCCATGTCACATATTCAATCTCTTCTCCCAGTAGAGACAACTGTCAAATAACAACCATAATTGGAACAGGCCCATTCTGGACATGAAAGTGTCAAACAATCTCTGCTCACAAAATAGACAAATCATCATTGATCACAAATTAGGGTTTAAGGGTTTCAACAGTATATTGGCAAAAAAGGCATTTCAAGCTGATATAGGCCCTGAATTCATCTTATCTGGTTCTTTTTTTCAATCACATGATGACTCCTCAAACGCTTTAACCCTAGTGGAAGTTGGCATTGAATGCTTCAAAAAACAGCAGGGTTTGGATGGGTTTTATGGAGCTTGCAACATAACTGCACAGGAAGTTGAGATCATCACATCTGTGAGCTTGCAGGGAAATGTCCTTCACAGGAAATCCTTTGTGTCAGTTCCATCAAAAACTAACTAACCAAGAATGAATAGTCATAACCATATGAATGTCATCATGGCACCACATCAATATCAGACCATCATCTTCACACTGTAGATTTAGCTGGCAATGCAGGTAAGTGGATTAAACATGTCAATCCCCAGATTAGTTTAATGAAATAAAACCATGACCTGAGATTTTTTTGTTATTAACAATTGGAAGTTCAGGAGGACTTGATAATCTGCATCTCTCTGTGTAGAAGAAGAAGATGACCATGATCACCTGCAGAAAAGAACACAAAAGAGTTTGCCAAAAACAACAAGCATGACTGAATCTTGTCTCCTCACCCTTGAGGTTATTAGTTATTACTGCTGCCCTTTCAGAGGCAGATGGAGGAAAAAAGGGCACCACCATGAAGTGCACTGGAGCATCATTGTAGCTCTTTTGGTGAACAAAAGAAAACAGATCTAAAACCCCATGATTCAATGTAGGACCATATGGGGAATGCAAATTCCTGAGTATGACCAAATCCATACAGGTCCAAGTTTTAGGAGATTTTTTGAGATCTACAAAGAATGCAAATCTCAAGTGCTACCAAATCCATACAGGTTCAAATGTCACTAGGGTTTTAAGAGTTTTTTCCAGATCTATGGAGAATCCCAAGCACTACCAAATCCAGATAGGTCCAAATGTCACTAGGGTTTTAAGAGATTTTTTGAGATCATCTAAGCCTCCTCTAGTCCATACTCTAAGCTTCCATCACAGCAGCTTCTCTCATGAAATCATCATGAAATCAAGTGGGTGTCAGCAGGTTGTGGAAGCCCAACCAATTTGGTTGTTGACTCTGTCAAAAACAATCTGGTGATCCACTTGTGCACTATTGCCGATGATACTAAGTCCATTTATAGTGGGTAGGATGGTGAGACACAAAGCAGCATGTTCCAGGTACACATACACATTCTCCAAATCCAGTACATAATCCACAGTGGCTGGACCTCCAGTTGATGATGCATCACTAGATTGGAAGTGGAATACCATGGTTGGCACAGAAATATTCGAAGCTGGATAAACTCCTGTCACATCAAAGCACATGAGATCCAGCCCCTCCAGTGGACTACTTATGATTGGGTATGTGATCAAGCTCTGCACTGCCTGCAAAACCACAACACAAACACAAAAGTCCACCACATGAGAACTTGTTCAGATTCGAATCCGGACCAGACCTTCAGCTCCAAGAGGATCAAAGAAGCTTGAAAAAGATTGAAAAAGCTCAAAAGAAGATTGGAGTCCAGATCAGTTAACATCTCAATCTGCTGCTGCACTGGATCTGCAAGAGCTTGAACTTTCAGAAGCAGCAAGATTAGAATCCTAGATGATTTAAGGGTTTTGTGTTTTTCAGCTAGGGTTTAGGGTTTATAGCTCCAGGAAGAAGACTTTCTCTCTCTCACCTGAGATGCAGCATTGTAAGCATCAAGGGGGAGCAAGGTGTAAGTGGTGCCAGAGTCGAAGATGACACCACCAGTGCCATCAACAGCAATGTCGAAATTAGTTGTGGGTATGGTCAACAAGGTTCCACCCACACTGATTCCAGTCATACCCACATAATAGAATGTGGGAAAAATGAGATTCTCCAGAAGGGGTGTGTAGACCAAGCTTGAGATTCCTGCTCCGGTGTTTTCAGGGCTTCCAAACAACAAGGTGCTGCTGTTCACTGTGGCAGTCGAGGAAGAGGAGCTTGCAGACACCAAGCAGTAAGTGAAGATGTCAGGAAAGAAATTCTGGAACTGGCTAGGCAGAGAAATCTGGCCTTGACCCATTCCTGCAATTCCGTCTGCGCCGTTGAAACTGATGCCGGTTTGGTTATGTCCGCAACCGAAGGTGACATTCGGGATTGCAGTCGTGGAGCCGTCGACGTTGGTCACTGTGAAAGTCTCGTACGCGAGCTCGCCTTCTGTGCTACTCCCATCTCCATACGCGTATTGGTATCCACAGCTCGTGCCTGCACAGGTCCCCCAGTTATTCGGAAGTGCCTGTGCAACAGGATACCGTATCCGCCCCCCCCCAAAGAAAACCCCATCAAACACTTGCAACTCGCGACCTAGCACAATCGCCACAACAATGATTCCAGACTGAGGAAGATCGCGGCGCACACCCAAAGACAAACGTTGCATGTACAATATATGATGTTTCTTGTGGCGGATAGTACAGAGCAATTGTAATTTGACACTAGATAATGGCACATATTACATATCTTCAACTAGTAGGATAATCAGCATCCGGGATTGTGTACCAAACAGGCGTCGTCTGTGCACAGTGCATCGGAGAAGGAAGACGAGGAGCTGGGATCAAATGGGTAGCCATCAGACTGGTTGATGCATGGTGCGCACGGCGCGCAATTCAGCCACACCAAGTCGCTTCC